>Ga0154658_116_pt2 | contig 30206 bp, 29 predicted proteins | sample Rifle2008BG13ft_FD_116087 | JGI IMG/M metagenome (GOLD analysis project Ga0154658, IMG submission 116087) | Candidatus Portnoybacteria bacterium RBG_19FT_COMBO_36_7
GTCCTCCGCCAGCATAGATGCCAGTCCCACTACCAGGAATTCCAAAAGCATCTGGCCCTATGTTTATATGCTTGAATGTGAGATAAGGCGGGTATTTGTCGGGACGAGCAACAGAGATGTAACCTAAATCTGTTTGTACAGAAATTCTGAATCCATGACCATTATCCCAACTTCCAGGCCCTCCACCAGTCACACCGTCTATTGTCCAATAGCCAGTATGAAAATAGAGTGAACCAGCAAATGTCGCCACTCCATCACCATAAGAAGAAAGCCATCCTGTTGTTGTTCCGTGATCTGTGGCAGTTGCCTTTTTCACCGTGATAATTGTTGTTCCGCTTTCAGCTGTGTTGAAAGTCACTCCTGAATATGACCCATCCGCTACATAAATCGTACTGCCTCTCGTTGCAATATTCTCAGCCGTGGAGAGTTGGTCACAAGAATCAGTAGTAGCCCATGAAGAGCAAGTAGTAGTATTCGTTCCTCCATCACGGACATAATAGTTTGCTGCCCTCGAAATCTCTGCCAAGCCGAAAAGACCAAAAAAAATAATTACCGATATTAATAAATATTTATAATTATTTTTTGATATTTGCTTTTTCATTTTTTTTCTGTCTTTATATGCATTTCTAATTATTGCACCGATAATCCAGTGGGCGCGGCAGGCGGGCTTGCCCTTCCGAAGCTAAATCTATTCTTTTTCAATAAACTACGGAATTAAACAAATTATTATTTAGCTTACTACTACGTTGGTAGGAGGCGAAGGAGGGATGGTGTCGGTTGAAACACCAACATACTCATAAGCTCCCATGTCCCATCCAGAACCTTGAGGACGAGTAACTCCAACAATATCAGTTGTGATATAAGCTGAAAGGTTTGCTCCTGCATCCTTACAGGTAGTCGTTGATTTAAGCCTATAATCCTGACCCGCATAATTCACAAAAGCAGCATTCTCTCCACCAGGTTCCATCACATCACCATCTGCGGTGTGAGTATTCCGAAACCAGCAGTTGTGATCCATTCCTGTCCAGGTGTCAAGATCGCCCCCACTAAAGATGTTATTCCTCACCACAACAGTATCAAAGGTATTATACCCTTGAAGAGTATTACCGTAAGGTGTACCGATTAAACTGTTATGGATAAATCTAAAATAACCACCTACTATTGTAGTGGTTCCACCTTGAGTAAGCCAACCTATCCCTTCTCCATCAATTACGTTGTTAACGAAAGTTAGATTGGTTGACTTCTGCCAAGTGATACCCAGATATGAACCAGCTCTAACGATATTATTAGAAACAACAACATTTGAAGAATACTCATATATGCTAATCCCGTTACCATGAGTATCAAGAAGCCCATAGACAAGATTCCCATGAATTAAACCCGCAGCTATCCCCATGTATAATACACCTGTTCCATCAATAGCGTAGAAGGTATTGTTACTGGTAGTTATATTACTTCCACCAACGAATGCGATGCCTCTTACTCCTCTTGCATTATAGAAAGTATTTCCAGTAATGACGGCATCTTGAAGACTTCCCACATACATGACTGCTTTCTGGCTGGTTGTTTCCCCACCATCATGGACAGTATTACCAGAAAAAACAAAACCAATGGCTGTTCCGCTATTATAAACAGCACCATACCTAAAACTGTGCATGGTGAAGTTTTGGATGGTGATATAATCTCTTGCTGCTAAATTGAAGATACGACCTTCAGAGGTTGAAACGTACCGAATATTTGCCGGTACCCCACCAGCGTAGGCCCAGAGGTAGATTCTGTTTGCTGAAAGATCGATAGCATATTCCCCTGCTCTATCAATTCCAGAAATATGGTTTAATCTTGCATACTTGGTGGCACGATCCGAATAAAAATTCGCCGATCCAATCTCGAATCCAATCTTATCAGTGTTAGGATCAAAAGAAGTTATGGCAGCCCTTAGAATCACATTTGGGACAATCCATACTGACACCCATGCTCCATTCCAATAATTTGCATCTGACTGATTGAGATTTGCAGAATCTACTATGTAACCAGTTGTCCCAACTTTTGATACGCTTGAAAGAGGAACAGAAGTGTAAGTATTGATATCACTCCATTGAAAAACACTTGGAGGATTTGGGTCTTGAGCAACTTGCAACATCGCTCCATTCTCAAACCAGGGTGTCATGGCAGAAACATTGTCTGGTAAAGTAGCATAGTATATACTACCGCTATAATTAGTCCAGCTTGGATTGAATGCTCTTGAATGAGTTGTTTCTGCCTTACCCGTTCCCCATCCAGCGCACTCCCCATCCAGAGTGATACGGTTGTCGTTAGACGTTCCATCACCATCAATGGTAATTGATCCTTGATAGATGACTCCCCCCTTGAAGCAGTAAGTGTTCCCTGCTGTAAGGTTGGCAGCACCAGGGACACCAGTTGCAGCACTATCTCCTGGAGAATGCTTCCAGGGAGTTGAGATGGATGTGCCATTGGCTGTATCACTGCCACCGTCAAAATCAATATAATAAGTGGCGGCTAAAGAACCTTCTGCGAAAAACAAAATTCCTAAAAAGATCATCAGAAATACTGCAATAAATATAAGGTTTTTTTTCATACTTTTATTAAATATTTAATTGTAATATTTACACTCTTTTAATTTTATTTTACGCTCAAGCCCGCCGGCGCGGCCGGCGGGGTGGTGTATATAAATCAATTTTACCATTCAAAAAAGAATCTTTCTATTTATTTATCCCCAAATCCACCAAAACAGAAAAACCCCGATTAAAATCGGGGTTTTTCGTATTTAATAAACGTTTTTAAGGCGTTTACAGTTTGAGTTCGTCAACGACTTGGTCAACGTCTTTGGGGCCTTCGCCGGCTTCTCTGCGCGGAACGCGTCCGCCTTCCGGCTCTTCTATTTTGAAATTCACTCTGGCATTGTGCTTTGCGCCAATGACCCTGAGTAAGGTTCTGATTGCCCGGGCGGTAGAGCCCTGTCGGCCGATTACCTGACCCATGTCTTCGGGATTGACTTTGAGCGTCAAGAGAACACCCATTTCATCAATCTTCCGGTCGGTTTTGACCTCGTCAGGATGGTCGACAATGCTCTTGATGATATATTCGACAAAATCCTGATCAATATTTTTAGCCATATCTTTCTTTTAAATCACTTTATCATTACTTGATATATAGTAGTTCGACCGTTACAAGCTTTCTTGCTTGAGCGCTACTATTTGTTTTTTATTATACTCTTTTGGCCAAATAAGTCAACTTCTCACTTAAAAAGGATTAAAGAATTTATAATTCTTCTTTTTAGATGAGTATATGAACCAGAAAATCTTTTTAGCATTTCTTCTCTTTTTCTCGCATCTTTTTCAGAGGTCAAGATTTATGCGTTTTTTGGCATTTCCTGGCTCTCTGGCTGCCTTTCTGCTTTCTCTTCTTTTTTCTCAAGCACGGGTTCTTCTACTTTTTCTTCTTTTGCCTCCGGCGCGGGCTCGGTCGCTACCTCGGGCGCCTTTTTTTCTTCTTTGACCTCTGTTTTTGCCGCCGCCGCTTCTCCTGTTTTCTTTTTCGGCCGCCAAGCTTTAACTTTCTTGCCTTCAATTATGCTCTCGCTGATTAATAGATTATTCACTGTGGCGGAGCATTTTGCGCCCTTTGAAATCCAATACAAAATTCTTTCTTTTTGAAAAGATTTTGTTTTTAATTTCGGATTATAAAACCCTAATTCTTCCAAGAATTTTCCCTTGACCGGATTTGATTGTTCGGTCACCACCAGCCGGAAACTGGGATCGTTTTTTCTCCCTCTTCTTGTAAATCTGATGATTAGCATAAATTTTTATAATTTATATTTTTCGCTCGGGCCAGCCAATTTTCGCACGAGGACTGTCTGAGCCTCGCCGAGGGCGGGGCGAGTTCCGCAGAAGAAAATTGTGTTGGCCCGAGCGAAATCGAACTTGTTTCTAAATCGAATTATTCCAATTTTTTACTTTCAAAGCGTTTTCCGCCGCTTTCTGCTGAGCTTCCTGTTTAGAAGGCCCTTGGCCTTCGGCTACCAATTCTTCTCCCAAAAACACGCCTATCTTAAAATGCTTGGCATGGTCAGGCCCCCATTCATCCATCACTTCATAGGTCGGCGTAATGCCGTCTCTCTCTTGAGCTTCTTCCTGAAATTTGCTTTTAGCGTCCCGGTAAGTGCCTTCTTCCAAGATTTCGGGCAAATGGACCAAAACTTTATCTTTGATAAATTCAGTCGCCTTTTCTATGCCCTGATCGTAATATATCGCGCCAATTAAAGCTTCCAGCGCGTTGGCCAAAATATAATTTCTGGCCCGGCCAAAATCTTTGGCTTCTCCGCGGCTAAGCAAAACGTAGTCGTTCAAACCAATAACACCCGCTATCTGGGCCAGCATTTTGGCGTTAACCAGGGCGGCCCGCCAATTGGTCAATTCTCCTTCCGGATTTGGGTAATTCCGGTATAAATATTCAGTTACTACAAGCTCCAATACCGCGTCTCCCAAAAATTCCAGCCGTTCATTGTGACCAAGGCCAAATTCAGGATTTTCATTTAAATAAGAACGGTGGGTCAAGGACTGCTGGAGCAATTCTTTATTTTTGAACTCGACACCTATCTTTTTTTCAAGAACAGATGAATCCTTCATCATGTAATTTCCAATTACCAATTTCCAATTTCCAATAATGCGCCGCTCCGCGGCGCTGGATTAGAAATTAGAAATTAGATATTGGATATTTAACTGATTATTCATCTTTCTGCGGCTCGCCTATTTCCCGATAAATAGTACCCAGAACCCCATTAATGAATTTGCCGCTTGATTCGCCGCCAAAACTTTTTGCCAGCTCGATTGCCTCATTGATGGCAACTTTTGGCGGCACTTCTTTCCTGTCGCCAAATAAAAGCTCGTATAAGCCCAAGCGCAATATATTGCGGTCAACTATCGTTATCTGCTCAAGGGGCCACTCGGGCGCCGATTTTGTTATTATTTTATCAAGTTTCTCCAGATTTTCGATTACTCCCCTGACAAGACGGTTGATAAATTCTACAGAATCTAGGCCCGGCGCAAATTCTGTGATGTTTTTGCCGACAATATCGTCCAGCTGGGAATTATCACGGCCGGAAAAATCCCACTCATAAAGCGATTGCATCGCAACAGAACGAGATAAATGGCGATTAGCCAAGTTCACTTACGCTCAAGTTAAAAATTAAAAGTGAAAAGTGAAAAATTTCTGTTTTTAATTTTTAATTGTCGTTTTTACTTTTTAAATTTTACCTTTTACTTAACGGACAAACTTTCCATGTCCATTTTTTTTGCCTCTTTCTCCTGCTCAGCCATTTCTTTTTGCTTGTCTTTCCGCTCTTTTTTGGTCAGTTTTTTCAAAACATCTATCACTTCCCTGCCCTGATATGTTCCGCAATTGGGACAAACCCGATGCGGCTGCACTGCCTGCCCGCATTTATCGCACAAGCCAAAAACCTGCGCCTTCAGCGCATGATGCGAACGCCTCTGGTGCGTATGGGAATGGGTATGTCTCTGTCGCATTGTCGGCATGGCAGTGTTGTTTAAATTTATGAGCGAAACTCAATGTTGAGCGAAATAAATTTAACTACAACATTGAGCACCCCGTTAGATAGAGCGCAAAGCGCTCATCTAATGGGGTAAAGATTTTGTAACCAATCCGCCCAAGGCTAATTGGACAAAGCCCTTTAAATAAAAAATGACGCCTTTTTTCTGCGTCATCCTAAGCGAAGCGAAGGATCTCGCAATTTATTTGCGAAATATTCACCCACATTCGTGGAAGATTCTTCGCTATGCTCAGAATGACTATCGTTTAAAGTATAGCAGATTAATTTTATTTTGGCAAGCCAGGTAGTGAAATTTTGGCATTGCTATTTTTATTGGCGCTGTCAGCGCCAGCCAAAATTCTACTGCCTGGCAAGAGACGCACCGGCCTGAAACTTTTTCTGTGAATCTCGCAAGCGCCGTGTTTTTTTAGAGATTCACGATGTCGTTTAGTGCCGTAGCCTTTGTGTCTTTCAAAACCGTATTCGGGATATTTTCTGCTCAGGCGGCACATCAGCCGGTCGCGCGTGACTTTGGCGATAATTGAAGCGGCGGCGCATGAAAAAATTTTTTCATCTCCGCGGATTACCGCTTTCTGGCTGACAGATAAATCCTCTAAAATAAAATTTCCGTCCAGCAGGATAAATTCAGGTTCTATTCTTAAATTTTTTATTGCCCTCATCATCGCCAGCTTTGTCGCTTCAAAGATATTTATCCGGTCAATTATTTTTTCCGAAACTATCCCAATTCCCCATTTAATATCAGGGTGCACTGTCAAAATCTTATACCATTCATCTCTCTGCCTCGCCGTCAATTTCTTTGAATCCCGTATTTCTAAAAATTTTGAATTTTGAACTGACATTTTGAACTTTGAACTTTGAACTTTGAACTTTGCCGACGCAAGACAAATTGCGGCGGCTATTACCGGCCCGGCCAACGGTCCTCTTCCCGCCTCATCCAAACCGACAACTGCCCTAAGCCCTTTCCGCCAGAGTTTCTGTTCTTCGTTAAAATTGGGATAATTTTGAATTTTAAACTGCTCGCCTCGCTGTTGCTTTGACGAAGCGGGTAATTTTTCACTTTTCATTTTTCATTTTTCATTTTATCATGTCATCTTGTTTCTCGCTATCAATTCCCATATAATATACTATATGCCTGATGATGCTAACAAACTTAATTTAAATTGGTCAGCCGTTGAAAAAGCCCTTGCCGAGGGGACTTTTTCTGGCTATAAAATAGGGATTCTGGAAACCGAAAAGGTTTTTGCTAATTTTTTAGAAGAAAAAAGGATACCGGGCCGCGGCGTTGACGCCAAAATAAAATACGTGGCAAATTTTTTCAGCCGCGCCGAGCAGCTAAAATACGGCAGAGAAATGTACAAAAAGATAATCAACCAGCCGCATTTTGAAATAAGCCATGAAGAAACAAAACAGGTAGTCTCTGCTTATTGGCAGGCGATGCTCGATCTGGAAGAAGCGTTGGCCACGCTCAGCCGATGGCAGAAATTTAATTTGCGGTTCAAGTATTTTTTGGCCCGAGTCATCAAAAAAATAAAATTGATCGCCCTCGGCCTGATGTCCTTAATGGCTCTGGTCCTCTTTTTTTATGAAACTCAGATTGGCGCAAAAGTCGCTTCTTGGCTGGGCCGGGGCGTGCATTATTTAGTGTTTACCATCGGCCCATGGATTCTTGGCGCGGCTTTAGCTGTTTTTCTTTTATGGCTAGGATTTAAGGTGCTCGGCAAAAAGCGACGGGAATTCTAAACTGACAATTTTTAAATTTTTAATTTTATAATTTTTAAATAATGCTTAAATTTTTAATGTTTAAAAATTAATAGATGAAGTTTACCCATTTACATGTCCATAGCCATTATAGTCTGCTCGACGGCCTGCCAAAGATCGACGAGCTGGTTGATTTTGCGCTACAACAGGACATGGATTCTCTGGCCGTCACCGACCACGGCTCTCTTTATGGCGCGGTTGAATTTTACAAAAAAGCCAGAGCTAAGGGACTAAAGCCCATTATCGGTTCAGAAATGTATCTGGCGCCAGAAGGCATGCTTAACAAGCGTCCCAAAATTGACGATAAACGCCATCATTTAGTGGTTTTGGTAAAAAATAAAACCGGCTACGAAAATCTGGTCAAGCTGACAACCAAAGCCTGGCTTGAAGGTTTTTATTATAAACCCCGAATAGACAGAGAATTGCTAAAAAAACACAGCGATGGCCTTATCGGCCTCTCTGCCTGCCTTTCGGGCGAAATTCCAGTGGCTATCTACAACGGCGACATACCAAAAGCCGAAAAATTGGCGCTTGAATATCAGGATATTTTTGGCAAGGGGAGTTTTTATCTTGAGCTTGAACATCATCCGGGGTTAAAAGACCAGAAACCAACCAATCAAGCAATAATAAAAATCGCCAAAAAATTAAAAATACCGCTGGTCGCCACCAATGACGTTCATTATTTGAAACCAGAAGATGCCGAAGCTCAAGATATTTTAATGGCCGTCAACACCAACGCCAAGTTGGAAACGCAAGACCGCCTTTCTATGCGATCAGATGATTTTTCTCTGCAGTCCCCGCAGAAAATGGCTGAATGGTTTGCTGAAATTCCCGAGGCCATAGAAAACACGCAAAATATATCAGATATGTGTAGCTTTGAATTTGAGCTTGGCAAATATCAGCTGCCCGAATTCAAAGTGCCGGGCAAAAAATCAGCCGATGAATTTTTAAAAGAGCTGGCCTATCAGGGAATCAGCCGGCGGTATAGCAAAACCACCAAAGAAATCCTTGACCGTTTGGAATTTGAGCTTGGCGTTATCGGCCAGACTGGTTTTGCTTCTTATTTTTTAATTGTCCAAGATTTTGTCAATTGGGCTAAGAAAAACGGAATAGTTGTCGGCCCGGGCCGCGGAAGCGCCGCCGGCTCTATTGTTTCTTATCTTTTGAATATCACCGATATTGACCCGATAAAATATGACCTTCTTTTTGAAAGATTTTTAAATCCTGAAAGAATTTCCATGCCCGATATTGACTTAGATTTTGCCGACACGAGGCGGGACGAGGTTATTTCTTATGTCCGAAAAAAATACGGAGATGACCATGTCGCCCAAATTATAACATTTGGCACCATGGCCGCCCGCGCCGCTATCCGCGATTCAGGCCGCGCTATGGGCTATTCATATAACCTCTGCGACCAGGTTGCTAAAATGATTCCGGCCGAAGTCGGCCAGACGCTGGAACGCGCCCTCCACGAAGCGATTGATCTGCACCAGTTATATGATTCGGATGAACAGGTCAAAAAATTAATTGACACGGCCATGAAGCTTGAAGGAGTGGCCCGCCACGCTTCAACTCACGCGGCCGGAGTCGTCATCACCAAAGAGCCGCTTGAAAAAATTGTGGCGCTCCAGCACCCGACCCAGGACGACGAAACTATCGTCACCCAATTTGAAATGTATTCAATTGAGGATTTAGGCCTTTTAAAAATGGACTTCTTGGGTTTAAAAACCCTGACTCAGATAGAAAACACGATTGCTATTGTCAAGAAAACAAAAAATGAAATATTTGACATTTCAAATTTGACGCTTGACGACGCAAAAACTTTCAAGCTTCTCCAGGAAGGAAAAACAACCGGCGTGTTTCAGCTAGAATCAGGCGGCATGAAGCGCTGCTTAAAGGAACTGAAACCGACCGAATTTGAAGACATTGTTGCTATGGTTTCTTTATATCGGCCCGGCCCCATGGAATTAATTCCGGAATTTATCGCCCGCAAGCACGGCGCCAAAAAAATCGAGTATGTCCATCCAGCTCTTGAGAAAATTTTAAAAAAGACATACGGCATCTGCGTCTATCAGGAACAGCTGATGGAAATCGCCAAAGAACTGGCCGGGTTTTCTTTAGCCGAGGCCGACGTTCTAAGAAAAGCTGTCGGCAAAAAAATAAAAAAACTGCTGGATAAACAAAGAGAAAAAATGATCAGCGGCATGGTGGCAAATAAAATTGACGCAAAGACCGCCGAACAAATCTGGCTCTGGATAGAACCATTTGCCCGCTATGGGTTTAATAAATCCCACGCCACCTGCTATGCCCTGATCGGCTATCAGACGGCCTATTTAAAAACCCACTACCCGACCGAGTTTATGGTGGCCATAATGAATTCGGAACAGGATGACATTGAGCGCATCGCTTTTTTGGTGAATGAATGCAACCAGATAAAAATTCAGGTTTTGCCGCCGGACATCAATGAAAGCCTAGAAAATTTCACAGTCGTCAAGGAAAGTGTCGTGCGCTTTGGCCTTGTGGCGATAAAAAATGTCGGCGAGAACGTGGTTGAGGCAATCGTCAGGGAACGCAAGGCCAATGGACCTTTCTCTTCAATTTCTGATTTCGTTGAAAGAGTCCGCGACAAAGACCTCAATAAAAAATCCCTGGAAAGTTTGGTTAAATGCGGGGCAATGGATAAATTGGGCGAACGCGGCCAGCTTTTATTCAACATGGAGCACATTCTTGAGTTTTCCCGCGAAATTTCCAAATCAAAAAGCAACGGGCAGACCGGCCTTTTTGACTCGCTGGCCGCTGATTCTAAAACGAATGGCCTGCCGCCGCTAAAACTGGTGCCTGCCCCTCCGGCCGGAAAAAAAGAAAAACTTTCCTGGGAAAAAGAATTGCTCGGCCTCTATGTTTCAGAACATCCTGTCAAAGAATATCTTCCCTATATTGAAAAAGTATCGCTTTCCTGTTCTAAAATCTCTGGACAACTGGCCGGAAAAAACGTCGCAGTAGGCGGCGTCATCAGCAAAATTCACAAAATAATTACAAAAACCGGCCGGCCAATGCTTTTTGTCACTATAGAAGACGAAAAAGCAAAAATTGAAGTGTTGGTTTTTCCAAACACACTTGAGAGGACAGCCACTGTCTGGCAGGAAGATAAACCAATTATTGTTTCTGGCCGCTTGGACGACAAAGAAGGAAATCTAAAGCTCCTTTGCGAAGAAGTGAGAGAACTGAACAATAATCACCTAAGAAACAATCATTGACAACGGGCTTCCTGAATGCTATTTTTATATTTAAGAGCTGTGATATGGCCTAACCAACCATTGAGCTAACGTAAGCAGCCGACGAAACTGGCGCAGAAAGTGCCCAAGAATTAAGGGAAGCTGAGTGGAACCCCCCGCCGTTCGCGAACAGCGGGGCTCAGCGCCAATTAATTTTTGGGCAAATTTTTTACAATTTTTAATTTTATAATTTTTAAAAATGTCCCGCCCAGCGGGACTGGATTAGAAATTGAAAATTGGAAATTGGAAATTGCACTGCCATGAAAAAACAAAATACTACCAGCGACAATAAACTCGATATTGTTAGGCACTCCGCTTCACATATTCTTGCTGCGGCAGTGCTTGATATGTTTCCCGAAGCTCGCTTCGGCATCGGGCCGACGATTGAAGACGGTTTTTATTATGATTTTGACCTGCCGCGAACGCTTATTCCTGAAGACCTGCCAATTTTGGAAGAAAAAATGCGTGCGATCATCAAGAAAAATACCGCTTTTGAGCGCACCGAAATAGACGTCAAAAAAGCAGAAGCGCTTTTCAAAAAGGCAAAACAGCCATATAAAGTTGAATTGATAAAGGACTTGGTCAAAGATGAGAAAGCAAAAAAAGTTTCGCTTTACAAGACCGGTGATTTCGTCGACCTCTGCCGCGGCCCGCATATTGATTCAGCTGGTGAAATAAAACCCGACGCTTTCAAATTGTTCAAAATAGCCGGCGCTTATTGGCAGGGCTCGGAAAAGAACAAAATGCTCCAGAGAATTTACGGCACAGCTTTTGAAACAAAAAAGGACTTGGAAGCATATCTTAAAAAACTGGAAGAGGCGGAAAAAAGAGACCATAGAAAGATTGGCAAAGAAATGGATCTGTTCAGCCTGCCTGAACTGGCTGGCGGCGGCCTCCCAATCTGGCATCCCAAGGGTTCGGTTCTACGCAGAATAATAGAAGATTTCTGGAAACAAGAGCATCAAAAAAATGATTATCAACTAATCTATTCCCCTCATATAGGCAATGTTAATATCTGGAAAAAATCAGGACATTTAGAATTTTACAAAGAAAATCTCTATTCCCCCATCAAAATTGATACCGAAGAATATCTTTTAAAACCAATGAATTGCCCTTTTCATATTTTCGTTTATCAAAGCCAACCAAGAAGCTACAAAGAGCTGCCTATCCGTTATGCGGAGCTTGGCACTGTCTACCGGTATGAACGCTCCGGCGTCCTGCACGGACTAACCCGAGTGCGCGGATTCACTCAAGACGATGCCCATATTTTTTGTCTACCCGATCAGTTGAGCGATGAACTCGTCAGGATAATTGATTTTGCCGTAAAAATGCTTAAATTGTTCGGATTCAGCAATTATGATATTTACCTTTCAACCAGGCCGGAAAAATATATCGGCGAAGAAAAAATTTGGAACAAGGCGACCAATGCTCTTAAATATGCGCTTGATAAAACTGGCTTAAAATACCGGATTGATCCGGGCGAAGGAGTTTTTTACGGACCGAAAATTGATATCAAAATAAAAGACGCCTTGGAGCGCGCGTGGCAATGCACAACAATCCAGGTTGACTTCAATCTGCCCGAACGTTTTGATGTTTTATATTTTGATAAAAAGGGCAAAAAACAGCAGCCGATAATGATTCATCGCGCCCTGCTGGGTTCTCTTGAAAGATTTATTGGTGTCTTAATTGAGCATTACGCCGGAGTTTTCCCTGCTTGGCTGGCGCCAGAGCAGGTCTGGGTCCTGCCTATCGGCTCGCGTCATGAAGAATATGCTTTTAAAATTGCCGAGACATTAAAAAAAGATGGCATTCGCGTCGTCGTCAAGAATGAGAACGAAACCATCGGCAAAAAGATCCGCGATGGAGAAATACAGAAAATCCCCTATCTTCTGGTCGTTGGCGACAAAGAAATGTCATCTGATTCCGTGGCTGTGCGCGAAAGAAGAAAAGGAGATCTGGGACCAATGAAATTAGAAGAATTTATTAAAAAAATTAACAACGAAATAGAAAGTAAAAAATAGCGACCCTAATACCCGAATACACCCGAACGACCCGAATCTTAAATTCGGATAATTCGGGTAAAAATTCGTGTCATTCGGGTCGCTTTTATATGAAATATTTCATTCTAACCTACGGATGCCAAATGAATATATCTGACAGTGAAAAAATCGCTACTTTACTGCAACGCCAAGGACATACGCCCACCAAAAACGAGGCCGATGCTGATTTAATCGTGCTCAATTGCTGTTCTGTCCGACAGGCGGCTGTGCACCGGGTTTACGACAAAATCAATAAATACACCGGCAAAAAGAAACTGATTCTGGCCGGCTGCGTCCTGGAAAAAGACAAAAACGCCCTCAAAGAAAAAGTAAGCGAAATTTGGCATCCCGACAAATATTTTGAATGTTTACCCGCCGAATCCTTGGCGAAGGCGGGCCCGCCTTTTTATAAAAACAAAAATATCGCCTATGTCCCGATTATGACTGGTTGCAATAATTTCTGTTCCTATTGCGCTGTGCCTTATACCAGAGGAAGAGAAAAATCGAGGCCGGCCGGCCAAATAATAAATGAAGTTAAGTCGCTTTTGAAAAAAGGCTACAAAGAAATACTGCTATTGGGACAGAATATAAATAGCTATATTTCAAAATTTCCAATTTCCAATTTCCAATTTCCAAATAAATCTCAAATTTCAAATTATAAAAATAAAGCAATAAACTTTGCTTCGTTATTAAAGACAATAAATGACCTCCCTGGGGACTTTCGTCTGACTTTTATGACTTCACATCCCAAGGATATGTCTAATGAATTAATCAGCGCCATGGCCAGATGTGAAAAACTGAAAAAAGAAATTCATCTGCCCATTCAATCCGGCGATAATGAGATATTGCGAAAAATGAACCGGCATTATACTGTCGCGAATTATAAGGATCTAATTAAAAAAATCCGCCGAGCCATCCCGGGTATTAAAATCACGACGGATATAATTGTCGGCTTCCCGGGCGAAACAAAAAAGCAATTTGCCAATTCGGTTGCAACAGCCAAACAAATAAATTTTGACGGGGCATATATCGCCAAATATTCCCCTCGTCCCGGCACTTCTGCCGCCAAATTGAAAGATGATGTACCGCTGGAAGAAAAAAGGCGGAGATGGAGAATTTTGGATACGTTAATAAATAAATTTGAACATTAGAACAGCTGATTGACTTTTAGTCAAAAATGGTTTATTCTGCATAAAAGTTCTCTAAAAATCGAATAAGAAAGGAGGCGCCTATGTCCAACAGACAACAAGCTTGCATAACTATCCATACGACTACCCGATGCAATAGAGGCTGCCGACACTGTTCCTTTGATTCAAAAATGGACGGCGGCATCGACATGAACTGCCGAACAATCCAAGCCCTGTTGAATAATCTTGAGAGCATCAAGCTTCGGTCTCACTTCTGTCTGACTGGCGGGGGTGAGCCGCTTCTCAATGAACAGTTGCCCGACATCGCAGAAATGCTGACAGCATCGCCAATCACGAAACGCGTTAGCTTGGTAACATCCGGATTCCAAAACACCGAAGAAAAAGAACGGTTAGGAAAAATCGTGAATAACGATAAAAGCGGGAAAATCGGGGTCTGCGTCAGCTTTCACAAATTCAACAAGAATTATATTCAGAGGCTGCATGACACGATAGAATTCCTTATCGGAACCGAGCTTATTGGTATCGACATTAAGGTCACTATCGGCAGACACGACAAATATCTCCACGATGAGCTTGAAGAAGTGCTTGAAAAATTTGACTTCTATCCTCTGCTGATTGACCCCCGAGATCAGAAGCGAAGAAGAATGGGATGTTTTGAATGCAAGATTTACGGTGATGATTATTATGATTTCCTTGAGGATTCCGCCTATCTTCTTTATTGCCTGTATGCCAACCCAGAAAGAGAAGGCATCTTGCGCAAATGGCATTGTGACAAGAATAAGATAAAAATTATTCTAGCCACGACCCAGCTGATGCAGCCAAGAGGCAGGGCCAAAAAATTGCCCAATCACGCTTTCCCTTATGAATGGCTCAATTGCCCCATTTATTTCTATGGTGGGCGTGAAATAGATCTGCTCATTGATTCTAACGGCAACATTCATCTTTATACATCTTGCCGTCATCCGACCATGATTATTGGAACCGTAGATGATGATTTGAAAAAATTACTTAGACGGAAAAAATTGTTCAAGAAAGATGCTTTAAAATTTCTCTTGTGTGACAAACGAATGTATGATAGACCGAACAGTCTCTGTTCATTGTGTCCGAAAATCAAGGCAGAGCAGGACGCAAAATCAAATAATTAAAAGGAGGTGATAGTTATGGCAGGACCGTTGCTGGAGAAACCCATAGGAGAGAGCAAACTCGGCCGAAGTTTCGGAACAAATTGGAACAACTGGGCTTGGGGTTCTGATGGACCGGTACTCTGCGAAATATGCGGGACAAAGCACCCAAAAAGAGAAGACGATTCCTATATAATTAGCAAATTTCTTGGAATGCAGGTAGTTGAAGAATGTTGTGGTGCAATTCTTGATAGAGTTTACCGCGAATCAGGAGAAGAATTCACAGTCGCTTTTCTGGAAGAATTTGCCAATAACCCGACTTCGCCTCGCTTTTCCATTCTCTTGATGACGCTCAACGAAGTTTGTATAAAGGCGCAGAAAGCAGCGCTAGAAACCGCCAAACAATTACACACTGTCTATATTAAACTTGTTCCTATTGTAGACATCGCAAAAACAAGAACCTAAAACAAACCGACCCGGAAGCTTGCCTTTCGGGTCTTTTCTTTTATATGATGTTAAAAATGACTAATACTAGTCAGCAAAAGCTTATCGTCATTCTTGGCCCTAATGCTTCCGGCAAATCAAAGCTGGCGGTTGAGCTTGCCAAAAAATTTAACGGGGAAATCATTTCGGCTGATTCGCGGCAGGTTTATCGCGGAATGGATACTGGCACTGGCAAAATTAAGAAAAAAGAGATGCGAGGCATACCGCATTATTTATTGGACGTGGCTTCGCCGAAAAAAAGATTTACCGTTGCGCAATATAAAAAATTGGCGCTGGCGGCGATTAAAAAAATCCAGCGCAAAAATAAAATTCCGATTATCTGCGGCGGCACAGGATTTTACATTCAGGCCTTAGCTGATAATATTTCAATTCCCGAAGTCAAGCCGGATTTGAAATTAAGACGTGGTTTGGAAAAAAAATCGGCCCAAGAATTATTTACCCGATTGAAAAAATTAGACCCAAATCGCGCCAAAAATATTGACCGCTATAATAAGAGGCGGCTGGTGCGCGCGTTGGAAATAATATATAAAACCGGCAAGCTCATCCCGAAATTGAAAAGCGAACCGCAATTTAAAACTTTATTTCTCGGCGTCAAAAAATCGCCAGTAAAACTAAAAAAGCTTATCCATACCCGCCTGCAGAAGCGCCTGGCACAGGACATGATAAAAGAAGTCCAGAATTTACGAAAGTTCGGTTTATCATGGAAGAAATTAGACGACTTCGGCCTTGAATACCGCTGGATTGCCAGATTTTTACAAAAACAGGTCAGCCGCAATCAAATGATAGCGCGGCTGCAAAAAGACATAGAACATTATGCTAAAAGGCAGATGACGTGGTTTAAAAAATATCCGGGTGAAAAAACTCTTTGGATCTCAAATAAAAAACAAGCGCAAACGCTTGTTAATAAATTTTTATCCGCTGACACACAAACAGGAAAAAAATTATTTTAATCTTTTTTTCAAAATTTCTTCAGCAATCTGCGGATTGGCGCGACCGCGTGTCTGAGCCATCACTTTTCCGATTAAAAACATCAAAGCTTTTTCTTTGCCGTTTTTCAAATCTTGAACCGGTCCTTGATTTTGAGAAATCACTTCGGCCACCGCCGTTTCAAGCTCTGCCTCATCGCTCAATTGCGCCAGTCCCTTATCTTCAATAATGTGACTGGGATCTGCCCCGGTCTTAAACATCTCTGCCAGAACGCTCTGAGCGCCGCTGGAAGACACAATCCCCTGCGCCGTCAATTTAACAAATTCTGCATAGTTTTCCGGCGTAATTTTTAAATTCTTGAATTCAACCCCTGATTGAGTCAGCAGTTTCTGTAGCTCCGTTATCAAATAATTGGCCGCCAATTTTACCAGTTTGCTCTCTTCAATTTTTGGCTCAGCCACTTTAGCCCAGGCGTGCAGCTCGCTCACTGCGCATTCAAAAAAATCTGCCATTTCTTTTTTAACCACCAAAACTTCCATATCATCTTTTGCCAGCATATATTCTTTTTTAAATCTTTCCCGCCGGCCCTGCGGCAATTCCGGAAGCGAACCGATGCCCGCTAAAATCTTTTGGGGTTCCAATGGCGGCAAATCGGGCTCGGGAAAATAACGGTAATCGTGCGCCTCTTCCTTGCTTCGCTGGGAAATTGTCATCTGTTTGGCATCTGACCAGCCGCGCGTTTCCTGAGCGATTTTTTCGCCTGATTCAAGCGCCTCGGTCTGCCGCTGAATTTCATATTCTATGCCCCTCTCCACCGCTTTAAAAGAATTCAAATTTTTTATCTCAATTTTTGTGCCGAATTTTTCTTTGCCCGCTTCGCGCAAAGAAATATTTACCTCGCATCTCATCTGGCCTTTTTCCATGTCGGCGTCAGACACCCCGAGATAACGCAAAATAAGCTGCAATTCCTGACAGAATTTCTTGGTTTCAACAGCCGAGCGCAAATCCGCTTCGGTTACCAGCTCCATCAAGGGGACGCCAGCCCGGTTAAAGTCAACCAGCGAATATCCAGCACCGGCAGGATGCACCAGCCTGCCTGTATCCTCTTCCAAATGGATTCTTGTTATCCTGATGGTTCGACTTCGCTCACCACAAGTTTTGTCAGCTTCAATTTTCAAAAATCCTTTCTCCGACAACGGCTTATCATATTGGCTTATCTGATAACCCTTGGGCAGGTCCGGATAAAAATAGTTTTTCCGGTCAAATTTGGAAAATTCCGGAATCTGGCAAGCCAGCGCTCGCGCCGTCTCCAAAACCATTTTAACCGCTTCCTGGTTAATGACCGGCAAGGAACCGGGCTGGCCGGTACAGACCGGACAAATATGGATATTGGGTTCGCTCTCAAGGCCAAAACCATTTTCGCAGCCGCAAAACATCTTGGTTTTGGTCTTAAGCTCAATATGAATTTCCATCCCGATAACTGGTTCGTACTTCATGGCTCTATCTTACCATTAATGATTTTCTGCCGCAAAATTTTTACTGGCCAGATAGACATTTTTTAAAAGCAAAGCGACGTTTAGGGGCCCGATGCCGCCGGGCACCGGCGTCAAAAATGCCGCCTTGTTTCTAACGCTTTCAATATCAATGTCGCCGGCAACCTTTCCGTCGCTATACCGCGTTATGCCCGCGTCGATCAAAATCACCCCTTCTTTAATCATGTCGCCTTTGATGAACCTGGGACAGCCGCAGACAGAAATCAAAACATCGGCATCTTTAACTTCATTTTGCACGCCCATAATGACACATGCTTTGCGCACGAGGCAGTTGACCTGGGCGCCCTCTTTTTCAAGAACTTCTTTGAGCGCCTGGCCAAACACATCGGAATTGACCAAAGCCACCATTTTTTTATTTTTCAGATCTTTTTTCAAGGCCGTGCCTATGGCGGTCAGAATAGCTTCTGGCAGAACCGGAGAAAAATTTCTCTCTTTTTTATCTCTCATCAGGGAAAACCGCTTCATTTCTTTCTGAAATCCGTCAACGTCTTTTTTGAGGTCAATAGCGGCGATCACGCGGTCGGCATTTAACATCCCGGGCAGAGGCAGCTGGACGATTATGCCGTGCGTTTTTTTATCTTCGTTCAATGACCTGATTTTTGATATAATCTCTTCTTCTTTGGCGCCGGCGGCAAATAAATATTCCTGAACGCTTATGCCTATCTTGGCGCCGGTTTCTTTTTTTAATTTCAGGTATAACTTTGAAGCCGGATCATCACCGACTAAAATAACGGCCAGAGCCGGCCGACGGCTCTTTTTCTTCATGATCTCGCCCTCTATCTCTTTTAAAATTTTGCGCGCTGCTTTTTTCCCGTCAAATAATTTCATCATAGTAATTTTATAACCTGTTGAATTTTCACTACCTGGCATAGATTGGGAATTCTTTAACCAAATTTTTTACCGTTAACCTCACTCTTTCTTTTATTTTTTCATCGTCTGGGTTTTTTATAAATTCTGCCACCAGACGAGCACAAACCGTGGATTCTTTTTCTCCAAGGCCTCTGGAAGTTATGGCTGGCGTGCCCACCCGGATCCCGGAAGGATTATATGGCGGCCGAGGATCATTGGGAATCGAGTTTCTATTAACGTATATGCCCAGTTTTTCAAGTTCCTCCTGAATAAATTTTGAGTTATCGCTCAATTTAGAAATATCCAAAACCATCATATGATTGTCTGTTCCATTACTGATAATCTTTATGTCTTGTTTTTTGAATTCTTCGGCCATGGCCGAAGCGTTTAAAACGACCTGCCGCTGATATTTTTTAAATTCCGGCCTGGCTGCTTCAAAAAAACAAACGGCTTTAGCGGCAATGACGTGCTCAAAAGGGCCGCCCTGGATGCCGGGAAAAACCGCTTTGTCTATTTTATCAGCCAATTCTTTTTTGCACAAAATCAACCCGCCTCTTGGGCCGCGCAAAGTTTTATGAGTTGTACTGGTGACAACGTCGCAATAAGGAAAAGGGCGTGGATGCTCGCCTGCCACAATAAGCCCGGCAATATGAGCGATATCACCGATCAAATACGCATTGACTTTTTTGGCGATTTTGCTGAATTTTTCAAAATCAAGCTGTCTTGAATATGAGGTTGTGCTGGCAATTATCAATTTTGGCTTAAATTCCAGAGCAATCTTTTCAACCTCATCGTAATCTATTAGTTCTGTTTTTTTATCAAGCCCGTAAAAAGCGAAATTATAAAAAACACCGGAAAAATTGATCGGCGAGCCGTGGGTCAAATGCCCGCCAGAAGCCAAATCAAATCCTAAAATTTTTTCGCCTGGCTTAAGCAGCGCCAGATAAACAGCCGCGTTGGCCTGCGAACCTGAATGAGGCTGGACATTGGCGTGTTCCGCTCCAAATAATTTTTTTGCCCGCTCAATCGCAATTTTTTCAATTTCGTCAATAAATTTATTTCCGCCATAATAGCGCTTTCCCGGATATCCTTCTGAATATTTATTGCCCAAAGGCGTGGCCATGGTTGCCAGAACTGCCAGGCTGGCGTAATTTTCCGAAGGAATTAAAATAAGCCCGTCGCGCTGGCGGCTAATTTCTTTTTTGATTAGATCTTGTATTTTTTTATCGCTTTTATCCATTTAAACTTGTTTTTCTTTTTTCTTAGCACTAACTCTTCCGTTTTTCCATTGGCCGCGATATAAATTTGTTTTTCCTTTGACTTCATAAAACATGGCGTGCGCCACTCTTGCTCCAAGCTCTATTTTTATCGGGAAAGGTCCGAGATTAATAATGCCGAAAGTTAGTTCTCCGCAATAGCCTGGTGAGGCGTTGCCGGTAAAAAGAGCTATGCCCGAACGGTATAAAGTTGAGCGCGGACGAAACAAAATTAAAATATTTGCCGGAGTATTAACCTTCTCAATTGTCTTCATCGCATAATATTTGCCGGGCTTAAAAATAAAGCTTGCTTCCTTGCCTTGCCAATATTTTGCGACCAGCTTAACATTCGGAGTTTTCCGTTCTTCTATGCCCATAAATCCCTCACCTTTGAGCTCATAAACTTCACCCAGGCGCAGGTCAAAGCCAGCGCCTTCGGGATTATTCAATTCCCGCTCGCAAAGCCCCTCAACAAGCTTTTTGGTCTTAACTAGTTTATGCAGTTTGTCTACGCCAAGTATCATACCGGTTAGTAGAAATTTGACATTAAAGCTTTGCTGCCGGGCGGCAGTCAAATTTTCACTACCCGGCATAAGAAATAAAAAAGGCCTTTTGGTATTATTCTAACCAAAAGGCCTGCAAAAATCAAATCTGGTATGAATTTGCTAATATTTTAAGAAGGTACTTCTCTCCCACCTGCCTGATATACGGAATGAAAAACGGTTTGTCTTCCGGGGGGCTGCACATGCTTCTACCCGGCGAAAATCTGCAACAAGGAACTTCATTAAACCCGTGCTCCATGATCTTTGGCGAAACACCGGTTTTAATATCTATGTCTTTGAAAGTCTCGCCATATGCGTAACAACAAGTAAAACTTTCACTAGGCAAAGGTTCAAAGAAACAACGATGCATACAATCTAGGCATTGCTCCATCTTACACCTCCTTTTCTTCCTTTCCTAATCGCATCAAGGCAACAATCCACGTATGCTCATACACATGCAGGTCCTTGCAAGAAACAATCATTGAACCGTCTTCAACGCCGATCTTGGCCGCCATATACTCTTTTACACACTGAATGCCGCCCAGATTTACAGGAAATCCGCCCCATAGATCCCAAGAGCGAAAATATACCCAAAAATTCAATCTATTTTCATCGATCCAAGTATCAATACCGCGAAGACATTGGGAGCTCGGCTTAATTTCTGGGTTTTTATTCCATTCATTATTTATTCTTCGAGTCTTTATGTTTTTGCGCGTAACATGATCCCGGACAATTACTATTTCTCGGTAATCAACATCTCTGTCGTAGAAATGAACTGTTTCCGGACGACCAACCGTCATATAACAATGATTGTTGCCAAATCCACCTTTTTTGTAATTTTCAATCACCCATTCAATCTGCCAATAAAGGTCTTCTCCATAAGTGTAGTGCTCATTGGGTTTCCTGTCGGGAGTTATCAAATAATGGACGTAGTCATTGATATCATCCTCAGTGGTCGGCGCAGGGATATTAGATCCTTCGGGCATCGTCGGGAAAATCGGCCTCGAAGCAGGGTACTCAATATTGATGACAACCGGCAAACCAGACCTATGAATACCAGCATAGCTGCCTTCTGTGACAAGATATCTTCTGCCTTCGGTCATAACTTTGTACAGTGCCTGAAACCAGGCATCGCCAAGCGTCGTCGCTTTTATGAAAGCCAATCTGCTCATTTTGTCACCTCCTTCTTGATCAAACAGGTTTTTTTACATAAAATCAAAATTCAGCCTGACCCGACTGATTGTATCAAATTTCACCAATTCTATTCTCCTTCTTCTTAATAGTTCCACTGCTTCAAATTCGCCGTCATATTCTTCGTAATAAACGATCCGACGAACCTTTGCGTTAACCAGCTGTTTTGCACAACTGAAACAAGGCCTATAGGTAATGTAAAAAGTGGAATCTTCAATCTTTACTCCTAAATTCGACGCGTTGCTTATTGCGTTGCTTTCAGCGTGCGAGCCCCGACAAAGACCTGAGCCTGGCGGCAATTTAACGCCATCTTTCTCTTTTGCGCATCCAATATCACTACAGTGAGGCTCTCCTCTGACCGGTCCATTATAGCCAAAAGTTAATAATTGCTCTCCGATCGCAACGGTGGTGCCAACTTTATAATATTTACAAACCGACCTTGTTTTTCCCAGCAGAAGCGCTATAGCCATAAAATATTCATCCCAGTTTAAACGCCCGTTTGTTGCCAAATCTTTTATAGTCAGCATTAAATCCATCTCTTTCACCTCCTTTGGTCCGCCGTAGTCCCGCGTAGCGGCACAAAAGCGACCTTATTGAATTTTTAAAGGGCGAGAATCACCCTCCCTGCCTGCCGGACAGGCAGGCTTTTTGATTTGTTATATCAATTTATCACGGACAAAAACAAAAAGCAAGAAATGAATTTCCTGCTTTTTGTCAAAATTATAAAATTTATTCCACTTTTATTCCCATACTCCGCGCCGTGCCTTTCCCGATTTTGTCCAAATCTTTGATTTGGTTACAAAATCGAGGACCCGCCGTAGTTTTAACGAAGGCGGGCAACATTATCATTCAACCTTTATGCCCATTGACCGTGCAGTTCCTTCTATTATCTTTTCGGCTGCTTCAATATCTTCAGCGTTCAAATCGGGCATTTTTTTCTGGGCTATCTCTTTTATCTGGGCGCGCGTGACCTTACCGACTTTATCTTTCAAGGGATTGCCCGAACCTTTTTCAATTCCGGCCGCTTTGCGCAAAAGGTAGGCAGCCGGCGGAGTTTTGGTAATAAAATCATAGGTTCTGTCCTGATAAACAGTAATTTCAACCGGGACAATATCGCCGACTTTATCAGAAGTGGCGGCGTTGAATTTTGAACAAAATTCGGCCAAATTCAAACCGTGCTGGCCAAGCGCCTGGCCAATCTGCTGACCGGGAGTGGCGGCACCGCCGGGCAGCTGAAGTTTAACGATTGCTTTTATTGGTTTCATTATTTTGTCTACTGACTACCGACTACGGTCTACCGCCCAGAAAGGCTTTTAATAAGGGCGTTTAATTTAGCCGCTAGCTCATTAGCTTTTTCGTATAATTTATCAAATTCTATTTTGCTTATAAACTTTTGGTCTATGGAAATATACAAACCGCTAATTACTTCTTCCAAAGAAGTAAGCGACATGCGTAAAAATCTTTTAAACTCCATATCTGATTTTCTATCGCTTCCTTCTGCTATATTTAACAGGATTGATGTCGCGGCCCGCCTTAGTTGACTTATAAGCCCGAATAATTCATCTTTTGGAAATTTCCTCGTTATCTTATAAGTTTCTACGACAAATTTTCTTGTCAATTGTCAAACTTCCAATTTTTCAAATCTAAAATATCTGGCTGTAGTCTGTGCGGTAGTCCGTAGTCATATCTTTTTAATCTGCAAAAAATCCAGTTCCACCGGTGTTTCTCTGCCAAACATAGAAACAAGAACTTTCACCCTGCCGCGTTCCTCGTCAATTTCCGAAATTTTGCCGTCCATTTCTTTGAACGGACCGTCCGTGATCTTGACCGGGTCGCCGACCGAAACGTCAATTTTGAACTTCGGCTCCTCAACCCCCATTCTCTTTTGCAGTTCGGTAATCTCTTCTGGCGAGAGGGGCGTCGGGATAGTGCCAGAACCAATGAATCCCGTCACCCGAGGGGTATTTCTGACAACATACCAGGAATCATCCGTCACAATCATTTCAACCAGAACATAGCCCGGATATATCTTTTCCTCCACGACTTTTCTTTTACCTGCTTTTATTTTTATTTTTTTCTCAATCGGAACAAGGACATTGAAAATCTTGTCTTCCATGCCCATTGATTCTATGCGCTGTTTCAGGTTTCTGGCCACCGCTTCTTCGTAGCCCGAATACGTATGCAGCGCGTACCAATTTCTTCCTCTTGAGATTTGCTTAGGCATATTCTAAATTATAAATTCGCTCAGCAAGAAACTAAACAAATAATCCAGACCGCCCAAAAACAAAGCCACGCCGGCCGAAACACCAATCACCAATAAGGTGTATCTTATTGTTTCGGCCCTGGTCGGCCAGGTGACTTTTTTTAGCTCTATCCTGACCTCTTTGAAAAATTTTGCGATTTTTGAAAACATATATATAAGCGATCCGAATTTACGAATGAACATCAGAATTATCCGAATAAATCTAATTCGAATGAGCGCACTTGGATAATGTCCGCCAAGCGGACTTTGCGCTTTTCGGATACTTTAAAAGCCCCGCAGGGCTTTATTTATGCCCATTATAGCACCGGAAAAAATTTTGTCAACAACGCTTATTATATATCCAAATTCTTCACGTTCTTGGCGTGGGTCTGGATAAAGCGCTTGCGCGGAAAAACTTCGTCGCCCATCAGGACGTTGAACATTTTGTCAGCCGCATTGGCATCTTCAATTAAGACTTTTTTCATCACTCTGTTTGCCGGATCCATGGTCGTTGCCCATAGCTGTTCGGGGTTCATTTCGCCCAGCCCTTTGTAGCGCTGGATATTATAGCCTAATTTTTTCTCTTCTTCTTCGGTTACTTCCTCTTCTTCTTCGGCTTTCGATTCTTTCACAATCTTGCCATAGCTTTTAATGACTAATCTGTCTTTTTTTTCTTTTTTGAGCTCGCTGATAATTTTTTCTTTTTCTGCTTCGTCGTGCGCGTACCTTATTTCTTTACCTCTGCTTATTTTAAAAAGCGGCGGCTGGGCAATAAACAGGTGTCCTTTCTCAATGATTTCACTGAAATAACGGAAAAATAACGTTAAAAGCAGGGTTCTGATATGCGCGCCGTCAACATCCGCATCGGTCATAATTATGACGCGGTGATACCTCAATTTTTCAATATTGAAATCATCGGAAATCGCCGTGCCCAGCGCAATAATAAGCGCCTTGATTTCTTTGGAAGTCAGCGCGCGGTCAAGCCTAGATTTTTCAACATTAAGAATTTTCCCCCGCAGAGGCAATATTGCCTGAAATTCCCTGTTGCGGCCCTGCTTGGCGCTTCCGCCGGCCGAATCACCCTCAACTATATATAGCTCCGAGCTTTCTGGATTTCTTGAAGAACAATCAGCCAGTTTCCCCGGCAAAGCCAATCCTTCCATAATGCCCTTCCGTAAAACAGTCTCTCTGGCTGCTTTGGCTGCCTGCCGGGCTTTGGCCGCCAAAATGCATTTACCCAAAATTTCCCGCGCGTCATTAGGATTTTTTTCCAAATACTCTTCCAGCGCATAAGCCACAGCCGTGTCAACGGCCGTGCGGGCTTCGGGATTCCCAAGTTTGGCTTTCGTCTGTCCTTCAAATTGTGGCTCTTTTAATTTAACGCTGATCACCGATGTCAATCCTTCTCTGACATCGTCTCCCCCTAAGTTCTCTTCAGATTCTTTGACAAAACCGTTCTTGCGGGCATAATCATTCAAGCCGCGCGTGAGTGCTGAACGGAAGCCGGTTATATGCATGCCGCCTTCGGGCGTATGAATGTTATTGGCAAAACTTATCTCATATCCCTGAATATCTTCGGTGTATTGAAATGCCGCTTCAACCTGAATATTTTCAACTTCGCGGTTAACATAAAAAATATTTTGATGCTTGGCCGGTTCCTCTCTGTCGTCAACCAAAAATTTCACATAAGAAATAATGCCTCCTTCAAAATAAAAGCTCCAGGACTGTTCTCCGTTGCCCGAAGGTTTTTTTAAATCTTCCGGCCTGTTCTCGATTTTCTTTTTTGGTCTGATCTGGCAAGTTTCGCAGGATTCAACAAGTTTCGGGTCAACTCCTCGCAAATCACGTATGATTATTCTGACGCCTTTGGTCAAATAAGCCTGCTGGCGCAAATGGGTCAAGATCGCGTCCCAGCTGAACTTTATTTCTTTGAAAATTTCCGGATCCGGCTCAAAAATAACAGTCGTGCCCCGCGCTTCGCATTTGGCGATTTTTTTCACTGAAAATTGCGGCTTGCCTTTTTTATATTCCTGCGCGTATAGATTGCCGTCGCGACAAACCTCAACCCGCATCCATATGGATAAAGCATTGACAACAGAAACGCCCACTCCGTGCAGGCCGCCCGAAACCTTATAGGATTCTCCGCCGAATTTGCCGCCGGCATGCAATGTGCACATGACGGTTTCCAACGCCGATTTTTTTGTCTGCTTATGGACATCAACCGGAATGCCGCGGCCATTGTCACGAACTTTGACTTTATTGCCCGGCAGAAGCGCTACCTCCACTTCATTGCAAAAACCGGCCATCGCCTCGTCAAGCGAATTATCAACCACTTCCCATATTAAATGATGGAGACCGTCAACGCCGGTTGACCCGATATACATGCCCGGCCGTTTGCGAACCGGCTCAAGACCCTCAAGAACATAAATATCCTTGGCTTCGTAACTGACGTTATTGTTTTCTTTTTTTCCGTTATTTGTGGCCATGTTTATAATTAAAATTTAAAAATGAAAAAGGAAAAACGACATATAAAAATTAAAAATCATCAAAATTTAGCGACTCTAAATTTTGATACCTGAATTTTTACTTATTCATTTTTACTTTTTAATTTACTTGCGCACTTCCCATCCTTCTTCCTCAATCGCGCGGATTATACTCATCATCATTTTATTGACTTCTTCATCCGTTAAATTTCTTTCATCGGACTGAAACGTTAAGCGGAACGCCAGGCTTTTTTTGGCGCCGGCCAAGCCTTCGTAAATATCAAACAGGTCGGTATCCTGCAATAGTTCTCCGCCGGCAATTTCTATCACATTCAAGACGCTTTCTGTTTTTGTAGTCTGCTCTACCACTATGGCCAAATCGCGCATAATGGCAGGATATTTTGAGGGAGGAAGATATGTTCGTTCCTCGGTTGCCAGATGAACCAGCGCGGCAAAGTCAAGCTCAAAAACAGACGATTTTTCCTTGATTCCCATCGCATCCGAAATTTCCGGCCTTATTTCGCCGACCCAGCCGACAATTTCGTCGCCGGATTTAACCTGCGCGCGCCGCGATAAATGAACAAATTCAAGCCATGAGAATTTCCCCGATATCTCATCATCAAACCAGACATCGTCAATTCCCAATTTATCGAACAAAACCTGAATAAGCCCTTTCAGCTCAAAAAGGCCTTCGGCCGGTTTTTTGGCGTTTTTGGCCGAAACTACGGCTGATATCTTATTCTCTTCTTTGAAATCCTTTCCTGTTTTTGCAAAAACATGCCCCAGCTCAAACAGACGGATTTTGTCAAAATATTTCAGATTTTCTCTGATGTTTTTTAAAAGATTGATGATTAACGCTGGCCGCAGATATTTCTGGTCTTGAGAAAAAGGATTCTTTATCTGAACCTGATTGTTTATTTTGAATATTTTAATGTCTTCGTCTGAAATAAAAGAATAATTCTGCGCCTCGCTCCATCCCGCGCCAACTAAAATATCTTTTATTTTATCTTCATAGACCAGCAATTCGTCTTTGAGCGCAGGAATAATGATGCCGTGCGGCGTCTGTGAGGGAATTTTATCATAGCCCAATGCGCGCGCGATTTCCTCTGCCAAATCTTCCTGCGCCTCAAGGTCAAGACGGTTTGTCGGCACGGCGGCCTCAATAAATATTTTTTTACCCTTCTTTATTGTTTTTGCAAAAATTTCAAATTTCCTCAAAATATCTGCCATTTCCTGCGCCTTTATCGGCAAATCTATCAATCCCTGTATCCACTCAGTGTCCGCCAAAATTTTGCGCGTCTTGACCTTTTCCAAATAAACATCAATCATGCCCCGGGCAACCCGGCCGCCGGCAAATTCCTCAATCAAAGAAACACTGCGCTCAAGCGCTGTCGCAGTCAATTCCGGGTCCAGCCCGTTCTCAAAACGGGTTGAGGCATCGGTTCTTAAATTAAAAGATTTTGAAGTGCGGCGAATATTTGTCGGCTCAAAATTAGCTGATTCAATGGCGACAATTTTTGTCTTTTCGTCAATTTCCGGACCTTCGCCGCCTTTGATGCCGGCAATACCAATAGCTACTTTTTCGTCGGCAATCACTAGGTTCTTTGGGCTTAAATTGTATGACTTACCTTCCAGGGTGGTTATTTTTTCTCCTTCGCCGGCCCGGCGGACAATTATCTTTTTCCCCCCAACCTTATCAACGTCAAAAGCGTGCAAAGGCTGGCCGGTTTCCAGCATGACATAATTTGTAATATCAACGATGTTTGAGATCGGCCGCAGGCCACAAACAGATAATCTTTCCTGCATCCATTTTGGCGATTCACCTATTTTGATATCTGTGGCCACGCGCATGGAATAGCGCGGACACAGATCTTTGGCCGGCACTTCAACCAAAATGAAATCTTCTGCCTTTAATTTTTTGTCTTCGGAAAATTTCATTTTTGGCGGGATAAATTTATTACCCGAAATTGCGGCCAGTTCCTTGGCAATGCCCAAATGCGACATGCAATCGTGCGCCCGATTAGGCAAAATTTTTATATCCAGCACAAAATCAGTGCCGATTTTATCAACGCTTTCAACTTCAAAAGCGTGCATGGTCAACAAATCAACCATCTCTTCGGGCTTTATTTTTTTCTCAAGATATTCGGATAACCAGTTATAACTGAATTTCATATGTCCTTACGAATATACTAATTTTTACGAATATACGAATCATCATTTAATACTCTTTTGAATTTTATTCCATCTCTCGTAAAATGTGCGAGTATACCTAATTTTAAACCTGTTGCTTTTAAATAACCGCTAACTTGATTGATCTCTTGTTTAGAAAACCTGTCTATCTTTTTTATTTCTAATATGATCTTATCTTTTATTAAAAAATCTAAATAAAATTTACCTATCACGTTTCCTTTAAATTTGACCATCGCCAGAACCTGTTCCTTAAAAAATAATTTGTTACTTTTTAAGTTTGCAGCAATCGCCCTTTGGTAATATGTCTCTTTATAACCATAGCCTAAACTATTAAAAGTCTCGTAAAGGATTCCGACAATCTTATAACTTAATTCTGGATAAATTAAATCTCTTCTTTTAAGAGTGGCTTCCGCCATATTCGTAAATTCGTAATGATACGTACATTCGTAAGGCTATTAAAATTGTTTAAGAAATCTAAGGTCTCCGAAATTAAGTAATCTCATATCATTAATCTTGTATTTCATCATTACCAGCCTATCCAGGCCGAAGCCAAAGGCAAAACCCTGCCATTCATAAGGGCTGTAGCCAGCGGATTTAAAAACAAAAGGATGCACCATGCCCGCGCCGGCCATTTCCAGCCAGCCGGTATTTTTACAAATCTTACAGCCCTTGCCATCACAAAAAGTGCACGATATATCGGGCTCAAAGCTCGGCTCGGTAAACGGGAAATAGCTTGGCCGAAGGCGCATTTTTACTTCTTTGCCAAACAGGCGTTTGAAAAATTCTGCAATTACCGCCTTGAAATTTGCCACTGAAATATTTTTATCTACCATCAATCCCTCTACCTGATAAAATTGCGATTCATGCGTTGCGTCGGATGCATCGCGGCGGAAAACTTTGCCCGGCACAATAACCCGCAGAGGCGGATTATGTTTTTCCATAAAACGCACCTGACTTGGCGAAGTCTGAGTTCTCATTAAAACCTCTTCGTTTATATAAAAAGTGTCCTGCATGTCGCGCGCCGGGTGGTCTTTGGGAAAATTCAGCGCCTGGAAATTATAATAATCTGTATCCATTTCTGTGCTGTCAATCACCGAAAACCCCAGTGACTGGAAAATTTCTTCAACGCGGCGCAAGATCAAAGTTCGGGGATTCAAATGTCCTTTTGCCAATTTGTGGCCGGGCGCAGAAATATCCACCCATTCTTTAGAATCCTGCAGCACCGCTTTTATTTCTTTTTTGCGCCGCTCAATGGTTGACGCCAATTCGTGTTTTAGCTGATTGGCGGCCGCGCCGACTTGAACACGTATCTCACTAGATAACTCTTTTAGCTGCTTCAAAACCTCCGTCAAGGCTCCCTTGCGGCCCAGATATTTTATTTCCAATTTTTCTAACTCTTCAAGATTTTTGGCGCCAAGTAATTCTTTCAGCGCTTCATCTCGTAATTTCTTAATATCCATTCCAGGTAGTAGAAATTCGACTAATTTTTATTTGACCTTTTTGAATAGAAATATTCTTTAAGCATTCTTTTTAGCAATCTG
>Ga0154658_102_pt1 | contig 26103 bp, 29 predicted proteins | sample Rifle2008BG13ft_FD_116087 | JGI IMG/M metagenome (GOLD analysis project Ga0154658, IMG submission 116087) | Candidatus Portnoybacteria bacterium RBG_19FT_COMBO_36_7
GGCCACGCTGTAGATCGGCAAAAGGATTGTCTTGTCCGCTTCGTCAAAAGCGCCAGTAAATTGTTCAAACAATTTCCATGTGCGCTGATATTGATGAGGCTGAAAAACGCACCACAAGCGGCTTATGGCGTATGGCTTTTGACGGATAGTCAAAATTTCCCGGGCTCCTTTCAAAGTCGCTCTTATCTCTGTCGGATGGTGGCCATAGTCATCAAATATTTTTGCGCCCCTGACCATTCCCATATATTCAAATCTCCGCCAAGTACCGCTGAAATTGTTAAGCGTTTTCAATGAAACCCGCTCAGGAATTCTTAAAGCACGGGCGACTGTTATAGCAGCATGCGCATTCATCAGATTGTGTATTCCGGGAATTTTTAAATTTAATCCGTTAATTTTGTATTTTGAATTGTAATTTTGAATTTTGATTTTTGCATTTTGAATTATTTTCCGAATATTTTCATCGTTGGTGTTTGTCACTAATATGCCTTTTTTATCTAAATGCCCAACATACTTTTTAAAAGTCATCAAGATATGCCCAATGTCACGATAATAATCCAAATGGTCTTCTTCAATATTTGTAAGAACAATTATTTTGGGCCAGTAATTCAGAAAAGAAGCGCTGTACTCATCAGCTTCAATAATCAGATATTTACTTTTACCGAGTCTAAAATTGCTGTTTCCAAATTCCCGGAGCTTTGTACCCACAATCACTGTCGGGTCAAAACCGGCTTTAACCAGAATCAAGGCAGTCATCGCTGTTGTCGTGCTTTTGCCGTGGGTGCCGGAAACCGCAATGGTAAAATATTTTTTTGTTAAATCTCCCAGCGCCTGCGCGTAGGTCTGGCATTTTATTTTGCGCCTTTTTGCTTCTTTCAGTTCCGGATTTTTATTTTCCACTGCGGCGCTGTAAATAACCAGGTCTGTATCCGGCGGAATATTGATCTGTTTATGCGACCCAATTATAATTTTTGCGCCTTGTTTGCCAAGAGACCTTGTAATTTCAGACTCTGCCAAATCCGAACCGCTAACCAAAAAACGCTTAGCCAGAAAATACTTCACTAAGGCTGAAGTTCCAATCCCGCCGATTCCGATAAAATGAATTTTCTGATATCCTTGACAAAGTATCATTTTTAACATAGAATGTTGTATCTAAGTTGTTTAAATCCAAAAAGGAGGGCAGAAAATGAAAGAAAAACTTATTTTTGTTCTTTTAAATTTAGTTGTTTTACTATGTGCATTTGTTTTCGGTTTGATCAAAGAACCGCACAAATCAGATATCGTAACCGTCCTCGTTGGCTTCGGAATTATCATTTTTCTTATCTGGTCATTCGGTCATGGAAATTTTAAGCTTTACCGTCTTGTTAAATTGCCAAATGAACAACTTCCGACAAAACAGATAATTTGGAATTTCTTTAAAATTCTCGGCGGCGGAATAGTCGTCTGGAATTTATTGTTTCAACTCCTATAAAAACTTACAGCAAACGGGCCTCCCTATCTGGAGGCCTTTATTTTTTCTCGCAAAATCAGGAAAGTAAAAATTATCACGGCATTGAAAATCCTGCCAGCCCTCCAAGGCTGCAAAATTAACCGCCATAACCATTCCATTCCCATTTCTTGGATAAGCTTTGGCGCCCGTTTTACTTTTCCTGCCATCATATCAAATGCGCCGCCGACGCCAATGGCCAATTTAACCGAAGGGATTTTTTTTAAATTTTCAGAAATCCATTTTTCTTGTTTTGGCGCCCCCAAAGCAACCAATAAAATATCTGGCTGGCATTGGTTAATAGAAACCAAAGCATTATCAGTGTCTTCTGAAAAACCGACTACATCTGACCATTGTGCCGCTAATTTTTCCGCCACGCCATTCCTGCCGCCCAATAAAAAAACTTTGAACTTTGCCTGCCCGCAACGCTCTCGCTTGCGAGGCGGGCGGGAACTTTGAACTTTGAACTTTTTAATCAAATCCACTCCCGCCACTCTCTCTTTCAATGGCTCCCTCAATATCCGCGACGCCCATATTATTCCCATGCCGTCCGGAATTACCAAATTCGCTTCGTTTAAAATTCTCTTAAATTCATCATCTTTTTGCGCCCGAACAATAAATTCCGGATTGACCGTTACAATTTGATGCTGACGTCCGTCGCTTAAAAAATTCCTGATTTTTTCAAAAGCTTCTTCAATTGTAACATTGTCTATTCTGACTCCTATCAAATACATATATTTTTGCAATGTCCCGCGAGGCAGGACTTTATTAAAAATTCAAAATTGGAAATTAATCAGCGCCAAGCGGCGCTGATTCTAGTATCGTATATTCCGCCCCGTCCCGTTTCAAATCGCTTTCCATGACGTCTATATTGGCAACAGGAATAATTGATTTAAAATCTTGCTCAATCTGAGGTTTCTGCGCCAAATTTAACCATTGCCCCATATTAATTCTAGCGAGTGTTATGTGCGGGGAAAAAGGGCGTTTTTCAATCCTGAAAGCCCGCAGATTTTGCGAAGAAACAAATACTTCTTCCAGCTCGTTTTTTATATTAGCTAACTCTTCGCTGACTTTCCCCTTCAGCCATATCATCCTGGGCGGCTTACCCGGCGGACCATACAGAATCTTTTCAAAAATCAAGTCAAGTCGTTCGTATTTTTTAGCGACTTCTTTGGTCAGACGGCAAATCTCATAAATTTCCTGTTCATCGGCATAACCGATAAAAACCAGAGTCAGATGCAGACTATTCTTTTTTGTCCAGCGCACGGGTCCGCCGCCGCCAAGGCTTTGGCGGGTAAACGAGTATTCCCATTTTTTCTGAAAATCCAAAAGTTGCCTCTTAATATCTTCGGGCAAATTGACGGCGATAAAGATTCTGCGTTTTTGAGACATTTTATATTTCTATTTTTTTCGTTGAATATTTAAAAAAATAGGCGTAAGATATTATAAGCGGGATTTAACTGAAGTATATCTAAAAAATATGCTAAAATCAAACGAACCAGGAAAAATAGACACGATCAAATCTGTATCTTTGGTGCTGAAAAACGAACAAGAATTGACCAGTGTTTTCAGCCGGCAATATTTAAATATAATTTTGATCAGCCTGAACAGATCTCTGCTTGCCGCCTTGCTTATTTTTGAAATTCTGAATGCGCTGGGTATTTTGCATTATCCGGTCAGTTTTCATTGGATTGCCCTCATTATTACCACCGGCGCGGCCTGGACTTTATTAGAGGCGGTTTTTTTCATTTCGCGGGAAAACCACAGCCCAGCTCTCTCAAATGCGATCATGCTAGCCGCTGTAGCAGCTCTTTATGCCGATACGTTAGGCCAAGTATATTCTCTTTTTGACAGAATTATTTGGTATGACCAAGTTCTTCACTTTTTTGTCGGCGGGGTTCTTTGCGGCACAGTATCTTTTCTGCTCATACAAAGCCTGGAACATCGCGGCATAATTCATCTAAGAACCTTGGGAATCGCTTCTTTTGCCTGGATAACAACAATTTTTCTTGGCCTGATCTACGAATTCGGAGAATATCTTCTTGATTCCATTACCGGCTCAAATAGTTTTGTCAGCATAGATGATACTTTTAATGATTTGCTTCTTGGCGTTACCGGTTCACTTTCTATCCTGACGATTTTAGTTGTATACTTCTATTATGCCAGGTCTGTGAAAATTCGGCAGATTGATTCGCCATTTGGCGAATCAATCAAAGATAATAAAGACAATCTTGTTTGACTGGCATTAATTATCACCAAACAAGAAATTTGACGTTAATGTGGCTAAGTCGAATTTCTACTACCTGGTATGTATCTCATCGAAGTCGCGCCACTGACAAAAATTCCGCAACAGAATCCGCAAATACTTAGCTATTTTTCTTCTCATGAGTTAAGTAACGGCTCTTTAGTATTGGTGCCGCTTGGCAGGCGGCAGGAAAAAGCAATTGTCATAGAATCGCATCTTATCAGAGACCATAAATTAGAAATAAAAGATGCTCAATACGAACTGCGGCCGGTTAAAAAAATCTTAAGCTATCAGCCGGTTCTGACGCCCTTTCAGATAAAACTCGCACTCTGGTTAGGACAATATTATTTTGCATCGCCCGGATTGTTCATGAAAAAGATGAGGGTGGATAAGATTTTAAATCACAATTCAAAATTAAAAATTAACAAACCCCAAAAGCTAATTTTGTTTCCGACAGTCTCTCAACTGGAGCTGCGGGCAAAGCAATGCCCAAAAGACAAAACCGTTCTTATCCATAGCGGATTAAAACAGAAACAGCTGAAGGAAAATTGGCATAAAATCGCTCTGGGACAGGCGCAGATAATTTTAGGCACGCGGCTGGCTTGCTTCGCGCCTTTTTTAAATTTAAAAGAAATTGAAATTCAAGACGAAACCAATCCGGCTCATCGCTCCTGGGATATGTTTCCTTATTATCGGACGCATGAAATAGCCAGAAACCTGGCAGAAATTTTTGGTTCTAAATTGACCTTAAAATCAAACGCACCATCAATTGAATCTTTTTATTTTGACGAAATCAATTCGTTAAAATTAAAAATTGATTTAAAAGAAGGCAAAAATCTGATAAAAACCGAGCTTATAGACTTGCGGCAGGAATTAAAAGAAGGCAATTATTCAATTTTCAGCCGGGCGATTCAGGATGCTGTCGGGCAAGCCATTAAAAAAAATCAGCAGGCCATTCTTTTTTTAAACCGCCGCGGCATGGCTACTTTTATTTTGTGCCGCGATTGCGGCTATGTTGCCAAATGTTCAAATTGTTACGCGCCTTTAACCTATCACCTGGCAAGAACCGACACCAGCGAACTCAAACCTCTTCTTGTCTGCCACCACTGCGGCTCCAGCGCCCAACCGCCCAGTCTCTGTCCCAAGTGCGGCGGCCACAGAATAAAAGCTTTTGGCACGGGCACCCAGCGAGTGGAAATTGAGGCAAGAAAAATATTTAAAGACGCTAAAATTTTGCGGCTGGACAGCGATACAGCGCAAAATGCCGAAGAACAAAATAAAATACTGGAAGATTTTAGGCAAAAAAAGGCTGATATTTTAATCGGCACGCAGATGATTTTAAACGCAAACTTGCCAAAAGTTCCTCTCGCCGCGATTATTTCTGCCGACACTCTTTTGCATTTGCCTGATTTCCGGTCTGATGAAAAAACTTTTCAGACAATTAATCGGGTCAAAAATTTTACCGACTCGCGACTGATAATCCAAACCTACAATCCAAAAGCACAAATTCTTCAAGCTGCCGTTAAACAAGATTTCAGCTCATTTTATAAAAGCGAGACAGAAACGCGCCGGGCGCTGAAATATCCGCCTTTCTCCCAGATGATAAAATTAAGCTTTGCCCACAAAGACGCCAAATATGCCGGCCAGGAAGCAAAAATATTATCAGCCAAATTGACCTACCAGCTTAAAAATAGTAAAATTTTAAAAGACGCTGTTCTTGAAATTTCCGATGCCGTGCCTGCTTTTATTTCAAAAGAAAAAGGCAGATACTTCTGGCATATAATCATCAAAGTAAAATCGCCTTGGCTGGCTAAAAAAGAAGAGCGCCAGAAAATTTTGGACCTGCGCAACAAACTTTTACTGGCCGTGCCTCAAAACTGGAAAATAGATATTGACCCGGAAACATTGCTGTAATCACTGCTGCTCGAATTTTGTGTCATGCTGAATTTATTTCAGCATCTAATAAAATGTTATCAAAATCATTTTACGTTTACATTATAACAAATAAAAACAATACCACTCTTTATATCGGCGTTACTGATAATTTAATAAGACGAATATATGAACACAAGAAAGAAATAATCGAAGGATTCAGCAAAAGATATAATCTAAAAAAATTAATCTATTTTGAAGAAACTCCTAATGCGTATGCCGCTATTTCTAGAGAAAAACAATTAAAAAATTGGCACAGAGAATGGAAACTAAATCTGATCAAAAAAAATAATCCGACTTTTAAAGACTTGGCCGCAGAATGGTTTAGGGATCCTGAAACAAGTTCAGGATGACAATATTAGTGCAAAATAAAAAGGCCCGGCTCGTCTTGATTTTCAAGACTCATCAGGCCCAATAAAAGTTACTGTATTCTTTCCGTAATGCGTTGGACGTCACGTCGTAATCCGGCGATACGTGCCTCCATCACAACCGAGAAACGTCGATGCCGTCCGTTTATTATTCTCTGAAAAAAATCAAGAAAAATCCTAAATAGTCGCATATTCCCCTCCTCTTTACAGGATTTTGAGTAATTGCAGCAATGCGATATTAAATCCGCCTGCTGCGAGAAATAACCAAAAGAACAATTTATTGCGGCTGCGAATTAAAAACGCAACCGTAATACCCCCATAAACTACCGCAATTGCTGTTTCCAGCGCCATTCTTCATACCTCCTTTTCCTAGACTCTTTCCATCCAATCCCCTGATGAATCAACCGATAATATTCTTCTTTGGAATCTTCAGGAAACCGCTGCAATAAACGCTTTGATCTCGGAAAACAAAGAATTATAATTCCCAATACAAATACAACTAAGCTGAACGCATAATGGAAAAAACTCGCATTGCTTGACTCTTTGGCCACCGAAACAAATCCCAAAAGACTCCCAATTCCAAGAAACAACAAACACAAACCAGCGATAGTTCTCATAATTTCCTCCTTTTTTAAAAGAATTTTTTATTCAATTTTATGACCCCTATTATACAACCAACAAAGGAATTTGTCAATACTTTGCTTGACCCCAAGGTTATCAGCAAAAAAGACGCTAAATTGCAGGAAAAAGTCGCCTCGGCGCTTCTTGAAATATATAAAGACTTAAATATCGTTTTTATGGGCACACCGGAATTTTCCGTTCCTATTTTGGAAACCCTTTGCCAGAGCGATTTTAAGCCCAGAGCCGTGATTACGGCGCCGGACAAACCAGCAGGACGAGGACAGCAACTATCGAGCCCGCCTGTCAAAATTATTGCCCAAAATTATAAGATTCCGGTTTGTCAGCCAAAAACAAAAGAAGAACTAGCTAAACAAACCCTAGGTTTTAAACCTGATATTATTTTAGTGGCTGCTTACGGAAAAATTCTTCCAAAAGAGATTCTTGATACGCCCAAATATGGTTCAATAAATGTTCACCCGTCGCTTCTGCCAAAATACCGCGGACCCTCCCCTGTTCAATTTGCTATTTTGAACGGAGAAAAAGAAACCGGCGTATCAATAATGCTGATGAATGAAAAAATGGACGAAGGCTCAATCCTTGGCCAGGAATTTATTGAAATAGAAAAAGACGAAACAGCAAGATCTTTGGAAGAAAAACTTTCCAAGATCGCCTCCAAACTTCTGATAAAGACGCTGAATTACTGGATTGTTATCAACGAGATGCCAAAAAGCGCAAAAAACCTTGTCCTTCCCCAGCAACAGGATAATTCTAAGGCAACTTATACAAAAATCCTGACAAAACAGGATGGCAAAATATTTTGGGACAAATCAGCCAAAGAGCTGGAACGCCAAATCAGAGCTTTTTATCCGTGGCCGGGCAGCTTCACAGTTTTAAAAACTTCGGCGGACGGCCAAAACAAATTTTCAAATCTTAAAATATTGGAAGCTGCTGATTCTGATCTTAAGACCGAAAAAGAATTAGGAGAGGTCTTTTTAGCTGACAGCCAGGAGCTAACCGTTCAAACCGGCCAAGGATGCCTAATAATAAAAAATTTGCAGACAGAAGGAGGCAAACCGATGTCCGCGGCGGATTTCTTAAACGGCCATCCTGAAATTATCGGAATGATTCTTCAATAAAATTTCTTCCTTTCAACTACAAAAGCCCGTTTCCGGGCTTTTGTTTTTTGCAAATTTGCAAAACTACTAACTATTCAAACATTTCATCTCTCATTTTTCCTAAGAACTTAGCTGCTTGTTCTTTCCCTCCCAAACCAAATGCCAAGCCGCCAGCAATTGCCAGCATGGCAATTAAACCTGTGACTATTGTCTGTAATAAAGCAGGGGCGATTCCTAATTGAATAAGCGCCGCAAATAAAGCAAAGATTAAAATTGCCCATTTAGCTATCGCGCCGACAAAGGTCGCGGTTTTCATTCTGCCAGCCGAAATACTGGCCACCACAATCCTCTGAACCAGGCCCGCAAACCAGACAGCCACCACCAGGATAACTGCCGCCACCACGATATTGGGAATATACAGCAAAACGCTTCTTAAAAATCCGCTGACATCCTGCAATCCCAAGATATCGGTTGCCGCCAGTAAAAATCCGAAAATCAGGAACCATTTTACTAAAAATCCAAACCAGTTGGCTACATCCAGTTTAATCCCCGCTTTTTCCAGTGCCCGGCCGGCTCCCATCTTTTCCAGAAGCTGATCAATTTTAATCGCTCTTATTATCTGAACAATCAATTTCTGCAGGCCAATCGCAATCGCCCAGCCGATAAGAAACACTATCAGGGCGCCGACGATATCCAATAAAGTTTCCAAAAAACCCTGCGTAATGTTTATAAACGCAAGTCTCGTCGCATCAAGCCAATTTGTTATTACCATCAATTCTCACCCCCTTTCGCCACCAAGCACATAAATATTTTATATGCTTCGGTGAGCGCCTCGCCCAATCCGCCCTGGGCGGAGAAGACGGGCGAATTTTTGACCTTTTTCTTAAAATAAATACCCGTTCCTAAAAGGAATAACGGGCAAATCAGATATTTTGCCGACTAAAAACCATAAAAAGCACTTTACGTTTATTTGGCAAGCTATCCATTGCTTATATTATCTCACGATTTCAATTTTTCTGTCTATGGCAATTGTGGATAACTAAAACAAGCAAGAATTCACTAAAAGCTTTTATTCGGTTGATTTTTTGGAAAAAATAAGTTAAAATAATTTTGATATGCGCCGTTAGCTCCCTCTCTCTCTTAAATTGCATTTAAGCTTCGGAAGGACAAGTATCTTGAATTAGAGAACGCTTGCCCATCGAAGCTTCGATGTAAATCGAAGCGTAGTTGGGCGCCGTTAGCTCAGTCGGTAGAGCACCTGCCTTTTAAGCAGAGGGTCGGGGGTTCGATTCCCTCACGGCGCACCAAATAGTATAATTAAATTAGATTTATGTATAATCCGGAAGATTTTCCGCCAGGAGAAATACAATCAGAAAAGACAGAACAAGAAATCGTAGAAATAAGAGAAAAAAATGCATGTAAAATGATTGAGGATTTTTTATTACTTAAACCAAAAGAAAAAGTTTTATTTTTAACTGATGCAAATCCCCAAAATACAGATAGGGAACTTATAGAAACAATTAAAAAACAATTAAGCTCTAAGGATGTGGAGTTTTTTGAATTATTAGCCGACGACAGAACAACTCAAGAAGATATTTTATCTAATGCCAAAAAGTGTGACTTAATTTGGAATTCTTGGTCAATGGAAGATACTGCAGAGGATGTAGATTTTGATAAACTTACAGAATTTTTAGAAAAGACGAGAAAAAGAATGGCATGGTGTCCGGGTGTAAAAGCTGAATCTTTAAATGAAGGAGGAGCATTAACTGAAGAAAAAACGATGATGGAGTTTCGTTTGAATAAAATGGCGGAACGACTTAAAGACGCAGTGGGTTTTAGAATAACCACTGAATATGGAACAGATTTAAAAATAAAATTATACAAAGGAAAAAGAAGATGGGTAAAAGATAGTGGAGTCATAGAAAAAGGAAAGTGGGATAATTTGCCTGGTGGTGAAATTTTTACCACACCAGACGAAGAAAAAGTTGACGGAGTACTAGTATTGCCAGCTTTGCAAGACGAGGTTTCATTAGATCAAGGCGTGGATAAATTTGTGCGATTAACCATAAAAGGCGGGAAAATAAGGAAAATTGACGGCGGAATTTCCGCAGAAAAATTGCGTAAATATTTAGAAGAAAATTCAAAAAAAGAGAGCGATCCGGAAAGCGTTATACAATGTTCTGAAATTTCTTTTGGGGCTAATTCAAAAGCACGCACTGTTCCATCTAATCCAACGGGCGGCTGGAAAGAGATAGGCAGACCTACGACAGAAACAGAGAAGCGCCTAGGAACCATGCATATTGCTTTTGGTAGTTCAAAACACGGTGAAGAGGGAGTAGAGGGTCATACTAAATCGGATGTCCATTTAGATTTTGTTTTACCTCGTCATAGTTTAACAGTAGAAAAATTTACCACAGAAAAAGATTATGAAAAACAAAAAAATGGAGAAAAATTAATGAATCATGGTAGTTGGAATTTTATTTAATTTTTAATTAAATTATAATGATTCTCTCACCTACGCTGTAATTACATTAGAATAATCTAAATTTTAAGCCGGCCTGATGATTTATCAAGAATTTTTTAACGATAGACACTAAATGTTTTGTAATCTAATTATAGGAATAAAACACAAGATATACTCTTTTTATACTGTTTCATTTGTCTCATTTTCCGAACAAAATAGCTAAGACCGAGATACATAATCGTGATATAATAAATGCGTGCCAAAAAGGCTTTATGGGATTGAAGTATTAGAGGTTCCAGACCGAAGCAGCGCACTACAAAAAATAAAAACCACTCCTATGCGGGAGTGTTTTTTATTATATCTATTTAATTTTAGTCTTCACCTGTCAAATAACTTCTTTTCTTTTTCAAGGCCATAAGGCCGAGAAGCGGCAGAACCAACCAAATGAACTGCGCCAGAGGACTAATAAAGAATCTTTCTGCCAGCTGGCCAAGATCTGTCATTGTTTCTTTTGGCATAAACGAAACAATGGCGCTGATGATAAAACCTACTTCCAGTGCTCCCAAGATCGCCACCTGCCAAAAAGAAGAACGGCCTCGGCCAGAAATCCGCATATTTCCGCTTAAGCCCGAATATGGCGCGGCAAAGAAAATCCCCAAGATTATCGCAAGAAACAAAAATATCCTTACATTAACATCAGGCACTCCTTTTGACCCGAGAAACACGCTCCAAGGAATAAACTTACAGATGATAAATGAAAAATAAGAAGAAAAAATTATCAAACCTAATCTATTCCTGCCCAAGCCAATCCCGATAGCGGCTCCGCCAGCCAAAAAAATCAAAATCAGCAGCCAGTTGCCGCCCAGATTAACGCTGCTAATGATGTCTGAAAAAAAACTCATCCTCCTAAAAATATTTATACTTATTATTCTAATTCCTTCTTCAGCTCTTCCAAAAGCTCTCTTCCTTTTCTTGATATTTTCTTCGGGGTCTTTATTTTTATTTTCACCATCATGTCACCCAAGCCCCTGCCCTGCAGGCGAGGCATGCCTTTGTCTTTTAAACGGATAATCGTGCCGCTCTCAATGCCCTCTGGAATCTTTAGCTGAACAGTGCCCCAAAGAATCGGTACCTCTATTTTATCACCGAGTACTGCCTGAGTAAAGTTGATTTCGATATTCAAATATAAATCATCCCCTCTTCTCTCAAAGATTTTGTGCGGTTTGACATAAACAGTCAAATAAAGATCACCAGGCGCGCTAAACTGGGCTCCTGCTTCGCCCTGGCCACGCAATGAAATAATTTGTCCATCCTGGATACCCGCCGGAATATTTATAGAAATAGTTTTATAGTCTTTTATCCGGCCATCGCCCCCGCACTGCGAACAAAATTTTTCCGGTTTTTTTCCAACACCGCGGCATTCCTGACAAACCCTGACCTGCGAGAAAGAAAAAAATCCAGCGCTTCTTGTTTCTTCTACCTGCCCTCTTCCTTTGCATTTTGAACATTCTTTAACCGCGCTGCCCGGCTCACATCCAGAACCGCCGCATTTTGGGCAAATAACCCCTTTATAAAGATTAAATTCTTTTTTAACACCTTTGGCCGCCTCCTCCAGAGATATTTCAATGTCAATTGAAATGTCCTGTCCTTTCTGTTTGCGGCCGCCTCTCCTTCCCCGGCCTGAGACGCCACCAAAAACCTGTTCAAAAATGTCGCCCAGATTACCGAAATTAAATTCCTTTTCGCGGCCGAAAACATCAAAAGCGTCGGCGTAGCTTGAAAAATCGCGAAAATCGCCAAAGCCTGAAAATCCGCCGCCCGCCCGCGCTTGTTCAAAACCGGCACCAAATTTGTCATATTGGGCCCGTTTTTGAGGATCGCTTAAAACCTGATAAGCTGCATTTATCTGTTTGAATTTTTCCTGGTCACCGCCTTTGTCCGGATGATATTGCTGCGCAAGTTTACGATAAGCGCGTTTAATTTCATCCGGCGAAGCACTCTTGGTCACTCCTAAAATTTCATAATAATCCTTGGGCACGTTCGCTCTCGATCAATTTAAAAACTAAAAATGAAAAAGTAAAAATTTCGGTTTTTAATTTTTAATTATCGTTTTTATATTTTCATTTTTAAATTTTAAATCTCTAATATATCTTTCTCTATCGTCTCTTTTTTTATTTTCACCAAATTAAATTTTTTCATTAAAACAAAAACGGTTTGAATGATAGCAATTGCTAACCAGACAAAGATGATACTGGCCGCTTTCAAAGATAAAAATACTGCTATCGCCAGGCCGTAGGACAGATAACTTTTATACGGCTGAAGAAAAAAATTAACCTGATCGTTAATGTTTTGATAAAGACTTTCTTCTGTTTCATTGTCTAAAATCTGATCAAAAGAAATCAGCTTGCTTGGTGCAACATTTTTCATTGAACTTAAGACAAAACTGAATAATATCCGCGGAACTTTTATTTCTATGCTTATTCCCTGCGCCGGCGGCGAAAAATAAATAATCGCTGAAATTATCAGAGCCAAAAAAGTAAATACTGCGCCCAAAACCGGCTTAGCTATTCTTAGAGGAGAAATCTTCATACGGGCTCTTTTTTCTCTTAGGCTCCGGCTGAATGCAAAAACGATCAATCCAATACCAATAACAAAAATAATAATATATGCCGGTTTTATTCCAAAGAATAAAAATGAGGCGGCAACGCTGGCAGCCGGCGCCAAAATCATCAGTGCCAAAGAATCAAACAGAATAGCGATCAACCCCAATGCCACACCCAGCAATAAAAACATCAAAGCGACAATTGTTACACCAAAAGTAGCTGAACCGTTAAACAACACGCCTTTTAAACTGAACCAACCAATCAGAGAAAAAACAACTGCCAGCGCCAGAAGCACTAAATAAACGGTTTTTTGTTTGGACATAAAAAAAGTAAAAATCAAATAAATTAGTGACCACCGCAAACCACAGCAGTCACTAATTATTTTAACATACTAATTTTTTCTTGCCCATCTAACCAAACCTTACATTCTACTTCTTCTCTTCAAACTGCCCCTCAATAGTTCCATCGTCTTTCTTTTTGTCATCTTTTTTTTCTTCCGAGCTTCCTTTTTGCTGCTCTTGCTGAGCTTTGTACATCTGCTCGCCGATCTTCTGAACAGATATTCCTAATTCGTCCATCGCTTTTTTAATTGAGGTCTCATCATTAGTATCTTTAACTTTTTTGAGTTCTGCCATCTTTTCTTCTATTTGTTTTTTGTCATCGGAGGAAACTTTTTCTCCGAATTCTCTCAGAGTTTTTTCCGTTGTATAAATCAAATTGTCTGCCTGATTGCGCAAATCTATAAGTTCTTTGCGTTTTCTGTCTTCGGTTGCGTGCGCTTCGGCCTCTTTTTTCATTTTTTCAATTTCTTCCTTGGAAAGAGCCGAAGAATCTTTAATAGTGATGTTTTGGGTTTTGCCCGTAGCTTTATCTTTGGCTGTTACGGTTAGGATACCGTTGGCGTCTATGTCAAAAGTGACCTCAATTTGCGGAATGCCGCGGGGCGCCGGCGGAATGCCATCCAGAATAAACCTGCCCAATGTCCGGTTATCATTAGCCATGGATCGCTCGCCCTGCAAAACATGTATCTCAACAGAAGGCTGATTGTCCGAAGCAGTTGAAAAAATTTGACTTTTTGAAGTCGGAATGGTTGTGTTGCGTTCGATCAGCGGCGTCATCACGGCGCCAAAAGTTTCTATTCCAAGTGTCAAAGGAGTTACATCAAGCAACAAAACTTCTTTCATGTCACCGCCCAAAACCGCTCCCTGAATGGCCGCGCCAAGAGCCACACATTCCATCGGATCAACTCCCCTTTCTATTTTTTTACCGACATAATTTTCAACGAACTTCTGAACTATTGGCATTCTGGTCGGTCCGCCAACCAAAATTATCCGCGTAATATTAGCCGGCGTAAGCTTTGAGTCGGCCAGCGCCTGTTCCAATGGACCACGGCATTTATCAATTATCGACCTAACCAATTCTTCCAGCTTTGCCCGCGTTATTTTCATGGTTAGATGTTTTGGACCTGAAGCATCAGCCGTAATAAAAGGCAAATTGATGTCTGTTTCCAGAGTTGAACTCAGCTCAATTTTAGCTTTTTCAGCCGCTTCTTTCAGCCGTATCGCTGCCATCTTGTCAGCTTTAACATCAATGCCTGATTCTTTTTTGAACTGCTCGGCAATATAATCTGTCAAAACCTCATCCATATCCGTGCCGCCAAGCTCGGTGTCGCCCGAAGTTGAGATAACTTCGAATACTCCCTCGCCAAAATCCATGATGGTGACATCCAGAGTTCCGCCGCCAAAATCAAATACCAGGATTTTTTCTTCTTTACCTTCCTTGTCTATTCCATAGGCCAGAGCGGCGGCGGTCGGTTCATTGATTATTCTGACTACTTCAAGACCCGCAATTGCACCAGCATCTTTTGTCGCCTGGCGCTGGGCGTCATTAAAATAAGCCGGAACAGTAATGACCGCTTTTTCTATATGAGTTCCCAGATACGCTTCGGCATCTCTTTTTATTTTCTGTAAGATAAAAGCTGATATCTGCTGCGGCGTATATTCTTTGTTGTTCACTTTAACTTTATAATCAGTCCCCATCTTGCGTTTGATCGCAGTTATCGTGCCTTCCGGATTGGTTACTGCTTGGCGGCGCGCAGGCTCGCCGACTAAAAGTTCACTGTCTTTCCCAAAGGCGACATAAGAAGGGAATGCTTTGCCGCCTAAACTTGTCCCTTCAGCTGATGGAATAATAACGGGCTTGCCGCCCTCCACTACCGCTGCGGCTGAATTAGATGTTCCAAGATCAATTCCTATAATTTTTGGCATAGTTTTCCGGCGAACCGAATTTCCCGAATTATCACCCGAATGTCCCGAATAAAAAATTCGGATAATTCTGGTGTATTCGAGTATCGGAATCGCTATTTTATTTATTTTTTAACTTTTACTTTTGCCGCTCTAATTACTTTTCCATTCAGAGTATATCCTTTTTGTATCTCTCCCGACACAATCTCTCCGCTATTTTCGTTGTCAACTTCTTCGCATTCAACGACTTCGTGATACTGTGGATTGAATTTTTCTTTAACTGATCTTATTTCTTCAAGACCATGCTTTTTCAAAACTGTTTGGAGCTGATTTTTGATTACCAGCAGACCTCGATCATCCGGACCAGACGCGATTGCCGCGTCTAAACTGTCCAGGACCGGCAAAATATCTTTTATTACCCCTTCACCTAATGTCTTTGACCATTCAGCTATCTGCTGTTCATTTCTGCGCTTAAAATTGGCGAAGTCCGCTTGAATTCTTTGCCAGCCATCCAGATATTTTTGTTTTTCTTCCCGGCATTCTTTCAGTTTCTTATGCAGCTTCTCTAAAATTGCTTTGGCATCATTGCCGGCATCTTGGTCATAAACAAAATTTTCTTCTTCTTCTATTTCTGACTGTTTTTTTTCTTCCATAGTTATAGAAATTAGGTAAAATCGTGATTAAGCGTTCTTTATTATTTTTTTTGTTTCCTGCACCAAAAAAATATTGCGGGCATAATTCATTCTTTTGGGGCCTAAAATCCCGATAAATCCTTTTTTGCCGTGCTTTTCATAATTGGAAATCACCAAGCTGCACTTTTTGAAATCATCTATCGGATTTTCTTCTCCGATAAAAACTTCCGTTTCGGCATCAAGCCGGCTGAAAAGGTCGTTAATTTTTTTCTCAAAAAAATCAAAACCGCGCAAAATATCGGCTAGGCTTTGGGGCTGACAAAGTTCAAGGTCTTGGAACAGCGAAGAAAAGCCGGCTTCGTGAAAATCGGTTTCCTCGCCGACAAATCCGCTCACCCCCAGATTATGCGAAAAATCAGCCAGAAGCTGAGCTATCTGATGAGAAAACATTGTTTCGTCGTCAAATTTTTTGAGGCCTTTTCTGATGCGTTCTTTGTCTTTTAAATTAAGCTCTTTTTTGTCCAAAAGTCGGTTGACGAACAAACGATAGGCTTTGGTGGTGGGCACGCGGCCGGCAGAAGTATGCGGCTGAACCAACAAGCCTTCATCATCCAAAACCAACATCTCGGCTCGAATTGTAGCAGGGCTTAATTTAAAATTGTATTTTTCAACCAAAATTCCCGAAGCCACCGGCTGGCCCGTTTTTTGGTATTCCTTGATGATAACCTCCAAAATATTTGCCTGTCGTTTATTCATAGAATTAGCAGTCTTGGGCTTAGATTGCTAATTCATTATATCTCTCTGTGTATTGTTGTCAAGGGTAAAACCTGATATAATAAAGGCATTAAAAAATAAAGGAGGGAACATGCAACAAATTGAAAAAAATAATATCGCTTGGATAAATTTGGCAAACGCGGGAACTGATGATTTGCTTTTTCTTAAAGATAAATTTCGCCTGCATTCATCTGTTTTGAGCCAGCTACCTATTGCTATCAAAAGACCTAAAATTGAGGAATATTCCGATTATCTATTTTTAGTCTTACATTTTCCGGTTTTTAATCCAAAAATCCGCCAGACTACTCCCACCGAACTTGACTTTATTATTACCAGAAAAGCAATAATCACCATCTATCAGGAGCCCATTCCAACGCTGGAAACATTTTTTAACGAATGCCTCTATAGAGAAGCAACTCAACATGATTATTTCCAGCGCACCGGATATTTATTTTTCTGTATCTTAGATAAATTGATAGATTCCTGCCTTCCAATGCTGGACCATATCCAGGAAAATATTGACATAATAGAAAATAAAATTTTCCAGGGACATGAAAAAGAAATGCTTTCCGAAATTGCCATTGTCAAACGCGACATCATTGATTTTCGAAGAACGATTAAGCCGCAAAGGTCGGTACTCGAAATTTTGGCTCAAAAAGCTAACCGTTTTTTTGACTTCGACCTTGATTTTATATCTCAGGAAGTGATAGGCTCAAATATCAGGGTCTGGAATACATTGGAAAACCTCAAAGACATGATAGAGGCGATTGAGGAAACGAATAATTCACTTCTTTCTTACAAAATAAATACAATATTAAAAACACTGACCCTTCTTTCTTTTATCACTTTCCCCCTGAGCCTGATCGCGGCCATTCTTTCTATGAGTACCGGCTTGCCTAATTTTCTTCAAGGCAGTTACGCTTTCTGGACGGTTGTTTCCTTTATGGTACTGACCAGTTTTGGCATGTTCCTTTTGTTCAAAAAGAAAAAATGGCTCTAGAAAAATGATAAAATTATATAACACTCTGACAAGAAAAAAGGAAGAATTTCAGCCCATCAACGACAAGAAGGTGGGTCTTTATTGTTGTGGCCCGACGGTCTACTGGTTCGCTCATATCGGGAATCTGAAAAGTTACATCTTTGAAGATATTTTGCGCCGGAGTTTGGAATATAACGGCTTTAAAGTCAATCATGTCATGAATTATACGGACGTTGGCCATTTGACCTCTGATGCCGACACAGGCCAGGACAAAATGGAGGAAGGCGCGGCCAGAGAGGGAAAAACCGCCTGGGAAATCGCTGATTTTTATATCAAGGCCTTTGAAAAAGATGCCCAGGCGTTGAATATTTTAAAACCATCAGTTATTCCCCGCGCCACAGACCACATTGAAGAACAGATTGAGCTTATTAAAAAAATTGAAAAAGAGGGATTCACTTATAAAACTGACGATGGCATTTATTTTGATACGTCAAAATTGAAAGACTACGGGAAATTAGCCATGCTGGATGAGAAAGGGATCCGAGCCGGCGCCCGCGTTGAAATGGCCGAAGGCAAAAAAAGCCCAACAGATTTTGCTTTGTGGAAGTTCAGTCCCAGCGGCGTCAAACGTCAAATGGAATGGCTTTCCCCTTGGGGAGTCGGGTTTCCGGGCTGGCATATTGAATGCTCGGCCATGTCGCAAAAATATCTTGGCGAACAATTTGACATCCATTGCGGCGGCATTGATCATATCAGCGTTCATCACACCAACGAAATCGCCCAATCAGAAGCGGCTTTCGGAAAAATCCCAGCCAGATTCTGGCTGCACAATGAGTTTTTACTGATTGACAGCGGCAAAATGGGAAAATCAGAAGGAAATATTTTTACCCTGAAGACACTGGTTGATAAAGGCTTCTATCCCCTGACCTATCGCTATCTGAATCTAACTGCCCACTATCGCTCAAAATTAAATTTTACCTGGGAAAGTCTGGAAGCGGCGCAAAGAGCACTGAATAATCTATATCAGACTCTGATCGAATTTCCTGACAGCGGAAAAATCGACGAAAATTACAAAAAGGAGTTCCAAGAAGTAATAAATGACGACCTGGATACGCCAAAAGCAATGGCTCTGGTCTGGAAAATGATAAAAGACAAAAAAATCTCTGATGCTGATAAAAAAGCGACTCTGTTGAATTTTGATAAAATTCTCGGACTGGGGCTGGAAAAAATCAAAAAGACAGAAATTCCCGAAGAAATTAAAAAACTGGCGGACGAGCGCCAAAATTTACGAAAGGAAAAAAAGTGGGGACAAGCAGACCAAATCAGAAAACAAATAGAGGGCGCCGGCTGGCAGATAGAAGACACTGAACAAGGACCGAAAATAATAAAAAAATAAGAGGTATCATTAATCTGATGCCTCTATTTGTTTTCGTAAAATCTTTGTGATTTTTTTATCCAATCCACATTTTGATTGCTTCCTTTAAGGAACCATCGCGAGTGCATTTCAACAGAACATTGTCCGCTCCGGCCTTCGACCACTCATGAATCTTCCGCAAAATCGCGTCGCTGAAAATAAGAACCTTTGCTTTAGGTACTAAATCTTTTATTTTTCCTACTAACCATGCCGGATGCTCTGCATCAAAATCAATAAGAACTAAATCTGGGTGAATATACGGAAGAATATCCTCAATCTTGCCTGGTTTTCCAGCGTCTGGAAGAGTGAATGTGTGATATCCAAAACCATCAATAAGGGACGCTGTTTGAATTCTCCCCAATTTGTCTTTATCATTGATTATTGCTACCGTCTTTCTTGCCATTTCGTCCACCTCCTTTTTATAAAATGAACTTCTCCCCATCATATCAACAAATTAATCATCTTGTCTATATTGCGCAGCGTTTTAGAAGTATAGTATACTGAGTTAATACCATAATATTAAAAACTTTCATGGCCGACGTCATCCTGGAAAAAATTCTCCAAAAAATCCCGCCGCAAAACATTGAGGCCGAACAATCAGTTCTGGGGTGTTTGATGCTGGATAAAAATGCCGTCATAAAGGTGGCTGATATCTTAAAGCCCGGAGATTTCTACAGACAAGTCCACAATGTCATTTTTGAGACGATGATCGAGCTCTATGAAAATGGCGAGCCGATAGATTTGCTGAGCATTACTAATCGGCTTGAAGAAAAAAAATTACTGGAGGATGTCGGCGGGCCAAGTTATTTAACGACCTTAGTCAATATGGTGCCGACCGCCGCTCATATAAATCATTACGCAAAAATCGTTCAGCGAAAAAAAGTTTTAAGGGACCTGATCGATGTTTCTCAAGACATCTCCCAGCTTGGCTTTTCCGAAGAAAAAGACATTGAATTCATTCTCGACGAAGCTGAGCAGAAAATTTTCAAAATTTCCCAGAAATCTTTGGCGCAGGATTTCATCCCCGTCAAAGACGCGCTTGAAGAAGCGTTTGAAAGAATTGAAAAACTCCACCGCGGCGAAGGAGCGCTCCGCGGCGTGCCGACAGGCTTTGGTGACCTGGACAATTATCTTTCCGGCCTCCAGAAGTCAGACCTTGTTATTCTGGCAGCCAGACCATCACTCGGCAAAACCGCCATGGCGATGGATATCGTACGTTACGTCGCCGTGCATCAAAAAATTCCTGTCGGCATATTCAGTTTAGAAATGTCAAAACATGACGTGGTTGACAGATTGCTGGCGGCCGAAGCCGGCGTTGACTTATGGAAATTAAGAACCGGCAAACTGTCTTCCGAGGGTCTTGATAATGATTTTGCCAGAATTCAGGAAGCGATGTCTGCGCTTTCTCAATCGCCGATTTACATTGACGACGCGCCTTCTCCCACGGTTCTGCAAATGCGCACTATGGGCCGCCGCCTGCAAGCCGAACAGAAATTAGGCCTGATTGTTGTTGATTATCTGCAACTTATTCAGCCACGCACCAATTCTGAAAATATGGTGCAACAGATAACCGAGATTTCCCGTTCCCTCAAAGGATTGGCGCGTGAACTTGAAGTGCCAGTCTTGGCACTTTCACAATTATCGCGCGCGGTTGAAGCGCGACCGGATCAGGTGCCGCGTCTGGCCGATCTTCGCGAATCAGGCTCAATTGAACAGGATGCGGATGTGGTACTATTCATTTACCGCGAAGATAAAGTTAAAAAAGACTCCAGTCGCCCGAATATCGCCGACATCTTCATCGCCAAACACCGAAACGGCCCCATTGGCAAAGTTGATCTGTATTTCAACGAATCACAGGTCAGTTTCAAAAATCTGGAAAGACACTTTGGGGAATAAAATTGAATTTTTAATTTCAAATTTTTAATTTTATAAATAAATCTTAATGTTCTAATTTTTAAACATTAAGAAATTAGAAAATTATTTTAAAAATTATAAAATTAAAAATTCAAAAATTAGTTGCTGCCTCAGCCATTAAAAAATTTAATAGAGCATTTCAGCAAACTTCCCGGCATCGGCCAGCGGACTGCCACTCGCCTGGCTTTTTTTCTTTTGAACCAGCCCCCAGACGACTTAAAAGATTTTGCCCAGGCACTGATGGAACTTAAAACAAAAACTAAAGTCTGCCAGAATTGTTTTAATTTGAGCTCCGAAACTTTATGCGCCATTTGCTCGGACAAAAAACGCAATCCTCTAATTATCTGCGTGGTTGAAGATATTTTGGACATTATTCCTCTTGAGCGCACAAAGCAATTTGGCGGTCTTTATCATGTCTTGGGCGGCTTGATCTCTCCGACCGAAGGATTAACACCCGATAAACTCAAAATAAAAGAGCTTATTGCTAGAATAAAAAAGCACCCTGAACAAGTTGAAATAATATTAGCTTTCAACCCGACTGTTGAGGGCGATGCGACCGCGCTATATTTGGAACGAATTTTAAAAACGACAAACGCCAAAGTTTCGCGTCTCGCCCGCGGCTTATCGGCCGGCGGCGATCTTGAATACACTGATGAAGCCACTCTTATAAACGCCCTCAAAAATAGAAAATAAAAGACCCTTTATAAAGGGTCTTTAAAAATAACTTTTCTTAAAATACTACCGCAAATATTTCTTTGGCGATTTGAGGAGTCTTTTTTGTCTTATTTTTTTCTTCCCATATTCCATTATTCAAAACGTATTCCGTTTTAATTACATAGCCGCAGACCTCACACCAATTAACCAATGTGCCATTACCATTGCTGTGGTCATAATTGCTACTTATGCAAATAAAACTGTGATTTTTTCCATAAAGACACTTTTCCATAATTTACCCCCTTTTTTTAAGAACCGGTTTAAAATGTGTCTTTCCGTGATGTTTTAACTGATAATTTTAGTTATTTCTACCAGCGAAAATGGCTGGCGATGGCCGCGCTTAACCTGATAGCGTTTTTTTGATTTGTATTTGAAAATAGTGATTTTATCAGCCCTGTCCTGCTTCAGGATTTTTCCTTCAACTTTGGCACCCTTTACCAGGGGCTGGCCGACTTCAACTTTCTTGCCGTCATCAATCAATAAAACCTCATCAAAAACAACGCCTTTGTTTTCTTCGGCGTCTATTTTCTCTATTTTGATTTTCTGGCCAGGCGAAACTTTATATTGTTTCCCGCCAGTTTTGATTACAGCGAAATTCATTGGTCTTTACTTGCCCCGTACCGACGCGAAGCGTCTGGTTCGGGGTGATTGCGAATTCCATAAAATAGTAAACCCATTATAGCACAAAGGCCCAAAAATGCAAGAAGTTTGCCCTGAGTGCCCGAAATCAGAGCGATTGCCCCAAAGGCGATGCTCAAAGCCAGATAAAGCCCGACTATTTTGCGCTGACTCAATCCAAGCTGCAATAGCCTATGATGCAGATGCCGCTGGTCGGCCTTCCAAATCGGAACTCCGTTTTTTAATCTCTGCCAGATAACCCAGATCGCGTCCAGAACAGCCACGCCCAGAACCAAAAAAGCGGTCGCCACTTTGCTGCCAGAATATATACTTAAACTCCCCAGCATAAACCCCAAAAACATACTGCCGGAAGTGCCCAAAAATATAATACTCCCCTTTTTGCGCGGAAAATTAAAAATCAAAAATCCCAGAAGCGCGCCGACCAAAATAATTGCTAAAATCCCGATTGGCGGCTGATTGACGATTGAAGAAATGCTTAATAAAAAAATCGTGACAAATCCGATTACCGACACGCCGCTTGCCAACCCGTCCAATCCGTCCAACCAGTTAACCACGTTTATTATCAGGACTATCCAGGCGATTATAAATAAAAAACTAAACTGATCCAGCCGTATTTCCCCGCCAAAAGGATTCCGCAGATAATCAACCGAAACGCCGGCGCCAATAATTATCAGCGCCAGCAGAATCTGAATTATTAATTGAATCCTGGGACTTAATTCTTTCAAGTCGTCCCAAATCCCAAAAATCAAAATTATGGCCGAGCCGATCAGCAATCCCCAAAGCGGTTTATCAATTACTAGGTTTTTATCCAACAAAACCGCCAGCCAGAAAGCTAAAACAAGAGCAACGCCGCCCCATCTTGGAATACTGCCCAAATGGACGTCTCTGGGACGTTTAGGCCACTTAAAAAATTTAATAGCCGCCCAATAAATGAGCGGCGCCAGGGCGCAGACAGCTAAAAAAGAAAAAATAAATGGCTTGAGATATAACATTAATTCAAAATGCCCGCCTGCCAAAGCCAATTGTGATTATTCTCAATTAGCAACGTCAATCAGTCAAAACCGATAAAGACTCTGTAATTGGCTTACTCGCTTTGACAATTGGCGGGCAGGCAAAAATCAAATGCTGATTTTATTTACTCCTCTAAAAACTCCTCCTCTTTCGGCCTCTCTAGTTCCAGCGGCTCGATCTCACCCGCTTTGCCCGAAATCTTCAAAACATCTTTATCAACTTTCCCCAATTCTTTATACGCTTGATTGTAAGTATTGACAGCTGTACTCATATGGCCGCCCAATTTTTTCATATACTCGTCGAAATTGAGCAAATGTTTGCCCAATGCCTCAACTCGTTTCCTGATCTCCTTCGCCGACTCCTCAATCTGCAAGGCGCGCAAACCCTGCAAAACTGTCTGTAAATAAGCCAAAAAGGAGGTTGGCGAAACGATAATCACGTGTTTTTCTTTGAATGCATACTCTATCAGATCTCTTGTTGAAACTTTTATCGCACCGACCTGATTAATCAGCAAGTCATAATAGACGCCTTCGGCCGGAATGAACATAAAAGCAAAATCCATTGTTCCTTCGTTCGGCCTGATATATTTTGAAGTTTCGTCAATCCGGTTTTTCAGATCAATTTTAAACTGCTTCTCTAGCTCTTCTTTGCGACCGGCGTCTCGCTCTTCAACTATCCGATTGTAATTTTCTAGAGAAAATTTTGAATCAATGGGAATTATTTTATCTTTGACAAAGACCGCTGCGTCAACAATTTCTCCGTTCTTGAATTTATACTGCATCTGAAAGCTTTTTGGCGGCAGAACATTTTTCAAAACCGTTTCAAGATAATATTCACCCAGCACTCCTCTTTGTTTTGGGTTTTTCAAAATATCCTGCAAGCTTTGCAGCTGATCGGCAAAATCAACCACTTGCCGGTTAGTTTCATCGAGTTTGGTTAAGCGCTCAGTCACGTCTTTAATGATTTTGGCGCTTTGCGAAAACTGCTGCTGCATGATTTTAGCCGAATCACCCATTTTTGAATCCAAGGTCTGTCGGATCTCTTTTAACTGATCCTGCATCATCAAAATCGCCTGATTTGGACTATCTTCCTGTGGTTTTTGTCTCCGCAGCAAAAAATAAATCAGCACGGTAATCGCCAATCCGGCGATAACTAAAAGAGTAATTAATATGCCCTGTGTCATTAAAATAATTTTAGCACTTAAAGCTTTTGAGCGCAATCAGATAAAAAAATCCCGCATCAGAAATTCTGATGCGGGACTAATAAATTAATTAATCGGTTTTTCTTTTCCTCTTATGAACGTATTCGTCCGGCTGAACACCTCCCTTGATGTCTCCTAAAAATTTAGAACCCTTGAAGTCGGGAGATAATTTTCTTGTAATAACGTGCTTAAACTCTCCGCCTGCGTCTTTTTTGTGTTTCGCAATTCCGGTCACATTGCCTTTTTCGTCTTTTTCCAGAGGAAAAGCAATGTTTCCACCTTTGCCTCTGATCCTAACTTCTCGGCCGGTTTTTAAATCCACAAAGCCGCCGCGGATAGCCAGCCGATGTGCCTCCAATCGTGCCTCTAATAATTTTTTGTTTTTTGCCTCCTGACGGATAATCGGATGTTCAACTCCTTCTTTTGCTTTAGCAATGGCTAATTCAAGCTGTTCTCCCAGCAGCTTGGCTCCTGCCTCCAATTCTTTGGCTTTCAAAATATCTTTTAATTTGCTCTCAAACTCTGCTGTTTTTTTGTTTGCCTCTGTTAAGGCGGCCTGGATTTTGCCTAAGGTTTCCTGACTTTCTTTTAGTTCATTTTCTAATTTAATCTTTTCCGATTCCAGGCGTTTATAGCTAAAATTCTGGCTAAAAAAACCGACTATCGCCACAAACGCAATCGCTGCCACAATAATCAAACTCGTTACCAATGATTTCTGTTTCATTTTCTTCCTCCTTTCGTTTTTCAAAACATGGTTAAAAAAATAAATAAATTCAGAAAATCACCAAAACAGCAGCTTGCTTTCCGAATACTTATTTGAAATATAGATTTTTTAAGAACTGCTCTAATTAATGACTATTATCAGATTTATAATTTCTTGTCAATTTATTGAGAAAAATAATACCGGAAATAATAAATAAAACGGCTGAAATCCACTGACTGACAGATAACGCCAAATAATGGGGGTCGGCTGAAAAATCCCGACTAAAATCAAGCAAAAAACGTCCTGCGCCGTATAAAATCAAAAAAGTAAAAAAAACTTGGCCCTGTTTTTTTTGGCGCCACCATAAAAATCCGGCAAGTGCCAAATTAAATAAAACCAAATAAAGCGCAACCGGGTGGCGCAAAGAGCCGTCGGGCCAAAGAATTGCCCAAGGGACGTTTGTTAATGCTCCTTGATGGTCGTTGGCCAAAAAACAGCCGATCCGGCCGATGGCCATAGTTAGCGGAATGACAGACGTCAGCCTATTTATTAAAGCCCAGCGATTTTCCCATTTCCTGATATACAGCCAACCTGCCAGTATTCCCCCAAAAAGCCCGCCAAAAAACATCATCCCGCCTTGATAAATCTCCAAAAGCGTCATCGGTTCGGCGAAAAATTCAGCCGGCGACTGCAAAACAAAAAAAAGACGCGCGCCGATAATTGCGCCTACATAAATGAAAATGGCCATAAAAATCGTTTTTTTTGGCGCAATGCCGATTTTTTTACCCTGACCGATCGCCAAAACAAGCCCGACTAAAAATGCCAGCGCGATAAAAAATCCCCAGATATAAAACTTAAAGGGTCCCAAAGAAAAATGTTCGACTGAAAAGTAAGGAAGCATGTTAATTTTTTATTCTAACAAAAGCAGCAATACCATTACACCAACGCCAAGTATTATGGAAATGAGCTGAATTATAGAAGTTGAAACTTTTGTTTCGTGATGGAGTTCGGGAATGAGGTCCGAGCCGGCAATATATAAAAATCCGCC
>Ga0154658_112_pt1 | contig 23654 bp, 19 predicted proteins | sample Rifle2008BG13ft_FD_116087 | JGI IMG/M metagenome (GOLD analysis project Ga0154658, IMG submission 116087) | Candidatus Portnoybacteria bacterium RBG_19FT_COMBO_36_7
AAGAAACGGAGCAATCGTCAAGGCGCCATGAAATAAAAATTGAGCAAGTGAGACTTCTTCAGCATCAAATAAACCTTTCGCCTTATTCGGGTAAACGGAAAATTGTTATAATTGATTTGGCAGAATACATGACGCAGGAAGCAGCCAACTGTCTTTTAAAAACACTAGAGGAGCCGCCTCAAAAAAGCATCTTGATTCTCGTAAGTTCGGCTTGGCAGAGATTTTTGCCAACAATAATTTCCCGGTGCCAACTGATAAAATTTTTGCCGGTCAAGAGAAACTTGGTAGCCAAAGGAATAGAACAACTAGGCTTAAGCAGTAAGTTAAAAATAGACCAGGTGGCGCGTTATGCTTGCGGCCGGCCGGGCGTGGCGGTTAAAATAACAAGAGAACCGCAATTTCTTGCAAAAAGCATTGAATTGGCAGAAGAATTGCATAAGTTATTGAAAAAAAATCTGACGGATAGATTCAGTTATGCCAAAGATCTTTCACAAAACAGCGCGCTTGTTCAGGAAACTTTAGACCAATGGGTTATTTGGCTAAGAGATTTATTGCTTGGTGCGGTCGGCAAAGAAGACTTGGCAGTTTTACCAGGCGGAGATTTTAAAAATATTTTTTCTTTGCGACAGATCAGTAGAACCATTAAAAATATTAATCATTCCCAGAGACTGCTCCAGGATAACAGTCTTAATTCAAGGCTGATTCTGGAAAATTTAATGATTAAAATTTAAATTATGGGATTTTTTAAAAAAGCAAGACTAGTTTTTATTCTGCCGAGCCTAATTATTTTATCTGCTGCCTTGCCTTTTCGGTGTAGCGTCTCCAAAGACGCTGGGATTTTTAAATCAGAAAACTCAGGATATAACTGGCAGCAAAAAGTAACGATTTCAAATAAAGAGAATATTGCCGGTACGGATATTTTAAGTATCGTTCAGGACCCGCTGAACCCGCAGATCCTTTTTATCGGCACCAGAGGCAGTGGCCTTTACAGAAGCCTTGACGGATCTGAAACTTGGCAGCAGGTTAGTGACGGAAACAACATATTGCAGAAAAGTGACGATGTCTATGATATTGCGATAAATCAGAACAATCCCAATTTTATATATTTGGCAGTTTTCGGAGGCGGCTTTGGGAAGGTTTTACGAAGTCAGGATGGCGGACAAAGATGGGAAGAAGTATATGTTATTTCACAATCAGGCATGCCTGTTCACAGAGTGGTAATTGATCCTGTCAGTGAAGCAGTTATTTATATAGGAACAGCCCAAAAGGGACTTTTAAGAAGCTTAGATTATGGCTTAAGCTGGCAGCCTCTTAAATGGTTTGACGGTGCAGTTTTCGATATTAAAATTGACACAAAGAATAATCAGATAATTTATATAAGCACTTCGGGCAAAGGTATTCATAAAAGCGTTGACCAAGGCAGCAATTGGCAATCTCTTGCTGCTTCAATGAAAAGTTTTAAGGGCAGCGAGCAGGCGATAAGTATATTAATAGACCAGCAGGACTCAAAGATTTTATATGTCAGTTTGAAAGATGTATTGTTGGTTTCTTATGACCAAGGACAAACTTGGCAGAAGATGAATATTTTAATACCGGCCGGCTCCGCTACTATTGGGGCATTGATCCAGAATCCGCAAAATTCATCCAATATTTTTTACGGAGCAGGTTCTGTGCTTTATAGAACGATAAATTACGGAGAGACATGGATAACTCATCAGATTCCAAGCACCAAGAAAGTAAATGTAATAAAAATAGACCGGACATCTTCAGATACCATTTATGTGGGAATGAGCAAATAAAATCAAAACTCAAAAATCAAAACCATAACTAAAAACTCAAAACGCAATTAGATTAATAGTTTTAAGATTTATCTTTGAATTTTGCCGCCCCTGGCGAGCCTCGCCCTTGGCGGGAGGTTTGAGCGTTGAGCTTAATAATCCATGTATAAAGAAATTATCAAAAACTTAAAACCGAGCTTGGATAAAATCCTGGATAAAATAAGACAGGAAATTTCGATTTTACGCACAGGCACGGCCAGCCCCGGGCTACTGGAAAATGTCATGATAGATTGTTATAACAGCAGAATGCCGCTTATACAGTTAGCAGCCATCAATCTGCGTGATGCACGGACTTTGATCATTCAGCCCTGGGATAAGGCGATAATTAAGAACATAGAGAAAGGAATTATTGGTTCTGTTCCTGGTCTGAGCTCGGCGGTTGAAGGAGATATTATCAGGGTTAATTTGCCTTCGCCCAGCGAAGAAACAAGAAAAAATCTTGTTAAATCCCTGCATCATAAACTTGAAGAAGGCAGGATGGGGATTCGTCAAGCAAGAGAAGTTGCCTGGAAACAAATTCAGGATTTTAGCCAAGCAGGGAAAATTAGAGAAGACGATAAATTCAGAGCCAAAGATGAGCTACAGAAGCTGGTTGATGAATACAATAATAAAATCAAAGAAATGGGAGAGAAAAAAGAAAAAGATATAATGACGGTGTAAAATTTTAATTAACTTAATTTTTAAACCAGCGCCCGCTAAGCGGGTGCTGGTTGAAAATTGGACATTGGTTATTGGAATATGATTAAGCCAATTAGAATATTATAAATTAATAATTTATGATTTTGACTATCTTGATTTTTATCGTTATCCTCGGATTACTGGTCTTTGTCCATGAACTAGGCCATTTTTTGGTTGCTAAAAAGAACGGGGTCAGGGTTGATGAATTTGGATTTGGATTTCCGCCGCGCATTTTTGGCATTAAAAGAGGAGAAACAGTTTATTCTATAAATGCCATTCCTTTGGGCGGCTTTGTCAAAATTTACGGTGAAGAAGGAGAAGGGGCAGACAGCAATCGATCTTTTACCTCAAAAAAAGTCGGACAAAAAACTAAAATACTTTTTGCCGGCGTGACAATGAATTTCATTCTAGCTGTTTTTTTATTCAGCCTAGGAAATATAATCGGTCTGCCAAGCGCCATAGAAGAAAACGAAATTGATAAATATCCGAATGCCCAGCTTCAGATTGTCGGGGTCAGCCAGGATTCGCCGGCGCAAGCCGCTGGCATTGAAGCTGGTGATTTTATCGTTGCTTTAAAAGATCAAGAAGGTAATTTTATTGATGATATAAAAAAACCCAGCGATTTCCAGGCGTTTATTGAAGAGGCAAAAGAAAAAGAAATTATTGTTTCTGTCCATCGCGGTGATTTAAATTTAGATATATCTTTGGTGCCTCGTTCTAACCCTCCGTCAGGTCAAGGGCCTATTGGAGTCGAGCTGGCCACGGTTGCCAAAGTCAGTTTGCCTTTGCATCGGGCTATCTGGGAAGGTTTTCTGACGACTATCAGCTTGATATGGCTTATTTTGGTTGTGCTTTTCCAGCTTTTAAAGAACCTGATTATTACAGGCCAGGCGGGAGTTGATATTGTCGGGCCGGTAGGCATCTACACTTTGACGAATCAAGCAGCAAATATGGGCTTTATTTATTTAGTCCAGCTAACAGCCATTCTTTCCGTCAATTTAGCGGTAATTAACGCCTTTCCTTTTCCGGCCCTGGACGGCGGCAGAGCTCTGTTTATCATAATTGAAAAATTCAAAGGATCGCCGATTAACAAAAGAACTCAGAATTTAGTTCATACCATTGGGTTTGCGCTCTTGATTTTATTGATGGTTGCGATAACATACAGAGATATTATAAGATTTTTTTGATGATTCTTTAGAGGATTAAGAAACTGACAAAAAGGGAAAATTTAACAGATTTTATGTTTAAAAGAATTTTTGGAAAAATTTCCAAAGACATCGGGATTGACTTGGGAACGGCCAATACATTAGTGTATGTGAAAGGTAGGGGTATTGTCATCAACGAACCATCGGTGGTGGCGATCAATCAGAAAACCGGCCAGATCCTGGCTATCGGCCAGGACGCCAAAAGAATGGTCGGCCGCACCCCTGGCCATATTGTCGCTTTGCGCCCTTTGATTGAGGGCGTAATTTCAGATTTTGAAATAACGGAGCAGATGTTGCGATATTTCATAAATCAGGTCTGCCAGAGCAGCCTGAAATTTTTATCAAGACCTCGGGTGGTTGTCGGCGTGCCTTCGGGCGTGACGGAAGTTGAAAAAAGAGCGGTTGAGGACGCGACAAGGAATGCAGGAGCAAGCGATGTTTATTTAATAGAAGAACCGATGGCTGCGGCAATTGGTTCTCGTCTGCCTATTCAAGAAGCGGCTGGTAATATGATTGTTGATATTGGCGGCGGCACAACTGAGGTAGCCGTTATTTCTCTTGGTGGAATAGTCGTATGCAAGAGCCTGCGGATTGCTGGCGATAAATTAAGCGAAGACATCGTGCAGTATGTCAGAGACGAATTCAAGCTGCTTATTGGCGAAAAAACCGCCGAAGACATAAAAATTGCGATTGGTTCGGCCATTTCGCTTCCGGACAAAATGGAAGCTTCAATGCGCGGCCGCGATATGATTTCTGGTTTGCCCAAAGAGGTAATAGTCGATTCAGGCGACATCAGGGAAGCAATGCGCCGCTCGGTGAAAACGCTGGTGAACACAGTACGTTCAACAATTGAAGAGTCGCCGCCCGAACTTGTTGCCGATATTATGGCCCATGGCATAATTGTGGCCGGCGGCGGCAGCCTTCTGCGAGGACTGGATAAACTTATTGCCGAAGAAACACAGATGCCGGTTAAGGTTTCCGAAGATCCTCTGACAGCGGTCGTGCGGGGTTGCGGAATTGTTTTGGAAGATATTGATGCTTTGAAAAATGTTTTAGTTTCAACTCAATACCAGGAACCGCCGAGATAAAAATTAGAATTTATTAATTCGATGTTTAGACGTAATTTCTCCAAATTTTATTTACTGGTTGGACTAATAGCGGCTGTTGTGCTGCTGATTTTTTTAAATTATTTAGGCTGGCTTGATTGGCCAAAAAGAATTTTTTCCAAAGCCGTCATTCCGATTTTAAAACCTTTTGAAGCGGTTGGCCACAAAACCTCAGGCGCCTTGAGCGTTCTATTCAATATAAAAAGCATTATCCGTGAAAATTCTGAATTGCGCCGGGAAAATCAAGAGTTGATATTGAAAATATCGGGCTTGACCGAAATGGCCCAGGAAAACAAAATTTTGCGTCAACAGTTGCAGATAGAGCTTCCTCTTGAATCAAAAATAGTGCAGGCAGACCTTATCGGTTTTGATTCGGGAAACGTTGGCCAATATTTTTTGATCGGAGAGGGCAGCGGGGTCGGAGTGAAAGAAAATCAGGGAGTGATTATGCCTGGCGGATTTTTAGTCGGAAAAGTGGTTGGAACAGAAAATAACTTTAGCAAGGTCATGGAGCTGACAGACTCTAACAGTTCTGTTTTCGCCCTGACCCAAGAAACAAGGGTTGGCGGGGTGGTCAGAGGAGACCACGGCGTCGGTCTGGTTCTGGATATGATCCCGCCCGAAAAAGAGATAAAACCGCAGGAATTGATTGTCAGCTCCGGCCTTGACGGTTTTATCCCAAAAGGTTTGTTTATCGGTCAGGTGGACGTCAAAATTTCAACCGAAAGCGAGGTTTTCCAGAGATTCAAGGTTAAACCGGCGGTAAATTATAATGACATTGAAACGGTTTTTGTCATTTTGGGGAACAGGTAATTTTTATCCAATATGATGAATAAAATTATCGGTTTTTTGGTGATTTTTATGCTTTTGGTTTTGCAGATTGCCTTTGTGCCGCACATGAGCCTTTTTGGCGTTTACCCGAATTTTTTGCTGGCAGCGATTCTGATTTTTGCCGTGATGCGCGGCGGAATATGGGTTTTTCTTTTCGCTTTTTTTTCTGGCGCCGCGCTGGATATTTTTTCAAGCCAGGCATTTGGCATCTATACCTTGAGTTTTATTCTGTTAGTCTGGCTGATTGAGTTTGTTGGAAAAAACCTTTTCAAAGCGACTGATTTTTCCGGTCAGATTTCTATTCTCGCCCTCTCCTGCACCTTATTCAGCTTTTTGACCCCCCTTTTTATTAAAAATTTTTATTGGCTGGGTCTTGGACAAAATATAGGTTTTTGGGACAATCTTTTGAGAATTGGATTATTGGAAATTATGTTAAATTTCGTTTTGGCCATTTTGGGATTAATGGTATTTAAAAAAACTCATGCCCAGTTATACAACCTCGGCTTATAATAATTTTATAGATTTCTTTAGTATAAAAAATAGATATAATTTTAATTTCTGTCGTCATCTCCGAGGCGGTTATTTTGCCGCCTTCGGCGGTGGCCGAGGTTGATATACTGGGCATGGACTATTTGCCGCAATTTAAACAAAAATTCAAAGGGTTCAAGATCCGCAAGTCTTTTAAAGAGAACATAGATCCTGAAGAAATTTTGCTTGACGCGGAAAAACCCGTTGATCTGCAGGACCAGAAACTGGAAACACCTCTGCGGGCTAAAGTTTTTATTATTTTTTTCGGAATTATTATCGTCGGATTGTCAATTCTTCTTTTTCGGGCTGGATATTTACAGGTTTTTAAAAATGAAGTTTATTTAAAATTGGCAAATCGCAACAGTTTGCGAGTCTATCCGATTTTGGCACCTCGCGGTCTTATTTATGATAAAAATTATAAAACGCTTGTCAATAATTTACCAAGTTATAACGTTTTTCTGACTCCTCAGGATTTGCCCAAGAGCAAAATAGAAAGAGAAGAAATGATAGAAAAAATTAGTCTTTTATTGGGTTTGGATATAAAAGAAGTTGAAATGAAAGTTTCTGATTTTGATTTTGAAAAGGAGCAGAGGATTTTGCTGGTAGATGGTTTGCCAACCGAAAAAATTTTATCGCTTGAAGCATGCTTAAAAGATTTTCCGGCACTCTCTCTTGAGAACGGAATCCAGAGGCAATATCTTTATGGTGAAATACTAAGTCATATTCTCGGCTATACTGGAAAATTAAGCGAAAAAAATCTGAAAACCTATCCCGATTATTTTCCTGTTGGTCGCATCGGCCAAGAAGGCCTGGAATTGCAGTATGAAAAATTTTTAAAAGGACAGGACGGACAGCGGGAAGTGGAAGTTAATTCAAGGGGGCAGCAGATTAAAGAGAAATGGATTAGAGAGTCAATTAGCGGAAAAAGTATCGTGACAACGATTGATCTTGACCTTCAGAAGAAAATTTATGAAGAAATGAAAAAGATGTTGTCAAGTTTAAATCTAACCAGCGGGGTAGCTGTGGCGCTTAATCCCAAAAACAGCCAGGTGATGGCGTTACTTAGCCTGCCCAGCTATGACGATAACCTTTTTGAAAAAAATATTTCCGCGGCTGATTTTGAAAAGCTTAGGGAAAATCCGGATAGACCATTGTTTAATAGGGTAATTTCTGGTCAATATCCTCCTGGGTCAGTGATCAAACCAATGATCGGGGCTGCAGCACTTGAAGAAAATATTGTTAAACCAACTACTACTGTTTTTGATCCTGGTCAGATAACCATTGTCAATCCATATAATCCGAGCGTTGTCTATAATTTTCCAGACTGGAAGGCGCACGGCATTGTCAATATCTATTCGGCGATTGCTCAGTCGTGCGATGTTTATTTCTATACGATAGGCGGCGGATACGGTTCAATAGAGGGCTTGGGAATTGACAGAATAAAAAAATATCTTAACTTGTTTGGTTTTGGCAGTCTCTTGGAGATCGATTTGCCAGGAGAGAAGGCCGGTTTAACGCCGGATGGAGCATGGAAACAGGAAGTAAAAAACGAATCTTGGTATATCGGTGACTCTTATCACATTTCAATTGGGCAGGGCGATTTGCTGGTGACGCCGCTTCAGATAGCAACCGCTATTGCTTCTGTGGCCAATGGTGGAAAACTTTACGCGCCTTACCTGGTTGACAAAATCGTGGATTCGGACAAAAATAATATCAATGTATTTGAACCGCATCTTATCAGGGATGATTTTATTAAAACGGAGAACTTGACGGTCGTGCGACAAGGCATGAGACAAGCGGTTACTGAAGGCTCAGCCAGGCTATTGGCTGATTTATCCGTCAAGGCAGCGGGCAAGACCGGCACTGCCCAGATATCCGGCCAAAAAAATACCAATGCCTGGTTCGTCGGATTTGCGCCGTATGACGACCCGCAGATAGTTTTGCTCATAATGCTTGAGAACGCGGGTGAAGGTTCAAGCTTCGCTGTGCCAGTAGCAAAGGAGGTATTCAAATATTATTTTTCAAGATAAAATACTTACTGACTATGCTCTGGGGACTACCGCCAAAATTTTTAGGGTAGACCGCAGACGGTAGTCAGTAGATAATTCAAGATCCATGAAATATCTCAGCAAAGAAGGTCTGGAGCAGTTAAAAAAAGAACTAGAGGTATTAAAACTAAAACGACAGGAAATTGCCCAGAGACTCGAAGAGGCAAAAGCGTTAGGCGATCTTTCCGAGAACACCGAATATCTGCAGGCTAAAGAAGCTCAGGGATTCAATGAAGGAAAAATATTGGAACTAGAGGAGGTTCTGAAAAACGCGGTGGTGATTAGCAAAAATGGCGGTAATTCTGTCGTTCAAATAGGCGGGACTGTTGAGGTGCTTTGTCAGGGTGAAAAACAAACATTCACGATTGTTGGCTCCGAAGAAGCCAATCCGGCGCAAGGCAAGATTTCTAACGAGTCGCCTCTGGGGAAAGAGTTTTTGGGCCATAAGGCTGGCGAAGTTGTTGATGTTGAAACTCCCAGAGGAAAGGCGAATTATAAGATTATATCAGTAAAATAAATCTCGGCTCGGCAACTGATTTTTGAAGCGTCTGATTTGTCCCGGCGTGCCAAATCAGACTCGCCTCGTAAATTAAAACGATATTTTTATAACGATTAACAGAACTTTAATATATGTCTATTGAAAAAATAAAATCAGATCGACTGAAAAAGTTGGAGAACATAAAAGCTGTCAGAATCAATCCCTATCCTTCCAAAATTGGTCCGCGGCGGGTTGTCGCTGAAATACTGGAAGATTTTGATATTTTGGAAAAAGATAAAAAATCGGTTGCTTTGGCCGGCCGTCTTCGTTCTCTCAGGGCCCACGGCGGCTCGATTTTTGCCAATATAGAAGATTTTTCCGGACAGATGCAGCTTTATTTTAAAAAAGATCAAATCGGGGATAAAGAATATGATTTGTTCGCCGACAATTTAGACGTTGGCGATTTTATTTTTACCGAGGGCGAACTTTTTAAAACTCATAAAGGTGAGCGCACCTTGCTTGTTAAAAAATACGAGATTTTGGCAAAATCGCTCAATCAAATGCCGGAAAAATGGCACGGCCTAAAAGACGTTGAAGAAAGATTTCGCCGGCGATATCTGGACCTGTTAATGAACAAAGATGTTAAAGCAAGGTTTGTTATGCGGGGCAAAATAATAAAAGAATTACGGGCATTCTTGGAAGGGGAAGGATTTATTGAAGTGGAAACCCCGATTCTGCAGTCTTTGCCAGGCGGTGCGCTGGCTAAGCCATTCAAAACACATTTAAACGCTTTGGATATGGATTTATATCTGAGAATTGCTCCGGAGTTATATCTTAAAAGGCTGCTAGTTGGCGGTTTTGAAAAAATTTATGAGATTGGTCGATGTTTCAGGAACGAGGGTATGGACAGGACGCATAATCCTGATTTTACAATGATGGAATTATATTTGGCTTATGCTGACCATGAAGACCTGATTGAACTGACGGAAAAAATGTTCGGCGTTCTGGTACCGGAGCTTCAAATAGAATTTAACGGCAATAAAATAAACTTTACCTCGCCTTTCAAAAGGATCTCCATGAGAGATTTAATTTTACAGGATTACGAAATTGACATTAGCAAAGCTTCCAGAAACGAACTGGAAAAGACACTGGAGAGATCTGGCGAGAAAGCGGACAAAGACGCACCTGATTGCAAGTTAATAGATGAAATTTTCAAGATTCTAAGGCCAAAAATAATTCAGCCAACTTTTATCACTAATTATCCGATAGGAATGTCGCCTTTGGCCAAAGCCCTTGAAGAGAATTCAAAAGAAGCGGCTAGGTTTCAGCTGGTTGCAGGTGGTCTGGAATTAGTTAATGCCTATTCAGAGCTTAATGACCCGCAGGAACAGGCCCAAAGAATGAAAGAGCAGGAGAAAGACAGGCCTTCTGGCGAAATTCAGCGTTATGACAAAGAATTCATTGAGGCGCTTGAATACGGCATGCCGCCAGCCGGAGGATTGGGCCTTGGAGTAGACAGATTAGTTCAACTTTTGACAGACAATCAAAATATCAGAGAAGTGATTTTATTCCCGACGATGAAAGAAGCAGATGCCAAATAGATATCTTTGTGGTTTTTTAAGCGCACAGGAATTACGAAAGAGCATTGCTGATATATAAATTTGAACCGGGCAGTTTATGTCTGTTCGGTTTTTTTATTGGATTTGACCTAGCCCGAATTTTTATATAAGATAGAACTAATAATATGCTTGACATTAAATTCATCCGCGAAAATAAGGAAGCGGTAAAACAAAACATTGCCAATAGGCAAATGAGCGTTGACATTGACAAGCTTTTAGATTTGGACGAACAAAGGCGAACCTTGCTGACGCAGATTGAAACATTGCGTGCCGAGCAAAATAAGGCCAGCGAAGATATTTCAAAAGAAAAACACACAGAAGCTAAAGAATCAAAAATAAAAAAGACGAAGGAAGTGAAGGAAAAAATTTCTTCATCAGAGCCGCTTTTAGCTGATATTGAAAAAGAATACGAGGAATTACTGCGGCAGGTTCCCAATATGCTCCAGCCAGGAGTGCCTGTAGGAAAAAACGAGGCCGAGAATGTTGTTTTGCGCGAAGTCGGGGATAAGCTAATTCTAGATTTTAAAATCCGCGATTATATGGAAATTGCACAGATTCATGATTTAATCGACACAGAGCGGGGAGCGAAGGTATCGGGCAGCCGTTTCGGTTATTTGAAGGGCGCTGCTGCAATTCTTGAATTTTCTTTGTTTAAATTTGCGATGGATTTTTTGACAAGAGAAGGTTTTGTGCCGGTAATTCCGCCAGTGATGATAAAAAGTTCTGCTATGGCAGCGATGGGCTATATTGATACTGAAGACGATCGCCAGGAGAGATATTTTTTTCCGGAAGATGATCTATATCTTGTTGGTACATCCGAGCAGTCGATTGGGCCGATGCATGCGGATGAAATTATCGGCGAAAAAGATTTGCCATGCCGGTATGTTTCATTTTCAACTTGTTTCCGGCGCGAAGCAGGCTCATATGGTAAAGATACAAAAGGAATTTTGCGCACTCATCAATTTGACAAGCTTGAAATGTTTTCTTTCTGCCGGCCAGAGGATTCGGTCAAAGAACATAAATTTTTTGTTTCGCTGGAGGAAAAACTTATGCAGCAGCTGGAGCTTCCCTACAGAGTTGTGCAGCTGTGTTCGGCTGATTTTGCCAGGCCGTCTTCGTCTACAATTGATATCGAAACTTGGTTTCCTGGCGAGAATAAATACCGCGAGACACATTCTTCTTCTAATTGTACTGATTTTCAGGCGAGACGCTTAAATATCAGATATAAAAATAAAAAAACTGGCAAGTTAGAATTTGTTCATATGTTAAACGGCACAGCTTTTTCTCAGAGGCCGATCTTGGCAATTTTGGAAAATTATCAGAAGAAAGATGGGAGTGTGGAAATTCCGGAAGTTTTACAGAAATTATGCGGATTTAAAAAAATAAGCAGAGCTTGAAATTAGTTTGTTCGATCAAAGAGAAGATGAATTTTTTCTTTGATTTCACTAGCAAATATAGAAAAAAAATAAAACTATGAAAAAGCTGCGCGTTGCTTTGTTGAGAGGAGGGTTTTCAGCCGAGCGGCAAGTTTCAATTAAGACAGGAGATATGATTGCAAAAAATCTTGATAAAAAGAAGTATCAGGTTTTTTTGTTTGACCCGGCAAAAGATTTAATTAAACTGGCGAATTTATTAAATCGCAAAAAAATTGACGTTGTTTTTCCCGCTTTGCACGGTCCTCTTGGCGAAGATGGCGCAATCCAAGGGATGCTGGAAGTTTTCGGAGTGCCATATGTGTTTTCAGGAGTACTGGCTTCGGCTTTGGCCATGGACAAAGAAATGTCAAAAAAAATCTTTAAAAAAGAAAAAATTCCTATTCCCAAATATTTTATTTTTACAAAAAATAATCATATTTCATTAAAAAAAGTAGAATTTCCTTGCGTGGTTAAGCCCCTGACACAGGGCTCTTCAATTGGTGTCACAATCGTGCAAAAACCTTCCGAATTTAAAAAGGCGCTCAAAAAGGCACTGGATTTCGGCCCCAGAGTCATGGTGGAGGAATTTATTGAAGGGAGAGAAATAACAGTTGCGGTGCTGGGCAATAAAAAGGTAAAAGCCCTGCCGCTTATCGAAATAAAGCCAAAAACTTCTCAGTTCTTTGATTATCAGGCCAAATATGAAGTCGGCGGTTCTGAAGAAATTTGTCCGGCGCCCATTAATCAGATTTTGACCAAAAAGATTCAGGAACTGGCCATAAAAACACATTTAGCTCTGGGTTGTCGGGGCGTCACAAGAACAGATCTTATTTTGCACAGCAGCCAGCCATTTATTCTGGAAATAAACACGATTCCGGGCATGACAAAAACAAGTTTAGTTCCTCAAGCAGCACGCGAGGCAGGCATAAATTTTCAGCAGTTACTTGATCGCCTAATTGAACTGGCGCTGGAGAAATAGATGATTTTGCAAACTTTATATTTGCTATGAAAATATAAAATATATTTTCCTCGTTCATATCGCAGATGAAAATTCACCGCTATAAAAAGAAATCTTTACGGACTAATAAAAAAAACAAGTTTTTTTTAAAGTTGTTTTTATTGAGTATTTTCTTTATTTTTTTGGCTGGGGGTATTTTATATCTTTTGATCTTTTCTGGAATTTTCAATATTAACAAAGTTTCGGTTTCAGGCGCCAAAGCCACAGGATCTGAAACTATTGAGCGCATAGCCGCGGAAATTTTAAGCGGCAAGATTTTTGACAGGATTCCCAAAAACAATCCAATCTTTCTGCCAGCAAACCAGATAGAGCAGAGCATCATAGATAATTTTCCCAGAGTTAAAAGCGTTATTCTGGTTAAAAATATCAAAGAACATACGCTGGCTATAAATATCAGCGAAAGAGAGACGGCGGCTATCTGGTGCCAAGTTTTGCCCGTGTCCCCAGAAGTGTCGTCCTCAACAATTCAGACATCAGAAACTGTTAATTTGCCGTCGCCGGAAAACTGTTTTTTTATTGACCAGAACGGATTTATCTTTGGCGAAGCTCCGATTTTATCTGGCGGCGCCTTGGCAACTGTCTACGAGGAAGGAATACGGGAACTTAAGATAAAAAACAATGTTTCAAGCCCCAAAATTCTTGAATTTATTTTGGAAGCGAAGAGATTACTGGTCGCCGTTAATCTCAACTTGACAGATTTTATCATAAAATCTCAATCAGTGGGAGAACTTGAAATTGTGACTCCCGAAGGATGGCTGATCTATCTTAGTGTTTCTTATTCTCCAGCCAGCCAGATCAATGCCCTGAAAAGAGTTTTGCAGGAAGAGATAAAAGAGAACCGCAGCCGTCTTGAGTACATTGATTTGCGAGTGTCCAACAGAGCATACTATAAATTAAAATAAAAAGCGGCGCTGATACGCAGATTTCATGCGAATGACTCGGATAAATTATCCGCGACATCCGTGTGATTAGCGGTCTTTATCAGTGTCGCTTTTATGGTATTTGGTAGACAAATATGGAATATCCGATAACTGCTTTTGGCTCAAGTTCGTTTAGCCAGTTGTAATAACCTGTCGGTTCATTAAAATTAACCGCAGGCCTGCCTCTTCCGCCCTGCAGAAAAGTTGCCGAAACAGCCAGCCAGTCGCCTGATTTTAAGTCAGACGGATTTCGGTCTCCCCACCAAGGCTGGAATTTATTGCCCAGTACATATTGGGCGTCTGTGCCGCCAAAATATTGAATATAAATTTTGTTGATGTTATTTTCTTCCAGCCAGAGATTGAGCCGTGCCAAATCCTGCCCCCAGTCAAGATTTGAATCAGCGGCGTATTTGTAGCCGTTTTTTGGGCCGCCGGCCAGCTCATTGAAATAAGCCAGAAAAGAAGGGAAGACCAAAATAACTGATATTGCCTGAAAGGCAAGCAGAATTATTATCAGTTCATATTTTAAAAATGATAAAATTTTTGGCGAATTAATTTTTGGCCTGATCCAGTAAATTATTTGTGAAGATATCAAACCATAGACAAAAGGAAATGTCGGCAAAACGTGGCGGACGCCGATGTTCAGGGTGGAGCGGATGCTCATTATCCAATAGAGCGCGATAAAAGATATCATGGCAAAACTTTCAAAATTTCTGGTTAGCCAAAGAGAAATTTTTTCCAATTTGCTTAAAGACTTTTCAGGTAAATAGCCAAATGTTTCAGTTGGCCGTTTTTTTAACATATAATAAAATAAAATGATTAAGGCCATAATCGTCAGAATATGCATAGTTAAAGGTTCTTTGAGCAGATAAACAACGGGGAAGTAATAAGACCAGCCTGCGGCCGAAACTTCGCCGAGGAAATAAGTCGTGTTGCCTCCGGCCGCCCGCTGAAATACCATTAATAGGCCCAGCATATACTGGCCAAATGCGCGCAGTGGCAAAGATTTATCCGCACTCCAAATAGTTAGCTCGGCCGGGCATCTGGTTATTCTGGATAACTGAGTGCAGGAGGCAAATGGTGTCTTATCCGGTCCTTTGGCGTAAGAAGTCAAAATAAATTCCATATCTTGTTGTTGTTTTTGGGATGGGTAATTTTTGACATGAAAATAATAAACCGGAGTTACGACCAGGGCGTAACCAAGAATAAAAATAAAAACAGTGCCCAAAGCATAGCGGGTGATGATTTTTAAAAAGGAAGACGGTTCTTTTTCTTGTTTTTTATTGATGATTTTAACAATAATCCAGACGGCCGCCAGAAAAACAAATAGTGGGATAATCAGGAACAAAGAAAATTTTGTCAGCTGTGCTATTCCAAAAAATAATGTAGCGGTAATAAAATTCCATGATTTGGGATTTTTTATCCAGCGGACAAAATAAAAAGTGGCGATAAAGAATGCAGCAGCAGCAGCTACGTCAGTAGTCACAAAGCGGCCGTGGGCTATGAAGGTCGGCGAAAAGGAATATAAAAACAGGGATAATAAAGCCGCCTGTTTTCCCCATAGCTCTTTGGTCCAGCGAAAAATATAAATGCCCAAAATCACCAAAATAAGAACCATGGGCAGACGGCCAAAGAACAGCATTAAGGAAGCAGGATTGCCTTCTCTGTACATAAAATTAAAGCCAAAATCCCACTGGCCGTTGATATCCTGCGTCCATGCTTTTATATCAGAGGGAAAATTAATCGGCCATTCTAAGATTTTAGAAAATGCCAGCACTGCCAAACCAGATAAGTCTTTAATTAAGGGTGGATGTTCGGGATTTAGCCGCATATCCTGTTGGGTGACATAAGAATAGCCGGCTGGCAGATGAGCTACTTCATCCATAATGGCGGTGTCGGCGGTTAGCGACCAAAGGGCGACCACAACCATAAAAATAATCAGGGCGGCGGCAATAAGTCTTGTTGTTGATTCTTTCATAGGTTTTATTTGCTTAAAAATAGAATGAGTTAATATCTGTATTTTGTGTTTGCTCGGACAATATGCCTGATGGCGCATTGCCCTCGCTAGCCAAATTTAAAAACCTGTTTTTAAGACCGAAAATTCTCCCAGGTTTTCGATTTTTCCTCCCGGGTATTTTTGGATAATTTGATGAAACAAATTATCATCGTATTTCATCGGAAGAATGACGATTGAGCAATTGTTCGATTGATCTATTGGACAATCCGGCAATTTCGTAAGATCTTCGTGTTTCAAAAAAGTCACAACGGTCTCGGGTTCGTTTATCCTGGTCAGAAAAATTATTGTTTGGGCTGGCATGGGAATTCCGTCCGGATACGGCACAGCAACCCCGTTTTCGTTCACTATAACATATTTTTGGATGTTGGCGGGCAGGGAATTGAGATAATCTGCTTCATCAACAAACCTCTGTTCAAAAGCGCCTTTGACATGGGAATTGCTTGCCCAGTCAATGAAGTACATTTTATATGAAAAAATGGTTAGCCCAATGCAAAATGCAAAAATCAAAACGCAAAATAAAAATTCAAAATTAAAGATTTTTGATATTTGATTTTTAATTTTAGAAAGTATCCAGAAAAAACCAAGCCCCGTGAAAATATAGCTTGGTGGAATTGAGCCGATAGACCTTAACGCATGAGGCAGGCCTTCATATGAAGTGACAGAAGGCAGAAGCATGGCGCCCCAGGCGAATAATAGCGTATAGCAACTAGCCAATAGCGAATAGTTTTTATCAATATAATTTCTTTTTTTGAAGATTTGAATGATAAAATATAAAAATCCCACGACAAAGAACGGGATGAGCGGCCAGGAAATTTCTGGAGAGCCGGAAAAATTATGCCGCCAGTTATAATCGCCCGCCGCCACAAATTGTCCGAGAGTTTTTATCGTGCTCAAAAGCAGTGTTTTGGCCGGATTGGCAACAGCAAAGATTGAAACCTGGCCCGCCCGGCCCATGAAATCTGGCGGATTTTTTGCATAGTAATAAAGGAGAGGACTTGCTGCCAGCAGGGCAAAAACTACAAGGATTATCCACGGCAGAAGCTTTGAGCGAACCCAATTTTTTATCAGCCAGATTATAAAAACAGGTACAAGGATCAGCGGCGCAATGCGGAAAGCGATATAGGTATGAAAACCGAGCCCAAAAGCAATGCCAGCGGCAGCAAAATTTATGATTTCAATCTTTCTGTTTTCGGCGACAAACCCCTTAAATACAAAATAAAGCCCCCAGACAAGGAAGAACGGCACCATGATGGCGCGAAAGCCGATGCGGGAAAAATTGACGTGCCAGAAAGAGATGGCCAAAAAAAAGGCCGAAAGCAAAGCAATGACATCAGCTGCCGGTCCAGCCGATAAATATTTAAATAATTGTCGCGCCAGAAGGTATGTCCCATAAACCGTAAATATCCCAAAAAGCGCCGCCACTATTTTAATCGCCCAGACGCTGGCGCCAAAAACCAGAAAGCTTAAGGCTATTAAATTCATAAACAATCCTTCGCGGCCGTTATTTTCAGGATAAAAAACTTTATAATCACCGGTTTTTATTGCGTCCAGCGCATCGTTGCCGTTGATGGCCACGTCCGGATAGAGTCCGGGCGGAATTTCCGCCAATTTATAGAAACGGAAAAAAACCGCTGTTGCCAAAATTAAAACCAGCAGGATAATTTTAGCTCGTCTTGAGATAGTCATAATGTATTGTAATTATAGCAAATAATAAAAAAATGTGTTTGTGGATAACTAAAATCAATTGAGAGCTTACAACTTAATTTTTCTGTGATAAAATAAGAATAACATATATTTATTATTCAATTTGCCAAGGAGGCAGACATAATTTTATGCCTAAATTTGAGTAACCAAAACCATATACAAAAGAAGAGCAAGCGGAAATCAAAGAAGATTTAGCTACGGAAAGGCAAATCAGATAATGCGGCCGCTCCGGCCGCGACGCCGCCCGCTAAAGCCGGGATGAAAAAAATATTGCAAATTTAAGTTAAAAAATTTTAATTAGAAAGGAAAATATTATGAGCATGGAAAACCAGTTTGAAAAAAGTAAAAGTTTTGAATTTCAAGAATCAGAACTACAAAAAGTTGAAGAAATAATTGATGATTTGAATAATAAAGCCGAATCTCTCCCGGAATATTCTGAGGAAGAAATAAAGCAAGCAGTTGAGACGGCGGCAAAAATAAAGAGTTTCAAGCCGTTAATTGAGGAAAAATTAACCGGCCAGATTTAACAAAACTATATGACACAAAATAGCGATGTTTTAAGAAAAAATATTCTTATTGAGCTTGGTTTGCAGGATTTATCAGAAGATAGAAAGATAGATCTTTTGAGCAAGATGAGCGATTTGATTCAAAAGCGTGTTTTGCTCCGGGTGATAAAAAGTTTGGGTGTTGAAGATAAGCAGGAATTTGACCGCCTAATTGGCACAGAAAACGAGAAGGCAATTTTTAAATTTTTAATTTCTAAAGTACCAAACATTGAAGAGATAACAGACGAAGAAGTGATTGCTTTTAAGGAAGAAGTGGTTGAAAAGGTGAAAAGTCTAAATCTCTAAATTAATTCCCAATATTTAATATCCAATTCCCAATAAAATTTCAAATGTCCAATGTTTAAAATTGTCCCGCCAGGCGGGCCATGGATTATAAATTGTAATTTGGAAATTGGAAATTTATAGAATGCCTGATCCTTATCGCGAGCCAGTTGATGAATCTTCTCCTTCGCCGCCAAAAATAGAAAAGCCAACGCCTTTTGAAGCAGAAAAGGCAATTGGAAAATTTAGGGAAATTCCGCCTCAGGGTCCAGCGCAGGAAACACCAAAGCCAACGCCATCTAAGGCTGCCTCAACGCCAGCTCCGTCTCCCTCTCCTGCTCCTGCGATTCCTCGGACGCCTGTTCCCAAAAATGAAAATTTAAAAGACATGGACGAAGGCCGCCAGATGAAGATATTGACTGACATGGCGTTTGAGGAAGGAATCAAAAAAGCGGTTGAAGCCGCCAAAGCTACCGGCGATGCCTATCTTATAGACAAATTGCACGACACTTTGGTTGATGAATTGCGTCAGCAATTAATTGAAAAAGGGAAACTAAAAGAAGAATAAATCATGCCGGGCAGTGAAAATTCGACTACTGTCCGGCATTGAAATTAAAGATTGTCGAATCTTGCCTGTCGACAGACAGGTTTCTATTACCCGGTATGGATGTCAATTTAATTTTAGTGCCGCTGACCATTGGCCTTTTTTTATGTACTGCCCTTTTGGCTGTCTGGCTGGGTATTGAGGCGGCCAGAAGCAAAGGCAGTGTTTTTCGGGCTCTTTCAGTGAGCCTTTTTTTGATTACTTTGCCCAAAACAATCCAGAAAAAAGAAGGGGAGCAGCAGAAAACAGAAAAAGAAATAATCGGGGCGATGGAACAGCTTTATTCGTCTCTGGGCAGTTTTAAATCGGGCCAGAAAGATAATTTTGTTTACGGCCAGCCGGCCATTGTTTTTGAGATGGCGATTCCCCATATTGGCCAGGAGATATCTTTTTATATGGCTGTTTCGCGGCGCATAGAGACAGTCGTTGAGAAGCAGATACACGGATTTTTTCCCGAAGCGCAGGTTGAAAAAATAAAGGATTATAACATTTTTAATCCAACCGGCATCTCGGCCGCTTCTTATCTTTCTTTGAGCAAAAATTATTTTTTGCCGTTCAAGACATATAAAAATTTAGAGAGAGATCCGCTGGGAGAGATAATCAATTCTTTTAATAAAATAAATGAGGTAGGAGAAGGCGCCGCTATTCAAATTATTCTTTCTCCGGTTTCAGAGGATTGGCGTAAGCGAGGATTGCAGATAGCAGGAGAAATGCAAAAAAATAAGACTTTTTCTAAAGCTCAGCATGAAACTTCCGCAACGGGAAAAATTATGAAAACAATAAAGACCGACCAGAAGAAGAAAGAGGCAAATATGCCTCAGCAAACCGCCATCACGCCGATGCAGCAGGAGCAGATAAAGGCCCTGGAAGAAAAAGCAAGCAAGATAGGTTTTGCTGCAAACATCAGACTTGTTGCTTCGGCCGCCAATAAGGTCAATGCAGATGAGATTTTAAGAGGCCTGGAGGGAGCATTTGCCCAGTTCGCCCACCCAAATTTCAACGCGTTTAAGATAAATCGGGTTTCGGGCGGCGCATTAAAAAAATTAATCTATAATTTTTCTTTCAGATTCTTTGACTCCGGCCAGAAGATGATATTGAATACCGAGGAGTTGACCAGTATTTTTCATTTGCCTGTGATTCCTTTGGGTGCTCCGCAGCTAAAATCGGTTAAAGCCAAACAGGCATCTGCTCCGCTAAGCCTGTCAAAAGAAGGGCTTATTCTTGGAAAAAATCTTTTCCGCGGACAGGAAGTTGATGTGAGGATTCAAAAAGACGACCGCCGAAGACATCTTTATTTTATCGGACAAACCGGCACTGGAAAATCTTCGGCGCTGGGCAGCCTTATCGCGCAGGATATTTTATCGGGAGATGGCGTAGGAGTTATAGATCCGCACGGTGATCTGGTGGAGAAAATGTTAAGCGTAGTGCCTCTAAACCGCGCCGAAGACGTTGTTTTTATAGATCCATCGGATCTGGAACGGCCGGTAGGGCTCAATATGCTTGAATATGATGCGCGATATCCGGAACAAAAAACTTTTATAGTAAATGAATTGATCAATATCTTTGACAAACTTTACGACCTCAAAACTACCGGCGGCCCGATATTTGAACAATACACTCGCAATGCCCTTCTTCTTTTGATGGATGATCCCGAAACTAACGCCACTCTTATGGAGGTACCGAAAATTCTGGCTGATAAAGCATTTCGTTCCTCGCTGCTAGCCAAATGCAAAAACCCGGTTGTTAAGGATTTCTGGGAAAAAGAAGCGGAAAAAGCCGGCGGGGAAGCTTCTTTGCAAAATATCGTGCCCTACATCACTTCTAAATTCAATGTTTTTATTGCCAACGATTATATGCGCCCGATTATCGGGCAGGCAAAAAGCACGATTAATTACCGCGAGATAATTGACAATAAAAAAATATTGCTGGTCAATTTGAGCAAAGGGAGACTGGGCGATATCAACAGCAATCTTCTGGGCATGATAAATATCGGAAAATTATTGATGGCGGCGTTTTCCCGCGTTGACGCGCCAGAGGACCAGCGCCAGGATTTTTATTTTTATATTGACGAATTCCAGAATTTTGCCACGGACAGCATCGCCACTATTTTATCTGAAGCCAGAAAATACCGGCTGAACCTGACCATTGCTCATCAATTTATCGGTCAGCTGCTGGATAAGATAAAGAACGCCGTTTTTGGCAATATCGGCTCGATCGTGGCCATGCGCGTTGGGGCAGAGGATGCAGAATTTCTGGTCAAGCAGTTTGAGCCGGTTTTTGACAAAAATGACCTCATTAACATCGATAATTTTAACGGTTACATCAAGCTGCTGATAAACGGCGCCACTTCGCCGTCTTTCAATATCAGATTCAATCAGCCGCCAAAAGGGGACGCAGAGATTGGCAAAAGCATGAAACAGCTTTCACGGCTAAAATACGGCCGGGAAAAAGCGGTGGTGGAAAAGGAAATTCTGGAAAGAGGAAAACCGGCTTTGCCGCCCGAAAAACCGGCTCCTCCTCTTTCTCTTTCTTCCGCTCCGCCGGCCAAACCAACTTCCGCCCAGCCGCCTGTCTCCTCTGTTCCTTTGGCTCCTTCTGCGCCGCCAGCCCCTCCGCCAGCTCCTCTTTCTGCGCCGCTGCCTCCGCCAAAACCCATTTCTTCAACTACTCAACCGACTAATTAAAATAATTTTTAACAAAAAAACATGAACGAACAAAAATTCAGCATCAAAGACATAATTGTGGCGCTGGTGGTCGGCGAGATTGCCGCCTGGCTGCTTTTGATATTGACCAAAGGAGTTTTGCCTCCGGCTATTTATGATAAATATCTTCTTATCATTAAATATCTGCCGATATTTTTTCCGATCGTCTGCGCGGTTTTTCTTTCCCTCGCATATTTGATAGGCAAAAAGATTCCCATTATCTATCAGATAGCCAAGTTTGTTTTAATCGGCGGGCTCAACACTTTGGTTGACTGGGGCATATTATCGCTTTTTATTATTATATTCCGCCGGTATTTTTCTGTTGAACCGGAAAATACGTGGCTTGTTGTTTTTTTCGTATCTATCGGTTTTTATTCCGTATACAAGACATTTTCTTTTATTCTGGCCGCAGTCAACAGCTATCTCTGGAATAAATTTTGGACATTTAAAAGAGAAACGACCGAGAAAGTCGGAAAAGAATTTCTGCAGTTTCTGATAGTGACATTCATCGGATTTTTAATCAACGTCAGCATTGCTTCGGGGATTTTCAAGATGATTTCGCCGATTTTGGGCATGAACAGCGACCAATGGGCGATTGGGGCCGCTGTGGTGGCCACCGCCATTTCAATGATCTGGAATTTTATCGGCTACAAATTCATCGTTTTTGAAGCCAAAAAACCGGAGCCGCAGGCGCCGTCTGAACCGCCGCAGAATTATACGCCGCCAACCCCGCCGGGAAGAAAAATTGTCTAATTTTCATTGAGGAGGAAAAGGCGTAATTTTTATTGCGCCTTTTTTGGTTTGGGGGTATGATAAAATAAGTTAAAAGTTAACTTTGAAGTGTCATGCTGAATTTATTTCAGCATCTAAATTAGATCCTGAAACAAGTTCAGGATGACACCAAAAGACTAAAGAAAACAAGTTCAGGATGTCGTTAAAAGATTAAAGAAAATAAGTTTAGGACGACGCTAAAAGACTATGGAAAATCTCGTTTTATATAGAAAATACCGGCCTCGCACTTTTTCCGAGGTTGTTAATCAGGCGCATGTGATAAAAACTCTGACCAACGCCATTTTGCTGGGCAAAGTTGCCCACGCATATTTGTTTTGCGGCCCCAGAGGCACGGGCAAAACAACCGTGGCGCGCATTCTGGCCAAAGCCATCAATTGCGAGAACAGAGGTAAAAATTACGAGCCCTGCAACAAATGTGCTTCCTGCGCTGAAATCAACGAGGGCAAAAGCATGGATTTGATAGAAATTGACGCGGCTTCAAACAGGGGAATTGACGAAATAAGGGAATTGCGCGAAGGCATTCGTTTCAGCCCGGCCCGATTAAAATACAAAGTTTTTATCATAGACGAAGTCCATATGTTAACGCGCGAAGCATTTAATGCTTTGTTAAAAACTCTTGAAGAGCCGCCGGCTCATGCCATCTTTATTCTGGCCACCACCGAAATCCATAAAATGCCGCAAACGATTATTTCCCGCTGCCAGAGATTTGATTTTCACAAGTTTGTTTTATCTGACATTGTTGAGCGCCTGAAATTTATCGCCGGCCAAGAGAAAGTCAAAATAGACAAGCCGGCCCTGGAACTGATAGCTTTAAATGCCGACGGCGCGATAAGGGACGCTGAATCACTTTTAGGGCAGGTGATGGCAATGGAAGATAAAGAGATTACGCTTGAAGAAGTGCAGACCATTTTGGGCACAGTTGATATTTCTTCGGTTGTCCAGATGGTGGATTTTATCTTAAAAAAAGACGCTGGGGGCGGAATCGGCTTTATCAATAAAATCGTTGAAGAGGGCTATGATTTGGGGCAGTTTGCCAAGTCGCTGATAAATTATCTGCGCAAGATGATGATTTTAAAAACTGTCCCCTCGACTGCGCTCGGGGCAAGCTCTGAAATAGAAAGATTCAGAAGCTTAATCGCGCCCGAATTCACAGACGAACAGTTAAAAACAATTCTGGAGCAGGGGCAGAAATTATCGTCCGCAGACATAATTAAACTGCTTCATCTTTTCATAGAGGCGGAAAACCAGATAAAATCAGCCATATTTCCCCAGCTGCCGCTGGAATTGGTGATGGTGGAGTTGATAGACACGAAAAAAACTCAAT
>Ga0154658_111_pt1 | contig 20251 bp, 18 predicted proteins | sample Rifle2008BG13ft_FD_116087 | JGI IMG/M metagenome (GOLD analysis project Ga0154658, IMG submission 116087) | Candidatus Portnoybacteria bacterium RBG_19FT_COMBO_36_7
GTGCCTGTATAATATTTATTTTTACTTTGGCTTTTTATTATGTAAACAGTATACATTAAAATTCAGCTCTTTCCGCCTTTGGCGGAACCCCGCCGTAGGCGGTGGCCAAGCAGGCGCACTAGACCACTATGCGAACCCTCCGCCACGGACAGATTGCGAAAATAAAAATTTTATTCTTTCTCTTCCTTTGCCTGTTTTTAAGAATCTTTCTTCTTTTAAAGCATCATTTTTATTCAGAAAGGCTTCGTAATACATTAATTTCCACGGTTTTCCTTTATTAGAAAAGGTTGATTTGCCTAAATTGTGTTCTTTTAGTCTCTGGCGTAAGCTTGACGTACTTCCGATATATTTTTTATTCAGCTTTTCGCTATAAAGTATGTAAACGTAATACATATTATTCGTCCACCCCGCCCGAGGCGGGTCCGCCATGGGCGGATATACGATCTCTCCTTTGTATTCATTAAGCAGCTTTATCCAATTTTTCTTTGTAGTGTTTTTCGTAAGTTTCTTCAATTAATTTATCTTGTTCTTCTGGCGTCAATTCTTTTTCAAAAAACGGGCTTAATTTCAGGGTTTCTCTGATGTCGTCCTTTATTTCTTGTTCAGACAATGGTTTCTTATAATTTTCATTCTCACGAACGTTTTTAATTTTTTCAAAATTAACAGGTTCCATAAATTTTACTTATTTTAATTTTATAAAATTATCAATTATTAATTTTGCTTCGGCGTCGGAATACTGGTGCAAAGGATGCTTCATAAAATAGGAGCTGACGTCCAGATAACCGCCTTTATGCCTGTCTAAAGCCAGCTTGGCGCATCTTATCGCGTCAATTGCCACGCCGGCGGAATTTGCCTTGTCGTCAACTTCAAGCCGCATTTCAAGCGAATAAGGCACATCCGCAAACATTTTACCTTCTATCCTGATAAAAGCAAGTTTTGTGTTGCCAAGGAACGGGATAAAGTCGCTCGGGCCGACGTAAATATTGTCTGATTTTAATTCTTCTTTCAGCTGGCTTTGCACCGAGGTCGTTTTGCTGATCTTTTTAGATTTTAAACGCGAGGACTCTTTCATATTTAAAAAATCTGTGTTGCCGCCGACGTTCAATTGATAAGTTTTATGGATTTTTGTTCCTCTGTCGTCGCAAAGTTTCGCCAAGACCCGATGAACGATGGTAGCTCCAATCTGACCCTTGATATCGTCGCCGATAACCGGAAGTTTTGCGCGAGCGAAGCGGTTACTCCATTTTTTATCCGAAGCAATAAACACAGGAATACAGTTAATGAAAGCGCAATGTGTTTCAATCGCTATATTGGCCCATAATTCGGTTGCTTTTTGACTGCCAACAGGCAGGTAATTTATTAAAATTTCTGTTTTAGTTTTTGCCAGTTCTTCCAATATCTGCTGGCGCAGTTTGGCAGGTTTGGTGGGGTTTTTTAGCGGCTGGATTTTGTTTAAAACATAAATTCCGATTCCGTCCATAACTGGAGCTTCTTTGACAATTGTTTTGCTCTGCGGCAATTGCGTCCATTTGACAAGATTGGGGCTTTTATAAACCGCTTCATTCAGGGGCTCGCCGATTTTGTTTTTTCCGACATCAAAAGCGCTGACAAATTCAATATCCGAATATTTATAAGGACCGACTCGCTCATGCATCAAGCCGACCATCTCTTTTGTTTTATGACTTTTATAATACTCAATGCCTTGCGCCAGCCCGGAAAAGCAATTGCCCACACCGATGACACCGACGCGGATTGGTTTTGACATAAGGAAATCCAAATATCAAAATCCAAATTATTCTCCCCCTTCGGGAAATCTCCCGTAGGGGGACAAATCAATGACTGAAATCCAAAATCCAAAAAGTTTTGATATTTGGGCTTTGGATTTGATTTGACATTTGAACTTTGGATTCGGGATTTAAAATTTCATTCCCCGCAGAATTTTTATTCTTTCCTCTATCGGGGGATGGCCACCCTCCTTCGCTAAAGCTTCGGACGGGCGAGACTCATTGTATATTAAGCTTCTAAGACATGCCGCGTAATATCCTGACTCGTTCTTCTATAGGTGGATGTGACATAAACAGCGTTGAAAAATTTTTTTTCTTGAACGGATTGGCAATAAAAAGATGGGCAGTAGCGTTATTGGCCACTGTCAACTGGTTTGTGTCCAAGGCGATTTTTTCCAGCGCCGAAGCCAGGCCTTCCGGATAGCGAGTTAAAAGCGCGCCGTCAGCGTCAGCCAGAAACTCTCTTTTGCGGGAGATGGCCAATTGAATCAAGGTTGTGGCCAAAGGCGAAAGAATGGCCAAAATCAATCCCACAAGCGCTAAAATCTGACCAATTTGTCCGCCTTGGCGGCTTCTCCTGCCGCCGCCCAAAAAAGAAAATCGCAAGAACCAATGTGACATCAAAGAAATAAAACCGACTAGGATCACGATAACTGTTGCCAACAAAATATCTCGGTTGCCGATATGAGAAAGTTCGTGGGCAACAACGCCTTCGATCTCGTTCTTGTTTAATTTTTCAATTGCGCCGCGAGTCAAAGCCACCACCGCGTGTTCCTTGTCGCGGCCTGTGGCAAAAGCATTAATTGCCGGCTCGTCAATTATATAGATTCTGGGCATGGGTAATCCGGCGGTAATGCAAAGATTTTCGACGATATGAAAAAGTTCCGGGTTTTCTTCGTGCTTGACTTCGTGCGCTCGGCTGACAGCAAGAGCAATTTTGTCCGAAAACCAATAAGAAACGAAGCTTATTATAGAGCTGAAGGCGACCGCAATATATAAAATTAAAGGTTTTTCTAAGTTGTAACTGAAGATATAACCAAGCCCGATGATAAAAACTAAAAAAACTGCAAACAGAAGCCAGGTTTTACGAACATTTTTGTCAGCGTGGGTGTAAAGAGTTGCCATTCCAGGTAGTAGAAATTCGACTATGATTTAAATTTTATTTAAATTTAAATCATAAATCTAGTCCATATTAATTATGCCGAGTAGTGATGATTTGGAACCGACGAGGAATACAAAAATAATTATTTTTATGTTGAATTTTCACTACCTGGCATATTTATAAATGATAATACAAAAATTATAAAAATTCAATTGGCGGAGAAAGAAAAAAGGCCGCTGGCGATGCAACGGCCTTCAGACAAAGTTATTCCTGAAGGAAATCTTCAATCTTAGTGCGGTCAAAGCGGTCAAACGGCGCGTCTACCTTGATTATCTTCTGATTTTCTTTTTTGTGTTTTTTAAGAAAATTCAGAAGGTTGTTGCTCTCACAATTTTTATTTTTAGGTTTCTGGCATTCAGCGACAATAATAGTATGGCTCGGCTGATGAACATTAAACACTTCAGCGGCCTGGGCATAGTAGCAAATTATTGAATTTTTGAATCTGGATATTTTTGTGCAGATTTTTTCCAGAGTATCTGTAATTAAAAAATCATCTCCAATGATAAGCAATTTCATTTTTGCCTCCTCTTTTTTTTATTTCAGATTTTTCCATTGTCAATTAACTGGTCAAAGAGACGATAAAAATCGGAGATTGCCGCATTAAGAATAAGACTCAAAACAAAAGTCAGAATACAGAGTCCGAACAAAAAAACAGCTATTAAAGCAATGAACATAAGACCAACTTCCCAAGATGTCATCTTTGTATCCTCCTTTTAATTCAATTTTTAAGAACAAATTTTTCCGTCTTTTAACATAACACTTTTTAGCTGAATTGTAAATAGAAGCGGCCCGCTTTTTTGAAAAAGCGAGCCGCCAGTTAAAAATTAAAGCGTATCAGTTAAAAGCTGCTTTAATAGTCCATTCCGCCCATACCTCCCTGCATTCCCATGCCGCCGGGCATTCCGCCCATACCCGGCCCTTCTTTCTTTTCGGGCAGATCAGTAACAACTACTTCAGTCGTTAAAAGCATGGCTGCGCCAGAAACCGCGTTCTGCAAAGCCAAACGCACAACTTTTGTCGGGTCAATAATGCCTGCTTTAGATAAATCTTCGTAATTGTTAGTTGAGGCGTTAAAACCAAAGGCATCAGAATGTTTTTTAACTTCAGCGGCAACAACCGCTCCGTCTTCTCCTGAATTTTTAGCAATTTGCCTTAGCGGCTCTTCCAGGGATTTTTTTAAGATATTTACACCGGTTTGTTCATCCTCTTTTAATTTGAGCTCGTCCAGGGCTTTGATGGCTCTGATCAGCGCCACTCCGCCGCCGGGCACTATTCCTTCCTCAACAGCGGCTTTGGTAGCGGCCAGAGCATCATCGATTTTGTCTTTTTTTGCCTTCATTTCTACTTCGGTGGCCGCACCAACTTTAATAACAGCGACTCCGCCTGCCAGTTTGGCCAGCCGTTCCTGAAGTTTTTCTTTGTCAAAAGAAGAATCAGTCTGTTCAATTTGTTTTCTTAATTGAGAAATTCTTGCTTCAATGTCAATTTTTTTGCCCTTTCCTTCAATGATGGTTGTATTTTCTTTGGTGGAAAGAATTTTACGCGCCCGGCCCAGCATCTTTATATCAGCGTTTTCCAGTTTCATCCCTTTTTCTTCGCTGACAACCTGTCCGCCGGTGACAACCGCGATATCTTCCAGCATTTCTTTTCGTCTGTCGCCAAAACCCGGCGCTTTAACCGCCAACGTGTTGAAAGTGCCGCGCAGCTTGTTGACCACGAGGGTAGCCAGAGCATCGCCTTCAATTTCGTCAGCAATAATGACCAACTGTTTAACCCCGCTTTTTGCCAGTTTTTCCAGCACAGGAATGATGTCCTGAAGCGAGGCGATTTTCTTGTCAGTTATTAAAATATACGGATCTTCGTATTCGGCTTCCATTCGGTTGACATTGGTGACCATGTAGTGAGAAACATATCCTTTGTCAAACTGCATGCCTTCCACCACTTCTTTGGAAACGCCAAATGTCTGCGATTCCTCAACCGTGATAACGCTGTCTTTGCCAAGTTCCTGCATGACATCGGCCAGCAGATTGCCGACTTCTGCGTCTTCAGCCGAAATAGTTGCCACCTGAGCAATCTCAGAGCGGCTTTTTATTGGTTTTGACATTTTTTTCAAAGCATTAACAACCGCTTCTGACCCTTTTTCAATGCCGTGCTTGATTTCAAGAGGATTAGCGCCGGCAGCCACGTTTTTCAGGCCCTCTGAAATTATTGCCTGAGCCAGAATTGTGGCAGTAGTTGTGCCGTCGCCGGCTGTGTCGCCGGTTTTGGAAGCTACTTCTTTAACTATCTCGGCGCCTATATTTTCAAATTTATTTTCAAGTTCTATCTCTTTGGCTATCGTTACACCGTCATTGGTGATATACGGGGCGCCAAATCCTTTATCCAAGACCACATTGCGGCCTTTAGGACCTAAAGTCACTTTGACCGTATCGGCCAATTTGTCTACGCCTCTTTTTAATAAACGACGAGCTTTTTCGTCAAATAAAATTTGCTTTGCCATGTTCCTTTGCTTCGCTCAGTCAAGTTAAAAATGCAAAGTGCAAAATTAAAAATGATTGGACGAATTTGATATAAAAAATAAATTTTTAACTTTTAATTTAGCAATTTTGGGCTAATCAAAAATTGCCAGTATGTCTTCTTCTTTCGCTATCAAATATTCTTTTCCTTCTATTTTGACTTCATTGGGGCCGTATTTAGTAAAAAGCACGTTATCACCTTTTTTGACGTTCATCGGAACGCGCTTGCCGTTCTCGTCTAACTTGCCCGCTCCAACGGCAATGACCCGGCCTTTTTCAGGCCTTTCTTTATCAACGGTTTCTGGCAGGATTATCCCGCCTTTTGATTTTTTTTCTTCGGTTATCGGCTCCAGAATGACTCTGTCGCCAAGAGGTTTGAGCTTCATATTTTGTAACCTTACGAATGTACAAATTTCTACGAATATACAAATTCGTAAATTCGTAATGATTCGTAAATTCGTATGGGATATACTTAGCACTCTCGCTTATTGATTGCTAATACCCTATTTTATTCAGACATCGGGCTCTTGTCAAGTCCTTAGCGGTTTGTTAAGGTAAAAACAGTTCTTAAAACTGTGCTTTTTAACACAGAAAGGAGGCAGGATATGAAATGGTTTTATCGGTTATTTGGATTTTATCCGGACGTGAAATTTTTAATTTTGCTTCTGACCCTGATTTTATTAAGTATTCCCGAAATTATCAGGTACCGCATCCGCCCCTATTTGGACGAATGGACAATGAATTTAATCGCTAGTGCTAAATCAAAAAAATACAGAAAAAAGGAGGCGAGGAAGATGAAAAAAATGTTTATGTTTTTTATTGCCTTAGCGGCCGTTCTGTTATTTTCCGGTGAAGCCGCAGCGCAAGCGAGGACAAGAGATTACCGCTCATACCGGGGAGATCACCGCGGCAGTTCGCACAGAAACCATGGTTTTGATGGCAGAGAATATTTTTACAGAAGCGAGCGTTTTAGCCGGCAATATCATTACAGGCGCGACTATTATAGTGACAGTTTTTCTTACCGGCATCACGAACGATGGTCCAGAAGCTACAGATATTGGGCGCCTCATTATTATGATTATCGGTACTTTCATTACTACCCGCGAAGAATTTGGATTTCCGGCTATTGGGACTGGCAATGGACTCCCTGTGGCTGGACAAGAGTCTGGATTCCGGGTTGCTGGCAGCACGTTTATTAAACAAGCTTTCCCGTCTCAGAAAATTGAGGCGGGATTTTTTTGTATGCAAAAAAGCTTCGGTCAAAATTGACCGAAGCTTTTAGGTTTAAAAAACTAAAAGAACACTATCTCGTGATTGCCAAATGCTGTTATTTCGTGATTTTGAGGAAATTCAACCAGAAATCCGTCTGCTTCCTTATCAATTTCTGCTTTTTTTGGTACACCGATTATTATACCCGCTTTTTTGAAAAAAAATGAGTCTTTATTATTGATCAATACCCATAATTTCTTAACCGGTTCTCTCCATGTTGGATACATTTTTTTTCACCTCCTTTTAATGGTTGGCATCAACCGAGTTTTTTGATGAGTTTTTTGTATTTAAAATAACTTGCTGCGAACTAGGAAAAGATGATGATTTTTAACTTTGCGCTTTGAATTTTAATCTATCTAAGATACCTTCCCGTATAGCTCTTTTTGTTTTTTATGATATCACGAATTGGGCCTTGGGCAACAATATATCCGCCTTTCTCCCCTCCTTCTGGTCCCAGATCAATTATCCATTCAGCGGTTTTTATTACTTCGGGATTGTGTTCAATTATTAAAACTGTATTAGAGCGGCTAACCAAAGCATGTAAAACAGAAAGTAATTTATTGACGTCGTCAAAATGCAAGCCGGTGGTCGGCTCGTCTAAAATATATAAAGTTTTTCCGGTAGCTCTTCTTGCCAGTTCAGTTGACAACTTTACTCTCTGCGCTTCTCCTCCAGAAAGAGTCGTTGCGGGCTGACCAAGCTTCATGTAGCCCAGGCCTACCTGAACTAATGTTTCCAGTCTTTGGCGAATAGGCGGGATGTTTTTAAAAAAGCCATGGGCTTCTTCAATTGACATGGCTAAAATCTGAGCAATATTTTTCCCTTTGTATTCAATTTCCAGTGCTTCTTTGTTGTAACGAGTGCCGTGACATTCTTCGCATTCAACATAGACATCGGGCAGAAAATACATTTCTATTTTCTTAAATCCTTCTCCCTGGCAGGCTTCGCATCGGCCCCCTTTAACGTTAAAACTGAAACGGCCTGGTTCATATCCTCGCAATCTGGCCTCTTGCGTTGAAGCAAATAGATCGCGGGTATACGTAAAAGTTCCGGTGTAAGTTGCCGGATTTGAACGCGGAGTGCGGCCAATCGGCGACTGGTCAACAATAATGACTTTATCTAGGTTTTCTATGCCCAGAATCGCTTTATGGCTGCCCGCCTCCTCATGCGCACCATAGAATTCTTTTGAAAGCGCTGTGCCCAGAATATCGTTGATTAAAGTGCTTTTGCCTGATCCTGAAACACCTGTGACGCAGACAAATTTTTCCAGCGGAATTTTGACGTCTATATTCTTTAAATTATGTTCCGTTGCCCCTTTAATAGTTAAAAATCTGTTTATAGTCGACCGACTACGGGCTGCACCACCGTTTTCCGCTAACTGTCTGCCGCCAGAATTAATCCGTTGGCCGTATTCTGTATTCTGTATTCTGTCAGCAATTTCAATTTTTTTCCTCCCGCTCAAATAATCGCTCGTCAACGTATGCGCCTTTATCAGCTCTTTATAAGTGCCCTGAAATATCACTTTTCCTCCGCTTTCCCCGGCCCCCGGACCGATGTCTATGAGCCAGTCAGCCGATTCCATGGTTTGTTTGTCGTGTTCAACAACTATAACGGTATTTCCCAAATCCCGTAGCTGATAGAGAGTGTTTATAAGCCGGCTCAGGTCTCTCTGATGCAAGCCGACAGACGGCTCGTCCAGAATATAAACAACGCCCGAAAGCCCGGAGCCGATCTGTGTTGCCAGCCGTATTCTCTGTGATTCGCCGCCAGAAAGCGAAGTTGATTCGCGCTCAATCGTCAAATAATCAAGCCCGACGTCAATTAAAAACTGGAGACGATTAAGGATTTCTTTCGTGATCTGGTGAACAACTTTTTCTTCGCTTGCAGACAGGTGCAAATTACGAAAAAATTTAATTAATTTTTCAATACTCATAGCAGAAATTTCGTCAATGCTGTATTGTGCAATTTTGACGGCCAGCGCCTCTGGTTTCAGTCTTTTTCCCAGGCAGGTCGGACATTTTTTAATAAGCATATATTTTTCGATTTCGGCTCTGGTATAATCTGATTCGGTTTCTTTCCATCTCCTCTGCAGATTGGGAATTACACCTTCAAATTCACTGTCACCATATAAAATTACTTTAATGTTTTCTTTGGAAAAATTTTTTGCCGGTTTGTTCATTGAAAATCCGTGTCTGTTTGCCAATTGAGAAAGCTGCCAGTAATACCAGCCTTGCCTCCCGACCCGGTGCGAAGCGGTCGCCCATGGCCGCACCGCGCCTTCGGCCAAGGTTAAATTCGGATTTGGGATAACAAGCTTTGGGTCAATTTCTAATTTTGAGCCGAGCCCCTGGCAATCAGGGCAGGCGCCATACGGGCTGTTGAAGGAAAAAATCCTCGGCGCGATTTCGGGCAAAGAAATTCCACATTTCTGGCAGGCGAAAAGCTCGCTGAAAACAAAATCATTTGAATTGTCTACGGTCGACCGACTGCCGACTACGGTTTTTTTTGACGGTAGTCGGTTGATTGTAGTCGGTTGACGATTTATAATTACTATTCCGCTTCCGAGCTTCAGTGCCGTTTCAACTGAATCGGCAATTCTTGTTCCGGTTTCTTTGCCAGTCTCATCAGATAGCTCAACTCTGTCAACCACCACCTCAATATCGTGTTTTTTTTGTTTATCGAGATTTAATCCCAGCGCTTCGTCGGCTCGATGAATCACGCCGTCAATCCTGACCCTAACAAAGCCGGCTTTAAGCGCCTGCTCCAAAATCCCGCGATGTTCTCCTTTGCGACCGCGAATTACGGGTCCTAAAATCGTAATCTGATTGTTTTTCGGCAATTTTATTATCTGGTCAACGATTTGACTGGCACTTTGTTTTTCTATCGGCGTGGCGCAATTTGGACAATGTGGCTTGCCTATTCTGGCAAATAATAGCCTCAGATAATCATAAACCTCGGTTATTGTGCCGACAGTTGAGCGCGGATTGCGGGAAGCGCTTCTTTGGTCAATGGCAATAGCCGGCGAAAGCCCTTCAATTTTATCAACGTCAGGCTTATCCATCACGCCAAGGAACTGGCGCGCGTAAGCAGATAAGCTTTCAACATAACGGCGTTGGCCTTCGGCGTAGATTGTGTCAAAAGCCAGCGAAGACTTTCCCGAACCCGAAAGGCCGGTGATAACAACCAGTTTGTTTTTGGGAATGTCCAGATCAATATTCTTTAGGTTATGGACTCTGGCTCCCCGAATTTTAATAAATTCTTGAGTCATACTTTTGTTTTATCCTGAGCCCGTCTAAGAACTAAGCTGATATTATATAACTTTTTTTAAAACAAAACAAGTAGGAAAATAAAAAACGCTTGAGAAAATTTATTGTTTTCACAAGCGTCGTATTTATTAAAGGCGATGATATCTCTGCCAGTAGCCCTCAATGCTTTTGATGGCCAGACCGACAGCAATTACCAAAATAATATCAATTAAAAAAATTGCTAAATAGGTAATTTTAATTTTTAAATAGCGTTCTATGACCAAACAAAGAAACCAACCAAAAACAGCTGCCGATTGAAAAAACATTTTTGCCTTTCCCCATTTATTAGATGAGGTATCTAGATTTTTTACTAAACCGATGATTCCGCTTGCCATCAGTGTTGTTTCTAGTAAAATGATCACCACGACCAATCCTTCGGTTAGTAATTTCAGAGACAAGTTTATTTCAGAGACCGGCCAATATTGCCAAGCTAAAACAGCCATTGTTGGACAGATAAATATTTTATCCGTCAATCGATCCAAAAACGCGCCGAATTGACTGGCAATATTATATCGGCGGGCAGACCAACCGTCAGCCCAGTCAGTAATGCCACAAAGGCAAACTATAACAAACATTAAAAAAAGCTGATCTGTAAAAATAGCCAACAATACCAGCCAGACGGAAAAAATCAACCTTGAAGCAGTAATTAGATTTGCTAGATTGACAAACCACCAATTCTTAATAGGATCTTTTATCTGCATAAGCACCTCCTTTTTAAAGAGCGAGTTTTTATTATTATACAAATTTTTCTTGAAAAAGCAAGCCGATGACTGTATAATTATTCAGTTAATAACATGCGGTGGTCATTGTCTAAAAAATTAAAAGGTTTTCCCAAGAAGCCCGGCGTCTATCTTTTTAAGGATTCAAACGGCGGCATTCTTTATATTGGCAAGGCAATTGATATAAAAAAACGCATTCAGTCGCATTTTTCTAAAAAATCAGCTTTCTATGGCGTGCCATTTACTGATAAAGTAGCTGATATTGACTGGATAAACACAAAGAATCAGACTCAAGCCCTGCTGCTTGAAGACCGGCTGATAAAAAAATACAGACCGAGATATAATATTCAATGGAAAGATGATAAGTCCTACTTCTATGTGACTTTTACAGCAGAAGAATGGCCACGGGTTTTAATAACGCACAAAAACAAAATAGGCAAAAAATTTCCAATTTCCAATTTCCAATTTCCAATTGTCGGACCTTTTGTTAATGGCCGTGAATTGCGCAAAATTCTTCGCGTATTGCGCAAGATATTTCCCTATCGCACCTGCAAAAACTCCTATGAAAAGCCATGTTTGCAGTGGCATCTTGGCTTGTGCCCCGCGCACAACAATAATTCAAAAATCAAAAATCAAAAATCAAAATTACCCGCTTTGCCAAAGCTACAGCGAGGCGAGCAATTTAAAATTCAAAATTACAGCAATTCTATTATTGGATTAAGTCATTTTTTAAGATTATATGCTGACGAGCCTATTAGGATTGAAGCTTATGATATTTCAAACATCCAAGGAGTTTACGCGGCTGGTTCAATGATAGTTTTTTATAACAGCAAACCTTTAAAAAAAGATTACCGAAAGTTCCGCATTAAAACAGTTCAGGGCGCCAATGATACAGCAATGCTCAAAGAAGTCATAAGACGGCGTCTGGCGCACCGGGAATGGCCTTATCCTGATTTAATATTAATTGACGGTGGAAAAGCACAACTATCTGCTGCCAGGTTTCAGGTTTCAAGTTACAAGTTACAAGTTCCGATAGTCGCCCTTGCTAAGAGAGAAGAAGAAATTTATACTGAATATAGCGAAAAACCATTAAAAATTGCATCTCTGCCAGAATCGCTGCGTCTTACTTTTCAGCACATCCGCGACGAGGCGCATCGATTTGCCATTTTTTACTATCGTTATCTCCATGGCCAGGTAGTGAAAATTCGACAGGTTCGCCATAGGCGAACAAAATTATGAAAAAATATAGATTATTGCCTAGTTATTTTAAGAGCTTTAAAATTATAAAGATTTTAATATATAAAAAGTCGAATTTCTACAACCTGGCATGGCACAACTGACTTCAAAAAACCTAGAAGAGCTGCAAAAACAAGCAGAAAAACGCGCTAAGGTTAAAGATAAGCGGAAAACGCGCAAAATGGCGGTTTCTGGTAAGAGCATTTTTGGCCTTCAAAGGATAATCAAACAGAAAGCTGCTTAACTTGACTGCATCAGTCAGTCTTGATAAGCTTATTATTGTGATGCGTTTTATTATCAGAATATTAGCTAATGCGCTGGCTATTTATTTAGCCGCTTCTTTTAAATTTCTTCCCGGCGTTACAGTTTCTGGCGACTGGAAAATTTTTCTTCTCTGCGGGCTGGTTCTGTCGCTGATAAATGCGTTCGTCAAGCCCATTCTGAAACTGATTTCGCTGCCATTACTTTTCATCACTTTCGGACTTTTCAGCTTAATTATTAATATTCTGACAATATGGCTTCTTACAAAATTTATATCTCAGCTATCCATCACCGGCCTTTCGGCTTTCATTTATACGACGATTATCGTCAGTATCGTCAATTGGCTGGTCAGTATTATATTTAAGAAAAAAACACAAAACAATGACTAACATTGTCGGCATAGCTCAAATAATAATATCTGTTATGCTCATGGCAGCCATTTTGCTTCAACAGAGGGGCACCGGTTCTTCGGCTATCATGGGCGGATCATCCGCTTCTTACTACACCAAGCGCGGTTTTGAAAAAGTCCTGTTTACCAGCACGATAGTGCTTGTCATTTTGTTTCTGGCAGCGGCGGTGGCGAATATTTTCTTGTACTGATCTTAGTGCTCTAAAACTATTTTTACTCCTAATCAAAATTTAAATCAAAATTCTAAATGGCCTTCATCTTTCCAATGGAGCCAGATTTTTAAGGTTTTGGATAAATGGGAAAAGAAGCTGATATTATTCTTTCTTTTTCTGTTTTTTATTTCTTTGGGATTTGCGGGTGTGCGCCTATATCTGCAGAACACCAAAATTATTCCTTCCAGAGGCGGCTCCTATACCGAAGGCATAATTGGTTCTTTGCGATATCTGAATCCGTTGCTCTCGCCGGCCAACGACGCAGACAGAGATGTGGTCAGGGTCGTTTTTTCCAGTCTTTTAAAATACGATGCTCAGGGGAATCTTATTCCAGACTTAGCGGAAAGCTACATAATCGGAGATATGGGCAAGACCTATGAAGTCTTTTTAAAAAAGAATGCGTATTGGCATGATGGCAAACAAGTAACATCTAATGACGTAATCTTCACTCTAAGTGTTATCCAGAATGCTGATTTCCGCAGTCCCTTAAGGGTTAACTGGACCGGCATAGACGTCGAAAAAATAGATGATTTTGCTTTGCGCATCAAATTAAAGAACGCATACGCTCCTTTTTTATATAATCTTACTTTCGGTATCCTGCCCAAACACCTCTGGCAGAATGTTTCCGCTTCTGATTTTGCCTTAAATGAAAGAAACCTGAAACCGATTGGTTCGGGCCCTTACGTTTTTGAGCAACTTGAAAAGAACAAAGACGGCACGATAAAATCAGTAGAACTAACCGCTTCAAAAAATTTTTACTTGAGCGAACCTTATATAACCAGCTTGATATTTAAATTCTACTCGGACGAAAACAAAGCGATTACCGCTCTGAAAAAATCTGAAGTTGAGGGATTGAGTTATATTTCGCCAAATAATTATTCAACGATTGAAAATAATTCAAAGGATATATTCATTATTTATAAAATAAGGCTTCCACGTTATTTCGCTCTATTTTTCAACCAAACACAGAGTAAGGCGCTGGCCGATAAAAATGTCAGAATTTCACTGGCCCAGGCGCTTGATAAAGAAAAATTAATCAATGATGTATTGCTGGGTTTTGGCGAAAAAGTTGATTCTCCGATAATTTCAGGAATGATTGGTTTCTCAGAAGACATAAAAATTTATAACTTTGACCTTGAGGCGGCTAGCAGCACGCTTGTTGCCGCTGGCTGGACAGATAAAAATGGCGATGGTATCAGGGAAAAAGACGGTCAGGACCTGGAATTTAATTTATCAACAATTCTATGGGAGGAGCTTACTCGGACAGCTGAATTTCTCAAAAACGCTTGGGGCGATATCGGAGTTAAGGTCAACATTGAAACCAAAGAAACAGCCGGCCTGATACAGGAAAACATCAGACCGCGCCAATATCAATCTCTGCTTTTTGGCGAGCTTTTAAACATTGATCCTGACCCTTTTGCTTTTTGGCATTCTTCACAGGTTAAAGACCCGGGGCAGAATTTATCTTTATACGAAAATGCTCAGATAGACGCGATATTGCAGGACGCCAGACAAGACCTTAATGCTTCTTCCCGCGCAAAAAAATACCAGCAATTCAATCAGATAATTTCGCAAGATATTCCCGCCGTTTTTCTCTACGCACCTGATTATTTATATCCGGTATCAAATAAACTCTCAGGAGTTAATTTTGAAACAATGGTTACTCCTTCGGACCGTTTTTCCCAGATAGAAAACTGGTATGTCAGCACCAGACGCGCTTGGAAATAGAGCTCTGTGGATTTCTAGCGCAAAAAAGCGTGGTAAAATTAAATATAGGCATTCATTAATAAAACCATCGAATCATGGATATTTTTGAAAAACAGCAAAGATTAGAAGCGATACAAAAGATCGTCAAAGTTCGCTGGCTTAATGTGGCCATTATTGTTTCTTTAGGTTTGGTATTAAAAATAAACTCTGCTGATTGGGCGCAAAGTTTTGAATATACAAAAATAGGCATTCTGGGAGTAGCGGCTTTTGGCTATAATTTTATCTACTGGTTTTTTATCCGCCGGCCAATTGAAAAAATCAGCAACCGGACTTTGAATATAATTGCTTTGTCTCAGGTTGTGTTAGATCAGATTATGTATGCCTTCGTTTTTTATTTTACCGGTACAGTAGAAACAATTGCCTTTTTGCTTTTTTATTTGACAATTTTGGTTGCCAGCAGTCTTTATAAAACCATAGGGATAATTTTAGCTGGTTTATTAGCGGTGATTCTGCATAATGGAATTTTGATTGTTGAATACTATGGTTTAATACCCCACATAAAAGCTTATCAGGGCACGATTTGGTTTGGAAATTCAGAAATGACTCGGGCCAAAATTATCGGCTTCGCTTTCTATATGGTGGTTGCTGTGGCTTTTTCGGTCGTCCTTTCTAATTTGATAAGAAAACGGGAAACAAGGCTCCGCGAAGAAATTAAAAGATCGACAAAGCAGGCAGAGCAGCTTTTTGTTCAAACCAAGGAACTGACCAAAACAAAGGATTACCTGCACGAAGCTTTAGAGAAGTCTGATAAATCAAGACAAGAATTGACTGAATCTAAAAAACAACTGGAAGTAAAATTAGCCGAAGTTGAAAAATACGGCGAATTGACGACCGGCCGAGAAATAAAAATGATAGAATTGAAAAAAAACATAAAGGATCTTGAAGATAAGATTACAGATCTGCAAACTCAAATAGACAATAAAAAATAACAGAATGGCCGACCTAAAAAATAATTTAAGCCTGCCAATTTCATTAAACGAGAATGAGATTTTGGAATTCCATGACCCAATGGCGTCTATTAATCCCAAACATCGCACTTTAGCCGAAATGAAAGATTATTTGGCTGACGCAAAAGCGTCTTTTCCCGGTGAGTCAGTTTATGATATGTATCGGTCAGTTCATTTACCGCAAGACACAGAAAAATTCAAAAATGCCGGACTTCGTTTTGACATTACGGTTGTTCATCCTGGATTGCTGGGCAGGGAATTCTCTAAAACACTTGGTCACTTTCACCCTTTCAAGCCGGGCACAGCCGTCCGTTATCCGGAAATTTATGAGGTAGTCAGGGGCAAAGCCTTGTTCTTGATGCAGAGAATGGATGATTCTTTCAGCCAAGTTTTGGATTGTTATTCAGTTGAAGCAAGCGAAGGGCAAGATGTGATTTTTTTGCCCGGCTATGCCCATTTTTTAATCAATACGACAGATGAAATTTTAATCACTTCTAACTGGTCAGGCGATAATTTTGAATCTCTTTATGAGCCGGTAGCCAGATATCACGGCGCTGCCTATTATGTTTTCAAGGGAACAGACGGCCAGCCGGAATTTAAACCTAATAAAAACTATGCTTCTGTGCCGGAATTAAAAAAACTCAGGCCAAAAGAATTGTCTCATTTCGGACTGATATTTGAACAACCGGCATACCTCACTGGACAAAAATCTCCGAATATGCTACAGTTCCTTATTAACCCGGATCTCTATTTAGAAGAATTGACCGTTGAAAAATGTTACTCGGAGGCGTAGATCTATTTTATGGACTCTCAACAAAGCTACCTTTTTGGCGTTATTTTAGCTGGCGGCAGCGGTAGCCGTCTTTGGCCGCTTTCTCGCGAACTCTATCCAAAGCATTTTCTTAATCTTTTGGGTTCTCAAAGTTTGCTTCAAAGCACAGTCGCTAGAATGGAAAGATTAGTGCCGCCTCAAAATACAATTTTAGTCACTAATCAAAAAAATCTAACCGATATCAAGACCCATCTTGAATTTTTTGAACGTTTAGAGAAAAAAAAAGAGAAACTTGAACAACTAATTTTAGAGCCTATTGGTCGTAATACCGCGCCAGCTATTGCCTTAGCTGCCTTTCATCTTTATTCTAAAAATCCGGAATCAGTAATGATTGTCATGCCTTCTGACCATTTGATTAAAGATGAAGAAAAATTTTTAAATTTGATTAAATATAGTTTGCGAATAGCGATTAAAGGATATTTAGTCACTTTCGGAATTGTGCCAGATTATCCGGAAACAGGATATGGTTATATCAGGAAAGGGCTGCTTATTGATAAAAAAGAACCCGAGGGACAGGAAACTTATCTAGCCGATAGTTTTTTTGAAAAGCCAAGCCAAAATGTAGCCGATCAGTATCTTGAAAGCGGGTCTTATCTTTGGAACTCAGGCGTCTTTGTCTGGAAAACCAAAGAGATATTGAGAGCAATAAAAATTTACCTCCCTGAATTATTTCAGATTCTTGATAAATTTTATAATCTCATTTGTAAAGACAGCTGCCCCGTTGAAGAATTAGAGAAAATTTATAATCAGATCGTGCCTATTTCAATAGATAAGGGAGTTCTGGAGAAACACGATAGGATTGTTGTTATTCCGGCCCAAATTGGCTGGAGCGATGTGGGCAGTTGGGACAAAATACATCAGATTTTGCCAAAGGACAAAAATGGTAATTTCATAGACAAAAAGGTCATCCAAATTGACTGCGAAAATTCACTTTTGTATGGCGACAAAAGGATAATTGCCGCCATCGGCCTGAAAGACATAATCGTAGTGGATACCGAAGACGCCGTTCTTATTTGTCGCAAGGACAATTCGCAAAAAGTCAAAGATATTTTCGAAAATATGAAACAGAACGGGATTTCTGAATATCTACAGTCACGGACGGTAACTCGACCTTGGGGCCAGTGGTCGATGTTGCTCAAATCTCCCGGTTATAAAATCAAGAAGATACTTATCAGCCCCGCTAAAAGCTTAAGCCTGCAAATGCATAAATATCGCTCCGAGCATTGGGTTGTCGTTAGTGGTCAGGCGCAGGTTACTATGAATAATAAAACATTTTTTTTGGAAAAAAATCAGAGTGCATTCATACCGCCTGGTTGCATCCATAGGCTGGCCAATGATGGAAAATGTGATCTGGAAATTATCGAGGTACAGAACGGAGATTATCTGGAAGAAGATGATATTGTCAGGCTTGAAGATAAATACGGAAGAGCATAGTCTAAAATTATTTAGGGGCGAGTGGCGCCTGCCTGCCGGCAGGCAGGGAATTGGCAAAATATGCCTCATGCCGAAGTGGTGAAATTGGCAGATTCACCCCGCACTTTTTTAAAATTTTTACTCTAGATAATTTAATAAACAAAATTAAGGGGATGTGGTGGAATTGGCAGACACGTAGCGTTCAGGGCGCTATGGCCTCACGGCCGTGAGAGTTCAACTCTCTCCATCCCCACGCCTAATTAAAAGGTGCGGGGCAAGCTCCGCGTTCAGGGCGCTGTGGGTGCAAGCCCGTGGGAGTTCAAATCTCCCCTTCGGCACCTATGGCAGGCGGGCGCGTACGTTCACCCCCGTTAGATAATTTTATATCTAACGGGGCAAGGGAGCGCATGGGTAAAACACCGTGGAGGTTCAAATCCTCTCTCGCCCACTATTAATTCAAAAATAAAAAATCAAAGTGCAAAATGACAATGCAAAATGTAAAATTTTGAATTTTGAACTGTCATTTTAATTCTTGTGCTTTGCATTTTACATTTTTATCGTGGTTACACAAATTACCAGGCGCCGATATCCTTCTGGTCAAAGATTCAGAAGGGTCGGCAAACCCGATGCTAAATTAATTTGGCAGCCGGACAGACAACAAAGCCGTGAAGGTGAACTGGAGCAGCAGCAAAAAACCCACTTGCCGCGGCCGCAGCAAAATACATTAAGAATAATTCCGCTTGGCGGAATGGAAGAGGTCGGCAGAAACATGACCGTTTTTGAATATGGCAATGATATTGTCATTTTGGATGCAGGATTGCAGTTTCCAGAAGAGGATATGCCCGGCATTGACTATATAATTCCGGATATCCGCTATTTAAAAGGGAAACAAAAGAATATTCGCGGAATTCTGCTCTCACATGGTCACCTTGACCATATCGGCGCACTCCCCCATCTTCTGCCTCGGCTCAACTGGCCGACGGTTTACGGCGCCAAAATGACCTTGGCGCTGGTGCGCAAACGGCTCGAGGAAGCACAATTAACAAAATTCTTCAAGGCTCAAGAGATAAAAACGGATAACGAAAAATTGTCTTTGGGCAATTTTAAGATTAATTTTTTCCCGGCCACCCACAGCATTATGGACGCACTGGGCGTTGTCATTGGCACGCCTGTTGCCAATATCATTCATATGGGCGACTGGCGTTATGACACTAATCCCGTTAGTGGTCAGCCAACAGATTTTTCTCATCTTGCCAAATGGAATACAAGGCCTATCCCCTCTGTTCTTATGTTTGAAAGCCTAGGCTCAACCAAAGAAGGCCACCAGATACCGGAACAGGATATATATGAAAATATCAAACAGATTATAGAAAACGCGCCTGGCCGCATAATTATCGCGACTTTTGCTTCTATGGTGGAAAGAGTGGCTTGGATTGTTGAGGTGGCCGAAAAATTAGGCAAGAAAGTGGCGCTGGACGGCTTTTCAATGAAAACAAATATTGAGGTTGCTAAGCGTTTTGGTTACGTAAAATTCAATCAAGGCACTTTAATTGACGTCAAAAGAATTCACGATTACCCGGATAATAAAGTTGTCGTCGTCTGCACAGGAGCACAGGGCGAAGACCGGGCGGTGCTCATGCGCATTGCCAATAGCGAACACCGCCAGATCCGTCTTAAAAAAGAAGATACAATTATCTTCTCTTCTTCTGTTATTCCTGGCAACGAACGCTCAATTCAGCGCTTAAAAGATAATCTGTATCGCCAATGCGACAACGTTATCCATAAGGAAATAATGGATGTCCACGGCGGCGGCCACGCTTTAATTGAAGACATTAAATTTTTGATCCGGCAGGTTAAACCCCAGTATCTTTTGCCTGTTTACGCCAATCATTATATGCTGTGTGAAGGCGCCAAGGTGGCCGAATCAATCGGATTCCCCAGCAAAAATATTTTTGTTTTGGACAATGGCAGTATAGCGGAAATAACAAAGAATGGATTTTCCGTCGCCGCTAAAAAAATCCCGATTGAATACGTTTTTGTTGACGGCCTGGGGGTTGGCGACATCGGCAATATCGTTCTGCGCGACAGGCAGGCCATGGCCAAAGACGGCATGTTTGTGATAATTGTCACGGTTGATTCCCAGAATGGCCGGGTGCTCAACAGCCCAGACATCATTTCGCGCGGTTTTATCTATATGCGCGAATCAAAAGAACTTCTTTATCAGGTGCGGGAAAAAGTGAAACAAATAGTCCACCAAGCCACCCACGGCCAGACACCCATTAATCAATCCTATATTAAGGAAAATCTTCGTGACAAAATCGGACAATTCTTGTATAATAAAACTCAGAGGCGGCCAATGGTGCTGCCAGTGGTAATTGAGGTATAAAATATGAAAAAAAAGAGAATTTTTTCAGGCATT
>Ga0154658_125_pt1 | contig 18374 bp, 17 predicted proteins | sample Rifle2008BG13ft_FD_116087 | JGI IMG/M metagenome (GOLD analysis project Ga0154658, IMG submission 116087) | Candidatus Portnoybacteria bacterium RBG_19FT_COMBO_36_7
GGGCCTTCCGAGGGCTGGATATGTTCATCATGCGGCTATTCAACCGAGCATTTTGACCCGATGCACTGGAAGGAATGCAACCGCGGCGGGAAAATGGTTGTTAAATGCGGGGGCTGCAAAAAAGCGGAAAACGAATGCATTTGCCCGCCCCAAAAGAGTGCAAACGAATAATTTTTATTAAACAGCTCTTGCAATGAAGCCAAAAGGCAAATTGCAGGAGAAAAAACATGCCAGGTAGTGAAAATTCGGCTGGTTGCCGAAGGCAACCAAAACAAAAACGAGCCGAATTTCTACTACCTGGCGCAGTAACTATTAAAAAGGAATAAGGCATTTTATAATTTAATTTAAAAAGAGATTAATTTATAGAAAGCCGAATTTCTACTACCTGGTATGCCAACAATTTATATAATTTTGGGCATTATCATTTTTATCGTTTTAATATCTATAAAGCAGATCAATCAGTACCAGAAAGGCGTTAAATTTATGCTGGGCAAATACACCGGAACTATGGAGCCGGGCTGGAGGCTGGTTTTTCCGATTGTCCAGTCTTACCAGAAGGTTGATTTAAGAGTTAAGGCGGTTGATGTGCCCAGCCAGGAAGCAATAACAAAGGATAATATTTCAGTGGGAGTGAACGCAGTTATTTATTATAAAGTTCAGGACGCCGACAAAGCGATTTTGGAGGTAGAGAATTTTTATTACGCCATTTCCCAACTGGCTCAGACGACCATGCGAAATGTTGTCGGCCAAGTTGATCTGGATCAGCTGCTTTCCCAGCGGGACAGGATTTCTGAAAATATCAGAAGCATCATAGACATTGCCACCGATCCCTGGGGCATAAAAGTCAGCAACGTTGAACTAAAAGATATTAGTTTGCCCGAAGAAATGAAAAGAGTCATCGGCAAGCAGGCCGAAGCAGAAAGGGAAAAAAGGGCGATTATAATCAAGGCGGAGGGAGAAGTTATCGCGTCAAATAATATGGCCAAGGCGGCCGAAACTCTGGCCGGCGCCAAAGGAGCCCTGCATTTGCGCACCCTTCAGAGCATCAACGATATCAGCTCGGACCAGTCAAACACCATAGTTTTTGCCGTGCCGCTGGAAATCCTGCGCGCCTTTGAGGGGTATGGCAGAAAACCGGGAGAGAAAGAAGGGGAAAAATAAATATCATAAATTATATTTAATAGAGAAAATAAAAAACTGGCACAACGGAAGCATGCCAAAAGCTTTTATGGAGAGTATAAAATCCGGGCAATTTAAAATAGCCTTATTTATTATCATCGCGGCCGTTGGCGCCGCGCTGATTTTATATTTTGCCGGCGTTTTTAATAAGCCGGCGCAAAATGAGAATACGTCGCAAAATTCGGGTCAGCCATCAACCAGTACAAGTCCCAACGGACAAACGCCAGAAATCAGCACTCCGTCTGTTTTCGTTCCGCCGATTGATAATTGGGAAGCGCGCGTCACCAAAAAACCATTCGGAATTTATATTACGCCGCAGACCTCTCCTGTTCAGCCAGAGCGATTTTCCGGCTATCACACGGGCGTTGATTTTGAAATATTTGCCGAAGAACAAAATAAAGATGTGCCAATTTATGCGATTTGCGACGGGAAACTTTTGCAAAAAAGAACTGCTACCGGCTATGGCGGAATCACGATTCTGGCGTGCCCCCACACCAATTTTGGTGAGGGGGAAAACAAATTAAATGGTGAAGATATAACGGTCGTCTATGGGCATTTACGCCTGACAAGCGTCAGCGCCAATGCAGGAGATCAAATAAAAGCAGGGGATAAGTTAGGCGTTCTGGGCGCCGGCTTTTCCAATGAGACTGACGGAGAAAGAAAACATCTGCATCTTGGCATCCACAAAGGCACAGCCATAAACATTCTGGGTTATGTGCAAAATTTATCGGACCTGGATAGTTGGGCAGACGCGACCACTTATTTAAAATAAAAAAGTCCGGCCTAATTTATTGTTCGAGCTTGTCGAGAACTAAAAAAGCTGAAATTTAACTTCTCCATAAAGTCGAAGAATAAATTTCAGCTTTTTATTATCTGTATTTTCTGATGACGGCCTGCACAACGGCGGCTATGAAAAGCTCATTCTTTGGAAATATCGGCCTGAATTTTTTATTGGCCGGCTCCAGATACAGTTTATTGCCTTTTTTACGCAGATATTTGATGGTCCAGTTGCCGTCAACTTGGGCTATCACAATGTCGCCGGGCTTTGGAGTCTTGCCGCGTTCAACCAGAACAAGATCGCGAGGCAGAATTCCGGCGTCTATCATTGAATCGCCCGAAACTTCCAGCAGATAGGTTTCTTTGCGGTTACGGATAAGAAATTCATCCAGAGTTATTGTATCCAGCTGCTGCTGTTCGGCCAAAGCAGGGATGCCGGCTTCAACCAATCCCAGAACCTTTACCCCAGTACCAAAAGACCAAAGGTCTTCGGTACGGGGCTCCGCCTCGTTAAAATATTTAGTCGGCAAAATATGGCCAGTACCATCTTTGTCTATAAACCCGGCATCTATAAGTTTGCCGACAAGTTTAAAGGCGGCATTTTTTGATTTCAAACCAGTTTCGCGCAATATCTCGCTGTAGCTTGGCATACGCTTGTGTTTTTTCCAGAAGGAAATAATCTTTTCAAATTGTAAGTTAATATCTCGCATAGTTCTATTGTATGTGAACGTTCGTTTATCTGTCAAGCCCCATAAAAGTTTTTTATCCACAGAAATTATGATATTATACAAAAAATATGGTTTTTCTGCCAAAAAGCGACGATTTGTATTGGACTCAGCACAGTCTACGGAAACTGCGCCAGTATAATCTATCCGTCAGCCGGATAAAAAGGATTTTGCGTTATCCCAATAGAAAAGAAGTCGGTGTGGCGCCAGATACGGTTGCTTGTATGCAGCCGGCCGGCTCAAAAAAGAGGCCGCATGAAATATGGGTGATGTACCAGCAAAAAGTTCAAAGTTCAAAGTTCAAAGTTAAAAGTCCAGGAAAAATTAAAATAATCAGTGCGTGGCGGTATCCGGGCATTAGTCCGGTTCATGAGCCGCCGCCAATCCCGGAGGAAGTTTGGAAAATATTGACGAAGCACAAAAAGACTTGACTTTTATTTTGAAAAGTGTATAATGAATTTATTGTAAGTTTCTCGATAGTTTCTCGCCCTATGCTAATTAATAAGTGTAAGCGGCTGAGGAATCCAATAGAGAGGGTCGCTTTCGTCCCGCAGAGCGGGACTTCGGCGGACCAGGTCGTCTTACATAATAATTAGCATTTTTATTTTGCAAAAATGGCAAAGAAATTATATGTCGGTGGACTGCCTTACAGCACTACCGAAGATTCTCTGAAAGAGGCTTTTGCACAAGCCGGAACCGTTGAGACCGCGACAGTTATCATTGATAAAATGTCCGGCCGTTCAAAGGGTTTTGGTTTTGTGGAAATGGCTTCCGAAGAGGAAGCCCAAAAAGCAATTGAGCTTTTTGACGGCAAAGAATTTGAGGGCCGCACCATCAAGGTGAATGAAGCCCGGCCAATGGAAGCTCGCCCGCCCAGACGCGATTTTAATCGCGGCGGAGGCGGAAGAGGTTTTGGCGGCGGTTCCAGATGGTAAAACTCATTTAGAGTTTTTAAAAACAGTCCCGCATATGCGGGACTGTTTTTTTTGACAAGATAAAATATTTATAGTAAACTGTTTATGTTAAAGACGCATTCTGAAGCATGAAAATATTTGATCTATTTTTCAAACGAGAGGCACCCAGCCGCGGTGCTTCATTTGTTAAAAAAGGAAAAACATCCAAGATTTTTTGGATTGTGTTGGCAATAATATTGCTGATTTTTTTTGCCGCCTTTTTGGATTATCCGCGGGCCTGGAACAAAAGCGCGGACTGGCTGAACGCCAAAAAAAACGAAGTCGGATTTCTCCAGAGTTTGCCCAATCTACCGCAATTTTTTAATGTTCAATTCCGGCTGGGTCTGGATTTGCAGGGCGGCACGCATCTTATCTATGAAGCTGATCTGGCTCAGGTTGCCAGCGAAAATATTAATGACGCGATGCAGGGGGTGAGGGATGTTATTGAAAGAAGAGTTAATGCGTTCGGCATTGCCGAGCCCCTAGTGCAGGTTGAGGCAGTTGGCGATCATCATCGTTTGATAGTGGAACTAGCCGGTATCAGCGACGTTAACCAAGCGATACAGATGATCGGCGAAACTCCATTTTTGGAATTTAAAGAAGAAACGATGACGGCGGAACGAGATCAGATTTTGGCTTCAGGCTTGGATCAGGCGACAATAGACCAGATCAAAGATGTAATTTGTTTGAATCCCGAAATGCTCATTACTTTTTTAAGGGGATATCCGGGATTAGGCGATCCGTGCTATAAGTCAACAGGGCTTAACGGTAGATATTTATCCGGAGCGCAGGTCAATTATGACCAGACAACTTACCGGCCGCTGGTCGCTTTGCAATTTAACGACGACGGTGCCAAAATTTTTGAAGATATAACGCGCCGTAACGTCAGTAAAAAAGTGGCGATTTATCTTGACGGAGAGCCGATTAGCATTCCGACTGTTCAGGATGTTATCACCGGCGGGAAGGCGCAGATAACCGGTACTTTTACCGATCAGGAAGTAAAAACATTAGCGCAAAGATTGAATGCCGGCGCTCTACCCGTTCCTATAGAGCTGATTTCTCAGCAGACGGTGGGTCCTTCTTTAGGACAAAAATCACTTGATCAATCTCTGAAAGCCGGATTTTTCGGATTTTTGGCCATTGTTTTATTTTTGATCATTTTTTACCGGATCCCGGGATTCTTTGCGTCTTTTTCCCTGATTGGATACATTGTCCTGCTTTTGGCGATATTTAAGGTTTTTCATATCACTTTGACCCTGGCAGGAATTGCCGGTTTTATTTTATCGATGGGTATGGCGGTTGATGCGAATGTTTTGATTTTTTCCCGGATCAGGGAAGAATTGAAACAGGGCAGGACTTATTTAAGCTCCCTGAATGAGGGATTCAAAAGAGCCTGGCCGTCCATCAGAGACGGTAATTTTACCACTATTCTTGTCGGTCTAATCCTTCTTTTTTTGGGCACGAGCTTTGTCAAGGGATTCGGTCTGATCCTAGTTATCGGCAACCTGGTCGGTATGTTCTCGGCCATTTTTATCACATATTATCTGCTTAAGATTTTTTCTAAAGATAAATCGCCCCGCTGGGCGCGATTTTGGCAATAAAGATAATCTGTATGAATATTAATTTCGTAAAATATACAAAAACATATTATATTTTTTCCGGGATTCTGGCAGCCGGGGCGGTTTTGGCAATTATGGTTTTTGGCTTGAATTCCGGGATAGATTTTTTAGGCGGCAGTATTTTGGAAGTGGAATTTGAACAGCTGCCAGAAAACAGAGCGATTCAGGAAAAATTAAGCGACCTGAATTTGGGAGAGATTGTCATTCAGCCGACGGAAGAAAGAGGGATAATTTTGAGGACGAAAGAGATTGATGAGGTGACCTATCAGACGATTATTCTCAGGCTTGGAGAAATTTCTCCGGTCAAGGAATTAAGATTTGAAAGCATCGGGCCGGTAATCGGGCAGGAATTAAGAAAAAAAACGATCACCTTGATCGTTGTTTCTCTCATTGCCCTGCTTATTTATATAGCCATTTCTTTCCGGAAAGTATCGCGGCCGATTGCCAGCTGGCAGTATGGATCAGTCTCCATTATCACCCTGGCCTTTGATGTTCTGATAACTATCGGTCTTTTTTCAGTTATCGGCCGTTTCAGCAACGTTCAATTCAGCATCGCTATTATCACAGCTCTTCTGACGATTCTGGGTTATACCATTAATGATAAAGTCGTCGTTTTTGATCGAGTAAGGGAAAATTTATTGAGGCATGCAGTTGCTGATTTTGATACTTTGGTGAACCAGAGCCTGAATCAAACAATTATTCGCACGATTAGCACCGGAACGTGCAGTCTTTTAGTGTTGTTTGCTATTTTCTTTTTCGGGGGCGAGACCCTGAAATATTTTTCTTTGGCATTGATCGTCGGAATAATAACCGGCACTTTTTCTTCATTATTTATCGCCAGCCCACTCCTGGTCAGCTGGGAGAAATTCCGACAGAGGCGGCTGGCAAGAGGAAGGTGAACATATTTGACAAGATTTTAATATTGTGATATTCTATAAAAGTAGAAATTCATTCTATATTTCAATGGAAAATCCATACGTTTTAGTTTCAGAGCTTTTGGAGGAGATTAATAATCGGAGAACACAGGATGTGATTCGCCGGCGTTTTGGCTTGGCGGGCGAAAACCCCCAGACCCTGCAGGAAATCGGCGAGCAATATAATATAACGCGCGAAAGGGTTCGCCAGATAGAGAAAAATGGTCTTGACCATCTAACCCAGTCTAAAATTCAATTAAAGCTGAAACCATTAGAAGATGAGATATTTTCTTATTTTAAAGACTACGGTGATTTGCGCCGGGAGGAGAAGGCCTTTGATGACTTGGTCTGTTTCTGCATTCCGGCCGGCAGACCGGCCCAAATGCAAAAAGACGACAATGAATACGCGCTCTGTCGGGCCGCTTTGAATTTAATCCTAACTCTGAGCAGGCCGTTTGAAAGAATGCCGGAAGACGATCAATTCCATCCGGCTTGGACCATCAATAAAAATTCTGTTAAAACAGCTAAGAAAGCGGTTGATTCGGCTATGAAATTTTTTAACAAAAACCACGAACCTTTAAAAGATGCAGAGCTTTATGGCATCATTAAAAAAAATCTGCCGAATGTTTCTGATAAGGCAGTTTTATCTTATATTGATGCGTCAAAGCAGATTAATCAGAACGATTTTGGCCAATTTGGGCCTTCTGAATGGCCAGAAATCTCGCCCCGAGGCGTTCGCGATAAAGCTTATCTGATTTTGAAAAAAGAAGGTCGGCCTTTCCATTTTTCCGAAGTTACTGACCTTATCAATCAGCAGCTGTCCAGTTCAAGACAAGCCTATGTTCAGACGGTCCACAATGAACTCATTAAAGACCCGCGTTTTGTTTTGATCGGGCGGGGGATTTACGCTCTGGGCGAATGGGGCTATGAGCCGGGCACGGTTATTGACGTAATTTTCCAAATCCTTAAGAAAGAGGGATCTATGCAAAAGGAGGAAATTCTCAAAAAAGTTTTAGCAAAAAGATTGATTAAAGAAAATACGATTCTTATCAATCTTCAAAACAAGAAATACTTCAAAAAATTGGAGGACGGGCGTTTTGCTGTCGCTTAATTATCAGTTTTTTTAAAAAATGATTGTTTTTGTGGTTTTAAAAACTTTATTTAGTTTTGTCTTTGATATTGGTTGGATTTGGCTGCCGATAGTTTTAGCAGTCGCATTTTTTGAAACATGGATGTATTATATCCGCCGAGTTTATTGGCAGGGCATAGATTGGAAATTGTTGGAAATTAGACCGCCCCGAGATGTTGAGCGAACCCCTAAAATTATGGAGCAAGTGATTGCCGGATTTTGGGGGATTTTTGGTACTGTTGCCACCAAATATCACAAGTATTTCAAAGGAGTAATGCAGGATTATCTCAGTCTGGAAATTGTCGGCATTGACGGACAGATACATTTTTTTATAAGAGGGGCGGCGAAATTTAGGAATTTAATAGAATCTCAGGTCTATAGCCAGTATCCTCAGGCCGAGATAAAAGAGGCGGACGACTATGTTCATAATATTCCCTCCGACATTCCTAATAAAAACTGGGATATATGGGGAGCAAGATTGAAAATGTCCAAAAGCGATGTCTATCCAATCCGCACCTATATGCAGCACATTGATATTGTTTCGCGTCCGACCAGTCCTCCTTTCATTGATCCATTAGCGGGTTTGATGGAAGTAATGAGCAAGTTAAAGCAGGGCGAACAGATCTGGATACAGATAATTATCAGGCCGGTGGCGGACGATTGGGTAAAAAAATCGGAAAAAGAAGTGGCATCTCTGATGGCCAAAGCTAAGCCTTCGGCTGTGCCGACAGAAGCCGGGGCAGTGGTTCCTTTGCAGATGCTCTCGCCGGGACAAAGAGAGACAATTAGTGGTATAGAAATGAAAGCAGCCAAAAAGGGGTATGAAGCAAAAGTCCAATTCGGATATATGGGTCGCCGGGAGCACTTTGCCATGCCCAACGTCGGGGCTATTATGGGTTTGTTCAATCAATTTGCCTCGTTGAATGCCAATGGTTTAAGACCCGATGCCGTAACCACGACAAAAGCAAATTATCTGTTTGCCAGACAGCGAAAAATTTTCAAACAACGGCGTCTTATCCGTTTATTAAAAACCAGAAGTTTTTGGGAGAAGGGATATATTTTAAATATTGAAGAATTGGCCAGCCTTTTTCATTTTCCGACGACATCCGTTAAAGCGCCAATGACGCCTTGGCTTGAGACAAAAAAAGCCGAGCCGCCAATGGGGCTTCCAACCGGATAATTTTATGGATAACAATATTACATTGTTCGCGGAAACGAATTTCCGCAATCAGCGCGTAAAATTCGGGATTAAGATTGATGACAGGCGGCGACATCTTTATATTATCGGAAAGACCGGCACTGGCAAGACGACTCTTGAGGAAAATATGGCTATTCAGGACATTCAAGCCGGCCGGGGAGTGGGAATAGTGGACCCGCATGGCGAATTTTCAGAAAAGATTCTTGATTTTGTGCCTTCAAACCGAATAAACGATGTCATTTATTTCAATCCGGCGGACCTGGACTATCCAATAGCTTTCAATGCTATTGAAAAAGTTGATCCGGAGCACAGGCATCTTATTGCTTCGGGGCTAGTCGGTGTTTTTAAAAAACTATGGGCCGAAACCTGGGGCCCGCGTCTTGAATATCTTCTGCGCAACGCCATTTTGGCTTTGCTTGAATATCCGGGCTCAACGCTTCTTGGCATCATGCGTATTTTGGTTGATAAAAGTTATCGCAATAAAGTGGTTGAAAAAATTACCGACCCCGTTGTCAAGAGTTTCTGGGTTGATGAATTTACAAAATACCCTGATCGTTTCATGGCCGAGGCTGTGGCGCCTATTCAAAATAAAGTCGGGCAGTTTCTGACGAGTCCCCTGATCCGAAACATTGTCGGCCAGACAAAATCAGCCATCAACATAAGGGAGATCATGGATGAAGAGAAAATTTTTATCATGAATTTATCCAAAGGCAGAATCGGGGAAGACAATTCGGCTTTGCTTGGAGCAATGCTGATTACGCGGCTGCAGCTGGCCGCTATGTCGCGCATTGATATTCCCGAGGAAGAACGAAAAGATTTTTATTTATACGTTGATGAATTTCAGAATTTTGCTACTGAATCCTTTGCCACTATTTTATCTGAAGCCAGGAAATACCGTTTAGACCTGATATTGGCACACCAGTATATAAATCAGATGGTTGAGCCAGTAAGAGATGCGGTTCTGGGGAACGTTGGCACAATGGTCACGTTCCGCATCGGAGCGTTTGACGCCGAATTTCTTGAAAAAGAATTCTCTCCGGAATTTATGGTTAACGATCTGGTCAGTTTGGGATTTGCACAGATTTATTTAAAACTTATGATTGATGGTATGGCCTCGCGGCCATTTTCAGCCACCACATTGGCACCTATCTCAAAACCAGATATCTCTTATAGAGATACGATAATTAGGGTTTCTCGAGAGCGTTACAGCACGAGCCGTAAAGAAGTTGAGGAAAAAATTGCCAAATGGAGCGGCGTGATAAAAAGCGAGGAAGAAGAACGGAAGATTTTAAACAAAGAATTATTTGCTGCGCACAAAGTCGGATTCCATGAACCGCAACAGCCTCTGTTTGAGGCAGTCTGCGTTAATTGCGGCAAACAGATTCAGGTAAAATTTAAACCAGACGGAGTGAGACCGGTTTATTGCAGAGAATGTTTAACAAAAATTAGAGAGGAAGGAGCTAATCAGTCGTTTCAACATCCAAGAAGTTCTGTTTCTGGTCTCCGTCCGCAAGGCCGAAGGCCTTCAGGCGAAATATTGATAAGGGACACAGGTGAGCCGATTTCCCTGGCTCAAGCCGCCATCAAGGAACCAGCTCAATTTTCCGATTTACGAAGAAAGAAAAAAGAGGTCAATTTACCGGAATTAAGAGAAACTCTGCAGGAAGTTTTAAAGGACGAAGAAGAGAAGATTAAAGAAGAGAAAAAAGATCTTGTGTCAACAGAAGAGAAATATAAAAATGATACAAGAAAAAAGCTAACATCGGAAAGTAATGATAAAGGCGAGGTCATAGACGAAGGAGAGTCGGTCAGTTTATAAAAAACTTAAGATTTAAAAATCCGCCCGGTGGGCGGATTTTTAAATCGGTCAATTTTTGATTGACTAATCGAATAATTACGATTTTTATTACTTTGATTTTTCAACTCTCTCGGCATACAGGCCTGTCTGGGTGTTAATTCTGATAATATCGCCTTCGTTGATGAACAGAGGCACATTTATCGTCGCTCCGGTCTCTATTTTGACCGCCTTGGTGCCTCCCTGTGCCGTGTCGCCTTTTATGCCGGGCGGAGCTTCGATTACTTTAAAATCCATTTTTATCGGCAAAGTGATATTTATAATTTTCTCTTTAAATTCTATAACTTCAATTTGGCTGTTGGATTTTAAGAAATTTGCTAGCTCGCCGATCTGTTCCTGCCCCAGTTCAAATCTCTGAGATGGATTGTTGGGTTCGCATAAGACAAATTTTCCGCGGTGGCTGTATAAAAATTTAACATTTTTATAATTTATTTGCGCTTCTTCAAAAGTTTCGTTTGGCTGAAAATTTCGGCTGATGATTTTGCCAGAAACCAGATTTTTTATTTTTGTCTGGGCAACCGGTTTTCTCTGCTGCATGCGCAGAAAAGAAAATTCCAGTACCTCGTAAGGCTGGCCGTCTAAAATAAAAAAGACGCCGGGTCTTAATTCGCTGTAGCTGAGCATGAAATTAGAACTTATTTTTTATTCTTTTTATTTATACCATAACCATTATGATATTTCAATAAAAAACAATGGGAGCTAGTATAGAACAGCATAAATAATTATGCCGAATCTATGAGCAAGCGTCTGATTAAAAATTGTAAATTAACGAACAGACGAGCAGGAAAATTAATTGACTTTTTTGTTTTAGAAGTGCCGGCGTCAAAAGCAGATAGAATTATCAGAATCAATCGTCATTCGGCAGAAAGGATTTATTATATCATCCGTTTCAATCTCGCGCGTGAATATGAAAGACATTCTCCATTCAAGGGCGAGATTGAAGCAGACGAATCATATTTTGGCGGCAGACGCAAAGGTGAACGTGGCCGGATGGTTGCCACAAAAGTACTTCTTGGTACCTAAATTTTAGACACTCTGTCCTCATGTATAATGGATAAAAAATATATGCTCAGCCGTCATTTCCCGTCCCGCCCGAGCAAACATCAGCACGCCCCCGCTTGCTCTTTGAGAGCAAGCGGGGGCGTTCGTCAAGTTAAGCAATTTTTGCTAAAAAAGTTTCGAGCGTGGTTGTATAAATACACAAGGGAAATTTATGAAGTAAGATTAATTCTTTTGTGGACAAAAAGTGGACAACGAAATTAGCTTATAGCTTATAATAGATAGCGAATAGTTTGAAAAAATGGCTTTATTAAGCCATTTTTTGGTTTTTCGGAAGCAAAAATTTACATATGAAAAAATCTTCGAAAATAAGGTGGGAAATGGTGATTGACACTTTCTAGTAAAGTGGAATAAAATAACTATGAAGTGGATAATTGTGGATAACTATGTTAATAACTGTCATATTTGGGGATAACTTAAGGCATGTTTATCGGAGAATACAAGCATACAATTGACCAGAAAAAACGTTTAGCCATTCCGGCTAAATTCAGAAAAGAGCTTGGCGGAGGAGCAGTCATAACTCGCGGTCTTGATAATTGTTTAGCATTATACACCCAGCAGGAATGGACGCGGATGGCGGATAAGCTGGGTAATCTTCCTGCCAGTCAGCTGGAGGCGCGGGGATTTGCAAGAGTAATGTTAGCCGGTGCCATGGAAGTTGAATTTGACCAGCTGGGCAGAATTCTGATCCCCGATTATTTAAAAAATTACGCTTCTTTGAAAAAAAACGTTATTGTCGCCGGACTTTATAACCGTCTGGAAATTTGGGATGAAGAAAGATGGACAGAATACAAACAGAAGGCGGAAAAAGAAGTCGGCGATCTGGCGTCAAAACTGGGAGAGCTGGGAATTTAAAAAAGGCCAAAATCAGAGGGCAGAGGGCCCGCAGACAATTTTTGCCCTGCGCCCTCTGATTTTGACCTCAAATATTATGCCAGGTAGTGAAAACCAGGTAGTGAAAATTCGACTGGTTGCCGAAGGCAACCAAATGCAAAACGAGTCGAATTTCTACTATCTGGAAAATTCGACTGCTGCCTGGCCCCGTAGTGAAATTTCGACTTTTCATTACGGGATTGGAGCTACGCTCCTGTCGAAATTCTACTACGGGGCTGGTAGCGAAATAATTTAATTGTCGAATTTCTACTACCTAGTCATGAGCCATACTCCGGTTCTTCAAAAAGAAGTATTGGAATTTCTTTCGCCCAAGCAAAATGAAAATTTTATTGACGCGACAATTGGCGGAGGAGGCCATGCTTTTGAGATATTGAAGCGCATTGCACCAAACGGAAAGGTGCTGGGCATAGACGCAAACAAAGAAACGATTGAAAGTCTGGAAAAAAAATTAGAAGGTCAAATAAAAAATAGATTAATTCTTTTTTGTGATAATTTTTCCAATTTACAAGATATTGTTAGAAAACATAAATTTGATTCGGTCCGGGGCATTCTGGCAGATTTGGGATTTTCTTCAATAGAATTAGAAACTAGCGGCCGGGGGTTCAGCTTCTTAAAAGATGAACCGCTTGATATGCGTTACGGGGAAACTGAATTGACTGCTGAAAAAATAATAAACGACTGGAAAGAAGAAGAGTTAGTAGATATTTTTCATGAATACGGAGAAGAGAGATTCGGCCGGAAAATTGCAGAAATAATTGTTGCGGCACGCAGGATAAAAAAAATTTCAACGACTTTTGACCTGGTAAATATCATAAAAAAAGCCACGCCGGCTTTCTATCATCATCGCCGGTTAAATCCTGCCACGAAAGTTTTTCAAGCGCTTCGCATCGCTGTCAACGACGAGTTAAATAATTTAAGTAAATTTCTATCTCAAGCCGTAGACGTTTTGGATAAGGGCGGTAGATTGATTATAATTTCTTTCCATTCTCTAGAAGACAGGATAGTAAAAAAAATTTTTAAAGAAAAAGAGCAAGTAAATTTAATTAAAATTTTAACAAAAAAAAATATCAGGCCTTTGTTCGAAGAAGTGGCAAGTAATCCTCGTTCCCGGAGCGCCAAATTAAGGGCCGCGATAAAAAATTAGCCTCGGTCAGGGCTAAAAACATGACGTATACTCCGGTTTCTCGCAAAGGAAGCAGTTTAGCAAATACGAAAGGAATTACATCTTTGAATATCGTCGTCATTCTGAGCTTTCTTGTATTGCTTGCAATTTTTTTGATAGAAAATGAAAATTTGATAGCAAAAAATTACCAGATTAGAGGTTTTGAAAGACAGCTGCAAGACCATCAGGAACTGATAGCGAAAATGCAGATAAAACAAATAGAACAGGCTTCTTTGCCTGTACTAGAAGGGGTCGCCAAAGATCTGCAACTTATTGTTATAGATAAAATAAAATATCTGCAGGAAATTGACTCTTCAATGGCTTTAACAGAGCGTTCGCTGCCTTAATGATTCTGATAATTTTATAAAATTAGGATATCAAAAAAGAACTCAATGAAAAAACAGAAAGAATGGCGGATATACTTTTTGTTTATTATCTTATTTTTAATTTTCGGCACTGTTGTCTGCCGATTATTTTTTATCCAAGTTTTGGAACATAGCGCTTATCTGGCGCTTGCCCAGAACCAAAATCTATTATTTAAAAAATTGGCTCCCCAGCGCGGGGAAATTTTTGTTCAGGATAAAAATTCTTCGCTTTTATCGCTGGCCACGCTCAGGGAGTATCCTTTTGTTTATCTTGTGCCAAGAGAGATTATTGAAGAAAAAGAAAAGGTTGCCGAAGCGCTTGCCTTTGTCTTAGAAATAGATAAGCAGGCGATTCTTGAAAAAATTAATAAAGAGGATGATCCGTATGAGCCGCTGAAATCAAAAATAAGCGATCAGGCAGCTGAAGATATAAAAGAACTGGATTTTAAAGGAGTCTATGTGAGCAGTGAAAAATTGAGATGGTATCCGCAAAAAAATATCGCCTCGCATCTTTTGGGTTTTGTCGGTAACAAGAATAGCGGGAGAATTGGGCAGTATGGTCTGGAGGGCTATTGGGAGCAAAATCTGGCTGGCCAGCCAGGATTTTTGGAAACAGAAAAAGACGCTCTGGGAAAACTGATTCTGACCGGCGATTATAAATTAGAAGAGGCCAAGAACGGCGATAATCTTTATTTGACAATTGATCCCAATATTCAATTCATCGCCGAGCAAGAGCTTAAAGCCCTATTAGAAAAATGGGATGCTGCTGGCGGCAGTGTTGTTATATCGGATCCGCAATCAGGCGCGATAAAAGCGATGGTCAGCCTCCCGAATTACAATCCAAACGAATATAATAAAATGGAAAGCATCGATCAATTTTTAAATCCCGTCATTCAAAAATTATACGAACCCGGTTCTATTTTTAAGCCGATTACCATGGCGGCGGGTCTGGACACAGGTAAAATATCTCCCAATACTTCCTTTGTTGACACTGGTTCGGTCCAGATAAAAGGCAGCGTGATTTCCAACGCGCTTGGCCGCAGCTACGGTCTATCGGACATGAGCAAAATTCTGGAAAAATCAATAAATACAGGCGCGGTTTTTATTCAGCGCGTGACTGGTAATGAAGATTTTAGAAAATATGTTGAGGCTTTCGGTTTTAATCGGCCGACCGGAATTGATCTGGCAGGCGAAATAGGAGGCAGCATCAATAATCTTAAAGGCAGCAAAGAAATAAATTTTGCTACAGCATCTTTCGGCCAGGGGATAGCGGTAACTCCTATTGAGTTAGTGGCGGCCATTGGCGCGATAGCAAACGGAGGGAAAATGATGAGGCCTTATTTGGTTGAGAAAATTGTTCATAGCGACGGATGGGAAGAAACAATTAAGCCGCAGGAAATAAGGCAGGTTATTTCGGAACAGACAGCGAGCAGGCTGACGGCTATGCTTGTTAATACGGTCAAGAACGGTTATGATAAGGTAAAGATTAAAGGATATTTTATCGCTGGCAAAACAGGTACTGCTCAGGTTCCTTTGGAAAGTGAAGCCGGTTATAGCGAAGAGACTATCCATACTTTTGTCGGTTATGCGCCAGCCTATAATCCAAAATTCTTGGTTCTCATCAAAATGGATAAACCTCATGGCATCACATTTGCTTCTGATTCGCTCGGTCCGGTTTTTGCCAATATTGCCAGATACCTTTTCAGCTATTACGAAATTCCGCCAGATGAATAATCTTTTTAAGTTACTTTTCTGGCAGCAGGAAAACGGTCCAAAGAGGTGCAAGAATTAGCGTAATTTTTGAATTATTATGAAATCCATAATTGAGCGTATTTTAAAAAGATTAGCTGCTGACGTTCTGCGTAAATACAAACCGAAAATTATCGGCGTCACCGGCAGCATGGGGAAAACTTCAACAAAAGAAGCGATTTTTGCGGTTTTGGGCGAAAAATTTTTCGTCTGGCGGAATGTTAAAAACTATAATAACGAGATCGGCGTCCCTTTAACTATTTTGGGGCAGGAATCAGGCGGCCGTTCGCCTTTCCGTTGGCTAGCAGTAATTTTGAAAAGTCTTAAATTAATCTTTTTTAGAAGCCAATATCCGCAAATTTTAATTCTGGAAATGGGCGCGGACAAGCCCGGAGACATTCAGTATCTGATGAGCTTTGTTGATCCAAATGCCGGTGTCATAACCGGTATCGGCGAAGTGCCTGTTCATGTCGAATATTTTAAATCACCCATCCAGGTCGCTAGGGAAAAATCCGGACTAATCAGATTTTTAAAAGAAGACGATTTTGCCATCTTGAATTTTGACGATAAATTGGTAAAAGATATGGCGTCAAAAACCAAGGGAAAGATTTTAAGCTATGGTTTTTCAGAGGGGGTTCAAGTGAGAGCGACAAATTATCAGCTGAATATCGCTCTTGATCCGTCGCTTTCGGGCATCAGTTTCAAAATTGAATATGAAGGCAAGGTTATGCCGATAAGAAAAGAGGGGATTTTTGGTCAGCACCAGATCTACTCAATGCTGGCTGCCTGCGCTATGGGGCTGGCTTTGAATATGAATTTGGCGGAAATTGCCGAAGGGCTAAGAAGTTATCGGTCTCCAAAAGGCAGACTGCAAATATTAGAGGGCATAAAAAGCACTTGGATACTGGACGATACCTATAATGCTTCGCCTTCAGCCACAATCTCGGCTTTGGAAACCTTGACGAAATTTGAAGGTCGCCGGAGAATAGCGGTTTTGGGTGATATGTTGGAACTTGGCGAATTCACAGAAAGTATGCATCGGCTGGTCGGAGAAAAGGCGTATGAGTGCGCGGACTATTTTTTTACGGTCGGCGACAGGATGCGCTTTGCGGCTGAGGCGGCAGAACAAAAAGGAATGAAGAAGCATAAAATATTTTGGTTTGAAACTGCTGACGGCGCGCGTATGCCACTTCAGATGACCATTCAGAAAGGAGACGTAATCTTGGTCAAAGGCTCGCAGGGAATGCGCATGGAAAAAATCGTTGAAGAAATTATGGCGCATCCAGAAAAGGCAGGTGAACTTTTGGTGCGGCAGGAAGCCAAGTGGAAAAAGAGATAAATTAAGTAATAAATATTTTTGTTTGAGGGAGCAGAGAGCTCCTTTTCTTTTTGGAAATTTTAATATAAAATAAAAGCCATGATGGCCTCATCGCCCGCCTAGACTCGACGTCTAGTCGAGGCTGGTCTAGTGGTTATGACATATGATTCCCTGTCTGCATGCCGCTATCGTCTAGTGGTTAGGACATATGGTTCTCAGCCATATAACCGGGGTTCGACTCCCCGTAGCGGTACTATCATTTCGGCGGGCAGGTCAGCCATATAACCGGGGTTCCCCACCTGCTAACGCCTGAGCGTAGCGATGGCGGGCAGGGATTCCCCGTGGGGCTGCTTAAATATTAAAATTATACGCATATGAATAAAAGAGGAATTTCAAATATTCGCATTGCGATAATTGCGGCAGTCATTGTTATCGTTGCTGTAGCTTATTTTATTTTTGACAGGAAATCAGAGGAGCCATCAGCAGAATTAGACAATGGTCTGCCGACTGAAGTCATAGAAAATAATAATTTAAACGTAACTGCCAGCGAGCCTTTATCAACGGAAAACGCTGATCAGATTTTAAAAAACAATATGCACACGATAACCTTGGAAACAAATTACGGCACAATAGAATTCACAACTTATGATGCTGATGCGCCAAAGACGGTTGATAACTTTATTAATCTGTCCGAAAAAGATTATTATAACAATTTGACTTTCCATCGCGTCATCAAAGGCTTTATGATTCAGGGCGGCGACCCCAATGGTAACGGCACGGGCGGGCCAGGATATAAATTTGAAGATGAACTTAACCCAGCCACGGAATCTTATAAAGCCGGATATGTCAGAGGCGTGGTGGCGATGGCCAACGCCGGTCCAAACACCAACGGCAGCCAGTTTTTCATCATACACCAGAATTATCCGCTGCCAAATAATTACACGATTTTTGGGAAGGTGACAAAAGGGCAGGATGTCGTTGATAAGATTGCGAATATAGAGACCGATGCTAACGACAAACCATTGAGCCCGGTTATTATGCAAAAAGTGACGGTTAAAACAAATTAAAATTTTTATGCAGGTTTGGACATATACTTTGGCAAGCGTTTTTGCGGTCAGCTTGATATCTTTTTTGGGAATTGTTTTTTTGTTCAGTAAAAATTTTTTTAAAAAGGCTTCTTTGTTTTTAGTAAGCTTTGCCGTCGGCGCCTTATTTGGCGATGCCTTTATTCACCTTTTGCCAGAATCTTTTGAACAGATGAGTTCAAAAATAACCGTTTCTCTTTTGGCAACAGTTGGTATTCTTTCTTTTTTTATCCTGGAAAAATTCGTCCGATGGCGGCATTGCCATATTTCCGAATCCGCCAAACATGTCCATCCCGTGGTGACAATGAACTTTGTTGGTGATGCCATTCATAATTTAATTGACGGCATGCTGATTGGCGCAAGTTTCCTGGTTAGCTTTCCTATTGGCATTAG
>Ga0154658_103_pt1 | contig 17433 bp, 16 predicted proteins | sample Rifle2008BG13ft_FD_116087 | JGI IMG/M metagenome (GOLD analysis project Ga0154658, IMG submission 116087) | Candidatus Portnoybacteria bacterium RBG_19FT_COMBO_36_7
TAATGAGTTATGCCTGTATTTAGTTTTTTTCATCAATATCCCATTGTTCATCCAATCGGCTTTGGCGGGCGGGGATTTTGACATTTGGATTTAGACGGTTCCATTATACCTTATTTTCTTCGCAAAATCCATGATTTCCTGTCTGAATATCTCCTCTGAAAATTTTTCCGCCCTTTTATGAATTACCAACGGACTGTAATTTGAGAGATTATCGCGTAGCCGCCTCACCCCGTCAGCCAAAATTTCTGGTACCGGTTCAAAAAATAATTCTCCTGTGACGCCCGGAATTACTGTCTCTAAAGCCCCTCCTTTTCCGTAAGCCAATACCGGCTTACCCCAGCCCATCGCCTCAACCGGCGCTATGCCAAAATCATCTTCGCCGGCAAAAATAAAAGCAGTGCAATTTTTTATAAATTCGTTTTTAACTCTTTCACTCTGCCATCCTAAAATTGTCACATCTTCCCCCGCCTCTTCTTCGAGTTTCTCTTGCTCCGGCCCTTCACCGATGATTACAAGCGGCAGTCTTAATTTATTAAACGCTTCAATCGCAATATCTATTTTTTTGTAGGGTGTTAGCTGGGAAACAATAAGGAAATAATTTCCATCTCGCGCGGTTAAAAATTCTTCCCAATCAGGCAGCCTAACTGGCGGATAAATAATTCTTGCATCAAGACGATAATATTTTTTTATTTTATCTCTCGTTGCCCGGGAATTCGCGATCCAATAATCAGCTCTTTTTGAAGATGACTTATCCCATATTCTTAAATAATTAATCAGCACATTGGCCAGACACTTTCTGAAAAAACCAAGACCTAATTCATTAATATATTCATGGCTCCAGTCCCAAAGAAACCGAGAAGGCGCATGACAATAGCATATATGAATGGTGTCGGGACGAGTTATGACCGACTTGGCAAAAGCTGAAGATGAAGAAATCACCAAATCAAAATCTCTCAGATCAAAACTTTCCGCGGCCACAGGCAGAAACGGCAAAAGATGTTTACGCCTGTTTTTTATGAATTCCGGCAATTTTTGTAAAAAAGAGGTTCTTATATCAGCGCCAGGCAAATAATTACCTGCTATTTTCTTGTCGCATAAAAGAGTATAGATAGGCGCTTTGGCAAAAATGCTGTGCAATTCCAAAAGAACCCTCTCTGCGCCACCCATCCTTATTAGATAATCATGCACTAATGCGACTTTCATTTTTCTGTCAATACTTGTAGAGTTTCTCTCGCGCATTTCTCCCAAGAAAAGCGCTTTATGTTTTCAAAGCCTAATTCTATCAGTTTATCATGAAAGGCTTTATCGTCAATCAGCATATGAACAGCTCCGGCAATTTGCTGATGATTTGTCGAGTCAATCAAGACAGATGACTCACCGGTAACCTCGGGAATGCTTGAGCCATTTGATGAAACGACTGGCACGCCTGAAGTCTGAGCTTCCAAGACTGGCATGCCAAAACCCTCATAGAGGCTCGGGAAAATAAATACGTCGGCATTGGCAAGCAATTGCTGTTTCTCATCTTCGCTCACGAAACCTAATTCATTAATCTTGAATTTTGAATCTTGAATCTTGAATTTAATTTTGTCATATCCAAAACCAGGTGCACCGGCTAAAACAAGTTCATGGGGGATTCTATATTTTTCTTTGAGAATTTTATATGCCTCCAAAATCCCCAAAATATTCTTTTTGACTTCAATACGGCCGATATATAACAGGTATGGTTTTTTAATTTTGGATTTTGCATTTTCTTTTTGATTTTTGCCGCCTTTGGCGAGCCTCGCTTTCGGCGGGATTTTTGCATTTTGCATTTCTACGCCATGATGGACCACCGCGATTTTTGACTCATCTGCTCCGTAAAATTTTATCAAGTCCATTTTAGTATTTTCCGAAACTGCAATAATTTTCCTTGCATGTTTTAGCGCATAGCGGGTGCTAAGCCGCAGATAATTACGAAACCACAACGGATAGCACTCAGGGAAATATTCATATTCTAATCCGTGAATCGTCACTACCGAATTTTTCGGATGGACCATCGGTAAAATATGAACAGGAATAAAAAGAATGTCTGGTTTATCAAAAAATAAATGAGATGCCAATCGTAATTGCGTCCACATGGGCAAACACCAGCTCAATTTTTTAATCTCAAAATTTTTAGGCAAGGAAAAATCAAAGGGTAAGCCCGCCTTCGCTAATGCTACGGCGGGCAAGTATAACAAAAAATGATGCTCCTCGGCTTGGGGCAGCATCGTTAAGTGTTTAATCACCTGATATGTATATTCTTCTACACCCGTGCGCGGCTGTTTTATAGCAGCGGCGGCGTTTATTCCGATTAGCATAATTAAAATCTATTTTTTGCTCATTATCGAGCGTTTATAAATCTCTAAATGCTCCAGCGCTATTCCAGTTCCCTTAGCTACACAAAGCAACGGCTCTTCGGCCAAGTAACAGGGCACGCCCGTCGCTTCATTAATCAGTTGATCAAGGTTTTTTAAAAGCGCTCCGCCGCCAGACAATACCATGCCCTTATCCATAACGTCAGCCGAAAGCTCCGGTGGCGTGTCGTGTAAAACCGTTTTTATTGTTTGAATTATTTCTCGCAGATTATCAGCGATCGCTTCTGTTACCTCATTGCATTTAACAACAATGTTTTTTGGAAGACCGGATAAAATATCTCTGCCGCGCGCCTCAAAAGTTTTTTCATTTTTTTGCGGGAGAGCGCTGCCAATGGCAATTTTTATTTCTTCGGCTGTCCGTTCGCCAACCGCCAGATTATATTTTTTGCGTAAATACTCGGCAATGGCTGCATCAAGTTTATTGCCGCCAACCCGCGCCGAAGACCAGGCTACAATCCCCCCGAGAGAAATTACTGCCACTTCCGAGGTACCCCCGCCAACATCAATAATCATATGCCCAGCCGGCTCGTTAATCGGAATACCAGCGCCAATCGCTGCCAGAACCGGTTCTTTTACTATATAAGCTGCTTTTGCACCTGCATTCAATGTTGCATCAACAACCGCTCTTCGTTCTGTGGATGTAATTCCAGCCGGCACCGCCACCATAACTTCTGGCCGGAAAATCCTGAGAGACCCGGTTGTTTTGTTTATAAAATAGCGCAACATAGCTTCGGTCACCCGATAATCGGCAATTACTCCGTCTCTCATAGGACAAGATGCAATAATTGTATCCGGTGTACGACCAAGCATCTCTCTAGCTTCGTTACCCACAGCCAAAATCTTATTATCATCAACTGAAACAGCCACAACGGTCGGCTCATTAATAACCATCCCTTTGCCAGGCACAAAAACTATCGTGTTTGCTGTGCCAAGATCAATACCTATTTTTTTGATAAAAAATGGCGTCATAAAAATTATTTTTTCACTTTTTTTATATCAGCTCCAAGGCTTCTTAGTCTTTTAGCTAAGTTTTCATATCCCCTTTCAATCTGATAGATATTGTCTATCTGAGTTTCTCCTTTTGCGATAATCGCCGCCATAACCAAAGCCATGCCAGCGCGCAGATCAGGGGTGACCAGTTTGTGGCCGTAAAGTCTCGTCGGACCGCTAACCACCAACCGGTGCGGGTCAGCCATTATTATATTGGCGCCCATTTGTGTCAGACTGTCAGAAAAAAGCAACCGCCGATCATAAATTGTTTCATGAATCAGACTAGAACCATGTGCCTGAGTCATTAAAACAGTATAAGCTGACTGCAGGTCTGTGGCAAATCCCGGGTACTCATGAGTCGTGATATCACAAGCTAATATCTTTTTTGACGGCATAATTTTAATTGCGTTTTTATAAAGTCTATAATTGATCTTCATTTTATCAAAGGCTGCCCAAAGTGCTTCCAAATGCAGAGGTTCGCAATTTTCTATCAGGATCTCGCCGGTATTTGAGGCGGCTGCCAGCATAGCGAATGTGCCAGCTTCGATTCTGTCCGGAATTATCTTATATTCTCCTCCTTTTAGCTCCCTGACACCTTTTATTTTAATCAATGGCGTGCCCGCGCCTTCGATTTGGCCACCGATACTGTTTAAAAATTCGGCCAGCGCTGAGATTTCCGGCTCCATCGCGCAATTTTTCAGAATGGTAACTCCTTCGGCAAAACAGGCAGTCATCATCAGGCTTTCAGTTCCTGTTACTGTTACTCTCGGAAAAAAAATTTTGGCGCCTTTTAATTTTTTAGCGGTCAAGCGATAACTGTTTTCCAAAATTTTGACTTTGGCACCCATTTTAACAAAACTGTCCAGAAACATATCAATTGGCCGGGTGCCGGCACCGATGACGCACCCTCCCGGATGAGGAAAATAGACTTCCTGGCATGAAGACAGAAGCGGCCCGACAAACATGATAGAAGCCCTAAATTTATTGACAATATCCGACGGAAGATTAACGCAAGATCTGTTTTTAAATTGGATTTCAACAATGCCGTGTCTTATTTTTTTTACCCGGTGACCCAAGGCAATCAACATGTCTTTTGCCCGGGCGCAATCTTCAATTTCTGGCAGATTAGAAACTAAAATTGGCTCTTTGGTCAAAATGGCCAAAGGAAAAATTTTGAGCGCCGCATTCTTTGCTCCTTTAACCTGAATTTTTCCCCCAAGCGCTTTTATACCGCTAATAACTAATTTTTCCACAGAAATATGTTTGATTAATTGTCCTCTTTCTCTTATATGGTATATTAAATAAAGAGCATTGGCAACAAAAGTGATAATATTTTTTTAATTTTACATTTCTGCCTGATCTGCTCGCAAGCGGTACCATTTATTAAACTGCAAATGACTGTCAGCCCCCAATAAAATATACAAAATAGACCGTTAAAAAGGGCAACTGCGGCCTTTCCGCCTTGAGAAAACAGAGGGTTTAAGGTTTTTCGTAAATAAAATATTTATCCTTGAAAAATATTTAAAATAGCGCTATCTTAAAATTAATGAAGCGTTCCACCAGAAAACTAATTTTTTTAGGGTTTTTCCTGTTTTTTTTAATCATCACCCCAGGCGTTATCCTTTACGCCACGGGCTATTCTTTTGACTGGGAAAATAGACATTTTTTCAAAACTGGCTCATTGTTTTTACGATCTTTACCTAGTGGAGCTCAGATAAAAATTGACGGCGAACTCTCAGGCAAGACCCCTGCATATATCAACCGTTTGAATCCAGACCCCTATCAGATCGAAGTATCTAAAAACGGATTTTTCACATGGCAAAAAAAATTAATAGTTCAGGAACAGATAACAACAGAGGCCAGAAACATATTGCTTGTTCCTCAAAAACCGCTCACCCGACTGGCAAATACCAACGTCACCTCAACCAAAGAATATTTTTTAACCCAACAGGAAAAAGATGCGCAAAAACAGGCAATTATGGTTGCTTCTTCAACCATAAGAGACTTTCTGAGCTTTTCTGTTTATAAAAACAATATCTACTATATCCAGAATTCCAATCTTGTTCTGTATCGCACCGACTTGTCAGGCAATGGCAAAGAGCAAATTTCTTTACAGTCTCTGCCCAAACCTGCCAAATCATACGAGATAACAATATCTCCTGAGCAAATCGCTGTTTTTGAACCGGGCGGACAGCTTTTTATTCTGGACAAACAGACAAAAACATTCAATCCGCTGGCAGACGAAATCCAAGGCATAGAATTTTCAAGCGATAACCAAAAAATACTTTTTTGGTCTGAACATGAAATATGGGTCTTATGGCTAAAAGACGCATGGGTCCAGCCATACCGCAAAACTGGCGAAAACGAGCTTCTCACCAGATATAGCGATAAAATAACCCAGGCTGTCTGGGTAACAAAAACCAATGAGCATATAATCTATTCCGCAGCAGGGCCAGACGGCCAGGCCCAAATAAAAATCACGGAGCTTGACGGCCGCGAACAACGCAATACTTTTAATCTTTATTCGGCTCAAAATCCGGAAATTTACTGGAATAAGAATGAAGATCTTCTGTATATCTTAATTGATAATTCTCTGTTTTCTCTTAGCTTAATAAATAGTTAAGGTAAGATTAATTATAAAAAAACAGGTCTGGTTTTCCAGGCCTGTTTTTTTATGTTCAAATTTCTTATCTTCAAGACTATGGTTCTCTTAGCGCTTAGCCCACTGCGGAGATTTCCTCGCTGCCTTCAGTCCATATTTCTTTCTTTCCTTCATCCGCGGGTCGCGTTTAAGATAACCTGCCCGTTTTAATTTTTTGCGGAAATCAGCATTGAATTTAACAAGGGCTCGTGCTATACCGTGTCTAATTGCTTCGGCCTGCGCCCGGATACCGCCGCCACAAACTCTGGCAACTACCTCGAATCTGTTCAAAGATTTAAGCTTTCTTAATGATGCTTCAACGGTTTGCTGCAGTTCCGTCAAGGTAAAATATTGCCGGTGTTCTTTTTCGTTAATAATGATCCTGCATTCATCTTCAGCTAAGGGCCTAATCGTAAAAAGCCTGACTCGGGCGATAGCGGTTTTTCGCCGGCCGACTGCCTCGTAATATTTTTTAGCCTTGCCTGCTTTTGCTTCTTCCTCGGCTACTTCATTTTTTTCCAAATTAACAGGCTTTGTTTTTTCCCTTGAAACTAAAGTTTTTTTAGTTTTTTCTGTCTTTTTTTTGACAACCATATCTTTTTATTTATTAATTTCCCGTTGACAAAACTCTGCGCTTTTAACACTATCTTCATTTAGCGTCAGAGTAAATTCTCAACATTTTAATCGTTTTTGAACGGGTTTTATTCTTAGGCAACATTCCAAGCACAGCCCGGCGCAGAACCCAGGCTGGATCTTTCTCGAGTTTCTTTTTAAGGATTTTTTGAGACAAACCGCCCAGGTAGCCAGAATGTTTATAATAAATTTTTTGCTGCAGTTTTTTACCTGTAAATTTCAAATTTTTAACATTGAAAACCTCAACTGAGTCACCCGAATTCAAATGGCGCACAAATATAGGTTTGCCTTTGCCGCGCAAAATTACGGCAATTTTAGCAGCCAAGCGGCCCAAAATCTGTCCACTCGCATCAATTTTATGTATCTCTGTCTTCATAGTTATTAAATCACTCAATTAATTCTATATAAACCAAAGGGGCGCCGTCGCTCGCACGACTTCCCAATTTTATGATCCTACAATAACCACCGGATCTCTCTTTATATTTTGGTGCCACTTCTTTTAATAATTTTGCCACTGTTGTTTTGGGCAAAAATTTCTCACAGTACCTGATACCAGCCAAGTCTGCATTTTTTGTTTTTGTTATTAACCTTTCAACAAGACGGCGCATTTCTTTGGCTCGCGCCTCGGTGGTTTTTATCCTGCCTTTCATAATTAAATTAACCGCCAGGCTCTTCAAAAATGCCTTGCGCTGGTCTCTTTTTCTGCCAAATTTTCTTCCTTTGTTTGCGTGTCTCATGTTTTTCTTATTCTCCCTTAACGTGGAGCTAACTGTCGATTTAAACATCGCGCAGCCCGCCAACGTATTTGTTTCAATTTGCCTATAAGGCGCGGCGAGTGTGAGCAGCGGCCAGATCATAACAGGCCTTTATTCAATTCTAGCTGACTGCGGTTTTACCAGACATCTAACTTAATCTTTCTTCCTACTCATTCATCTCAAACCCGTATTTCTTAAAAACCTTCTTAATTTCTTTTATGCCTTTGTCTCCCATTCCCTCAATCTCTTTTAGGGAAGTTTCGCTTTTTTTAACAAGCCCTCCCAAGGTCTTGATTCCGCCCTCTACTAAAGAATTAATAGTTCTTGTAGAAAGTTTCAGATCGTCAATTTTAGTTTTTGAAAAATCTTCATCCGACTCCTGACTAGAAATTTTTTCTTTCTGTTCTTCTGATTTTTCTACTTCTAAAAACAATTTAAATTGTTCAACTAAAATTTGGGTTGCCTGCCCAAAAGCCTCTTCGGGACTTAAACTGCCGTCGGTTTCAATATCTATTTTAAGACGGTTAAAATCAGTTCTTTCCCCTACCCGCATGTTTTCAACTTCAAAATTGGCCTTGAGCACAGGAGTAAAAATCGCGTCAATCGCAATCATCCCAATCTCCAATTTTTCTTTTTTTCTCCTTTCAACCGGAATAAACCCTAATCCTTTCTCAACCTTTATCTCCATCTCAAGTTCTGTTTTTTTATCGGTTAGCGTGACTATCTTAGCATTTTTATTTATCACTTCGATATCAGAAGTCACTTTTATGTCGCCAGCCATCATTGTTTTGACTCCTTTAGCCGAAAGAAAAACCGTTTGGGGCTCGTCATTATATAGCTTAAATCTAATCTTTTTAAGATTCAGAATTATCTCAATTGCGTCTTCGGCCACACCCGGGATAGTTGAAAATTCATGCTGTGCTCCTTTTATTTTAAAGCCTGTCACCGCGGCTCCCGGAAGCGACGAAAGCAGCACTCGTCTAAGCGCGTTACCCAGCGTTATGCCATAACCCGGATAACAACCTTCAATCTCAAAAACCGCTCGATTATCTTCTTTCTGAATAACTTTTGGTTTTATTGGAAGTGGTATATTTTGCATATTTTTTAAATAATATTTACAATCAAAATTTTTCTAACGCGAATAAAATTCCGCCACCAAGCCTGCCGGGCTCAAATCGCCCAAATCATCGGCAGACGGAATGCCTAAAATTTTTCCTTCTATTCTCTCATTTTCAAGTGCCAGCCAAGCTGGAGTTTCGTGTTTTTTCAAAATAATAGATAAGTCTTTCATTAAAATCGACTCTTTTATCTTTGTTTTAACAGAAATAACCTGATCTTTTCTTACCTGATAAGAAGGGATGCTCACCTTTTTTCCGTTGATTAGAATGTGGCCGTGATTGACCAGTTGTCGCGCCATTGTTCTTGACCTTGCCAGCCCCAAACGAAAAACGACGTTGTCCAGACGCATTTCCAATTTTCTTAATAATATTTCTCTGGTGTCCCCTGATGCGGTCATGGCGTCTTTCACATAGTTTTTAAATTGCCTTTCCGAAACTCCATAGATTCTTTTCATTCTTTGTTTTTCTGAAAGCTGTTTGCCGTATTCGGAACCACCTCGTCTCCTTTTTGATTTGCCGTGAATTCCAGGAGGATTTGGTCTTTTAACCATCGCGCATTTTGGACTGAAACAACGATCTCCTTTTAAAAAGAGCTTTTCCCCGGCCCGGCGGCATTTTTTACATCTTGGATCTGCCATTATTGTCTAAATTTATAAATGGAGAATATTACTTAGCAAAATAAACTAACTATAACAATGAATACATCATCACAATTTTCTACACTCTCCTTACTTTTGGCGGCCGGCACCCGTTGTGTGGTATCGGCGTTATATCTTTGATCGCTGAAATCTCAAGACCGTGACTAGCCAAAGCTCTTATTGCAGCCTCTCTTCCGCTGCCTATCCCCCTAACATAGACCACTACTTCTCTCACTCCCAGCTTCCTAACTTTTTCTATCACTGCTTCCACCACTTTTGAAGCGGCAAAAGGAGTTGCTTTTTTGGGCCCCTTAAACCCCAAAGCGCCGGAACTGGCTGACGCCAAAACATCGCCGTTCATGTCGGTCAAGGTTAAAATCGTATTATTATAGCTTGACAGAATGAAGGCTTTTGATTTTTCTACTCTCTTTGATTTTAAACTTGTTGCTCCCGAAACTGCTTTTTTCTGAGCAGCCGATAATTCCTGTTCTTCTCTAAGAACGTCCTGCTCCGATTGAACAATTATTTTTTTCTTTCCCATGCCAATGTGATTAAAATTTACAAGTTTTTGTCAGAAATCTGTTCTTCCTGCGGACTCCAGATTTCTGACAAAACCATTAGGTTTTCTCAGTCGTCGGTTTTCTGCCCGAACCCATTGTCTTTCGGACATTTCCACGGACGGTTCTCGTATTTGTCTTCGTTCTTTGACCTCTTACAGGCAAACCCCTGATATGACGGATTCCCCGGTAAGAACCAACGTCTTTTAGTCTTTTTATATTCATCATCCTTTCTCTCCTCAGCTCACCCTCGATTTTATAATTCTTTTCAACAATGTCTTTCAATAAATTAAGCTGCTGGGCTGAAAGCTTATTGGCTCTTAGATTGCTATCAATTTTTGCCTGATTCAATATCTTTTGACTCAAAGCCCGCCCTATTCCGTATATATAGGTCAAAGCAATCTCTATTCTTTTATTATCTGGAATATTGACACCGGCTATCCTTGGCATATATTTAAAAACTTGCAATTACCAATTTTCAATTTTCAATCCAGTCCCGCGAAACGGGACATTTTTTAGAAATTAAAAAATTAAAATTAAAATTAAAAATTTTTTTGCGAAGCAAAATACTACCCTTGCCTCTGTTTATGTTTTTTATTTGAACAAATTACACAAACTCGGCCTTTTCGGCGGACAATCTTGCATTTGGCGCAAAATTTCTTAACTGATGCTCTAACTTTCATAGTTTTATATTTTTTTATAAGGGATTATCGTCAAAAAACATCGCTTGTTTCTGCTCTTTCCAGTCCAGCTATAATCAACGGGTTTTTACAGCACACCGGGCGCCCGATAACAATCTAATAGTAGCTGGCTTTTAATTTATTGGGTGGATTGTTTTTTTCTAATCATTACCCAGACACCATCCGCCAATAAAAAATCCTCGCCCGCTATGGCTCGGATTTTATCGCCAAGCCTCTTAAAGTCGCTGAATAATTCTTCCTCTTGTCTGATCGTATGCACTCAATTCTGCCTTAACCCGATCTCCAGGCAATATCCGGATAAAATTTAACCGCATGCGGCCCGATAAATGAGCGAGAATTTCTTCCCCGCTTTCTAATTTGACCTTAAAAAGAGTACTAGGTAATGCTTCGATAACTTCTCCTGTTTTTATAATTTTTTCTTTTTGATTAGCCACTCGTTATATATAAATTATTCGTGCTTGTTACGCACCTATGTATCCGTATTTAGCCCAAATAATCTTTGGTTTATATTATAACGTAATTTTAAATTAGTCAACCCGGTGTACAAATTTTTTCAAAAACCTGTTTTTTAATAAGGGAAGGTCTAGGGCCAATTGCTGAAAAATTTTTAGTTTGTCTTATTCTGTGGCTGAACTTGTAACGGGGTCAACTGTAATCTTGATTTTGTCGGTTTGCCTTGGAATGCTTCTGACCCAAAACGGCCAGAGTGAAAATTGAGCCTCTTTTATTTCCGGCCGACCAAAAAGTAACTCCTCGACCTCATTCTGTTTCTTGCCGGCAATTAATTTCTTTATTTCCTCCTGGTCTATCTTCCAAAAAACTTCCTGCAGGCCAGAAACCCTAAAGCTTATCTGGCCTTTTTCAATATCTATCTTTGTTTCCCCGTAATTTAACGGTGTCTGATCTGCTATTTCTTTATTTTCGGAAAGCTTATCTGATAAATTATTGCGAAGGAGCACAACTATATCGTCTTCTGAAAAAACGAGGGCCCTGGCGGATCCTGTCACGGTCAGCGTAAAATTTTCTGCCTTGCCGCCAATCTCAGCAGAAGACTCTACTTTATCCATCTGTATCTCAACGGAACCGTCAAGAATCGTTAAATTTGCTGATATCTGAGTGGCTAATTCCGTTTGAATCTTTTGTCGTAAACTTTCCCAGACTTTCTCTTTCGCTTTATTAAAATCGTCTTGCGTCATAACCCTGACATTCTCAGTCGAACCTCCACTCATGTTATTTTTTGATTTGCCGTAAAATCCGGTATATTTTGGCGATCCTTGAAAACCGGGTATAGAAAAATTACTCGGACCGATATTGTATGAATCACCTGGCTGATCAGCCTGAACCTTAACATCTATATAACTGGCAACAATTTTCCCTTCCTCGATCTTGGCGCCTGGAACAGTAACTGATTCTGTCAACCGGAATATCTTTCCGTCCTGCGAAAGAAATCTTGTTGTCTCAACCAGTCCCTGGGGACTGGAACTGTAAGCATTATACACAGTAATTATTCCGCTGGCTTTTTCATTCATCTGGCGCTGACCAGTCGCGGCAAACTCCTCGCTATCTTTGTCTTCCAGTCTTATCAGCTGGGCGGGAATTTTATTTGCTACCTCATCAATCTGTGATAAATTATTATCAGCCAAAACCTTAAAATCAAAAGGTGTCTGCTCTTTTTTTGCTGTTAAAATAACATCTGCCTTGCCCAAGGCTAAATAAAAGACTATGCCGGCGATGACAACAGCCGATAAAATAAATATGCTAAAAATTTTGACCGGAAAAGCCGAAACAGTTTTTATTTTTTTACCCGAATATTCATCTGCGTCTCTGGCCAAAACATGCGGCTTTCTGAGGCCTTCATCCTGATACGATTTAACTTCGAAGCTTTCCGTAACGGGAATTTTTTCTTCTTCTGTGTCCGGCACCTCTTCATCCAAGATTTTTGACTCTGCCTCAGCCCGCTGCTCAAGTACGACATCCGCTGACTTAGCTGAAATATCTTTAATCTTTTTTACCAGCAACTGACTTGCCGGTGTGCTTCCCGCCTTGACGATATCGCTCATTCTCATAGAAGAAGATTTTTTTTCTTCCGTTAAAAATTTTTTAAATTCGTCAGGCGTCACCTGGTCCTGCAAAATCGCGTCTTCCTTCGATTCTTTTTCTTCATCTTTTTGGCTCGGCAATGAATCACTGACAGAAAAACCTGTTTTATTTGCCATACGTTGCAGTGCTACTTCGGGCGAAACGATAATAATTCTTTTCTTCAAATTATCTGCTTCTCGTTTCAAAAGCCTCAAATTAACTAAACTTTGACCCACAACAGCGGCTTTGGGCACAACCAAAAAAACTTCATCCGTCTTTGTCCTGACAAGCTTGTCTATCACCGAAGTTATCTCTTCGCTGGGATTTATATAGATTATTTTCTCGTTCATATATTTGCTACTTTTTGGATTTTGGCGAAACAATAAGCCCAAACTACGTTTGCATCAATCTTATCGCTCGCCTTAACATCGGCGCAAAAAGTCCTTTTTCGCCCAAAAGCTGAATCGTTAGGCTGGCTAACGCCAATGGAGTAACATCCTTTGGTTCTTTAAGCCGGCCAATCTTATCTTCTATGCCAATAATTTTAGTCGGATCAATAAAATTTACTTCTGGCGCCTTGAGTACTGGCAGCCCTTCTGACCATTGACCTGCTTCAAGGGCTTTTTTTATTCCTAAAAGACTGCTCCCTCCTCCGCACAAATATACCTTTGAAGGCAACGGGCTCAATTTTGAAAATTCATTTAGCGCCAAATTCACTCCCGAAAGCCAGACTTTGATATCCTGGCGAAAAATTTCGGAAATTTTCTTTTTTACGGCCGGAGAAATCTCTCCGCTGCTATATTTTAATTTTATCTGTTCGGCTTCTGCAAAATCAAGGGATAAATTGTCACAAAGCCTTTTGGTAAAAGCGCGGCCTCCTAGGGCAAAAGATTTTATACCTTCCAGACCACCTTCGCGCAACAGCGCTATATCGGTAGTGCCGCCGCCGATATCTATAAAAATTGCATCGCCTCCATGCTCAATATCAACCGCTCTGGCAATCGCATAAGGTTCAGCTGCGATGAACAAAAGCTCCAAATTCAGAGCTTTGGCAATGGAATTTATAGCACCCAGATGCATGAGCGGTGCATAAGCATTAAAAACGCTTATTGTTATTTCTCTTCCCTGAAACCCGAGCGGATTGGTCACCTGATAACCGTCAATTTTTATGTCAACTATCGTGGCGTTGATCAGTTTTACTTCAATTTCTGAAATTCCAGATTCCTCGGCCAAATCCTGTCTTATTTTATTAAATGCTTTCCATTGAATTTTTTGAATGATATTTTTTAGCTCAGGCAATTCAATTTTCTGTTTCTGGTCTTCTCTCTCATAAGAAAAAGAAAAGGTTGCTCCTTTGACAAACTCGCCCGCAATGCCGATGACCGCTTGAACCGCCCGCTCTCCCGCTTCTCTTTGCGCCGCTTCAATCGCTTTTTTGCAGGTTTGTGCTACTCCTTGAATATCGGTGACGGCGCCAGCTATCATGTGGAAATTTTTTTGAGACTCAAAACCCGCTCCCTTGACCTCTCCCTTTTTGTTGCTCTCGTCTACTTTAACGATCAGCGCTTTGACAAACTCGGTGCCAATGTCCAGGGTCAAAATACAATTACCTTTTATCCTTCTTCTGCCAAAAATTTTATTTAAAAAAGACACTTTTAAAAATTTCCAATTTCCAATTTCCAATTTCCAATCCGTTGCGTCTTCGCCGCAAATTTTTAATATTGGACATTTGAAATTTTATTGGGAATTGGTTATTAGATATTGGGAATTATTCAAGCACCGCCTTAATCCTTCTTGTTCCCGCGCTTACCGATTCTTCTTTAATAATCTTAAAATGGCCGAGGACCCCGGTCTTTTCCGCGTGCGGCCCTCCACATATCTCCTTACTGAATATTTTACCACTTTCAGCGATTGTGTAAACCTTAACTTTTTCCCCATATTTTGATTCAAAAACCCCCATTGCTCCCTGATCTCTGGCCTCATCCAGGCTCGCTTCTGACATTTCTACCGGCAAATCAGCCATTATCCATTCCTTGACTAAATCCTCAACCTGCTTTATCTGCTCTGGTGTCATTTTTTCGCTGTGAGAAAAATCAAAACGCAGACGTTCAGCTGTAATATTTGAACCTCGCTGAATAACATGGTTTCCTAAAATTTGCCGCAGAGCCGCCAGCATCATATGCGCGGCTGTATGATATTTCACAACCTGCTCGGAATGATCGGCAAGGCCGCCGGCGAATTTCTGCTCGGCTCCGGCGCGGGAAAGTTCCTGATGTTTTTTTAACGCCTCATTAAATCCTTCCTTATCAACAACAAAACCTTCTTCTTTCGCCAATTCTTCCGTTAGCTCAATTGGAAAACCGTAAGTTTGATATAAATCAAATACGGTATTTCCATCTATAATTTTGACTCTTGAATTGTCATTTTGATTTTTGATTTTTGATTTTTGATTTTCAAACTGCTTCATCCCTTTCTCTAGTGTTCTCCCGAATTTTTCTTCTTCTCTCACTAGTTGCTCCTCAATAAAATTGTGACTTTGACGCAATTCCGGATAAACATCCCAATACATATCTATTACGACATTCGCGACTTTAAAAGCAAAAATTTCATTAATACCCATCTGTTTGCCATATCTGACGGCGCGGCGGATTAAACGACGAAGCACATAACCCCGCTCAACATTAGAAGGCTCAATTCCTTCTGCCAGAATAAATGTCGCTGCTTTTAAGTGGTCGGCAATAATTCTGAATTCTTTAATATTTTCTTCTTCGTATTTTTTGCCGCTGATTTCTTCAATTTTCTTAATAATCGGCGTAAACAATTCCGTCTCATAAACATTGTCAAAGCCGCTAAGCACGGCAATTGTCCGCTCAACTCCCATACCAGTATCAACGTTTTTTTGTTTTAACTGTTCGTATTTTCCTTCAGCGGTTTTATTATATTCCATAAAAACATCGTTCCAGATTTCTGCATATTTGCCGCATTTACAGCCAGGCTTGCAATCCGAACCGCATTTTTCTTCCCCCGTGTCATAAAACATTTCAGAGCATGGCCCGCAAGGCCCAGTCTGTCCGGCCGGCCCCCACCAATTATCCTCTTTTGGCAAATAAAAAATCTTTTCTTGCGGGATTCCCAGGCTTTGCCAAACTTTAGCCGATTCTTCATCGCGAGATGCGTCTTGATCTCCTTTAAAAACCGTGACGCTCAATTTTTCAGACACGATACCCAGATAATTCTTACCGGTCAAAAATTCAAAACTCCATTCAATTGCTTCTTTTTTCCAATAATCACCCAGCGACCAATTGCCCAGCATTTCAAAAAAAGTTAGATGCCAACTATTACCCACATCCTCAATATCGCCGGTTCTAATGCATTTTTGAACATCCACAATTCTTCTTCCTGCTGGATGCTTCTCACCCAGAAGATAAGGCACAAGCGGATGCATCCCGGCAGTCGTAAAAAGCACGGTCGGGTCGTGTTCTGGAATCAAAGAAGCCGAAGGAATTATCGCATGCCCCCGCTCTCGAAAAAAATCTAAATATTTTTTACGAAGTTCGCTCGCACTCATTTATCATAGTTTAACACAAAATCCTGTGTTTGCCAATGAGAAAACACCAGCAACACTGGTGTTTCTCATTTCAAAATAATAAATCAAAAGGAAGTGTGTATTTTTTCGATACAGCGAAAAATGCGCAAAATCTAGAACCTTGACTTTTAACTTTAAATTTAAAATTTTTAACTAATAACTCCCCCGCCCAGAACTTCTCCTTTCTTGCTGTAAAAAACGACACTCTGGCCCGGCGTTGCCGCTCGCTGGGGCTTAGAAAATTTTACTAAGATTTGCTCGCCTCGCTGACGCTTTGGCCAAGCGGACAATTTGCGATTGGTAATTTGCGACTTTATCGCCTCGCTTTTATATCTAATTTTGGCTAGGACAATTATTGGCAATTTTGGCCCCTGAACGCTAATCCAGCTAATATCTTTGACCACGACTTCTGTACTATATAAATCTTTTTCGTTATTACTCACATACAAAATATTTTTCTTGTTATCTTTTTTAATCACCCACCAAGGACCACGCCAAGGGGCGGGCAGGCCTGTCAAAGAAAGGTTTTTTCGCTGACCAATAGTGTAGTGAGCCAGACCAGAATGTTCACCCAAAACCCGCCCGGTCAAATTCATAATTTTTCCTTTTTTCATTTCCAGATATCTGCTGATAAAACCACTAATGTCTTTACCGGCAAAACAAAGGTCAAAACTTTCCTCTTTTCTGAAAGGCAGGCGCCATTTTTTGGCAATTTGATAAACCTGTTCTTTTTTATAATTTCCCAGAGGGAATAAAACATTGGCAAGCTGCTGTTGTTTTAAGGAATATAAAAAATAACTCTGGTCTTTATTTTCATCTTTGGCACGAAAAAGCTTTGTTTGGAATTTATGATTTTTGATTTGTGATTTGTTTCTGATTTTGGATTTCGAATTTCGAATTTCCAGCAGCAGACGTGCGTAGTGCCCTGTGGCGATGTAATCCGCGCCCATGCCCAATGCTTTTTGAAACAGCATCCCGAATTTTATCCTTTTATTGCAGACAATGCAGGGATTTGGCGTCCGCCCCCGAGCCATTTCTGCCAAAAAATGATCGACCACGGCTGTTCTGAATTCTTTCTGAAAATTCAAAACGTAAAAAGGTATTTCCAGTTTTGCCGCGACGGCTCTGGCTGCCTCCTCTGCCCCTTCTGAACAACAGGTATTTCTGTTTGAATCCGCGCCCGCATCCGTTTCTCCCCAAAAACGCATAAAAACACCAACAACATCATATCCTTGTTTCTTAAGCAATGCCGCCGCCACGGAAGAATCAACGCCACCTGACATTGCTACAACCACCCTTTGACTTGTTTCGAAACAAATTTTTTTATTTTTCTGGGCCA
>Ga0154658_109_pt2 | contig 15917 bp, 15 predicted proteins | sample Rifle2008BG13ft_FD_116087 | JGI IMG/M metagenome (GOLD analysis project Ga0154658, IMG submission 116087) | Candidatus Portnoybacteria bacterium RBG_19FT_COMBO_36_7
ATGTGGTAGCTCTGGAATCTCTTTTTGAGGCGCCCATAATAATCGGAAAAGACCTACATATTCTCACCGGAAAAATTGACCGCATTGATAAAATTGAAAACGACATGTTTGAGGTAATTGATTATAAAACCGCTAAAAAAATGCCCGCTCAGAAAAATATTGACCATGATCTGCAATTAACAGTATATCACATGGGCATTGCCAACCGCTGGCCTTCAATCAAAGAACAGAGCCGGCCGGTAAAAACCAGTCTTTATTTTTTGAAACATGGCGAAAAGTTGTCCAGCATAAAAAACGCCGACGATTTGGAAATCGGAAAGGAAAACATCATCCGGCTGATAGAAAAGACCATTGAAGCGCACAGAATCGGCAAATTTGACCCGATTCCCAATCCGCTCTGCCCCTGGTGCCCATTCCAGAGAATCTGCCCAGTCTGGAAGCACAAATTCGTTGAACAAAAAATATTTTTCAACGACCAAGATATAAAAGCGCTGATAAATGATTACATTTCTTTAAAAGACGAGATTGACGAGCGGACAAAAAAAATGGCTCAGATAAAAGATTCTTTTGCCAAATTTATGGACCAGGAAAATATAGAGCGGCTTTTTTCTGATTCCGGTTATGTCGGCCGCCAGTTAGTGCAGCGCTTCAAATACGATCCCCTTTTAATAAAAGACATCTTGGAACCATTGGGCAAATGGCAAGAAATTTTAAAAGTTGATGAAATAAAATTAAAAAAAGCAATCAAAGAACTGTCTTATGATTTGCGTCAAAAAATTGAACGGTCAAGGAAATTAGACAAAGAATATAAGGCGTTTTCAATATCAAAGACCAAAAAGTCAAAACCTTGACAAATTTAAAACAAGATGTTAATATTTTTATATTCTTATTGTTCTCTAAAAATTTAAGAAAGGAGAAGGAAAATGACAGATCGACAGAAGAAATTTTGGTTAAAGATGCGTTATGTAGCAACGTTTCTTGCGATTTTAAATGCTGCTGTCTTCATTTGTGTTGGGTGCATATTAGGCACTTTAATTTTTTTCTTCCCCGGCTTCGAACCCTTCATAAAAGTAACGGTAAGTTTTTGCTTAAAACTCGCCGGCGGTTCTCTGGTCGCACTGTTCCTGTTTGCTTGGATAGAAGTATCTATTAATGATTATCTTATAAGAAACAATCTGACCGGATTATACCGCTATCTAATCGCCATGGAGAAACTCCACCGCCAACGTCAAATTGAATTTAGTTAAGGATCAAAAAAAACAGACTGACAAAAATGTCGGTCTGTTCTTTTGTTCAAAATAACTGACAACACAAAAAATATTATTTTATGTATCCTGCTGGCGCCATTTTTTCAAAATCCGCGCATCTTGTCCGACCTGTCTCCTGGGCTTCGGCTTCGGATTTGAACCAAACTTCGTTTTCCTGTTTTATATTTTTTGCCGCCGCGCACCAAGGCCAGTGATATATCTTGCTATTTTTTGAAGCGACTATTAATCCTTTTTCCGAGCCGACTCTCTTTGCCGTACTATCCAATATAGACGCGCTTGCTGGCTCCCCCACTTGTTCACTTGTCACCTGTTCACTAATCCCTGCCTGCGGCCCTTCTATTATCAGCGGATTTTTCGCCGCTCCTGGCGCAGTCAGATAGCCAACGCCAAAACTGATGAGCGCCACCAAAATAAAACCGGCTACCAGCGCAATGTCGCCCTGGTTTTTCTTCACCCAATCCCCTATCCTGCCGTACCAACTAAGCTGGACTGGATTTTGATTATCCGTTGACATAGCCATTTTTATTTGTTATATTGTATTTGTTAACTTTTAACCTTTCGATTCTGTTCAGGACAAGCTTTTCACTTTAAACTTTTAACTGACTTATGGCTCATACAAAGGCGGCTGGCACAAGCAGGCTTGGCCGCGATTCTCAACCAAAATACTTAGGAGTTAAACTGTTTGCCGGCCAGCTTGCCAAGCCGGGCAGTATTATAATCCGCCAGCGCGGAACAAAATTTAAACCCGGCAAGAATGTCAAACGCGGAAACGACGATACACTTTATTCTCTGGCCAGCGGCACTGTTCAATTTAATACCAAAAATATTAAAAGATTTGACGGAAATAAAAGATTAGCGAAAGTTGTGAATGTAATCTCAGAAAAATAGATTTATATAAACTTTTCAAAAAATACACCCCAAAAAGGTGTATTTTTTGAAAAGTTTATATTTTTATCGCCGCCCCGATAAATTCCCTAAACAGCGGATGAGGCGCAAGCGGCTTAGATTTAAATTCTGGATGGAATTGCGTACCGACAAAAAATGGATGCAATTTGGCGGGCAGCTCGGCAATTTCCATAAGTCTTCCATCTGGCGATTTACCAGAAAATATTAGTCCGTTTTTTTCCAGAATTTCAATGTATTCAGGATTTACTTCCCAGCGGTGACGGTGACGTTCCGAAACCAAATGTTTTTTGTAGGCGGCAAATGCCTGAGTACGCATTTCAAGGGCTGCCGGATAAGCGCCCAAACGCATGGTGGCGCCGTAATTTTTATCTTCCAAAACTTTCTTTTGTTCCGGCATAATATCAATCACTGGATACTTCGTCTCTCTGTCTATTTCTGTCGTGTGTGCGTCTCTTAGGCCGCAGACATGCCGCGCAAATTCTATTACCATTAATTGCATGCCATAGCACAATCCCAAATACGGAATTTTGTTTTTTCGGCAGTATTCTATCGCTTTAATTTTTCCTTCAATGCCGCGAAAACCAAAGCCGCCGGGCACGATAATACCGTCATAATTCTTCAATGATTTTATGCTTTTGGGGTCTTTCTCAAAGGCCTCGGAATTTATCCATTCTACGTGCGGTTCTTTTTTATGAAAGAATGCCGCGTGCTTTATCGCTTCTATAACTGAAATATAGGCATCGGACAAAATAAAATCCCCTGTACCAAAATATTTTCCGACAATTCCTATCTTGAGACCAGATTTTTTAGCTCTAATCGTTTTAACTAAAGCATTCCATTCCTTCATGTCAGACTTTTTTGCCTTTATCTCAAGTTTCTCCAGAATTAGATCGCTCAATTTGTCTTTCTCAAAATTTATCGGCACTTCATAAATGGTCTGGATGTCGGGCGCCGAAATAACGTCCTGCTCGTGTATATTGCAGTTGAGCGCGATTTTTTCTTTCCTTTTTTTATCTAATGGGACGGAGGACCGTGCCAAAATGATGTCTGGCTGTATTCCGACGGAATTTAACGCCCGCACCGCGTATTGCGTCGGCTTGGTTTTCATCTCTCCTATCTTTGAAGGAATTGGCAGATAGCTCACCAGAACAAAAAGCACATCATGTGGCTTTTTCAATTTCAGCATCCTGGCCGCCTCCAAAAACAGAACATTTTGATATTCCCCTGCTGTACCGCCAATCTCAATTGTGATAAAATCTGCTTTGGCTTTTTTTATGGCCTTTTCAATCCTGTCAATTACCTCCAAAGGAATATGAGGCACAACCTCGACACACTTTCCTTCGTAACCCATATTTCGCTCCCGATGAATCACCGCCTCATAAATGCTGCCGGTTGTCATATAGTTTATAGCCGGCAAATTCATGTCTAAAAATCGCTCATAATTGCCCATATCCTGGTCGCATTCCATTCCTTCGTCTAAAACAAAAACCTCACCGTGTTCGGTGGGGTTCATGGTGCCTGCGTCAACATTGACGTAGGGATCTATTTTTATTGCTGTCACTGAAAATCCGCGCGCCTGGATTATTTTTCCGATAGAAGCTGTAGCAACTCCTTTGCCGACGCCAGACATCACCCCTCCTACAACAAAAATATATTTAGCCACAATCCGAAGAATTATGAATTAAGAATTACGAATTAAGAGTTGACCAAAATTCACGATTCTTGATTCATGATTCGTGCTTCAATTATATTTCCTCTTTTATCTCTTCTGTCACAACGACTTTGATTCTCGCTTCCAATCCGTGGTCAAGTTCCAAAGTAACTTCGTGCTCTCCTGTTTCTTTAATCGGCTCTTCCAATTTTATCTGCTTTTTTTTAATATCAAAACCTCTTGCCTCTAACGCTTTTAATAATTTAAGAGTGGTAATAGAACCAAAAAGATTACCGTCATCTCCTATTTTTGCCTGAATTTCTATTTCTTGACCATCCAGCGCCGCCACCATTTCTTCTGTCTTTTTTAAATCAAGTTCGGCAGCCAGCTCGGCTTTTTCTTTTTCTGTTTTAAGCTCTTTGAGCGCCGCCTCGGTAACCGGCTTGGCCAGGCCCTTGGGAAATAAAAAATTTCTGGCAAAACCGTCCGCCACTTCCTTGACGTCAAATTTCTTCCCTAATTTTTCAACATTTTTAATAAGAATGACTTTCATGGTTTATTATGTTTTTATTTTATCATAAATTCATTAAATTCTCCATTGGCCTCTTCCCATTTTACATCAAGTCCTTCAACATTAGCAAATTCCGGACCGCTTTGGCAATATTTGACAAGCTCCTTTAATTTTTCCTCCCCGCCTTCGGCTGTGACCTTAACACCGCCGTCTTTCTGGTTGCGCACCCAGCCACCCAGCAATAACTGCTGCGCTTTATTAAAAATGCTCGCCCTGAAAAAAACTCCCTGTACCTTGCCTGCAACTTTTATAATAACTCGTTTTTTCATAAGATCACTGCCAAGTACAGGTTCTTGCCGATGTACAAAATAATTAAATATCTCCTCTGTTATCTTAATAACTCTTGGGCTTTATCCAGCTGCGGATCTGTACCCTTATCAAAATCTTCCTGAGTGAGTTCGACTTGAAAATCAGGATCCAAACCTCCTTCCATAATGGATGTACCCGAAGGGGTAAGCCATTTGGCCACAGTCACCTTAAGCGAAGTACCGCCACGCATTTCTGCCAGTTCCTGAACAGAGCCTTTGCCGAACGATTTTTCTCCGACTAATTTTATGCCGTTATTGTCTCTGAGTGCACCGGCCAAGATTTCCGAAGCCGATGCCGAGCCCTGATTTATCAGGACGACAGTCGGATAAATGGCTAATTTTTTATATCCGTAACTGGTGTGTTCGTTTTTCTTTCCGTTGCCAAAATCTTCACTAACCACAAGTTTGCCGTTTTCAATAAACCAACTGGCTATATCAACAGCTACTTCCAAATACCCGCCGGGATTGCTCCGCAGATCAAGAATAATACCCTCCGCGTCTGAAATCAAGATTTCATTAACTTTTTTTCTAAATTCGCTGGCCGCGTTCTCCGTAAATTCGTAAAGCTGGATGTAGGCGATTTTTTTGCCGTCTGGCTCAATTTCTTTCAATTCATATTTTAAGATCGGCACATTGATTACGTCTCTGATAATTTTATATTCCTGGGGACTGATCAGGCCATCCCTTGTTATTGTCAATATTACTTCTGTACCTTTGACGCCACGAATGAGGCTAATTGCCTCGTCTAAACTAAGATCCGCAGTTAATGTATCGTCTATTTTTAAGATTTTGTCGCCGGCCAGCAATCCCGCTTTTTTTGCAGGAGAACCTTCAAGTGGCGAAATAATCGTCAAAATGTCTTTGCGCATCCCGATTTCGGCTCCGATACCGTCAAAACTACCCTTGATATCCTCGTTGAATTTTTTTGTCTCCTGGGGAGGAAAAAATGAAGTGTAAGGATCTCCCAGGGATTTTACCATGCCCTCTATTGCCCCGTAAATCAATTTTTGATAATCAATCTCTGATCGATTAACAAATTTCTCCTGAATTTTTGCCCAAGCGTCCCAAAAAAGACTGAAATCAATGTTTTCCGGCTTACCGGTTTCTTTGTTGTAAATACCGCCAACTTTCTCAATTGAAGGCCGGGCGTTCTTGCCGTACCAAAAACCGCCGTAAAAACTGCCGGCCAGCAAAATAACTATAACAAACGATGTGATAATTTTTTTAGACATATTTTGATGAAGCACTGTCGGGCATTAAACTTCCTTTATATTTTAAAAAATATTTAATTGCGCTAACAATATGAATCCATGTATATTTATTGATAAAAAGATCTTTTATCCCGCCCGTCTTTTTACTGACCCTTAAATGATAATGGTATATCTTGGCTTGCGGTAAATAAACAATTTTAAATCCCGCCTGCCAGAACCGGCGGCACCAGTCTACATCCTCAAAATACATAAAGAAACGGTTGTCCATCGGCCCCACTTTTTCAATGGCGCTTGAACGAACCAAAATAGAAGAACCCAGCAGCCAGTCAACTTCTTTTGACTGCTGGTGATCATAATCACGCATCTGGAATCGCGCGACTAATTTTTTCCCCAAAACAGTTCTGCCAAAGATGGTCCGGCGGGCCAGGATAGTGAGCGGCCCGAAAAACCTCAGACATGATTCCTGAGTGCTGTTGTCAAGATTTAAAAGCTGCGGCCCGACCATGCCAGCTTCTTGGTGTCCGTCAAGATATTCAATTAATTTATGGACCGCTTTTTCTTTAACAATAATGTCGGAGTTCAATATTAAAACGTATTTTCCCTTAACCATTTTCAATCCTTCGTTGACCAGCGCTCTGAAACCGATATTTTTTTTAAAAGGGACGAATGAAAATTCAGAGAAAAATTCCCTAGCGATAAATTCGGTGTCTTCGCTGCTTTGCGCATCCATGACAAAAACTTCGTAGTCCAAGCCAGCCAAGCACTCTTTGAGCGAACCCAAACAGAGCTTGAGCAATTCCGGGGTTTTGTAATTTGTGACAATAACGGATAAGTTCATAAAATAATGGGTTTCTTTAAATTTCGCGAAGCAAATTTCAATAAATCTCGGAAACTGATTGAAATTGATAGAAACACAAAGAAATTATTCTTCGCAAATCACTGAAATATATTTTTACATGCCTCCCTGATCTTTTCAAAATTATCACCGACAGGCAAAAGAATGTACGTGCCTTTATCGCTTGTCGTGGCGTAAAGCAGTCCTTCTGACGAAGTGTCAAAAACCTTGCTCTTGATATTTTTAAAATTAAAGTTTTTTGATAAGGTAATTAAATTATTCATGTCACCCAGACTCATATCTGTACGGACATTCTTGCCAACTGTATCAAGCAGACTAAAAATTTTGACCGGATTCAGAAGTATGCCCAGCGACAACGCCTTATCTTTCATTGAGAGCAATACCTGCTGCTGTCGGCGAGCACGGTCAAAATCACTCGTTGAATAACGGGAACGAACATAATAAAGAGTGGTTGAGCCATTAAGGTGGTTTTCCCCGGCCGGCAGTTCAAGCAATATTTCTTTGGCAAATTGAGTCGTTTCTTTAAATGGCTTATCCAGCGTTATGTCAATTCCGCCCAAAATATCAACAATCTCTTTAAAGGCCAGAAAGTCAACAGAAACAACATGGTCTATAAAAAGGCCTGTCACGCTCTGGACCGCTACCTTTGCATAGACAAGCCCGCCGGCTTGCAATCTTTCTTCGCCCAAAGCATAAGCAAAATTTATTTTTTCTTTCATGGTCTGGCTATTTTTCCCAGATTCAGTCGGCATTTTAACATATAAGTCCCTGGGAATTGAAATCATGGCCATTTGCCCAGTTGATTGTTTAATGCTCAGCACGATCATCGTATCAGTCAGGAGGCCGCCGTTAGGATCTTCTGGGCCGCGCAAACCCAGCAATAATATATTTATCCGGTCAGGATCTTTTTCTATCTTTGGCGCATCTTCGGATATCGGCAACATGCCGCCTGCCTGATTTGAATTCATCTGCGAAAAAGTAAAACTCGCTTTATAAAAAAGCATACCAGAAGCCGCCGCCAAAACAAAGATAGCGAAAAAAAACCAGAGCCAAAAACGTTTTTTCTTTTTAGACCTTCCCTGCTCTATTTTTTCTAATGTTTCTAATTCCATAATTTATCAAAATTTTAAAATCAAAAATTAAGGTAAAAAATAAACCAGTCAAAAGAAACAAAATGTAAAATTTTTAATTTTGATTTTCGCACTTTATATTTAAATTTTAAACAAACCACCTTGCCATTTCTGATGCGCTAACTTTTCTTCGGCCCATAATTATTTTACGTTTTTGAAAAGCGCGTGGCGCCTGGATAAAAAGATCTTTGATCGCTGACCAAGTATATCGTTCAAATAAGATTACGTATATCCAAGAACCTGTCTCTTTGATCAAAAATTGCGGTAAGTGTCTCAACAAAAGTGCGGCTTGTTCGTTCTTTATCTGCATCAATCTTTGATTTTTAAAAGCTACGTATTTGGCGAATTTGCTGATCTTTAACCTTTCTTTTATGACGGCAAGATAATTTGTTGCGGCGCTATCCCCGGCACTGCGGCCGTGCCAAGCAATGGCTCCGGGAACATAAAAGATTTTCCAGCCGTAAAGCCGCAGACGCCACGACAAATCAACATCTTCTTTATAAGCAAAAAAATCTTCGTCAAAATATTCTTCTTTCCCGCCAAGCAAAATTTTAGCGTCTTCCAATGCCTCTCTGCTATATAGCGGCGCCGCTCCGTCCGAACCGAACACCTCTTCTTCTTTTTCAAATTGTTTCTCATCAACCGTCCCTTGACCTCGAGCAATGATTCGCCTATTCTTCAGGGCCACTAGCCCGGTGGTATCGATAATGTCAGTTTTTTGCTCATCCTTGCCGAGCCGCAATAATTTCGGCTGAATAGAGGCAATCTTTTTATCTTTATTTTTTTCAAAAAACTCAACTGATCTTTTTAAAAAATCGTTTGCCAATAGCACATCTTGGTTCAGACATAAAACAAGTTCTCCTCTGCTCTCTCTTATCCCCAGATTATGACCGCCCGAAAATCCGATATTTTTTTTGTTTTGAATTATACGAACCGGAAATTTAGAATTCCCTTTATTGATAATTTCCCTCGCGACAGCAACTGTATTGTCCTCTGAAGCATTATCAATTATTAAAATTTCTGCTTTTAAATAAGTTTGTGCAAAAATCGAATCTAGGCATTTCTTAATGAAACTCTCGCCGTTATACGTTAAAAGGTTTATAGAAACTATCATATGCTGTTTTTATTTTTTTCGATATCCGGGGCTAGTGCCCTGATGGAATAAAGCACTGCCACACCAGCAACAAAAAACAAAAGCACTTTGTCATTCAAAAGCACCACATCAAATAAACTATAAATCATCGCCCATAAAAAGTAAAGACCAAAAGTCAGACCAAGCATCTTAAAATATGGCTCATCTGAATATCTAAAAACTAGCCAGCTGGTCCTCAATATTTCTAGAAAAATCAGTATTAAAAGTAGCGCTCCTAAAATCCCTGTCTCGGCCGCAAAATCCAAATAAAGATTATGAGCCGAAGCACCTCGCTTTGCAGCCGAAGCATCTTCGTTAAGAACAGTTACATAATTACCCAGACCCACGCCTAAAAAAGGATGCTGGCCAATAGATTTTAAACTAACCCCCCAGATCTGCACGCGCGTTTTATTAGAGATTTCATTAAGGTCAGAAATAGATTTAGCGCGACTAAAAAGGCCTAAAGCATCTTTATCTATTTTCCCTTGCAGCGACTGGGATTTATAGTAAAGCGGCGCATAAAAAGAAGAAAGAATAAAAAGCGCGGCAAAAATAAGCAAAGAAAATAATGCTCTTTTTGTAAAAAAACGGCTAATTTTTTTCCAGAAAAAAAGGTAAATTGTCAGAACAAGCACAGGAATAAATGTCAGCCAGACACCGCGGGAGCCGGAAAGTACTGTACCCAACAACGCCAAGCCCGCCAGCACCCAAAAAAATGTTTTTTTGCGTTTTTCCTCACCATAATATATCGCCAGCCCCAAAAATATCGGCAGAGAAAAAACCGAGAACATCGCCAGCGAATGAGAATCGGGAAACACCGAAAAAATCCTTAAAATTGGTGGCTTATCCAAAAAATAAGAAAACCAGGTGTTGCTGTGTGCCAAAAGTTCGCTTAAATTATGGCCATAAAATGCCATTATCACTTTTCCTGCCCAAAACTGCCAAAAATCGTATAAAGAGACAAAAAAACTGACGATGAGCTGAATTAAAGAAACAGCAATTACCGCAGCGCCACCGACCGCCGCTGATTTTAACATATTTAAAATTACTTCTTTTTTTCTTCCCATGTTCCTGATAATCACGAAAAGAATAAGAATGTTGCCCAAAAATAAAAATTTTTTTATGGCAAGAATTTTATATGAAGCGGCTAAAATTGACAAACTCGCAATGATCAAAAACCACAATATCAAATATTCTACGCTGTAATGTTTAAATTTTTCTTTCATATGATACCTGCCTTCAGAATCTTTGATAATGATCGCGGAAATTCCTTTTTTGAAAAACAGACATAAAAAAAGGGTTGCTATCAAAATCCGCCAATTGGCCATAGAGTCAAAACTTTCGGAGATGGGCAAGGCCACAAAAAACGGAATAGACATTATCGTCAGCTGTAAAGAATCCTCGACTGGCGAAAAAATTATGTAAAAAATCATCAATCCCGTTAACGCCAAAACTGCCTCCCGGGGAATAAGACCGAGAGAAACCAATGCCACGACTATCACCTCGACGGCAAAAACGATATTTAAAGCAGTAAGATATTTTTTCATTAAATTTTTATAAGTGCCTCTAGCGTTTCTCCTGCGCATTTTTCCCACGAAAATTTTGCCGCTTGCTCTTTCCCTTTTATAATCAGCTGCTCCCGCAATTTTCCATCGTTAATAATGTTTTTCATCGTCTGATATATTTCTTCTTTGTCCGAATTGTCTTTTATCAGAAGTGCAGCTTCACCGACCATTTCTTTTAATGAAGTGCTGTCGCTGGTAATAACCGGTGCGCCGCAAGCAGCTGCCTCCAACGGCGGTAAACCAAATCCTTCATAATCAGAAAGCCAAATAAAAAACGCGCATCGGCGATATAGTAATCTTAAATCAGCGTCATCGATATAATCAGCCCGTAATATCGCCTGTTCATCCAGTCGCTGATTAAGTTCTTCGGCCAAACGATTAACCTCTCTGCCGCGCGTATAATCCCGGCCAGCGATTAAAAATTGATAATCGCTGCCTGCCGCAACGATTTTTTCAAACGCTGCTATAATCTCTGGTAAATGACGGCGGCTGAAAATGGAACCGACATAAAAAGCAAATTTATTCTTGATTTCGTACTTTCCGGCCAGCTCTTCTTCACTGGATTCTTTTGCGGCCAATTTCGGGTCAGCTGCCTCATAGGTTAAGACTATCTTTTTGGAGTCAATTTTATAATATTTAGCGACTTCATTTTTTGAAAATTCAGAAGGCACAAAAATCAAATCAGCTTTTTGCGCCGACTTTTTTGAAATCCATTTGAGTAAAATTTTGTCTATCGGGCTCCGCCAATTGAACCATTCCGGATGGGCTTCGTAAATTATATCATGAAGCGTCAGCGCCAATTTACCTTGCCAGAATATCGGCGCGATATAACCCGGGCAGAATAATATATCCACTTTATCTTTTTTTGCCGCGCGCGATAAATTCCAATGCATGAATTTCGCCGTACTACTCACCTTTAAAAGCTTGCTCTCAAATAATTCTAATCCCGGTAAGTCTTCGGGAATTTTATCTTTGAAATACAAAATAAACTTTGAACTTTGAACCTTGAACTTTGAACTTAACTTGCTCCATTCCTGGAGTAAATTTGCGAGATATCGGCCAACGCCCGTTCGATTACCTTCTAAATTATGTGCATCAATGCCTATTATCATAAAATTTTTCAGTAGTATCCTTCTAATTTTCCCTTTTTGAACAACCAGAAATCAACCACTCCCTTGATGACTGGCTTGGCCCATTGTATGTTGTAACCGACGAATAATTTGATAATTTGTTTTGTGAAAATTAAAAAACTCAACAAATATGTTAAAGTCGTCACCCCAAATCGCGAACCAAGAATAAGACCATTGCGCGAATGGTAATAAATGTAAGGAAAAGAATACTCGTCCGTACTCCGAGACTGTTTGTGATAGATCACAGAAGAAGGAACGAAAATTATTTTCCAGCCAGCTTTTTTTGCCCGCACGCACCAGTCCGCGTCTTCGTAATACAAAAAGTAATCCTCACTTATCATCCCGATCTTTGAAACGGTATCTTTTTTTATCAAAAGACAGCAACCAGTAATGTATCTTGTCTCTCGTGGTTTTCCGGGAGGCTGCTCTTTATTGTCAATTTTTAAATAATCGATATGCGTGCCTTTAGTTTTTATCAAATTGAGTCTTCCGCCGCCAAACCAGATTTTGGCCGGCTCTGAATAAAAATATATTTTGGGCCCCAAAATACCTATTTTTTTATTGGCTTGGGCGACATTAACTAGTTCGCTTAAAAAATTCGGTTCAACCGTCGTGTCATTGTTTAAAAGAAGAATATAATCAGCTCCGTGTTCCAGGGCATATTTAATGCCGATATTATTCCCGCCCGCAAATCCCATATTTTTTTTCACTTCAATAAAAGCAATATCCCTGTATTTTCTTGGAATCACATCAATTGAATTATCAGAAGAAGCATTATCAACAACGACAACCGAAAAATTCGGATAAGTAACGCTTTTCAGCGATTCAATGCATTCTATCGTATCATTACAGCCATTCCAGTTTAAAATTATGATATAGACCTTGGGATTCATAAATAAATCAAAATATAAAATTCAAAAATCAAAATGACAGTTAAAAATTGAGAATTTTAAATTTTGCATTGTCATTTTACATTTTAATATTTGATTTTTAAATTTAATAGATTTTTTGTATGGTTGTCCCCGGATAATAATACATAAGAATTTCCTTATAGGTTTTCCCCTGCGCCGCCAGTTGTCTTGTGCCTGCGCCAGAAAGCCCTACGCAGTGATTTCCCGCGCCGCAGGAATCATATCCGTATGTCGTGCCCTGCGGATCTTTCACACCGCCAGCCAAATATTCGTATCCTGACTGACAATATTTTCCACCCCAGACAGAACAAGCGGCTCGCGAACCAATAGTTATTAGTTCGGGCGCGCCGGAACTGTAAGCGGTGACAATCGGACTATTATTATAATAAACGACTTCGCCAAAGGTTGATTGCGCTGAAGATACAATATCAGAAGCGTATGGTTCCCGTCCATAACCTTTGTATAGCTGATCCGAAGTCGTGTTTGTTATATGATAAACTTCGTCACTCCCGTACTTACCACCCAATTGCTGATAATGGAGCGCGTATGTTCTGGCTGCCACGCTCATTGTTTTTAAATATTCCATATTTAAACCTTGATTGGTTTCGGCTACACCTTTCAGATATTCTTCCAAGGCCAGCTCATTGACCACCCAGAGCTTAGACGATTTTACAGAATAAGCAAGCTCTAAATTGCCGCGGAATTTATTGTAATTTAAGCCGGTTTTCCAGGGGGCCAAATCCTGATAAGAAACAATTTCAAGAATTGTTCCTGATTTTGGAACTAATTTGGCGAATGCGGCGGCAGGGTTGCTGACGTTTATTGAATATTGTTCTCCGGCCTGTTTGGCCGCAATCAGATTACCGCTCCTATCATAAACATCGTAGGCCCCGCTACCAGAAAATACTACCGAATTCTGGCCTGAAGGCACGTTCCAAATTGCCACGCGGATATTTGGCTGGACCTGCGACGCTGGCTGGCTCGGGGTTGGGGCCGAGGTCGGCGTTGGTATCGGAGTCGGCGAAGGTGCAGACGAAACCGGAGACTGAATAAGACCGGGGTATAATTTATCAAAATCACCCTCACTTATTTTCAAAACCTTTGCCCAGGAAAGTTTCAGTTTATTGAAGGTTGCCACGTCGGGAATCAGTATCGGCTGTCCGCTTTCTATTCTATAGACATCTGGAGTTCCTTTTTGCTGAACTAAAGTATTGTCGGGATATTTGACAAATCCGCCGCTAAAATATTTCTCCAGCTCACCGACCGAAACAGTCAACACATTTTGATTCTTATAACCCATATTCGAAAATTGCTCTGCAGATATAAATGCCAATTTTTGGCCGCCTGACAATAAATAAACGGTTGCTTCAGCCCCAGATTTGGCAAGCGTGCCGTTCTTATATCCGACAAAATCGCCGACCAGATACCGCGCCAGTTCTTCGTCGGAAATAGTTATGATTTTATTCCATTTATAGCCGAACTTCGTAAAAACCTGAGCTGACAGAATTTCTCTTTTCAGCCCGTTTTCAATAAGATAAACCGATGACCCGCTGCCTTTAACCAGGCTACCGCCAGGATACATCATCACAGCGCCCTCCAATATTGTATCAATATAATTCTGGGTCTTGCTCTGCACTTTTGACCACTGATAACCAAGCGCCTTGAAAAGCTGGCCGGAGGTTACCCAGCGCCTGCGGCCATTATCAATATAATAGACCTTGCCCTGCGGATCTTTTATTAAACTCTTGTCCTCACCATAAATTATGTCTGGACCACTGATATACAAGCTTAAATCGCCGGTCGTGACTTTTTTGACACTTGCCCAGTCATATCCGAGCTTTGTAAATTGCGCACCGGTGATGTTTAAGTGCCTTTTTTTGCCGCCGTCCATCAAAAAAATAAAAGGCGAGGGCGACGCCTGAAGCAGGCTGCCGTCCGGATATTTCAAGAACCTATCCGAGGAAAAAAGATCAAGCTGGGTTTGCGAGATAAAGGCAATCTTTGAATAAGTGCCGCCTTGCGCAGCAAAATCAGCCAATGAATTAAATGTTTTTCTCTCGCCGCTTATAATCTGATAAATACTTGAATTTCCAGACGCCTGATAAATGACCCCCTGGTATTTTTGCTTGTATTGCGCTGCTGCCTGGCGGACCGCCGCAAAATCCAAAGTGCCAGGATCTGATTTTGCCGTATCAATATCTTTGTGTCCGGCTACCACCGGCCCGGTAAAATTTAAGCTGAAGCTCATTGTTGTTGGTGTCCAGATAGAAAAAGTTTTTTGGGTAATGGCCGGGTCAAAATTGTTTGTCGCCGCCAGCCAGCCAATCAGCCTGGAAAGAGATTCTGTCATCACAGCGGGAATCGGCTCGGTTCTGTATTCTCCCAATAAACTGATGCCAATGCTGCCGTAATTGAAATTTTGGCTGGTTTTACTGTTGTAGGCATGGGCGCCTCGTGAGCCATTACCGCCCAGCCGTCCTTCGTAAATTTTGCCTTCCCGATCAATCAGATAATTGTAGCCGATGTCGCCCCAGCCATTGGTCACAGCATGAAAACGAAAAATGCTTTGGATGCGGGCAATCGCCGAAAGTGTGTCCTCATTGTAAGTAGCTGTGTCGTGCACGACAATGCGCTCAACCGGCTGCCAGTCTGAAGGATAGATTTCGTTTTGCGGCAGCCAAGAAATCATTGCATTTAATTCTCCGGAGTTATCCCAAACTGAACGGGGCTGGACAACCGGAATTTCCGAATCAGCATAATATAAAACGCTGGCCGACTGCGCTGCTGCGTTATTCGGCTCAAAAACAAAAAAAAGTCCGATGCTTGCCACAAGCATAACAATAAACAAAACAAGGCTTGTCTTTTTTATAATTTTTTCGGCCATAAAAATTACTTAAAATTAAACTTATTCTGGCTGAAAGTTGCTTAAACCCGTGATATTAATTAATACGTCCGTCAGTAGAAAAGGTTATCTTTGTTCTTATGCGCTAACTGCTGCCCGGAATATTCTGTTTTTATTTTAACAAAAAAGCGCTTCCCGGACAACCCAATAAACTTAAAAAGCAGTCCCTCCGAACTGCTTTTTAAGTTTCTCCGGATCAATTACATACTCGGCGGAACAGACGGATTTGATGGCGGTTGTGGCGGAGCTTCTCCGCCGTCTTTTTTCTTTTTCATGAACATCCAGACAATTAGCGCCACCAGCACGGCTCCTGCAGCGATATAAATCCAATCCATAATTTATTGAACCATCCCAACATTTTTTTATAACGCTCGAG
>Ga0154658_120_pt1 | contig 15667 bp, 11 predicted proteins | sample Rifle2008BG13ft_FD_116087 | JGI IMG/M metagenome (GOLD analysis project Ga0154658, IMG submission 116087) | Candidatus Portnoybacteria bacterium RBG_19FT_COMBO_36_7
CCATGACCGAGCTGGGCGGTCATGCTATTTTTCTTGATTCAAGAACCAGCCAATTTGCGCTAACCGATTTTGGTGACGAAATTAGAGCAGTTATGCGATATGGCGATATTTTGATGTTTCGGGCGCTCAAAGCGGCCGATGTTCAGCAAGCAGCCTCTTATAATCAAATTCCAGTCATTGATGCTTGTAGCGAGAAATATCATCCTTGTCAGGCCCTGGGCGATATTTTAACCATGATTGAACATTCAGGGAGCATAAATAAAATTGGTAAAATAGCTTGGTTGGGAATTCAGAATAACGTTTCAAATACTTTGAAGCTGGCCTGTGCAAAATTGGGCATAAAAATGAACTTTATTTCACCTGAACAGGACGCAGCCAGCATTGATAAAGAGCTAGACAAGCAGGCGGAGCAGATAGGAAATATTAAAAAAATTACTGATCTAAAAACCGCACTTGCCGGCGTCAGTTATGTTCATACAGATACCTGGATGAACATGGAATTTTTTGAAAACGGCAATGTGAAGCCGGAATTTAAAAAAGAGTATGAACGAAGAGTAAATATTTTTACGCCGTATCAGCTTAGTGCAAAAATTATTGACAAATTTTCTCCCAAAGCAAAAACCATGCATTGCATGCCTTGCCATATCGGTTATGAGATAACTAGAGATGCGGTCGATCATAGAAACTCGATTATATTTGATCAAGCGGAGAATCGTCTTCATGTTCAAAAAGCTATTATTTTATGGCTCCTGGGGAAGAAAAGTAATCCAATATTATAAAAATATTTTTAATAAATTCCATGAATAAAATGAAAGGTAAAAGAATTCTGATTTTTCAGCAAAGAGGCTGGGCCATAAATATCGGCCACTTTTTGGCAAAAAAACTGCAGGGGGAGGGATGCCGCCTGGCCGCGATTACACTAAAGCGCACTACACACGAATTCATTTTGAACCAGTCGGAAGTGAAATACGATATGATCATCAGCAACGATGAAATTATGGGCCGCCCGAAGGATTATTTGAAAGGGGACACTTTTTCTTTGGCCGAAATATGCAGAGACCTGGGGATAGATTCTATTTGGCCGCTCGTTTCAACACTGCGCAATCATGTCCGATCTTATAAAGACAAATATTATTACGGTTTTAAGCAGAACGTTCCCGACGAAGATATTATTGATTACGTGATGGCGGTTTACAAATGCATCAGGGAGATATTTGGTAAGTTTAAACCAGATTTTATCATTGCTCCGAATTTTGTATCCCTGCCCCATATAATGATCAGTCTTTATGCCGAACGTCGAGGGATCAAAATGGTTTCTGTTACAGATTCAAAAATAAGAGGCATCTATATTTTTTCGTATAGTTATCGCGATGACAAAGGGTCATTTTATAATAGAGTCGACGAGTTAAATACCGGCCAAGCGGAAACAAAAAACAGAAAACCCGCAAAGGAATACATCAGCAAATTCAGAGAAAGCTTCATTGGCCAGGATTACACGGATAAATGGGAATTAAAAAGGAAAAAGAGGACTTTATGGCAAAATATCAGATTTGAATTATCGCCTTATAGAACAATAGCTGGCTGGTATTTGAAAAAACATCAAAAGAAAAATTTTCTTGAAAGCACAGGCATAACGATAGATTATCGCCCGCCGCGGATCATCTTAAGGGATCATTATAGTCAGAAGAGGTATCGCAAGTTCATGAATAGATTTAATTATTACCCTTTTGAAAAAATAAAGAAATTTGTTTATTTTCCTCTTCAGTTCCAGCCCGAAGCAAGCATAGACGTGATTGCTCCTTATTTTAACAATCAAATTGAGATAGCCCGTCAGATAGCTTTATCGCTTCCCGACGACTATACGCTTGTCGTCAAAGAGCACCCAGAGATGATCGGGTTACGGCCGCCTTCTTACATTGATAAAATAGACAGAACAGTCAATGTTAAATTGGTTGATTACAGAATATCAAACGAGGAAATTTTGAAAAAAGCAGATCTAATAATAGCAGCGAGCGGTACAACCATCACTGAGGCAGCCTTTTTGAATAAACCGGTTATTCAGTTCGGGAATCTTGGCACAACTTTGAAACTGCCAAACGTTTTTAAACATTCAGACATGACAACGCTTTCTGAAAAAATTAAGGATGTTTTAAAAATTAATTTAAATATCCCAGAATATGAAAGGAGGTTAGAAAATTATGTGGCCGCCGCCTATGATACGGGTTTCGATATCGGCTATATGACTATTTGGGAGAAAGGGAAAAAGGATAAAATCGATGCCTTATGGGAAGTTTATAAGAAAGAAATTGAAAGGGCACTATGACGCTGATTATTTATAAAATCCATTAATTTATGAATATAAAATATTATTTCAGCAAAAAATTCATTAAGAAAAACTTTTTGGGAATTATTTTACCCCACTTTTTAACTTTTTTGTTCAGAAGAAAAATTTTTAATATCAAATATCAAAACATTTGTATAAAATTAACATCGTTATTGTTCGACGGGGATATTATGTATCATCATTTCCACGCCTATTACAGATCCAAGGCAAATTTTTCCACTGATAAATGGGAGCGTTTGAATATTGATCTATCGTCTGGAGCCACTTTGTATATTGATATCGGGGGTTATAACGGAATATTCGGATTACTGGCTGCTAAAAACAATCCCAATATTAAAGTCCATATATTTGAACCTAATTTATTGAGCGCTTATGTCATACATAGAAATATCATATTAAATGATATTAAAAATATAAACCTGCATCATGCCGCGGTAGGCAAAGCAACCGGTGTCGTGCCAATCAGCATAAATAAAAACGGCACTCGTGTTCAAACAAAAAACGAAATTAACTTTCTCAAAGTTAATTGTTTGGCCATAGACAGCCTGATCAATTCGTTTGCGGATAAAGATTTTGAAAATGTCGTAGTAAAAATAGATTCCGAGGGATTCGAAAAACAATGCCTGGAAGGCATGGAGCAATTTATAAAAAAATGTAAAAGATTGAACATTACACTAACCATTCATTCAAAGATTATAAGCAGTTACGGTTATACGGAAAAAGATTTTTACGATACGGCAGAAAGGTTAGGGCTTAAATTAATAGATAGCGAACGATTTAGCGAAGGGGTTGAGCTTCAGCTTCAAAAACATTAACATCTATTTTTGATTTATGTATAATAAACCATTCAAAAAACTGCCAGAATTACTTTTTCGTCTATATGCCTGGCAATTGAAGAAATCTTATCCGAACTATCAGCCAATTTTCAATAAGGGTAAATTAATAGCAGGAGGAGACAGAAGTTGTTTTGACAGATGGGAGTTTATAAAAAAAGAGATTATCAGATATAAAGCTAAATCTTTTTTAGACCTCGGTTCAGCTGAGGGTTATTATGTTTTTCAGGCGGCTAAAGAATGTCATTGTGTTTCATTAGGAGTTGATGCTGACATTCGAAGATTGGCTATGGCGAATCATCAGTTAATTCTGGAAAAAATTAACTCAGCCGGGTTTATGTTTGGAGTAATAGACGAAGAATTTCTGGAAAAAATTCCGAATTTTGATGCGGTTATTTTTATGTCTGTGATGCACCATATAATGTCTTCAAAGGGGGAAGAATATTCCAGGAATATTCTGAAAAGAATTAGATCTAAAATCAGCAAGTTTTTAATTTTTGAAATGGGGCAGTCAGATGAATCAAAAAATAAATGGGCCGTAAAGCTGCCGGATATGGGAGCAGATCCTCATCAATGGATCGTAGATTTTTTGATTTCCTGCGGATTTTCTAACGTGATTGAAATAGGCGAAAGCGATTCATACCAAAAAGACAGAAAAAGAGCGATATTTAAAGCTGAACCATGAATTTAAAAAAATCAAAAAATAAGCTTTTGAGAGACTCCGGCGCATTGGTTTTCGGGCAGGGTGGGCGGATGTTTAAGATCCCTATAATGCCGGCGGTATTTACTGAAATGAAGCTGGAAAAAGACAATTTTTTTCAAGTAAAAAAGGATATTTTTTTTAGCAATTATTTAATAGATGTTAAATTTATCGGATTCATCCAAATTACTCCCCGATTGACAGAGCTTGAAAAAAATGACGGAGAAGCAGAAATTATTAGAAAATATTTTTACTCAGCATTTGCGGGCAGAGATGATTGGCCAAGGGAAACTTTATTAAATTTAATACCCGGTGATTATTTTTTCAGGTTTTTATCAGAAGAAAAAAAAGGAGAAGAAGTGGATCATTGGAAAGATTTTTTTAACGGCATTTTTCTGCCGAAATCCTCCTGCCACGGAGATTTTCATGCCGAAAACGTCCTTTTGAAAGACAAAAAATTATATTTTATAGACTGGACCAGATATGAAGCAAGTTCCAGCCGGTATTTTGATTTAATAGATTTCTTCATATTTTCCCAAAAGGAGCAGGGAGAAGGCTGGATGAGTTTTTGGAAGAAAGCACTAAATACAAACCCGGGAGAATTATACGGAATTGAAATCATAAAAGACTATTTGATTGCTTATGCGTTTTGGAAAATATCCCAGGAATTAAAAACTTTATACCAAAGAAAAAAATTAAGCAGGCAAAAAGGAAAAAAATATTTAGTTTTTCTGGATGATCTTCAAAAAATAATTAAAGATATAAAAAAAGATGAGTTTACCAGATAAACTTTTGGAAATTTTATGCTGTCCCAAGCGCCACTGCCGTGGGGATTTGTTTCTGGCTGATAAAGGATCCGTTTTAGAGTGCTCCTATTGCGGGGATGAATATCCGATTATTGATGGTATTCCGATACTTTTTCCTAACGCGGCCTATTCTCCCGATATTCATAATAGGCATTGGGATCAGAAAGCCAATGCGGCCTCATACGCTAAAAAATACAATACTTATTTAAGAAAAGAAGGCGCGCCTTGGGGGCTTTATACCCATCATTCTGAAATGTCGGCGATAAAAAAATTAACTGATGGAATTGATTTGGCGGAAAAAACCATTTTGGACTGCGGCTGCGGCAATGGCCGGCTTTTATCTCTGTATCCCGAAGCGGGTTTGAAGATCGGCATTGATTCTTCGCTGGTATTACTGCAAGCCGCCAAAAAGCGCGAGCCAGATTTTTTCTTTGTTTGCGCCCAATTAGAAGACATGCCTTTTAAGGATGCAATTGCTGATTTTTCAGTGAGCGTGCGCGTATTCCAGCATTTAAGGAAGCCGGAGCATGCATTTGGAGAAATGGTCCGTGTGACAAAGCCATCGGGCCATGTGGCGCTTGAACTTTATAATAAGCTGAATTTGAAAGAGCTGTATAAGCGTTTCCGGATGACCAAATGGATGGAAAAAATAAAATCCTGGGGTCTTGTCTACGACAGATATTATTCGTTCAGAGAAATAAAAAAATGGTGCCGGGATAATTTTGTAAAACCCCAAAAATATGCTGGAGCAGGCTGGGGAATAAATTTCTATCTTTTTGAGCCAATAAAATTCAGGCGTTTGGCTCCCGATTGGCTGCAGAAATTGGTTTATGCGTTTTTTCTGAAAGTTGAAAATATTGTCGGAACTTGGCCATTTTTTTCAAAAACAATGGAGAAAATTTGTGTAATCGGCAGTCTGCAGGCCAAATCAAAAATAAATATTATTGGCCGGGTATCGGATAAGATTCGGAAACATTTTGATTTGAAGCGCGCTAAGAAGTTTGAAACCATTCTGAATGAACGCAATTATACTATGGTTTCCGATGATAAGTATCATCTTTTGCAGACTTTAGAGTGGTTAAAGCGGGCGCAGGATGTGACGGCCGATTCCGGCGTCAGCCGGGGATGGAGTTTTGTGCGGGGGAGTAAAAGCAATGATTCCGGATGGCAATCGTCCTACCCAGAAACTACAGGCTATATTATCCCGACATTTATATCAGCTTTTAAATTATTTAACAATGATAATTTTCTGCGTCGGGCTAAGCTGATGGCTGATTGGGAGACCAATATAATGTTTCCTGACGGAGCAGTTCATGGAGGCAATATTGCTCAAAAACCCAGCAAGGCTATTTTTGACACTGGTCAAGTCATGCGAGGCCTAATAGCATTATATGAATTTACTAAAGAAGAAAAATATTTAGCATCAGCAAAAAAATCGGCGCGTTGGATGCTAGAAAAAGAATATAACAAAGAAGGTCGCTGGATCGAGAACAATGCTGACTGCGTCAATCCTTATTCGACCACTTATAATACCTTTGCGGCTGCGCCAGTAGCGGAGCTGGGAAAAAAATCTGGCGATAAAGAGTTTCAAGAACTTGGAAGGAGGGTTGGTCGATCTGCTTTAAAAGCCCAGAATAAGAATGGGTGGTTTGAAGGCGCTGATTTTTCAGGTCGTCCGGATGCTTTGCTGCATACTATAGCTTATACAATAGACGGGCTTTGGGATTTGGGACAGATATTGGATGAAAAAAATTTTTGTGATGGGGCGAAACAGGCCTTGGATGGTGTTATATCTAAAATGGATGAGTTAGGCAGAATACCGGGTCGTTTGAATGGAAATTGGGAAGGAATTTCAAACTGGTGCTGCTTGACCGGAATCGCCCAGATTGGCCTGACCTGTATGAAAATATTTAAAAAGACAGCTGACGAAAAATATTTTCAATCGGCAAAAAAGGCTAAGGAATTTTTAAAGACCTGTCAAAATAACATCGACGACAGTTATGGCGGTGGCAGAGGAGCTTTATGGGGCAGCTGGCCGATTTCCGGCGAGTATGGAAGATTTGAGGCGCTTAATTGGCCGGCGAAATTTTTTGCTGATTTACTTATCTGTTTTATAGAAAAAAATGGAAAATAAAGATTTAAAAGTATTATGTCTGAGTTTTTGGACCCCGCCGATTGTCAGGCCGCAGTCTATTTTAATTGGCAAAATGATTCCGGAGTGGGTTAGACAAGGAATAAATCCGGTTATCTTGACTTATGATATTTGCGGTGATTGGCAGATTGATTTGCCAATTTATAAAATTCCTCAATTTAAGATAAATAAATATTTAAATAAACTGAAACTGGCGACAATTTTGGAATATTTTTATTATCGTAAACTTTTAAGAACAGCCAAGAAGATAATAGAGGAATATCAGATAAATCTTATTTTTTCTTTTTCAAATCCCCAGGCAAGCAATATTTTGGGGGCAATGATCAATAAAAAATTAGGCATTAAATTTATTTCTCATTTCAGCGATCCATGGTTTGATAATCCTTTTAAGTCTTTTTCCTGGCTGGGCGCAAAGAAAGTTTTGGCCCAAGAAAAATACATAATCAAACATAGCGCCAGAGTGATTTTCATAACCGAAACAATGAAAGAACAAGTGATGAGAAAATATCCTCAAAAATGGCAAGACAGTGCAAGAGTCATTTCCCATTGTTATGATTTGAAAGATTATCCGGATATAGAAAATAAAAGCGGCAAATACATTATTAGTTATGTCGGAGCTTTTTATGGGAAAAGGAATCCTAAAATTTTATTTCAAGCGCTAAGAAAATTATTGGATGTTGACAGATTGAAAGACAAATTTAAATTTCGAATAATCGGCGGCGCGGTTGATTACATCGCCTATAAAGAAAATCTGCAGGAACTGATCAAAGATCATGGTTTAGAACATGTAATAGAATTGATTTCGCAGGTAGATTATAAAAAGAGTCTGGAATATATGAAAACATCGGATTGTTTAGTAGTTATAGACGCTGATTACCAAAATAGCCCTTTTTTAACCTCAAAAGTAGTTGATTATGCCGGCAGCGGCAGGGCAATTATTGGCATTACTCCCGAAAATTCTCCGACAGCAGAATTTTTAAAGAAACTGGGCTATTGGTCTTTTAGTTATAATCAGATTGATGAATTAGCGGATCATTTAAATAAATTAATTTTAGGAGAAATAAAACCACAAATAGATAAAGATTTTTTGGGTCAATTTAATATAACCAATACTACGGCAAAATTAATAAATCAATTTAAAGAAGTTTTAGGAGAAATATGAAAATAGCCCTTATTTTAGGCACCAGGCCCGAAATAATCAAAATGTCACCCTTGATCAGAGAACTGGACAAAAGAAATCTGGATTATTTTATTTTGCACACCGGCCAGCATTACGATTATGAAATGGACAGGGAATTCTTTGAAGAATTAGATCTTCCGGAACCCAAATATAATTTAAGCGTCGGAAGGAACGAATATCGCAAGCAGATCGGGCTTATGGTTCAGGAAATTTCAAAGATATTAATTAAAGAAAAACCGGACATTGCTTTTGTTCAGGGTGATACCAATAGTGTTTTGGCCGGCGCCTTGGCCGCCAATAAGACTGGAATAAAAATTGCTCATCACGAAGCCGGCTTAAGAAGCCATGATTTATCAATGCTGGAAGAAACCAATCGAATAATAACCGATCATATCTCGGATTATCTTTTTGCGCCGACAAAAAACGCGGTTAAAAATTTAAAAGAAGAAGGTCTTGGGAAGGAAAAAATTTTTCTGACGGGCAACACGATCGTAGACGCGATTTATCAAAATATTCAGCTGGCCAGCAAAAAAAATGACATTCTTAAAAAACTGTATTTAAAAAAAGGCAATTATATTTTAGTTACCGCTCATCGGGCAGAAAATGTTGATATCAGAGAGCGCCTAGAAGGAGTTTTAGAGGGAATAGCTTTAGTTGGGCAATATTTAAAAATGCCGGCGATTTATCCTTTGCATCCAAGGACATCAAATAATATAAAAAAGTTTAAGTTAAAAATTAAACCTGAAATAAAAATCATAGAACCATTAGGATATTTAGAATTTTTACAGCTTGAAGCCAACAGTAAATTGATTATTACTGATTCGGGGGGGTTACAGGAAGAGGCAAGTATTTTAAAAGTTCCGTGCGTCACAGTGAGAGATAACACGGAGCGACCAGAAACAATAGAAGCAGGAATTAATATTCTTGCCGGCGCCAAACCGAAAAAAATACTGAAATCAGCCAAGCTTATATTAAAAAAACAAAAAAATTGGCCTAATCTTTTTGGCGATGGTCATGCAGCCGAGAAAATATTAGACAAAACAGAAGCATTATTTAAAAAAAGAAAGGATAAGATCCGACTCATATAGAAATTAGTAAAAGATAAAAATTTAAAAATAAAAAATAAGCCTCTTTCAGGCTTATTTTTAATACAGTTATTTTTTATCTTCCTCCGCGCCCCATGATGATTCTGATAGTTTTTAAAATAATGCTGAAGTCAAGCACAAACGAGCGGTTTTTGAGATAGAAAAGGTCGTATTGAAGTTTTTCTGTGGTATCTTCAATTGAGGCGCCGTATTCAAAATTTATCTGTGCCCAGCCGGTCAGTCCGGGTTTTACCAAATGCCTGATTTGATAAAAAGGGATTTGCCGCTGGAGGTTGACTCCAAAGACAAACTCCGGCCGCTCGGGCCGCGGCCCGACAAAGGACATGTCGCCGCGCAAAACATTATATAATTGCGGCAGCTCGTCCAGCCGTAAAGCTCTCAAGAATTTTCCGACTTTCGTCACTCGCGGATCATTCACCTGCGCCCATTGGGCGCCGTTCTTTTCAGCGGCGTCTATCATAGAGCGGAATTTATAGACATTGAAGATCTGGCTGTTTTCGCCAACCCTTTTTTGCTTATAAAACGCCGGGCCCGGCGTATCAAGCTTGATGGCCAGAATAATAAAGGGATAAAAAGGCAATGAAACAATTCCCATTGCCAGAGCGTAGATAATATCAAGCACTCTTTTAATTGTTTCGTACAGATTTTTCTTTTCGATCATCAGATTTTCCAGGAACCAAACTTCTTCAATGGCCGAAATAGGAACTTTGCCGGTTATTTTTTCATAAAACGTCGGCAGATCAAACAAGGTTATGTTTAGAGGCAGGCAGTGATACAGATTTCTAACTAAGTTCACGTCTTTATGGGGATCTATGGCGGTAACAATAACCTGGATTTTGTCCTGAACTATCCGTTCTATCATATCAAAGATAAGTTCAATGTCTTTTGGCAGGACAGTTCTTTTTATCCGGAAGCCAAACTGAGGATTGCTTTCAATATATTTTATCAGGTCTTTAGTTTCTTTTGTTTCGCCGATGACGAGCACATTATCCAGAAGAGCGCCTGAAATAAGCAAATGATTATAGATTTGCCGCCAGATGATGAATAAAGCCGCAAAAACTGCGATATTTAAAAATAGAATTGTTTTTGGCGTGATGCCAAAATAAGGAATGAAGTAAAAAAACGCCACCGAAATCCCGATATTGATAAGAAGCGCTTTGATAAGGGTCGAGAAAAAATTCAGATTGTTTCTGGCAATATGCAGGTCGTAGAGCCCGATTATGTAAAATATCATCAGCCAGACAAAATATATGATTGTGAAAGGAATAAAATGCTGGGCTGTCTGTTCTAATTTCAGATAGCCGGCGTTAAAGCCTGAGCGCAGATAAAGAGAAAACCACAAAGATAAATAGAGAACAAATATATCTCCGGCAAAGAGTAACCCCCTTTTTATTTTAGCTCCCAGCGTTCCCATGTCAGGCAGTAAAAATTAGACTTTTAATAAAAAATTGATATAATTATAAAACTTTTTATTTTCTATGCCAAGAAAGTATAAAAATTCTATGCTTTATTCTATTTCACAGGACGGTCAAATTTCTACTAACCTGGCATAATTTGAATTAATTCATTATAACAGTTTTTCTGCTTTTCGCAATATTGGATGTTAATTTAAATTTTTGACGGCATAAATTTATTAATATATAATGAAATTAATCTGAATGAAAAAGATATTAATAAAATTTACCTGCTCTCCTTCTAAAAATTATACAGCCTTATCAGAAGAAGCTTTCGGGCAAATGAAAAATATATTTCTAAGAAATTCAATATTTTGGATGAAAGTGTGGGGGATTATTTTTATCTCGGCAGTTTTTTTTATTTTGCCGATTTTTGCCAAAGCCGCCAATTTGGGCGAGCGCACGCCGTTTTTTGTAGAGAATTCATATGATTTACTGGACAGAAGCGCCCTGATGGCAACTTTGCAGGAAGTGAGCGCAAAAGCTTATTTTTATACGGAAGATGAATGGTGGAATAGCCTTAGCTCTCAGGATAACGCCAAAGCATTGATACGTGCTTTGGCGCTTGAATTTGATCAGAAAATATATCCTAAATTAACTCAGGTTTATGGTTCGCCATGGGAGCCAGGAATTGATAACGACCCAAGAATTACGATTCTTATTTCCCGCATCAAGGAAGGGGCAGGCGGCTATTTTAATTCCGGAGATGAGTATACAATAGAGCAGGTCGCAACTTCAAATGAGCGGGAAATGATATACCTTAATTCAATGTATCTTGATTCTTCCCGGGCAAAGAGCTTTCTGGCACACGAATTTCAGCACCTTATTACTTTCTATCAGAAAGATAAGCTTCGAGGAGTTTCTGATGATGTCTGGCTTAATGAAGCGCGTTCCGAGTACGCCTCGACATTGGCCGGATATGACGATTTTTTGGCGGGCAGCAACCTTGAAAAAAGAATTATAGATTTTTTTAAGGATCCATCCGATTCTCTAACCGAATGGGTAAACGTTTCAACCGATTACGGCTCAGCCAATCTTTTTATGCAGTATCTTGTCAGCCATTTCGGAAATCAAATCCTGACAAAAATTATACAAAGCCCGCTCACCGGCATTTCCAGCATTAGCAACGCCTTAAAAGAAATAGACTCAAATAAAACCGCTTCGGATGTTTTTTTTGAATGGTCTGTCGCAAATTATTTAAATGATTGTAAGGTTGACGGCCAGAAATATTGTTATCTTTCCAATGCCCTCACAGAAAAGATAAAGGTATCCCCGACGGTTTCTCAGCTTCTGTCAAACTCGGGAATTTCTTCTGTCAGCTGGACAGATTTTGTCAAAGACTGGAGCGGGCACTGGTATAAATTTACCGGCGGCAATGCCAATCTTAAAATAAATTTCAAAAAAGCCGCAGGCACAACATTTAAGGTAGCTTATATCATTCAGAGAATAAATGGCTCAGCGGAAGTCAAGTTCATTAATCTTGATGCCAACGGCGAGGGGATTGGATTAGTTGAAAATTTCGGCACCGATGTCGTTTCAATAACTTTGGTTCCTGTCAGCATAACAAACACTTCCGGCTTTAGCGCTTCGGAGCCCTACCGCACTTTTACCTATAACGTCAGCCTGACAACAGAAGCAGTCTTTCCTCAGACGCCTCCCTCCTCACCAGTGTCTTCGGGCGTGTCTCCAAATTATCCGGAAGGCTCGCTTGTTCGCGCCAAAGGGGACTACAAGGTTTATGTGATAAAAAACGGCTATAAGCGCTGGATACAGAATTCTGAAATTTTCAAATATTATCCGCATTTTGGCTGGCAGGCAGTGATTGAGGTTACACCCGAAGAGCGGGATTGGTATCGCGATTCTTGGTTGGTTCGCGCGGACGGCGATAAAAGAGTTTATGAAGTCAATGGTGACGGCACAAAATACTGGCTCAATATGACGGCTGAAGAATTTTCGCAGACCGGCCGAAAATGGGACATGGTTTATATCGTCAACAATTCAGAAAGAGATTTTTACAGAACCGGAGCGGATGTAAGGTATAAGTAGTTTTATAATAAGCGGGCGGAAGATACGTTTTCTTGTTGCGGAACTCGCGCCGCCTTTGGCGTCGCTCAGACAGTCCTCGCTGCAAAAACGCACCTTCCGCCCGTTTTTTGTTTGGGGGATGGTGGGGCTGGACAAACCAGCCGCGTTGTTTTATTATGGGGTATTATTTAGGTATTATTTAGGAGGGAACAGTTCTTAAAATAACCTATAGAAAAGCCCGCTGTCGCTAAAGCTATGGCAGGGCAAAGGAGGGTAAAAATATGGCAAAAGTGTTGGTTATTGGCTGCGGGAATGTTGGAAGTGTTGGGCTTCGAAAGATGGTTCAATGGCCGAGAATTTTTTCGGAAATTTATGTAGTAACGCGGACAACAGAGAAATCGTTTAAGGTCAAAAAAGCAATTTTGGAAAAATTCCCTGGAATTTTCAATATCCACAAAGCAGACGTAAGCAACTTTGTAGGCTTGGTGAAAATTCTTGGATTGGTTAAGCCGGATCTGGTAGTCCACTGGGGACATCCTTATGACAATTTAACCATAATGGATGCCTGTATAGAATTTGGCGTTAATTACATCGATACTGCTTGTTATGAAGAGCGCGACAAATATGGTTTTTCGCACGAACGGCAATGGTTGAGAAGCGATGCGTTTGAAAACAAAAAACTTCTTGCACTCCTTGGGTGTGGGTTTGATCCCGGAGTAACAAATATCTTTTCTGCTTATGCCAGAGATTATCTTTTTGACGAGGTTCACACGATTGATATTCTTGATTGCAATGCGGGTACGAAAAATGTCAAATTTGCGCCAAATTTTGATCCGGAGTTGAACCTTCGAGAACTGATTTTGCCCGTAAAATTCTGGCAAAAAGGGGATTGGCAGGAACGAGGTAGGATTTTTGATCTCGATGCCGGACATTTTCCGTTTAAATTTCCCGAAACGGGAGTAGTTTCAAGTCCATACCTCATGTACCATGAGGAGATGGAAAGTATCATTAAGCATATGCCGCATTTAAAACGCATCAGGTTTTGGATGACGTTTTCAAAAGAATATCTAACGTATCTGCGCGTGCTTTACAATGTTGGCCTGACAAGAATTGACCCGGTTGATTATGAGGGGGCGAAGATTGTTCCCGTTAAGTTCCTTGATGCTATTTTGCCAAAAGGCGAAGAGTTTAATCAAAGTTATCGTGGCAAGACCTGCATCGGGTGCCTTATCTCCGGCGTCAAAGGCGGAAAGAAAAAAGTTATTTTTATCTATAATGTTAAGAAACACGAGGACGCCTTTGAAGAAACTGGTGGCAATGCGATAGGATATACCACAGCGATTCCGACCGTAACGGCGGCAAGACTCATATTGGAAGGTAAGTGGGGAAAGGGCGTTTACGGAGTCAGAAATACCGAGGATTCGGTATTTGATTCCAGGGTCTTCCTCAACGATTTGGCTGTTATGGGATTGCCTTGGAAGATTGTGCAACTGAAAGAAATTCCAGCGCCACTCAGGAGAAATTATTGAATTCTGAATGCCAAAGGGATATTAATATCCCTTTGGCATTTTTTTATTTTAGGAGTATAATAATTTTTATGACGACAGAAGATAAATTCAAGAAAAATGAATTGTTAGCCAATCACACTACATTGCGCATCGGCGGGCCGGCAAAATATTTTTTTGAAGCAAAAGAAAAAAAGGAATTGATTGAGGCTTTAAAATGGGCGAAAGAAAATTCCGTGCCATATTTTATTTTGGGCGGCGGAAGCAATTTGTTGGTAAGCGACAAGGGATTCGATGGGCTAGTTATAAAAGTTAGAAGTGAAAAGTTAAAAGTTAAAAGTGAAGGTTCAAAATATATAGTAGAGGTTGAAGCCGGTGTCCCGTTAATAAAAATAATTTTGGAAACGACAAAAGCTGGATATTCGGGCGCGGAATGGGGATATGGGATTCCCGGCACCATTGGCGGCGCGATTTGCGGAAACGCCGGGAGGCTGGGACAGGATATCTCGCAGGTTATTGAAAGTGTTATAATTTTGGACGAAAATCTGGCGGAGAAAGAATTAAATAAAGAAGATTGCAGGTTTACTTATCGTGAAAGCGTTTTTAAAAAAAACGGCTGGATAATTTTGAGCGCAACATTGGTTCTTAAAAAAAAAGAGCAGAAGTTGATTGATGATATTTTGGACGAAGCAAAAAAAGTAGTTAAAGGATATCCACCATTTCCTTCGGCCGGCTGCGCCTTTAAAAATTACGAGATTAAAAATAACAATGGCCAGTTGCCCAAAGAACATCCGGAACTTGAATCTCAAATTCGCGGTGGAAAAATTGGCACGGGATATTTAATTGATGCATGCGGATTGAAACAAAAACAGATTGGTGGGGCAAAAATTTGGGAAGGCCACGCCAATTATATTATAAACACCGGAAATGCCCGGGCAGAAGACGTTATTTCGCTGATTGATATCTGCAAAAAATCAGTTAAAGAAAAATTTGGCATTGAACTGGAAGAAGAAATAAGATTGTTGGGATTTTAAAAATATTTTGCTGCAAAAATAAATCACAGCCGCCAATTTTAAAAGGCGATTTGTGATTTTTTATTTTTCTATTGCATTTTTAAAAATAAAGGCGTAAAATTAAAAATAGAAATAAAAAAATAAAAAAAGTGGAAAACTTTTATTGCATAAAAAATTTATGAAGTTTATTATAAAAAGTAAGGACATAAAAATTTCGCAAGATTTAAATTTATATATTGAAAAAAGGATCGGCAAGCTTGGAAAGTTTCTGGAAGACATTAATCCGGAACTGATTGAAGCAATTATTGAATTTGAAAAAATAATCGGCAGGCAAAAACAGGGAGAAATTTTTGAAGCCCATATCAATCTGCAGTTTCCTGGTAAATTTTTCCGTTCCGAAGTCCGCGGCGAAAATTTTTTCTCGATGATAGACGATGCAAAAGAAGAATTAGAAATAGAAATTATAAAACATAAAACAAAAAAAGAAACATTATTTATAAGAGGAGCCAGGAGTTTCAAAAAACTTTACGGCATATCGCCACTAGCCAG
>Ga0154658_119_pt2 | contig 15495 bp, 13 predicted proteins | sample Rifle2008BG13ft_FD_116087 | JGI IMG/M metagenome (GOLD analysis project Ga0154658, IMG submission 116087) | Candidatus Portnoybacteria bacterium RBG_19FT_COMBO_36_7
TCTTTCTTGAAGCGCATTTAATGATTAATAAACCGCAGGAAGCTACAGAACTATGGCTGCAGAGCAAAGTCAAGAGAATTATTTTGCATTGGGAGGCGCTGGAAAAAATCCACAGCCATGAGATGACGCCCTATAAGACCGCTTCGCGGCCTGGATTCCCCGTGATTGACCTGGTTGAAGAAGCGCATCGGCATAACAAGGAGCTGGGCGTGTCATTGAATCCCGATACGCCGATCTCGGTTCTGGACAGCTTTATTTATGATATTGATTTGGTGCTTTTGATGAGCGTTAATCCGGGCAAGGCCGGCCAGGAATTTCAGGAAAAAGTTATCCCCAAGATAATTGCGTTGCGGCAAAAATACCCTGATGTTAAAATAGAAATAGACGGAGGAATTAATCCCCAGAATGCAAAAAAAATAGCTCAAGCCGGAGCTGATATTTTAGTTGCCGGATCTTCTGTTTTTGAGAGTAACGATATCGGAGGGGCAATCAATAAATTAAAACAATCATTAGCAGATTAACTTAATTATTCTAATTAACTTAATTGGCCTAAAAATGTCCCACTTCGCAGGACTGGATTTGGGCAATTAGAAATTTTTCTTATGTACAATATTCTCAACAGCCAGGAGCTTGATTCGCTTAAGCAAAAAGAACCGCAGAGGTTTCAATATGTGCCAGAAGGCGGTTTTTATTTAAATTTAAAAAATCTGGAATTGGCGCCGGCCGAAGGCCTAGATATGGCGCGCATGCAGAATCTAGCAAGGATACTGCGCGGTTTAGCATTTTCAGCCATTCAAGGCGTCAAATCAGGCCATCCGGGGGGCTCTTCTTCAAAAGTTGAGCAGATTTTGACTTTGGTTCTGTCTGGCGTTCTGGCTTTTGACCCGATGCAGGAGCGCCATGCCGGAAGAGACCGAATGGTCTGGTCAGCCGGCCATTGCACGCCGCTTTTCCACGCGATATTGGCTCTGATATATGAATCTTTGCGCCGCCAGGGAACCGAAATTGACAAAGAAAAACTTGGCGCGGTAATGCCCGGATGCCTGGCTCGTTTTCGCCATTGTAACGGGCCTTCTGGCCATGTTGAATCGCATTACGCTCTGGCCGATGTTTCGACCGGCTCTTCGGGGCACGGTTTTTCAGCTGCTTTGGGCTTGGCGACCCTGCAAAAATCCTGCGGCCTGCCCTGCAAGGTTTTTGTCATGGCCGGCGACGCGGAAACCGAAGAAGGCATCAGCTATGAGGCCAGAAATACCATTAATACTCTTGGCATGGATAATCTGATAGTCAGTCTGGATTTTAACAACTTCGGCATTGACGGGCCGATAACCGAAGTCATCGGTTCGCCTTATATTAGTCATTGGTGGGGAATGGGATGGAATGTTGTTGAAGTTGACGGTCACAATTTTACCGAGCTTTTTTACGCATATCAGAAAGCAGCGCAGGGATTTGGCAATGCCAGGCCGACAGTTGTCATCTGCCATACGATCAAAGGCAAACATTACGGAAAATACGAAAACACGCCGGCTTCCCACGGCGCGCCGGCTCCGCAACCCGAATACATCGAGATAATGAAAAAGCTCGGTTTTGAGATTCCCGGAGTTGAAGGAGATATTCAAAAAGATATTGATGTTGTCACTTCTCAAATAACGCCGGAAGACGTCAGCTATATGATTCAGCGCCTGGAATTGGCCAAGAAGAAAATAAAATCCGAAGATGAGCTGAAAAAGACTATGGAGAAGGCTTTGGCCGGCCGGCCGATAGCTGATTACAAAAGCATTAAGCGGCCCGAAACCCTGCCGCCCGAACTTGTCTTTAAAGAAGGCGAAAAAACACCGACCAGAAATGCAACCGAAGCGTTTTTCAGATGGCTTATGGGAAAGAACGCTTTTTTCTATATCGGTTCAGGTGACCTGGCAAAATCCATACTGACCAGCAAAGCCGAAGACGTTTACGGCATTATCAGCAAAATAAATCCTCTGGGCCGCGGCATCCGCTTTGGCATTGCCGAGCAAAACATGGCTATGATGTCTACATCGCTGACCTTGGATATCCTGCCCGGCGGCTTCAGGCCGATGAGCGTTTTTGCCTCCTATGGCGTCTTCACTTCCATTATGAGCAATTCGGTTCGCATGGCTCTGATAAACAACTATTTTGACCCGGCGGCAAAAGGATTTTTTATTATGTTGGCCGCCCATGACGGCCCCGAAACGGCCGAAGACGGGCCGACCCATCACGGAATGTTCTGGATGTCGCTTTTCAATGCCTATCCTGGCATTAAAGTATATAAGCCGATGGATGCGAACGATACAATTGAGATGTTATTTTATGCATTGGAACGGGGAGAGCCGGTGGCTTTTTCTGTTATGCGGCCGCCAACGCCCGTGCTTGTGCGCGGCCCTTCGACAGGCTCAGGGCAAGCATACAGCGTCCCGCCTGCGCGGGAAGCGATTAATGGCGCATATGTTTACAAACCCTTTTCCAATAATGGCAAACCTAAAAAGATTCTGGCCGTTTGTGGAGGCCAGGTAATGGCAAACATTCTGGAAATTTTGCCCGAACTTGAAGACAATCTGGATATCAAGATTATCGCCGTCACTTCGCCGGAACTATTTGAGGAGTTGAGAGCCCGCGACCGGCAAAAAGCCAATTCTATTTTGTCTGACGAAGAACGCCAGTATGTCGTCGCCCTTCACAACGGCTGGCCCGGATTCCTTCACCCTTTTGTTTTGCCCGGCGATTATGAAAAAAGGGTTATCGGCATCAGCGAATACTTAAAATCAGGCCCGGCGGCAGAAGTCTATCAGCTGGCGGGATTTGATGCCAAATCGCTGAAGGAGAAAATATTGAAAACAATATAATTAATTAACTTTTGAATTTTGAATTGCTCGCCTCGCTGTAGCTTTGGCGAAGCAGGTCATTTTACATTTTGATTTTTGCATTTTGATATATTTTTATGTTTGACGTCATCACATTCGGCTCCGCCACGCGAGATATGTTCGTTATTAGCAAAGATTTTCAGGCGATAAAGTCTGATGATTTTGTTTCTGGCAAAGGGCTTTGCGTGAGCGCGGGCTCAAAGATTTTTGCTGAAGATATTGTTTTTGCTTCAGGGGGCGGTTCTAGCAATTGCGCCGCTACTTTTACTCTGCAGGGATTGGCAACCGCCTGTGTCACAAAAGTCGGCGATGACCCGGGAGGCAACGCTGTTATAGATGATCTGAAAAAATTGGGCGTCAACACGGGTTTTATTTTAAAAGACAAGAAATTCAAAACCGCTTATTCGGTCATTCTTTCACCGCCGCACGGCGAGCGGACAATTTTGGTTTATCAGGGCGCCTCGCACGAGTTGCGCAAAGAAGAAATTTCCTGGCAGGAGCTAAAAAAAACCGAATGGTTTTATATTTCCGGCCTTTCCGGTGCCTCTTCCGAAATTTTTGAGTCGATTATCAATTTTGCTCATGAGAACGGAATAAAAATTGCCGTCAATCCGGGCGAAGCCCAGCTCAAAATGGGCATAGACAGGCTTGAGCCGTTATTGAATAAAATTGATATTTTTATTTTAAACAAAGAAGAAGCTACCCGCCTGACCTGCCTTCCTTATAATGCGGAAAAAGAAATATTCAAACGCCTTGACAACTGGATAAGGGGAATTGCGGTAATGAGCAAAGGGCCCGAAGGAGTGATGGTTTCTGACGGCCGTGATATTTACAGCGCGGGAATTCCGAAATCCGGGATTTTAGACAGGACTGGGGCGGGCGACGCGTTTGGCTCGGGATTTGTGGCCGGCCTGATACAAAAAAGCAAACATAAAAAACCGGATGCTTCAGCCATTGAATATGCCATCCAGCTTGGCACGGCCAACGCTACCGGTACGGTCCAGCATCTTGGCGCCAAAAACGGCTTGCTTAAAAAAGGAGAATGGGGGCCATGGAAACGCGTTGAAGTGAAGTCGTATCGGATATAATATTTTTTGTCTGGTTTAGTTTTTAGGGGGCAACAGTGTTTTTAAATAATTCAAAAATCAAAAATCAAAGTGCAAAATGACAATGCAAAATGTAAAATTTTTAATTTTGGACTGTCATTTTGATTTTTGCACTTTGCATTTTGAATTAACTTCATGAATGCCATAGAATATATCGCCAAACTATTGCGCACACCCGAGCCGGTCCTTTCTGAATTGTTTGAAAAGATGGAAAGATTAAGCGGCAAAAGCGGCGTGCCGGAAAAGATTTTTAAGGAGAACAAAAAAATAGTCAGCCGCAAATTGGATGAACTTGAAATAAAAGAAGGCAAAGCAGACGCCCAATATATTGAGCGGGAACTGCTAAAAAAAACCAAAGAAGCGGACGCGGCATTTTTTGAATTTTTGGGCAAACCCGATTTTAGCAAGCAGGAATGCTGCAGTACAATGATAGATATTTTGAAAAAAACTGCCAATATCACCAAGGGTTTTTTTGTCAAGGAAGAAAAATTGCGGAGTTTTTTGATGCTTAATCCGCCAAAAAATATTTTAAGTGCCTTAAATTATAAAAGCGTGGGCCAGATGCTGGAGAACGAGGACCTTTATGAGATATTTGCCGCCCTGCGCTTTGTCGAAAACGAAAAATGGCTTAATCAGGTTTTTTTTCATCCTTACAACGATCTGCGCGCTGATAATTTTGAGGAAAGAGAGATAAAGATAAGCGTGCTTTCGCAGAAATGGACGGCTATCGGCGAAAAATTCGTCGGCAAGAAACTGCACAATATCAGTCATTTAAAAGAGCTTGGTTTCGTTTTTGTCCTGCCGATGCAAAAAGACCATTTTGTCGGTCAAAGCCTGGAAACATTCAGCCTTATTTTGCATTACCTTCATGAAATAGATTTTTATTCAAAGCTTTTCAAAAAATATTCGGCCTTGCCGAATTTTGGAGAAAACATAGTTAAACTTTTATCGGGTGCAATATCCGATACGATGCCAGAGCCGGACGGCAGTGTTCTTTGGCGGATAATTGTCAGATACTTGGCAAAGATAGACGAAAATGACCCGCGGCTGTTTCAGCCGCATGTCAATCCCGAAACCATTCATTGGCTAAAAGCCGAAAAAGAAATAGATGCGATGGCCGATAAAAACCCGCAGATAAAAATGGATTTTTGGCGCGAGATAGATGATTTTGTCGGCGAAATTTTCCCGGCCGGAAAAAAAGGAGAAGATATTGTCAGTTTTGACCTGGTGGATAATGTCATTTCACTTACTCACGGCGGGCTGGGCAAATATCTTTATCATCAGCAGGAGGCTTTATGGAACAAGATCTTCATTGAATATATGGGAGAGGAAAAACTGGAAGAAATGGTGGTACAGAATTTGGAAAAAGGATATATAGAACTGAAATAAAGCTCAAATTTCAAAATGACTAAATTATTTTTTTGGATTTTGAGCTTGATTTGTCCCCCTACGGGAGATCTCTCTAAAGGGAGAAAATAATTTGCCCGCCCGCCGATTGCCAAAGCGAACAAGTGGTTTTAATGAGTTATACCTGTATTTAGTTTTTTTCATCAATATCCCATTGTTCATCCAATCGGCTTTGGCGGGCGGGGATTTTGACATTTGGATTTTCATGTTCAATCCTAAAGAGATATTAAAATTAGCTCAGACGGGGAAATATGCGATTGGTTCGTTTAATTTTTCAACTGCCGAAATTCTCAAAGCAATAGTTTTGGCGGCCAAAGAATTAAAATCGCCCATTATTGTTTCAACTTCAGAGGGCGAAGCTAGCTTTTTGGGCATGCGCGAAGCGGCGGCTCTGGTTGAGGCCTGGAGCATTGCCACTAAATTGCCGATAATTCTGAATCTTGATCACGGCAAGACGCCCGAGCTGATAAAAAAAGCGATTGCCGCCGGCTACAGTGCGATACATTTTGACGGCTCGCACCTGCCATATCTTGAAAATCTGGCACAGACAAAAAAAGTTGTTGATTATGTCAGAGGAGTGGAAAAAACTTTTGACAGGCAAATAATAGTTGAAGGGGAGCTTGGCTATTTGCGCGGCTCCTCCTCTGTGCACAAAGAAGCGCTGAAAGTTGAATCCGAAGATATGACAAGCCCGGAACAAGCAGAGGATTTTATTGCGCATAGCGGAGTTGATTCGCTGGCGGTGGTCATCGGCAACGCTCACGGCGTTTTCGCGCAAGGCCAAGAGCAATTGGATTTGGGCAGGCTGGACGAGATAAGAAGAGTCGTTGGCACCCAGGCCTTTTTGGTGCTGCACGGCGGCTCGGGTATCCCCGAAAAAGATATCAAAAAAGCGATAAAATTGGGGATAGTGAAAATAAATATAAACACGGAACTGAGAGTTGCCTATAAAGAGGCGATAGAAAAACAAATAAAAGAAGAGCCAACAGAAACCACGCCTTATAAAATAATGACGCCGGCCTTAGAAGCGGTTAAAATTGTGTCGGGGGAGAAAATAAAATTGTTCGGAAGTAAAAATAAATTAAAAGATTTAAGAATATAGATTCAAGATTTAAGAATTTATTCTTAAATCCTAATTCATTATTCTTAATTTACACACAATGAAGGTTTTTGTGACAAGACAGATTCCCGAAAGCGGAATCAAATTAATGAAGGATGCAGGCTTTGATGTTGAGGTTTCGCCGCAGGACGGCGTTATCCCAAGAGATCTGCTTTTGCAGAAAGTTAAGGGAGTGGACGCTATTCTTTCCATTTTAACAGATAAAATGGACACCGAATTGATGGATTCGGCCGGGCCGCAGTTAAAAGTAATTGCCAATTATGCGGTCGGATATGATAATATCAATCTGCAGGACGCAGCCGCCCATAATGTTATCTTGACAAACACACCCGGCGTTTTAACTGAATCAGTGGCAGAACACGCAATTGCGCTGATGTTTGCTCTGGCACACAGGGTTGTTGAGTCTGATCAGTTTATGCGGGATGGAAAATATGTCGGCTGGGGGCCGATGTTGCTATTGGGAAACGACATATTAGGAAAAACTATCGGATTAGTTGGAATGGGACGAATCGGTGCCAATGTCGCCAAAAGAATGTGTGACGGTTTTGGTGTTAAAATTCTTTATTATGACCGTGCCCGCAGCGAAGAAATAGAGAAACAATACAAAATGGAATTTGTTGACCTTGAAACTTTATTAAAAAATTCAGACTTTGTTTCAATCCATCTGCCAATGACGCCCGAAACCAAGCATATAATCGGCGCACCGCAATTGGCGATGATGAAAAAAACGGCTTATTTGATCAATACGGCCAGGGGTCCGATTATTGATGAAGCTGCGCTGGTGGAAGCTTTAAAAAACGGTATAATCAGAGGGGCGGCACTGGATGTTTATGAGCAGGAGCCAAAAATGGCTGAAGGCCTGGCGCAAATGCCAAACACGGTTTTAACACCGCATACCGCTTCGGCCACCGAAGAAACAAGAGGAGCGATGTCGGAGCTGGCGGCAAAGAATATTATAGAAGTATTGAACGGCAGACCGCCTATAACTCCGATCACGCCCAAATAGTCAATATGAAAATTAAGGTAGAGCGTCCAAAATGTATCTCTTGCGGTTCTTGCGCGGCGGTTTGTCCGCAATATTTTGAGATGGAAGAAAGCGGGCTGGCTCATCTTAAAGATTCAAAAAAGGACGCTGATGGAAACGAGGAATTAGAGGTTAAAGATCCCGTCTGCGCAAAAGATGCCTCGGAAGTCTGTCCGGTGCAGATAATAAAGATTAGCGACTAGCAACTAGTGGATAGTTTATTGGTGGTCGTTGTCCGATGACGAAAACTTGTTTTTTAAAGAAAATTATGATAGACTTTTAGCTGTCGATAATTAAATATCTATGTTTGAAATTAAAGCGACGCCACGCCAGGAGCTTGGCAGAAAAACAAATAAACAAAGAAAGGCAGGGCAGATCCCGGCCGTTATTTATGGCCACGGGGTTAAATCAGAACCCCTTTATGTTAACGCCAAAGATTTTATTAAGGTCTATAGTGAAGCCGGGGAATCATCCTTGATTACTCTTGAAGTCGGCGGTAAAAACAGGAATGTTTTGATCCACGATGTGGCGCGAGATCCGTTGGGCGAGGAATTTTTGCATGTTGATTTTTATCAGGTCAAGATGGATGAAAAAATCAAAGCGGAAGTGCCATTAAATTTCATCGGCGAATCGCTAGCTGTTAAAGCTGAGGCGGGAGTTTTGGTCAAAAATATAAAGGAAGTGGAGATTGAGGCGTTGCCCAAAGACTTGCCGCACCATATTGACGTTGATATTTCAGCACTTGAAAATTTTGAAGATCATATTTTCGTTAAGGATATAAATGTTCCTGGCGGCGTCAAAATCATAGCGGACGAAAATGAGATTGTTGCTTCTGTCATCCCGCCCCGCTCGGAAGAAGAATTAGCGGCGCTTGAGGAGAAAGTTGAAGAAAAAGTTGAGGAAGTTAAAGTTGTCGGTGAAGAGGAAAAAGCGGCCGAAGCCGCCGCGGCAGAGCCAGGCTCAGAAGAAAAAAAGATTGAAGAAAAAGCGTAAACTCCCGCACAACGAATTTATGTCTTTGGTTTTGGGATAAAGTTTTTAGCTTGCTAGCCGCTTGTCCCGGAGACCAACGCCAATGGTTTCCTGGTGAGGTAAATTTAAAATATTTGATATAATAAAGAGAATATGGAGAGATTTTTTAAGAGCCAAAAACGATCAAACGCCGGCCTCGGCCTATTTGGGTTCCGGCGTTTTTTTATTGCGGTGAGCTTGATGAGCGCGGCTATTTTTGCCACCTATGCCATTTCCACCAACGCCTCGGTTGACGACCTGAAAAACAGCCTGCAGCAGCAATTAGACGGTATCCAGGCGCAGATTGATCAGTACCGCGCCGAGATTGGCGAAGCGCAATCGCAGACAAAAACTCTAAAAAGAGAAATTCAGCTTTTGGATGCGAAAAAAAAGGAAATGGAGCTTCAGGTTCAACAGACACAGCTGGTATTGGAGCAGACAAAGCTTGGTATTGATGAAAAAAACAGCCAGATTCAGGGAGAAGAAAATAAATTAGATAGAGAGAGGAAATTATTAGCCGAATATGTGCAGGGAATATACGAATTTGATCAGGAGAGCATGATAGAGCTAATTTTCAGCAAAAAAAGACTCTCGGACGTTTTCAGCGAGATGAGCTCGCTTGAGGCAATGCAAAAGAAGACACAGGAGACGATTGCGCAAATAAAAACTATCAAAGTAAATTTGGAACAACAAAAAGAAGAACTTTCTCAGAAACAAGAAGAAGAATTACAGTTAAAGGCGCTTCAGGAAATTCAACGGGCTTCTCTGAAAATTCAGCAGAATGAAAAAAGCAACCTTTTGACTCAGACAAAAGGAGAAGAAGCCGCTTATCAAAAAATGCTGACTAAAGCGAAAGCTAATGCCACAGCCATTAAAAAACAGATGTATCTTCTTGAAGGTGTCGGTCTTTCAATGACGCTTGAAGAAGCTTATAATCATGCAAAATTTGCCGCCGATCGAACCGGCGTGCGGCCGGCGTTTTTGCTGGCGGTTTTGAAACAAGAATCAAGCTGGGGAACTAACGTTGGTACAGGTAACTGGAAAAAGGATATGCATACGCGCGACCAGAAGGCATTCTTACAGATATGCGATGAATTGAATTTAGATCCAGACCAGATGCCGGTTTCGCGCAGGCCGTCTTACGGCTGGGGCGGGGCCATGGGACCGGCGCAATTCTTGCCTTCCACCTGGCTTTCGTATAAAAACGAAGTTGGCAGGCTGACCGGTCATAATCCGCCTTCTCCCTGGAACATTGACGATGCTTTCACGGCCGCAGCGCTCAAACTGGCAAACGCAGGAGCCAATCAAAAAACCGAGGCTGCCGAATGGAAAGCGTCTATGGTTTATTTTGCGGGCAGCAATTGGGGTAAAGCGGTCTACAGTTTTTACGGAGATTCGGTGATGGACCTGGCTGCTCTCATTCAGGGACAGCTTGATATAATGCTGGCCTGATTTTTTAACGAAGACTAATTTTAAAAAGAATACAAAAACCCCGTGTAACGGGGTTTTTGTATTCAAAACCAAACTTTTATTATCCTGACAGAGGCCAGCTTAGCTGGTCAGGGAAGGAACGAGCAAAACGTATTTATGAAGATTTTGCAGCTGTGTTTCGCTCAATTTCTGGGAATTATCAACGGCTTCTTTGATTAATCCTTCATCAAACGTTAGTTCCTGCCCGATTGCCAGGCCGTATGTGCCGGTCCGATCTTTTATGTAATCTTCAATATAGATTTTGTGTTCGGGCGTGATATCTTTTTTAAGATCAGGATGAGATTCTAGATATTGTTTAGTCGCTTTTCTTGCCAGATGGGTGATGCCGGCGCCTTTATTAGCCCTAACGGTAATTTTAGCATTTTCTAATTTAGTCACTTCGGCTTTTTCCTCGGTTTCTGAGGTTCCGGCTGTCTGCTGATTGGTCTGGCCGGTTTGACCGCCAACATTTACCTGTTCGGGCTTGACCGTTCCTTCGTCATTTTCCTGCTGCAGTATATCTTCAATGATTCCTGCTTCATTCGCTTTCTGGTAGTTGGAATAAAGATAGATTCCGCCGGCAATTATCAGAATACCGATTACGGACAAAATAAGATTGGAACGGTTTCTGCCAGACCAAACTGAGAATCGTGACCACCAGCCGCCTTTATTGCCGAATTTAGGACCAGGCATCATCAGGGGTTCTTTCGGGCCTCCTTTTAACTGCTCCATATTTGACACCTCCTTCCGGTTGCCACAAAAACTTTATATCACCAACCATAAAGATTGCTTTAAAAGTGGTGACGCAAAGCCTTTATGGTTGATTAAATTTTATCCTCCTCTCCTCGCTTCGTTCTTTGAAGCGGGTTCCCCTCCAAATTATTTTATGAAAGAACAGTGATAATTTTTAATTTTCCTATTTTTGAGAAAAAGCTTTGATTATCTGGTCCATTTTTCCGTCTAAAATTGCTTCCAAATTATGCCATGATTTGCCAATACGATGATCTGTTATCCTGTTCTGAGGGAAATTGTACGTTCTTATTTTATCGGAACGTTCAGCACCTTTGATTTGTTCTCTGCGCTGCTGGTCAAGAGTCGTTGTCTGCTGGGTCTGCTGGCTTTCGTAGAGCTTGTAACGGAGGATCTCCAGCGCCTTTTCCTTATTTTGACCCTGCGAGCGCTGGGTTCGCGACAAAATGACGATGCCAGACGGAATATGGCGCAATCTGACCGCTGTTTCAACCTTATTTACGTTTTGCCCGCCAGGACCGCCGGCCCTCGCCGTTGTAATCTCTATGTCCGCGGGATTTATCTTTATTTCGGAAGCCTCAACTTTAGGCATAACGGCGACAGTGGCGGTTGAAGTATGAATACGGCCGTTCTTTTCGGTTTTAGGAATTCTTTGCACGCGGTGCACGCCGCCCTCGTTTCTTAGTAAATTATAAGCTTCTGAAGAATTTATTTCAAGCGAAATTTCTTTGTAGCCGCCAGAAGGACCAGCGTTTGAGTCAATCAGGTTTTGCGGCCAACCTCTATTTTGGGCAAAGCGCAAATACATTTTATACAAGTCCATAGCAAAAAGAGCGGCTTCATCGCCGCCTGTTCCGGCCCGAATTTCCAAAATTATACCTTTGGGCTGTTCTAACATTTATTAGTCTTGGTTTTTGGTTTTATCGGCCGGTAATTTTTTTGGTCCTAGCCTTTAATTTTTTTGCCCTTGACATTGCCCCCAGACGAGACCGGCTGATGCGTCTTTTAACCAGTTATTTTTTCCTTTTTTTTATCTGCTTTCCTTTTTCCATCATCTTTTTGAATCTTTCCACTCGGCCGGCTGTATCAACCAGCTTTTCTTTGCCGGTGTAAAAAGGATGACAGGCAGAGCAGATTTCAACAAAAATTTCGGGCTTGGTTGAGCCGACTTTGAAGGTATTGCCGCAGGCGCATTTGGCAACTGCGTCATTGTGATATTTTGGATGTATGTTTTTCTTCATACCAGGTAGTAGAAATTCGACAATATTTTAAATTGCTGCCAGGCAGCAGTCGAATTTTCACTACCTGGTATACTTTAACAGTTTATCATAAAATACGATTTTTGCAATAGATTAATAGTAACTGATTGGCTCCGGATATAAATGTTGATTTATCCAGGAATTCATTATATACTGGTTGCATAAACCAGATAAGGAAACTGACTACCGGAAAGTGGTTAGTTTGTTTTTGGAAACTGGTGAAAATATATTATGGCAGAAGAAAAAAACGAATCAGCACAGATAGAGAAAAAAATAGAAGTTAGGCTGCCGACAGCCGAACAGCTTGTTGAGGCAGGGGTTCACTTCGGGCACAAAACCTCGCGTTGGAATCCAAAAATGGCTTCTTACATTTTCGGCGCCAAAAACGCTGTTCATATTTTAGACATTGATAAGACCCTTTTAATGCTCAAAGAAGCGGCCGAATTTGCAGCTGCGATTGCAGCCAAAGGGGGCCTGTTAATTTTTGTCGGCACAAAACCTCCGGCCAAAAAAATAATCAAGGAAGCCGCCGAAGTTTGCGGCATGCCTTTTGTCAACTTAAGATGGCTTGGCGGCACCTTGACTAATTTTAAGACAATCGGTAAGCGGCTGGAATATTTTAGGGATCTGGAAAGAAAAATGGCCGAAGGAGAGCTCAAAAAATACACGAAGAAAGAACAGCTTGGTTTTTCAAGACAGCTGGAAGAAATGGGAAATATTTTTGGCGGCATAAAAAACTTGACCAAACTGCCCGAAGCTATTTTTGTGACTGATTTAAAGGAGAACCTACTGGCGGTAAAAGAAGCTAAAAAAAGTAAAATAAAAGTGATTGCCATCGCTGATACGAATGCGGACCCAAAAATGGCTGACTTTTTGATTCCGGCGAATGATAATGCAGCTTCTTCTGTTAGAATTATTGTTGATACGATAGCCGATGCAATAAAAGAAGGTAAAAAATAAAAATAATTTATGATTATTACCGCGCAACAAGTCAAGGAATTAAGAGATAAAACACTGGCTTCGGTGTCAGACTGTAAAAAAGCGCTTGAAGAATCCGGCGGCGATTTTGTCAAAGCGCAGGAAATTCTAAGGAGACGCGGCAAGCAGGTGGCGGAAAAAAGAGCGGGAAAAGAAACCAGGCAGGGGATAATTGAATATTATGTGCATTCAAATAAAAAAATAGGCGCACTGGTTGAGTTGAATTGCGAAACTGATTTTGTCGCCAAGAATGATAAATTCAGGGAACTTGCCCATGACATCGCTCTGCACGTGGCAAGCATGAACCCGCAGTATCTTGAAGCAGCAGACATTCCTCAGGAAGTCTTGGAAAAAAAAAGAAACGAATTTATGGAAGAAATCAAAAATTCGGGCAAACCGGAAGCCGTTCAGAAGCAGATATTAGAAGGAAAGATGAAAAAATTCAGCGAGGAAATCAGCCTGCTTGAGCAGCCGTTTGTTAAAAATCCCGATGAGAAAATAAAGGATTTGGTCAATGAATATACGGGTAAGATCGGGGAAAATATAAAAATCGGAAAATTCATCAGGCTTGAAATCTTATGAAGACTCTGATATTAAACATTGCTCCATGGGTTATGGCCGGACTGAGCATAACAAGCATAACTTTTATATTTTTGAGAAAAAGATCTTTGCTTTTGAAATTGCCGGCCAGACCCCCCGAAGGACAGGAACATGTTTCTATTTTTAAGGCTTTGATACAGAAAATAATTATAAGAATGAAAGGGCTGCGGTATTTCAGCTATCAGCCGGCTATGGCCGCCTGGTTTGAAAAGATTCTAAGAAAAATCAGGGTATTGCTTTTGAAAATTGATAATGTCTTCTTAAGAATGATTGGCGCTTCACGCGAAAAGACTCAGATTTGGACAGTGCGCTCGCGTGCCTGGATGGAACAGCATCGGCTGAAAAAAATTAAAAAACTTGAGGTGTTGGAAAAGCTTGATCAAGCTGAAATAATAGAAACCATTCAGAAAGCAAAGGAAGAAGTGAAAAACGGCAAAAAAGAAAAAAAAGAGGAAGAAAAGAAGATTGAAATAAGCGAAGGAGAATTAAGACAAGCTGAAGAAGCCAATTGTATAGATTTGATTGCCCGCGATCCGCGCAACATCGAATCATATCGGCGCCTGGGTTTTCTTTATTGCGAACTAGGCAACAAAGAAGACGCCAAAAATTGTTTCAAGCAGGTTCTAAAGCTCAACCCCGATGATTTGGAGGTAATCAGCAAAATGAAGGAATTGATATAAGAAATGCTCTCAAGTCTGGCGCCTTAGCTCAACTTGCCCCACCATCTTTTGCCGAAGTAGCTCAAAGGTAGAGCAACTGTTTTGTAAACAGTAGGTTGTCGGTTCGATTCCGACCTTCGGCTCTGAAAGGTGCAGGGGCAAAGTTCTTGGTTTAAGTCCCTTCATCGGCTCACTGAATTTCACTCATTTAATTTTGATTTTTGCATTTTGATTTTTGGTTTAATTTTCCGGCGGTGGCAGAGCGGCTATTGCGGCGGTCTGTAACCCCGCAACTGCGGGGCGACTCCTACCTAAAAAGAGGCGATAGCGCGAGAGAGGTATTTTAAAGGGGGCGGGAAAGCACGCAATATTCTTGAAAGTTTAATTAAACAAGGGAAATAACCGGCGGTGGCAGAGCGGCTATTGCGGCGGTCTGTAAAACCGTTTTATGTAGGTTCGACTCCTACCCGCCGGACCATAATAGCTACTAGAAAATAGCTAATATCGAATAGTCGTAAAATCATTTTACTGATCTAATCGCTAGTTGCTAAACCCTAGTTACTAATTTATGACCATTGAAGAACGTTTCAATTTAATAAAGCGTAATACCGCCGAAATTCTGACGGATGAGGAATTGATGGAGCTTTTAAAAACAAAGAAAGAGCCGGTATTATATATCGGTTATGCGACAACCGGCCGGCCGCACATCGGCTACATGATCCCGGCCACGAAGATAAGAGATTTTGTTGAGGCCGGAATTTATGTAAAAATTCTGCTGGCTGATATGCATGCCTTTTTAGATAATATGAAAAGTACACTGGAGCTGGTTGATAAAAGAGTTGAATTTTATAAACATGAATTGCGGGAACTTTATAAAGCGATTGGAATTGACATTTCAAAGATAGAGTTTGTCAAAGGCAGCGATTTTGAGCTGGACAAAAAATACACTCTTGATGTTTATAAGCTGGCTGACGTGACGACTGCCGAGCGCGCTCAGCATGCAGCGGCGGAAGTCGTTAAATTCGGCGAAAATCCCAAACTGGGCGGTTTGCTTTATCCGATATTGCAGACACTTGACGAGGAGCATTTGGGATCTGATATTCAATACGGCGGCACAGACCAGCGCAAGATATTTGGTTTTGCGCGCGAGTCGCATCCAAAAATAGGCCAAAAAAAGCGGGTGGAAATTATGACACCGATGCTGCCCGGTATCTCAGGCAGAAAAATGAGCG
>Ga0154658_115_pt1 | contig 14333 bp, 10 predicted proteins | sample Rifle2008BG13ft_FD_116087 | JGI IMG/M metagenome (GOLD analysis project Ga0154658, IMG submission 116087) | Candidatus Portnoybacteria bacterium RBG_19FT_COMBO_36_7
TCTCCCCCATTCTGTCGGGCGTATTTAAAATAACGTTAATCAGCGTGAATTTTTCGTTGGGAGCGTACAGAGCAATAACGAAACAATTTCCTGATTCGTCTATATAGCCGGTCTTGCCGGCGATGATTTCAGAATACTTCACAAGCAATTTATTGCTGTTGACCAAATGATGATTGCGTTTGCCGTCAGAAGAAAGAATATCGGCTTCAGGTGTCTTGGTTATTTCAGTTAAAACAGGGTATTTGATGAATTCCTGCATGATTTTCACCATATCTTTGGCAGTGGAAAGATTTTTCGGAGAGAGTCCGCTGGGGTCTGAAAATGTTGTATTTTTGGCGCCAAGCTGAAGGGCTTTCTGATTCATATATTCGATGAATTGGCCGTTTCCTCCAGAGGCGGATCCGCCTTGGGCGTCAAATTTTTCTGCCAAAGCGGTGGCTGCGTCGTTGCTTGATTCAATGAGCAAAGCGTAAAGGAGCGAGTCTATTGTCATTATTTCTCCTTCTTTCAGGTTGCCCATTTCGCCATAGGTGTCAATTGCGTTTTTGCTGATAACAATTTCGTCTTTCAGGTTGGCGCGTTCAAAAACTATAAGCGCCGTAACAAGCTTGGATAAGCTGGCAACGGGTTGGATTTTTTCGGATTCTTTTTGGGCCAGCACTTTGCCTGAATTTAGCTCAATGACGAAAAAGGATTCGGCTTGCAGTTTTGGCTCCTCAACGCTCCATTTTCTGATGGGGACGGTTATTTCGCTGTTCGCCATAATATAAGCACCCTGTGCCAAAAGCAAAGAAGCGGCCAGAGTGTTTTCTGTTTGAGACAGGGAGGCGGACAGATTTTGTTGTTCTGTTTCTGGTTTTTTTTGAAATACAACAGAGCCAAAATAGACCGTGGCCAGAACAGCCAAAGCGGTAAAGAGCTTAAGGAAATAAGCAGGGCCGATATTGTTATTTTCTTGTTGCAAATCCAAATGTCAAAATCCCCGCCCGCCAAAGCCGATTGGATGAGCGATGAAGTATTGATGATTAAAGTTAAATATAAACATAATTTATTAAAACCACTTGCTCGCTTTGGCAATGGGCGGGCAGGCAAATGTCAAATCAAGGTCAAAATCCCTGCCTGCCGGCAGGCAGGCAAAATCCAAAACATTTTGACTTTTGAGCTTTGGATTTGATTTGGAATAATTTGAGCTTTGAACTTTGAGCTTTTACTTCTTTGCCTGACTAAAGCTTCCCTTAATCGCATTTTTGTCTAATTTAAACAATGAAGACGGCGCGATTTTGAAAGAATTTTGATAATCGCCGGCGTTGATAATGATTTTTGGCTGGTTGGCCAAAGCGCTGTCAATAAAAGTCGGTAGTTTGTATAAAATGCCAAATGCCGGGGTGGCTCCCAACTTTATTCCTTTTAAGGTTTTTTTCATCCATTTTTCATCGGCAAAGTCAATTTTTTTGTGATTGGGCAGTTTGGCTTTCTGCCTCTGTTTATTTATCAGGGCCATCAGCTTCTTTTTATCCAGATTTTTATTGGCGGGGATGAGCCCCAATACATGGTCTTTTTTATCCAAGTTAACAATGATCGTTTTGGCCACCTGTTGAGGTTTTAGGCCCAGGGTAGCCGCTTTATCGTAAGCGGTGTAAACAATCCTGTGTTTGAGGGTCTCGTATTTTATCTTTCTTTTATCCAGAAAACTTAACAAAGATTTTGGTATTGGCATAATTTTATCTTAATTATTTATTAATTCAGTTTACCAGAAACTTGATATTTTTTCAAATGGTTTTGGGAGAAGAAAAAAGCCTGTTTGTATAAAGACAGGCTGGGTCTGGTATAAAATCAGTGGTTTAGAAAATGAAGCCGAGAAAGCTCAAGTTTTTTTCTAATGAAAAAATTCTTACCACCACGGGCTGATTTCTCGCCAAAAATAGCGTATTTTAAAATTGAGATTACGATTGGCAATACAATAATAACCATCAGAATCGGTGACTTTCAGGGTGACGGACTTTGTTCCGCCAGAAGGGAATTTCACAATTGGGTTCTGATCAGAGGAAGTAAGCGGGTCTCCGTCTGGCAAGAAATCCCAAGAAAAAAAATCACAAGCTCCGTCATCATCATAACAGATAGAATTATCAGTAAATTGAATAGATTCTTCAGCCTCTGGGTTTTCCGGATTCATAGAAAAATTATCATAGCCTTCAGGATAACGATGTTTTTCCGTGGCAAAAGGATCGCCCGGCAAAATAGCAGAACCGGGAGGATAAACCCAATTAGAATCACCTCCTTGGTCATCCCAAACCCTGACTCGCCAGTAATAATTCGGATTAGGCCAATTAGGATTATATTCAATTTGGTTAGAGCCGGGCAAAGGCGAAACTGCCACATTCACCAATTGATTGTTTGTGCTGGGACTAGGATTACTTAAGCCGCTGAAATTCATATCAACTTCAGGAGAAATAAAATCGGCGTTATTGTCCACCTGAAATTGGAATTGAGACTGATTATCGCCGTCGTCATCAGAATATGTCCAAGAGAAAGAATGAACGGGGATGATAGAACAGTAATCGCCTTTAACTACTTGGAGATTTTCAGCTTTAGGAGGCGAGTTGATTACTTCTTCTTCCAAAGAAATACTCGAAAAAACGCCGCCGGCCATCATCATTGTCGACTCCCCGCTTCCGTCTACGCCATCTTCAGGAAAATTACTTGAATAATATTGGAAAGCAATCCAGGTATTCTCAGACGGCACAGATATATTTTTTATGTATCCATAACCAGTATCCGGAGCGCTTGGCCAGCTATTGGGCTGATAATTGGGATAGGGCGAAAGAACATCCAGCTGAGGGCCTTCTCTTCCAAAAACAGGATACCAGGTTTCCGGGCTGCTTAAAGAAAGAGAAGCTGGGTTTTCAGGTATTAATTTTGTTCCCCCTATTTTCTGTAAAAAAGCAAAATCTGAAGGAGGCGCCCCGGTTCCAGAAAGCATTACTATATAATTTGGGCGATAGCTAGTTGGCATTTCTATTTTAGTTTCGCCGTCGCCAAAGATAAAGAACGGCCTGATATCGTTATTTACTAATCCGTCTAAGGGATAAACCATAACCTTGCTGACTGACCAGTATTCGCTATCACCCGCTGCTCTTATAGAAATACGGCCTTCTGGGCGCGTGGCATCATAATAGGGAATTAAGATAGAAACACCATCCGCCCTCGTAAATGTTGTGTCAAAAGAAAGGCTCAAGTTTCCATTCCCAGAGTCAGGAATTAATTCCGGAGGAACTTTTGTCAACATACCTTTTTTATTAAATCCATGAACGGTTTTAATTTGGGTGCCTGTAATAGTTCTGCTTAATCCGGTATTGTTATTGGTGATGGTAATTACCGGGTTGTCAGAATAAAACCAGTAAATCCAGACTTCATCTTCTATTGGCTTCACATCTTCCCAGGCGACACCTGACGGAAGAGATACTTCTATTGCAAGATTTGTCGGATGAGTTTCTTGAGCATCTCCTGATCCTGAACCAGCCAGAATATAATTAATTGGCTGCATCGGCTTGGAAATATCAGGTATGGTAATAATTAAATCTGACCAATTTTGAGGGCTAAGATGGTCAGCCGGGATAATTTCTTCTGATTCACCCGGTGGTGTCCAATAAAGCATTTGGGTATTTGCAGTCAACTGAGTTTTAAAAACGTATAAAATAAAAAAAATATCATGCCAACCAGCTGTTAAATATTTACTGCCGCTGCCGTCCGTCGAGCCTTGATATACCAACCCGTCAACTTCAAAAATGACCCAATTACCAGAAATGTTTAATCTAAAATTATAGGTTCCATCCTTTTCAGCAAAAATTGCGCCTTTCCAAATTACAGATGTGTTGGCTATCTGGCCGGTTCTTTCAAGAAGAATCGGATCAAAATTATTGTAAAAATTAACAGTTTCAACAGCTGCATCTTTAATAGTATTATTACTATAACTATAAGCTGCGACTTCTTGTATCGTATTATAGTGTCCCCAGAGTCCGCCGGTTATAATTTCGGAAACAGTAAAAGAAATAGGATAACCGCTTGTTGTATTGCCGAAATCATCCTGGCATTTTGCATAATAGGTGTAGGTTTTTCCCCTTTCAAGATCAGGAAGGGCACCAGTATAATAAAAGGTTTCATCCATATAAAGCTGTTGGATTTGGGGGGCAGACAGCGGCCAGTTGTAAATACGCACATCATCAATCATGCCCGAAAAAGGCTTGCTGTTATCCCAATTTGTACCAATTCTTAACCTACCTACTCCGTCGCCGGCGGCATTGTTTAGCGTAGCTGTGCCCTTGCTTTCTCCATCAACAAAAAGTTCCATAAGGTTATTGGGCCGATCAAAGACTCCCGCGACAAGATGCCATTGGTTATCGTCATAACGAATGTCATTGGTGGTAATTGGGTATGTCGTATAATCTGTACAGCCGGTACCTGTTCTAAAATGGAATATGATGTTCCCGTCAGGTTGCAGCGCGAAACCCCAACCAATACAACCTCCTTCTTTCCAAAAAAAATACTTATTGCTTGACTGAGCGCCACCTTTAATCCAGCCCAATATAGTGAGTTTATCCCCGGGATCCGCATCATATATTTGTTGATCCCCCATATCTACATAATCATTTACCCCGTCAAAGAGTAAAGCGTTGTTGATTTTTCCGGCTGTCCAGACCGGACCATTATATAAAGTGCCCGGTTTGTTACTGATTGAAGAATCAGCCGCTTGGGTGCCTGTTGTTTCATCAAACTTCCAATAACCGATAAGGCCGGAATCGATAGCGGGAGCGGCAGTGGGACCGGAGAAAACATTTAACATTTCGTCAAAACTTCTATTTTCGATATCATACTTGCACGTTGCATGTTCGTCTGTTTGGAGAGAAAGAACAATCCCGATATACGAAACCACATCGCTTTCGGTTGGCCAGACATTTGAAATAACAGGAGCCTCGGTGTCGGGTTGGGCTGGCGAAACCACAATTGATATTTCATCGTATCCGGTTGCGTCGAGATTGTCGGTGACCGTGAGGCGGAAAATATAAGTGCCTTCAATCAAATTGGAGAACGTGGGAATGAGAGTGGTGCCGTTTCCGATAGTCGGGGTTGAGGGACCGCTTGTCCGCGTCCAAGACCTCGAAGCAATGGTGCCGTCCGTGTCGCTTTCGCTGGCGCCGGATATGGTGACCGAATTTGTGGGAAGTGTGATTGCCTGGTCGGAACCGGCGTTGGCGGTGGGAGGGTTGTTGGATGTTATACTGGTTTGACTTTGAGCTGCCGGCGCGGCGCCTTTTTCAACAATCACTTTTGCCGAATATGAACCGGCTGGATAACTGTGGCTTGGCGCGTTCTGTGTATCATTACTTATCTCATCGCATTTGGCGCCGTTGGTGTTGGTAACGCAGGAACCGGCTACCGGAGTCGGCAAAGAGCCGCAGGCAGTCTGGGCAGCGCTGACTGAAGTCGTTGGGTCGGAACAATTCCACCAGAAAGAATAGTTGACAGTTCCGATAGCGGTGCCGGAAACATCAGCGGTTAAAACAGAGTCCAACGGCGCTGTGCCAGAAGAAGGATCGGCCGAGAGGGAAACAAAAAGAGTTTCGGCGGGAGCGCCGCCATATGTCCCTTTCGCTATCGCCGTTGATTCCTCGGCCGTGAGAATATCATTAAACACCACGAACTCATCAATCCGGCCATCAAAGTTATAACTAATACCATAAGCACCTATTGCAAACGGTGCACTAGTAATATTCAAGCTAGTTGTTCCGCCGTGAGTGGTGTCGATGTCCGTTCCTACGGTGTCTCCATTAGTATCTTTTAACCGTATAGTAACTGCTTTACTGGTTCTGTTAATAGTAACCGTGACATGATACCAAGTGTTAATGGATAGGACCGTATTATGGGTTACGTATTGGGTGCCTCCGCTCGTGTTAATCCAAAAGCTAATTTTTTCGTCGCCGTCATACCAAATAGCCCATGAAAGACCACCAGCAGTATATTTAGAAACGAGACAACCTCCCGGAGAAGAGCCTACTACATCTGGTCTGAACCAAAAGGCTAAACTCATCAAGTAATTGGTAGTTCCGGTCTTAAACGGAAAATTATTGCTCAGGTTAGCATCAATCCTTTGGGGAGAATCTCCATAAAAATTACCGCTTCCCACCCCTTGTTTATAAAGGACTGCATCAGAGGCGGGTGCTGTTCCCGCATTAATGGTGTTCGTTCCTTTAGAATCTGTCGTAAGGGCAGACGGTTCAAGGTTATAAAGAGAAACTGCACTGGGATCGCCTGAAAAATCATTGGCTAAAACCGGCTGGGGCTGATAAAAGAAAAAAATCAGCGCGCCCCCAAAAAATAAAAATATGAAAAAATGAATCGCTTTTTTATTTAATTTCTTCATTTTTTAAAACATTGATTTCTGTTATGATTACAGTTTCTGCGGTTAATGTTTTAGTCGTGTCAACATTTATTCTTTTAGAGAAATTTACTTCAATATTCATACCTGTTTTTAAATAATTAAAATCAACAGGCCTTTCTTCTGTCAAGGACGGTATTCCCATGTTTTCTCCGGGGAAATAACTTTTATTTTTTGTTTCTGGCAAAGAATATGCCCGAACTAAAAAAGTAGTTTTTTTGTTTGTATGAATAGTGTATAGCTCATGTTTGCCCAAGGGGTCAAGGTCAACAACAAATAATTTATGAGCGCTGTCAATCTCAGCAATTTCTCCCGGCAATGTTTTTTTTAAGCCATCTTTTATTGCTTGCCTCTCGCGCTCTTCCGGGGTTTGGTAAGATTTAAAAAAATAGAGATAAGAAAAAACAGCAATGCCAAAAAGCAAAATTAAAATTAAAGCTAAAACAATTTTCTTCTTCATAAAATTATTATACCACATTGCTATATCATTTCGACCTTGTTATCCACAAGCATTGATAATCACCAATTTAAATATTTACCCCATAAGAAGTTCAGCCAGCAGTGTGTTTAAATAAAAATTATCGCGGTTTGTCTGCAGCTTCATTTATCGCTATGCGTCTTCATATGGACAGGGAATAAAAAGCCCGCTGAATTCAGCGGGCTGGTTTTTAGGCATAAGCGACGGACGATATTTTTTCCAGATAAGAGTGAATCATTTTTAAAAGATTAAGCAGATCGGCCTGTTTTAGGCTTGTGTCTTGCAATATCAATATCAGTTTGGTGAGCGAGAAGAAAGCAAGGGTATATTGATGCGCTTTGATGCTGGCGTCAAAAGAATCAATTAATCTTATGACAAAATCAATAGAGGAAATTCTATGCATCAATATATCAATTTTTGCCTGGCACTCGGCTTTTTTCTGAAAATTACAGTCCCTCTCTGCTTTCTCTCTATCTAAAAAAAGCGAAATTTTCTCCCGAAAAAGACTTATCCGCCGTCTGATTAATAATTTTTTGAATGAAAAGAGCTTTAAAAAAGCTTTGGTCACAATTTCGTCATCCCTCATTTTTATCCTCCTTTCGGTTTTTTTATGACCCAATTTTTGCAAAAAATAACGATTTAAACACCGACATGAAAATAAATTACATCTCCGTCCTGCACGACATATTCTTTGCCTTCCAGCCGCATTTTGCCGGATTCTTTGAGATGCGGCCAGCCGCCATAAGCTACAAAATCCTGCCAGCCAATAACATCTGCCTTGATGAATCCCTTAATAAAATCAGTGTGAATGACGCCGGCGGCATCTCGCGCTTTGGCGCCATTGCGGATTGTCCAGGCGCGGGTTTCGGGCTCGCCGCTGGTCAGAAACGTGATTAAGTTTAAAAGCTTATAATTTGCTTTTATCAGTTTATCAAGACCGGATTCTAACATTCCCAGGGACTTAAGATATTCGCGTGCCTCGTTTTGAGGCAAATCGGCCAGCTCTGCTTCAAGCTTAGCGGAAATTTCTATCTGTTCGGCGTTCTCATCAATTTTCGGGTTTTCCGAACTTTTATTCTCGTCCGTATTCAGAACATAAAGCACGGGTTTTATTGTTAGAAGATTGAGGTCGCGTATCAACTCTTTTTCTTCGTCTGTCATCTGAACCGAACGGGCGGGCTGGCCTCTCTCAAGTGCCTGGCAAATTTTTTCTGAAACTTCAATCTGGCGCGGCGCTTCTTTGTTGGTTGGGTTTTTAACCGCGCTTTTTAACGCTTCAATTCTTTTTTGGACTGTCGATAGATCAGCCATAGCCAACTCAATATTTATAATTTCAGCATCGGCTTTTGGGTCTACTTTGCCCTGAGTGTTAACTACATTTGTGTCAGAAAAAGCTCGCACTACCTGCACTATCGCGTCAACTTCCCTGATATGCGACAAAAATTTATTGCCCAGTCCCTCTCCTTTTGATGCGCCCGTCACAAGCCCGGCAATGTCAACGAATTCAATAATGGTCGGAATTATTTTTTTTGACTTGGAAACTTCGGCCAGTTTTGTCAGCCGTTCGTCAGGAACCTCAACAACCCCGACATTGGGGTCAATTGTGCAGAAGGGATAATTTTGAACGTTGGCCTGTTTGGAGCGCGTCAACGCATTAAACAGCGTTGATTTGCCGACATTTGGCAGGCCGACGATTCCGACTGATAAAGCCATTTTAAATAAGTTCAAAAATCAAAACTCAAATGTCAAATTCGGAATGGTTGTGTTTGTTGGAAAAAGTCAGAACTCATTTTGAACAAAATCACGACTGATTGCCGTCCTGCTGGCGGCAGAACCAAAACTGAACGCTCGGGCGGGCAAAAAGGAAGGGGGTCGGGGGGAAGGAGTTTTTGCCCGCCTGATTCAAACGCCCGCAAAAGCGGGCGCGGCGGCGGCTAAAAATTCAAAAAATATAATCGACTAAATTTCAAATTTCAGAATCCTTTAATGTTATATGTGTGCCTAAAGCCATCCTCTCCAATTTTTTCAAATCCACCTTTTTTTAATTGTTCCTCTGTATAATTTTTTCTGACATAATCTATCCATTCTTTGTTATCTTTGCCGCTGGCCTCTGTCATGGCATCTGTAAGTTTTTCGTTCGAATACCATGCTTTAGGGACGGCGCTGTGAAAGCCACGAAGTCCAAATGTCTTTGCTATTGTTGCGGCATGTTCTTCAGCTAATTTCATCTCTTCTTCCGTTGCCATTCCGGAAAGAACTCTGTCGAAAAGCTTCACCCGTGCCTGCCCATATTCTTTCTGTTTGTTATGAAATTCTTCCATTTTTCGATTAAAATCAGGGTTATTTCCTTCTACTGGTTTATCAAGATATCCTCTGCTTTCTAATAATTTACCGATGTCTTGGAGATTTAGTCCATATATGTCTTCAACTTTTTCTTCACCTTTTTGCTCAGCGTTGCCCCCTTTTATTTTTTCCAAAATTTTATCATACTCTTGTTTATCTTTTTCTGCTTGAAGCTCGGTTTTTTTGTTTTCAATCTCTTTCATTTTCGTGGCGATTGCCAAAATTTCATCGGGGCTTTTTCCGGCGATTTGGCTTTTTAAATTTTCAAGTTCGGCCTCTAATGTTTTGGTAGCTTCTTTGGCTTGTGTCCGCACTACATCTTCAGCTTTTGCTTCATCATACATAGTCCTTTCCTCATCTTCTTTTTTAGCTTCGTCATACATTGTTCTCTCGGCGTCTTCGGCTTTAGCTTCGTCATACATTTTTCGTTCCGCTTCTTCTTTTTCCGCTTCTTCTTGCGCAATTCCAATAAGCTCGCTTTTATTTCCCTCTATTGCCTTGAGCTTAGCGGCAATATTCATAATTTCATCAGCAGTTTTTGATTTTACGTCGGCCAATTCAGCCTTTAAATTTGTCTCATCTTCTTCGGTTTTTTCATATGCTTCTCTTGGATTTTCTACAGGGTCTATATTCTGTTGTTCAAATTTTGGCATAAAATTTATTTTCTTTGTATAATTTTTGCAACTACTTTTATTTTACCAAATTATCAATGCTTGTGTCTACTGCTTTAGTGATTTTTTTAATTATTTAGATAGCTGAAAAATTTTCTTTTATTAAAATGCAGTTCGAGCCGATATTTTACCGGTTCTTTGGCGGTTTTTACGAAAGAACGCGGCGAGGCGACTAATTCAATATGGTGGTGTTTGTTTGAAAAAGTCAGAACCCATTTTGCGGAAAACCCTGATTGACCGCCTCCGCTTCGCTCCGGCGGAACGCTCGGGCGCGGCGGAATTCCCCCCACACCCCCCTTCCGCCGCGCCCTCGCTTGGGCTTTCAAATTTTTTGGCGGCGACCAGTAACATTAGTATAGAAATTTTATATGAAAAAAGAAAGGCCGAACTCCACGATGTTCTGTGAAGCCCGGCCGGTTGTTGCGCCGAGAGACGCGGCTACGCCTGCGCGAGCTGAAGCCCCTCGACCTTGGCGGGGTCGAGCTTGCTCCCGTTCCGAGGGAACAGCACGACGGTCTCGCCGACGATGAACGAGTTGAGACAGATCCGACTGTCGCCGCCGGTGTCGTGGCCGCTCGAGCCGATGTCGCTCACCGAGTAGATCTCGAGGCTCGCCGCGTAATCGAGGCGATCGTCCTTGATCCACTTCTGCGGGATCGGAGGGAACCCCTCGCCCTTCGCGAGCCAGGCGAACTTCACCCGGAGCTCGTTGTTCTCGACCGCGATGGTCTCGACCTCGCCGCGGTACATGTAGCCCTCGTTCTGGTTCTGAATCTCCATCTGGCCGCCCTTGAACCGTTCGACTGCCTGTGTCGTCAACTGCATATCCGTCTCCTTTCGGTTGTGGTGTACAAAATAAGCCGATTTAGCTTATTGCCAAACAGCTTAGCATATTACGCAATAAAGGTCAATGGTCGGAAAGTCGCTCGCTTATTAATAACCAATCTCTTTTTTGATTCCTGATATATAACTTTCAGCTCGAGTTTTTAAATCATTCATTGAGTCATTCGCTTTTTCAATAAAGTTTTGAAAATATCTATCGGCGAGCGAAATGTTTTTACTTTTAACCACGCTGACAAAACCGAGCCAATAATATAGCTGTGGTTTATTAAATTTCTTTAACAAATCTTCGTTGAATTTGGTGACTTCTTGAACTGTTATTTCCTCGCCACCATAACTTTTTTCCTTTAACTTTTCACAACTTTGAATTGCATCGTTATATTGTTCCATCCAAAAATGCAAGAAGGCTTTACTGTACAACCAATGATAAGCACCATTTGGGGCGCGCTGCTTCGCCTCTTTAATTGTATTAAGTGCAGTTTGCGGATCGCCGTTACCTCCATCAAATTCGACGATGGCTTTTTTTAGCAACGCACCGTAGTTGTACTGATTATATTGAAGTGATTTTCTGACACTTTCGACATATGCATTTCCTGCATTTGGATTAAAAAATTCAAAACTAGCTTTTTGGTCGTATTCCAAAGAAAGTAAATTTTTGAGCGCTTCTTTACTAATTGGGTATTGCTGACCACTTTGTACTGCATTAAACAAAGATTCGTGCAAACGAATGGCTGTATTAAAGTCTCCGGACAACAAAGCGGCGCGCCCTGTTATATAATCAAGTGCGGCTACTGCCTGATTAGCTCTAAATTCAAAGATTTCGAATTGTAAATGTTCCTCAAAAACCAGAGTGTTGGGAAGAAGTGCATCAAATTCTTTTCGCAAAAGAACTTTCTGTACTTCTTGGATTGGTTTATGAACGACAATACCACGCAAGGAAAAAAGATATTTTTCGCCAGCAGGTGCATTTTTCCGTTTTTTTATGGAGCCCCAAATACAAAAATGTGCCCGTGTCTTTTTTAAGACTTTTCGAGCGTCTTCTAGTGTTTCTACTTTCTCTGCGTGGTGATTTTTGAGCACCAGAAAATCAAACGGAAGATTGAGCTCAGTAATTTTGTTTTTAAAAGGAACGAGAAAATCCTTTTGTAAAAATTTATAAACTTCTAAATCTTCTACCTGAATAGAGATAGCAACACCCAATCGCGTTCGCGATCTCTTTGGATATTTCCAAACATGAAAAGCCCATCCAAGAAGAGTTACGGCTCCTAAAATGATTACTCCAATTCCGTACTTTATAAATGGAACCTCGCCCGTTGGAATTAAACGATATACAAGCAAAGAAACAACTACGAGCAACAAAAGCGCAGATACTAAGCCGTACCACTTATGAAAGTGATGTGTAGCAAGGTCATAAATTTTTTTGATAAACCAGCTATCTTCCATAATTATTTCAGTAACTCATCCACCGAAACATCAAGCGCATTCGCAAGTTCCTCTAATTTAGCAATAGTGATGTTTTTCTTGCCACCCTCAATCGCACTCATATAGCTTCTATCCATGTCTAACTTGCGGCAAATGTCGCCTTGCGTCATTTTACGGCGAAGCCCCGAGGCAACTTCTTCGATAAATCAAATTTTGTGGACCCGAGCGGACTCGAACCGCTGACCTCCTCATTGCAAATGAGGCGTTCTACCAGCTGAACTACGGGCCCGTATAAAAATTTGGCGGGGCAAGCTAAGCTATCGGCCCCCGATGAAAATAATTTAACACATTTTTACGGTTTTTTCAAATCGGGACTTGTGGCAATTTGTTCAATGCGGTATATTTAATTAACGTTTAAAGAATAAGTGTCATCCCGTGCTTGACACGGGATCCAGGTTCAAAGATTCTGGATTCCGGCTCCCTCCTTTGTCAAGACTACGGAAGGGCGAGGCAAGGCCGGAATGACAAAAAAGAAGTAATGAAAAAGAATTTTGCAAAACTAGGCATTGATATGCATAAAAAACTTCACGGAAAAATTTCCGTAGTTTCTAAAAAGCCGATTAAAACATTGGACGATTTAAGCATTTTGTATACGCCGGGTGTCGGCGCGGCTTCAAGCTACTTGGCGGTCCATAAGTCCGAGTTGCGCAGAATGACAATAAAAAATAATACCGTCGCCGTTGTTTCAGACGGTTCGGCAGTGCTCGGCCTTGGCAATATCGGGGCGGCTGCGGCCATTCCGGTTATGGAAGGCAAATGCGTGCTTTTTAAAGAATTTGCCGGAATTGACGCCTTTCCTATTGTTTTGGACACCCAGAATCCAGATGAAATTGTTGAAACAATAAAAAATATCGCGCCGGTCTTTGGCGGAATAAATCTGGAAGATATTTCCGCGCCCCGGTGTTTTGAAATCGAAGAACGGCTCCAAAACCTTCTGGATATTCCCCTGATGCATGACGACCAGCACGGCACGGCAATTGTTGTTATAGCCGGATTAATAAATGCTTTTAAGGTAGCGGACAAAAGAATATCAGAGAGCAAGATTGTGATTGTCGGCGCGGGCGCAGCCGGCAATGCCGTGGCAAAACTATTGCATCAAATTGGTGCGGGAGACATTATTGTCACGGACAGCAAAGGCATAATTGACCGGGACAGAAAAAATCTGGATCCGTATAAAAAACATTTGGCGGAAATTACCAACAGAAAAAATCTTTGCGGCAATATTTTGGCTGCCTCAGAAGGTGCGGACGCGATTATCGGACTTTCCAAGCCCGGCTCAATAAACGCCAGCCATATAAAATCAATGGCAGAAAAACCGATAGTTTTTGCGCTGGCCAATCCGGTGCCCGAAATCCTTCCTCAAACCGCCAAAAAAGCGGGAGCTTATATTGTTGCCACCGGTCGCTCTGATTTTCCCAACCAGATAAATAACGTGCTTGGTTTTCCGGGCATTTTCCGCGGGGCGCTTGACCATAAAGTCAAAAAAATAACGCCCGAAATTAAACTTGCCGCCGCCAAGAAACTCGCCTCGCTGGTCAAAAATCCCAGCCCGACAAATATTATTCCTTCTGTCTTGGACAGGCGCGTGGCCAAAGCAGTGGCTTCGGTGGTTAGATAAAAAAATATTAAAAAGGAGTCAAAGAGCTGACTCCTTTTTTGGTTGTTTTGAATTAGGCGGCTGGAGAAAAAATGTCTCCGGCTAAGCATTTTGAAGGCTGATGGGAAGCAAGATAAGCAATGACCTTTGCCAGGTTCCCTTTTGAGCAGGCATAAGTGCACCCTGCTTTTAGAAGCGGAATCCGGCTAAAAGGAATGCCCGAGACAGCAATCATCACTCCTTTGAAATATTTTTTGATTTGGCCAGCAAGCATGGCAGTGCTGGTTTGGCGGTTAGGCCCAGAACAGGCGTCAATTACACAAACATCAATATTGAAATTTCCTAGAACATTTGCTGCGTGTTTGAGATCACAAAAACTCAATTGAATTTCTTTATGATTTTTTAAGGATTCCGTTATTTCTTGCCAACTTGACCATCTTGAATCTTCAACCACCAATACTTTCATTTTTGCCTCCTTTCTTAAGAACT
>Ga0154658_110_pt1 | contig 13901 bp, 14 predicted proteins | sample Rifle2008BG13ft_FD_116087 | JGI IMG/M metagenome (GOLD analysis project Ga0154658, IMG submission 116087) | Candidatus Portnoybacteria bacterium RBG_19FT_COMBO_36_7
CCGTTGTAGCTCAGTTAGCACCCCGCAAATGCGGGGCATGGTAAGGAGTCATGTTTTATACTTATATTTTAAAATCTTTAAAAGATAGAAAAAGATATATAGGTTTTACTTCGGATATTGCTAAAAGATTAAATTACCACAACGCCGGTCTTAATCCATCTACAAAAAACCGAAGACCTTTTGATTTATTTTGCTTTAAGAAATTTAAAAATAAATTAGAAGCAGAAAGACATGAGAGGTATTTGAAACGGCTTAAGGGAGGAAAGCAATTAGAAAAAGAAATAGAGGAAATGTTAAAATCATCGAGATAAATCATCTTTGTCCCGCCAGAGCCGTTGTAGCTCAGTTAGCAGAGCAACTCCATGGTAAGGAGTAGGTCGCCAGTGCAACTCTGGCCAACGGCTCTGGCGGGAGAAAAACCTAAGGAGTAGGTCGTCCCGCACACTGCGGGGCCAACGGCTCAGATCATATAAAAAATAAAAAACGACAATTAAAAATTTAAAATTAACTTATAACTTTTAATTTTTCATTTTTAACTTGAGCGTCAGCGAACGTGCCTCAGCCAAATCTGATAAAACTTCAATGTACCAAATGCAAAAGAACTAATTATTGGTCGCGCAAGAACAAACGCAAAGTCGAGCGGAAAATTGAGATAAAAAAATTCTGCAAATGGTGCAGGAAACACACGCCTCATAAAGAAACTAAAAGATAGCTTATAGCATATAGCCAATAGCTCATAGCACAAAATGTTTCGCTTTGAAACTTTAGAAATTTGGAAGTCATCAATCGCTTACGGGAAACGGTTATATTTTGTGGCTAACAGTTTTCCTAAAAGCGAAACATTTGCTTTGTCAGATCAATTAAAGCGTGCAGCAGTATCTATTTCAAATAATATTGCTGAGGGATCTGGAGGTACGAATAAAGATTTTGCGAACTTTTTAAAGATTTCTATAAAATCAGTTTTAGAAACAGTAAATATTTTAAAATTCGCTGAAAGTGTCGGATATATAAAAGAAGAAAAACGAGAGGTGCTTTATAAAGAGGCAGAATTGCTGATAAGGAGAATTACATCGTTTAAAAACTCGTTATTTAAATGAATTTATGCTTGCTATAAGCCATATGCTGTAGGCTATAAGCTTGAAAGCGGGTGTGGTATAGTGGTATTACAACGGTCTCCAAAACCGTTAACGGGGGTTCGATTCCCTCCACCCGTGCAGCTTAAAATAACCGCTTAACAGAGCGGTTATTTTGGTATAGGGCTCGTGGAGTTAGAACTGGTGGATAACTAAAACAAGAAAAAGAGATATAATAAAAATAATGGACAGTCAACAATTTCAGCCAGCAGAAAATTTAACACCGAACCAAGTCGACGAAAAACCTGTATCGCAAAAATCCAATAAAAAATTAATTGCTGTTATTGTGATTGTTATTGTCTTTCTAGGACTTGGTGCCGGAGCTTTTTGGTATTATACGCAATCTAAGCAGACTAAATCAGTTGTATGCACTCAAGAAGCTAAACAATGCTCGGATGGCTCTTATGTTTCCCGTATCGGCCCAAACTGCGAATTTGCTGAATGCCCAAGCAAAAATCTAGTTGCTTCTACTTTGCCAGATGAAACTGCTGGTTGGCAGACATATCGGAATGAGGATTATGGGTTTGAGTTTAGATATCCGATAGATTTCGGTAAAACAATCATAACATCATTTAATCAAGTGCCACCAGTCGGAGAAGAAGGGCAGGGCATACTAATTAATTTCGATAATAGTGGTGAATTTGGTTTATCATTATTTTTCCCGAAAGATTACATAAAAGATTATAATTTATATAATGATTTTTGTACTGATGAAAAAATAGATAAAGAATTTATTTTTTATTGCAAGAATATTATTATAGGAGGTAAAAACGCTTATTATACTGTTGAATATAGAGAAGTACCTGAATGTAGTGGAGGTTATATGATACAAGAAGCTGATGTTTTTATAGAAAAATCAAAAGGACAAATTTCATTTAGTCAAAACTTCTCTGAAATTCAACAAAAGATCGATGAATTGTACGATTGTAGTTTAGATACCAATGAGGCGCTAGATAAAGAATTAAATATATATTTGGAGAAACTATTTAATAATGATACTTCAGTTAAAGGGTCAAGTCTTATACAAAAATTTAACCAAATCCTTTCCACTTTCAAATTTATAGAATAAATAGATTTTTAAGTAATTCAAAGAGCAGAACCAAATAATAGTGAGTAGTTAGAGTAAAGTAAAGTCATGCTTACGGACTCAAACCTGGAAGATAAAAATACTCACTTTGCGTCTGGATAATAGTTCTAACAACCATTACGAGCCCGTGCTGCTTAAAATAACCGCTTAACAGAGCGGTTATTTTGGTATAGGGCTCGTGGAATCAGAACTGGTGGATAACTAAAATGCTAAAATAAGATATAATAAAAAATAATGGAAAATCAACAATTTCAGCAGACAAATATTAATCAATCAAACTCGCCAATAGAGCTAATTAAAAAAGGCGGTATTAAATTCGGCCTTTCTATTGCGATTGTGGTTATTTGTTTGGTAGCAACAGGCGTAGCGGTTTATTGGTGGCAATTACATAAATTTGCAGATTCATATTACAATGATTTGTACATAGAATGCAGGGATAGCTGCTGTAAGAAATCAGTAGAAACTATGGCAGCAGGAAATTATAAACAATCAGAGAATGGTTGTCCAGATGGATTTCAAAAGAATATGCTTTTGTGCATAACAAGCTATGAATGGTGTCAGTCAAAAACCGACGAAACGGTCAATTGGCAGACTTATCAGAATGATGAGTATAGGTTTAATGTAAAATATCCTTTGAATTGGGAAGTGAAGGAAAATTTGGTTTATGCTCCAAGTATTTTAATCTCTCCAAAAGATGCCAATGATACAAGTTTTTTTATGTATTTTGATGGTACTGGAGCTGAAAGTGTTTTTCAGGGGAATAATTGTGATGGAATTAAAGAGGTATTATTGGCAGGGCGAGAAGCTAAAGAATGCATATTTAATACCGATAACGAATATGGTAAATATATCAAAATTACACAATTGGGCGGCTTAAATTGGGACACAGATAATGAATTAGGATATTCTGTAAGTGTTAGTGAAAAAGAATTAATTCTTATTTATGAGCAAATCCTTTCCACTTTTAAATTTATAGAACCAATTGATACTTCAACCTGGCAGACTTATCGGAATAAACAATATAACGGTTTATGGGAATTTGAAATAAAATATCCAGATACAGTGACTTTAATCACAGGAACTACTCTAGGATCACCTGTAGAATTTGATGGATTAAATGTTGATGCTGTATTAGAATGGAATAACTCATTAAGTAACAAGTGTGAAATTGGTTTAGGAATTTTAGGCTGGGGGCCACCTTTTTCTTGGCAAAAGACTGAAGAAGATTTTTTCATATCTCAAAAGAAATATACAAGGACAATCTGGCGGGAAAATAATAATATTGTGCTTGTTTCGACGAAGTTCATTAGTAACAGTGGTGGGACTTTCGGTATTGATCTTTTACCTCCAAAAAGTGGAAATGACGAATGTTTATCTTTATACAACCAAATCCTTTCGACCTTCAAATTCACGAAATAAATTCAATAAAAGTGAATTGCACGGTAGTATATATTAAACTTACAATTCCGGTACATAAACATACTCATTTTGTCCTTGAATAATGGTTCTAACAACCATTACGACCCCGTGCCATCCTTCGTCAATGCTACGGAATAGCAAGTAGCTTTAAAAAACCGCTTTTTGGCGGTTTTTGTATTGTGGATAAATTAATATACGGCAGCTGATAGTTATGGTATAACACAAAATGTAATAATTAAAAATAAAAAACATGGGGCTATCAAGAGAATTTGTTTCAAACGAACAAAGAAAGTTTAATTTTAAAATTGGCTCGACAATTGCTTCCGCTTTGGCCGGTTTTGTGGTCGGAGTAATTGTGGCCAGCGTGATTTGGGCGATTGGGTTTGATTATCTGAATAGCTTATTCGCTGAGATAATTTAGGCCTAAATTTAATATTCTTGATAGACAAGTTAAAAAGCCTGAAGACAGGTTTTTTAATTTGCTTCGTCTGAAATAAGCTGATATAATAAAAAAATAAATCAAAAAAAAGAATTATGGAGAATCTCCCAAGGCATATCGCGGTTATCCCTGACGGCAACAGGCGATGGGCAAAAAAGAAAGGATTACCCGTTTGGCTCGGCCATCGGGCTGGCGTCAAAGCTTTTGAAAAAATTGCCAAAACCGCTTCGGAATTAGGAATTTTTTGTTTGACCTTTTGGGCCGGCTCATATGACAACTTAACAAAGCGGCCGGCTCAGGAAGTGAAATTTTTAAAAGAAATTTATCGGGTTCATTTTGCCCGCCTGGTGAAAACAAGAGATATTTATACAGACAAAGTTAAAGTGAACATTTTCGGTTTTTGGAAAGAGTTGCTTGAAAACAGAATAAAAAAACCGATGGAAGAGGTGATAGAAAAAACTAAAGATCACAAAGAGAGAATTTTAAATTTTCTCATCGGTTATAACGGCACGAGCGAAATGATGGAGGCGATAAAAAAAATCGTCAATAATTCAAAGGCAGAACAGGCATTCAAAATAACCCCGCAATTGATAAAAGAAAATTTATGGACCAAAGATTTGCCGCCTGTTGACCTGGTTATCCGTACGGGCTTGGAAGGGGATCCGCACTGGTCAAACGGTTTTATGATGTGGGATACAGCCGATTCGCAATTTCATTTTACCGAAACTCTCTGGCCTGATTTTTCGGCTGAAGAATTCAAAAAAGCGATAGAGAGCTATACAAAAACAGAAAGAAGGAAGGGGGCATAAAAAATGCATAATTTTTAATTAATCTATATGGCTCATCGCGAACTAATCGAAAATTTAATCAAAAGCGGGCATTTAAAAACAAGACGCATAATTAATGCTTTCAAAAAAATAGACAGGAAAGATTTTGTGCCAGATGATTTGGAAGAAGAAGCTTATGTCAACGCGCCTCTGCCCATTGGCTGGGGTCAGACAGTCTCTCAGCCGCTGACCGTAGCTTTTATGATAGAGTTGCTTAAGCCGGAAAAGGGCAATAAAATTTTGGATATTGGAGCCGGTTCTGGGTGGCAGACAGCGATTTTAGCCGAGATCGTAGGGAAAAAAGGAAAAGTTTTTGGGATGGAAATACTGGAAAGTCTGGCAGAATTTGGCAAAACGAATGTGGAAAAATACGATTTTATCAAAAAAGGAAGAATAGAATTTATTCATGGCAACGCCCAAGATGGTCTGCCCGAAGAGGCCCCATTCGACAGAATAATCGCTGCTGCTTCGGCCAATGCTATCCCTGAGGCCTGGAAAAAACAGCTTAAAGTTGCCGGCCGAATCGTCGCACCGGTGGGAAGCAGCGTAATGCTTTTAATTAAAAAAAGCGAGAGTGATTTTCAGGAATTTGAAAATCCAGGGTTTGCGTTTGTGCCGTTTATTCCGGCGAGTTCCGAATTAGAGCCCGATTGGAAAAAACATTTTAAGAAACCGCAAGAAAATGTTTAAAATTATTATTTATTTTTTTATTTCTGTAATTTTATTGTTGGCATTAGGGATGATCTCTGCTGTTTACGGTCTTTACCAGTTTTATGCACCGGTGGGCGGAAGCCAGGGAAGAACGATTGAGATTCAGGAAGGAGAAACGGTTAAGCAAATTGCTAGAAATCTTGAAGAGGAGAATTTGATAAGAAGCAATTTTTGGTTTGAGATTTATGTCTGGCTGTCGCAGACTCAGAATAAGCTTCAGGCGGGAAGATATTCGATTAGTCAAAATTCTAGCCTAGTCCAGATAGCCCAAATAATTTCTCAGGGCAAGGTGACGGAAAAAGACATTTGGGTGACGATTCCCGAAGGCTTTCGCTTGGCGCAGGCGCAGGCAAGGCTGGTTGGGGCTGGGCTTGGCGTGGCTGAAGGGATGGACAAAGCGATAGTCAGCGATTACAGCGTTAATTATCTTTTTTTATCGGATGCGCCGCCAAGAGCGAATTTAGAAGGTTTTCTTTTTCCCGATACCTATAAATTTAAAGAAGAGGCAGCTCAACAGGGGATTTTAATAAAAATGCTGGATAACTTTGACAAAAAACTGACATCTCAGATGCGTCAGGACATTGCCAAGCAAAACCGCAGTATTTTTGAGATGATCACGATGGCCAGCATTCTAGAGAAAGAAGTCAAAACAGCAAGTGATCTCAAAATAGTATCCGGTATTTTTTGGAAAAGGATTAATGATAATTATCCTTTGGAAACAGACGCCACCTTAAGCTATATTTTCAACGACAAAGAAGGCAGTCATACGATTGAGCAGACAAAAGTCGATTCGCCTTACAATACCTACAAATATATCGGTCTGCCACCAGGCCCCATCAGCAATCCAGGTCTCTCGGCCATTGAGGCGGCAATTTATCCGCAGGAATCAGATTATTATTTCTTTTTGACCAAACCTGATACCGGCGAAGCAATTTTTTCAAAGACGTTAGAAGAGCATAATTTGAATAAGGCAAAATATTTAAAATAGTTCATGTTTTAATAATTTAAAATCATTTTGGTTCTAATCAATTAGTCTTATTGTGGACAACTGGATATTTTCTTATTTCTTTACAGAGCATATAATTATATTAACAATCTTATAAATTAGATTATCATGAAAAATCAACAAGTGCTTCCGGAAAATAATAAAAAACCGACAAACAGCTGGCCTATTTTTATTGTCGGCACTTTACTGCTCATTCTATTGATTGCGGCAGCCTCGTATTACTACTTTCTCTATCTTAAAAAACAGCCGGTATCTCCTGAGCCCGAGCCCCAGGTGAACGACAAGCTCTTCACCGAAGAATTCCTTGAAAAGCTCGGCCACCCGGAACAATATTACTATTTAAACGGCGTTGTCAAAGAAATTAACTCAACAGATAAGATTATCTATATGGACAGCACCTTCTCAGGAGCGTTTATGACCTCAGCTCCGCAACCCTCTGAACCATATAAAGTCCATGTTCTGGTCAAAGAAGACACCGAGATCTCAAAAATAACCATATTCATTGACCAGTCCGAGAAAGAAAACAATTCAATTCCCAAGAGCGAAACCACCCGATTAACTTTTGAAGACATAAAGGTGGGGGACAATATCTCGGCCAGCTTCTTGCCCGAAGAAGGTGACAAACTGGACAATTTTGAAGCAAAAAGGATTCAAATCCAGGAGATATTAGGCCAATAAAGAATTTTAATAAAACAAAACAATCTCTATGCCCAACAAACTTAAACTATCGCCAAAAGGAAAAGGACTCTTAATCGCCTCCTTTTCCTTTTTATTTTTTATTTTTGCTTTTGGAGCTGATGCGCAGACACTGCTTCAGGCCTCTCTCTGGGGCACAAATAACTGGCAGGACCCGATAACTGTTGACCAAGGCACTCCTTTGCAGTTGGGATGGAATTTTCCTGGTTATACAAGATGTAAATTTGAGGAAAATTTTGGTTATCCTTTCGGCCCTTCTGGCACTGTTTCAATTCCGGCTTATAGGTCAAGCTATTTCATGAAGTGCTGTAATGATTTTTTATGCACAAATCCAATAATTGATACTGTTACGATAAATGTAGCTCTTCTTCCTGCAGGAAAGCAGATTTACTGGGATTACAGGATTTGCGACAAGCAGACCAATTGCCAAGGGATGTTTGTTTCTGCTGAGGCCGGTTATACCCAAAGCAATGCACAACAGGTTTATGATAAATTATGGCCTTTATCAACTTTGCCGCATAACTGGAATAGTTCTTTGAATGCTGAGATTGGGCTATGGTATGACAACGATAACGATTTCGGCTTCGTGCAATTGGTTTCTTTGGGCGGCTCGTGGAAAAGAGGAATTGTTTATTCCTATAAAGATCAAAAAGTGTTCTTGGCTTCTGCTGAAGGGAACTGGGGAGACGATTCTTTCTTGCACTGTTATCCGGAAATTAATCCGGGCGGAAATCTTGGTGTCTGGGCTCCTTTGGGAGGAAATCCCGGCGGCAACATGCCTACGATTTATTCCCAGGCAAGCAAGCGTTCTGTCTGCGATCTTTTTGGAGCAGCGCACCCCAATGCTTACGATATTAGCGGCGGGTGGCAGGATATTCGATGGTATAATGATTTAACAATAGGATTCGGCGACCCAATCCCCGGATGGAATTGGCTTAATATTTTTATAATGAGAATGGATGGCATTCATGCAATTCCTAGTGCCGATTATTCTAACTGGTGGTTTGAAACACCGACTCATTACGAATGCACCGAAAGCAAAACCTGCCAGATAGCTCCGGGTTCAGGCCCGAGCACCTGTTCTACTGACATAGATTGCGGAACCCTGCCCACCTTTAATGCTTATTGCAAAGCCATTCCTGATTTTGGCCCCGCTCCTTTATATGATGTTTCAGTTGAGGCATGGACAGAAGGGACTGCGCAGGGAGATATAGTTTATAGATTTGATTGCGGAACTGGTGACGGCTGGGGCAATGATTATACTCTTATTCGAGATCCTAATGATCCCGATCCCAATCAGGGAACAGGTTATACTGCTTTAGGAATATGCGATTATTCTTTGGATGGTTCGTACTCCGTAAAAGTTGAAGCATCGCAGTCTGGCTTGGTTGACACTGCGGATTGTTCTGTTGATGTACAGCCGGGCAGTCTAATTCCGGCTGGCGAGATAATTATCGAGGGAAAGGGCCCCACAGGGTCATTTAGCAGTGCTCCGATTACAGTAGGATTTGGTGATGATATTGAGATAAGATGGAAGACATCGAATGTTCATGATTGCCAGGCTTTTAATTCAACGGACATGGCATCTTGGGCCGGCCCCAAGCCAGATTCGGGCGGTCCGGAAATAATAAGTGATATGCGCAATACAACAACTTTCAACTTAACTTGTCTTGAAGACATTAGTAATCAGCCCATTGAGGGATCGTTTGTCGTAAATGTCCAATTCAAGCCCTGGTGGAAAGAAGTTTTTCCCTGGTAAAAATTTTTATCAGGCAGTTAATTTTTCTGAAAAAACTTGGCCGGTGTTGACAGATTGACGGCATTGCCATATATTATAAACGCAACTGAATAAAAGCCATTCTTGGCTGCCTTGTGCAGCTTGGGAATGGCAAGCCATAGAAAGCGGCCCCTTCGCTTCGTTCAAGGCAAATCCTTAGCGGAGTAAAAGATAAGTGCCGCCCAGGCGTAAGAATAGCTTTTGCAATCAGTGCAGAGTTTATGGCAAATTAAAATTTTGTCGTAAGCCATATGCCATAAGCAACATGCTATTTATGGTCGTACGTCTGGAAAGCGTACGTTTTTTATTTGTCAGCAGCAGAGTTATGTTAACAAAAAAACAAAAACAGGAGCTAATAGAGAATTTAGGAGAGAAAATAAAAGCCGCAAAATCGGTGATTTTTGCCGATTATAAAGGCCTTAAAGTTTCCCAGCTTAAAGATTTGCGGAGAAAACTGAAAGAATCACAAGGTGAATTAAAAGTGGCCAAAAAGACATTGATCGATTTGGCGCTTCAAAAATTAAGCGTCAAAGATGCTATTTTAAAAAAAATGGAAGGTCAGATCAGCTTGGTTTTTGGCAAGGAAGATGAAGTTTCCGCAGCCAAGGTCCTTTATGATTTTTCAAAGAAAAATGAAGGATTGAAAATTTTGGGCGCGATCCTGGAAGGAAAATTTATGGATCAGTCTCAAGCTTTGGCTTTGGCCAAAGTCCCTTCGCGGGAACAGTCCCTGGCGCATCTGGTCGGCACCATCAACGCTCCTCTGCAGAATTTAGTTTCTGTGCTGCAAGGAAATTTAAGGAGTTTAGTTTTTGTATTATCACAAATTAAAAAATAACCATAAGAATTTACGAATCATTACGAATTTACAAATTTATCCTGAGTTTATCGAAGGATCTGCATATTCGTAAAAATCCGTACATTCGTAAGGCATAAAAAATGAGCGAAGAAAAAAATACCGAGGCTATAGAAGTCCCGGAAAAATTCAAAAAGTTAGTTCAGCAGATCGAGGAGTTGTCTGTTGTCGATCTGGCGGAACTTGTCAAGGTGCTGGAGAAGAAATTTGGCGTTTCGGCCGCCATGCCGGTAATGGCAGCCGCATCGGCCTCTGCTTCGGGCGAAGCCGGGGCAGCGAAAGAAGAAAAAACCGCTTTTTCTGTTGAATTGAAAGCGGCGGGGGACCAGAAAGTTAATGTCATCAAGGTTGTCCGTGAAGTAACCGGTCTTGGCCTGAAAGAAGCCAAGGACCTGGTTGACGCCGCTCCAAAACCCATAAAAGAAGGCATTAAGAAAGAAGAGGCGGATGAAATAAAACAGAAACTGGAAGCATTCGGCGCCACAGTTGAGATAAAGTAATTATTGGTTTTTAGTTTATGGTTTAGCGCAGCTAAAAATCTCCCAATTCGGGAGTTTTTAGTTTTTTATTTTAGAATTTCCCCAAGGTCTATCGGTGGAGTGATGAATTTTTTTGGTTTTTGGGCCATATGGATTTTCTGTTCCAGCGGCGGATCGTCTTCTATTTTAAGCAATAAAATAGCAAGTGCCATTGTCTTATTTTCTTCTCTGGCAATTTTTTCTATTTGGTCTGAGATTTCCAGAAGATTTTGGCTACTGCCCAAAATCTGTTTGAGCCCACTGGCAGATAAAAGTTCGCCAAGTTTTGGCGTGGCAAAGACAATTTTATCTCCGGTTTCGATTTTGCCCGTAACAATTCTGGAAAAAACTTTTGAAGGATGAGGTTTCTCCGAATCGGACGCGATTTTGCGGCCTAGATCGACAAGGTGGCTCTGCCGTTCATGATACGCATATGATGAACCTGATTGAACTAATAATATATCCTCTTTAGCCAGGGCGGCACAAACAAAATGAAACTTGCCCAGCCATTCCAGATTTCCTTGTTTGGCCAAATCGGCTAAGTGACCATTGGCTTTTTTTAGGGCGGCCCGAAAACTTTTTATGGCGCCTCTTTCCGGAGACAGATAGTATTCTCGTTTTATCAGGGAAGCCAGCAGGTTGTTTAGATAACTGCAGTCTTTGACGCAGGAAAGCTCAGCCACGATATAAAGATTGCCGAGGGGTACCTGTTCAATATTTTCTGGCTGGTAGGAAAAAATTTCACAAGCAGTTTGTGGTTTATTTGAAAATTCTCTGGAGAGTCTCGATTTAAAAATAATTTCCTCTGTTTTAACGACCATACCAGCTAGTAGAAATCGGATAATAGTTTGGAATCGCCGCCAGGCAGGAGTCTAATTTTTGCTGCCCAGGCATATACGTACTTCATTATACCACAATATTTTATACGGAGAAAATATCAATATGTTGCCAAATTGATAAGAAAAATATATAGTAATTATAGTAATATTTAAAATAAATATGTCTGGCAAAGAAAGGAGCTTTGCCGCCATTTTTTGTTTAATTATGGTTCAACAGGTTTTGGAAATTTTATTTGATTCGCCGGTCAAAGTCAGGCTGCTCAAGCTTTTTTTGAGGAATCCGGACAAGTTTTTTCACGAAAAAGAAATTGCTAAAAGGATTCAGTCTGATTCTCGGCTGGTTGGCCGCCAGATAAAAGGATTGTTTGACATCGGCTTTTTGAAAAAAAGGAAAGTCACAAAAAAAAAGAAAGATGCCAAAAAAGGGATCTATTATTCTGCCAATTCCAGCTTTGGTTTTTATAATGAATTGCGCAGCTTGGTTTTGAAATCCAGCCCCGCTTCCAAAGAAAAAATCCTGAGAAACGTTTTGAAGCTGGGCCGGATAAAATTGTTGTTGCTGGCGGGGATTTTTTTGAACACCAATAACAGCCGGGTTGATCTGTTTGTCATCGGTGACGAGATAAAACAGGCCAAAGCCAGCCCTTTCCTAAAAAATCTGGAATCGGAGGTCGGCAAAGAGATCAGTTTTGCCTTTATGAACACCAAAGAATTTTATTACCGCTACCATATGTTTGACAGATTCGTGCACGACATTTTGGAAAAGCCGCACGAGAAGCTGATTGATAAGTTGAAGGTTTGAGCTTAATTAATAATTTTTCAATAATGAAAAATTTTGAAATAAGGGACGATTAGCCCATCTGGTTAGAGCGTTGCATTTTCACCCCGTTAGATATTTGGGCGGTTAGCTCAGTGGTAGAGCATCGCATTCACATTGCGGGGGTCATAGGTTCAAATCCTATACCGCCCACAAAAAATCTAACGGGGCAGGTTGCAAAGGTTGCTGGTTCGAGCCCAGTATCGTCCACAAAAGAATTAATCTCGCTTCATAAGTTTCCCTTGTGTATTTATACAACCACACTCGAAACTTTTTTAGCAAAAATTGCTTAACTTGACGAACGCCCCCGCTTGCTCTCAAAAAGCAAAACGCCTCAAGCAAAATTTTCTTTTCCTTAAAAGAATTAAAAATCCGGCGCGCGCCAGATTTTTTTAATACTCTTGCAGAAATCCCTGCGCTTTCAAGCGCGGGGATGAATGCAAGCCCGTAACGAGACGTTCCCTTAAGGCGTTGACAAGATAAATTAGATATGTTATAATTTATAAATCCATAAAGGTGAGTAGGTTCTTTCAAATTTAACCCCTAAACCATACTAAGAAGGAGGTATTAAAATGGTGACAATGACGAACAGTAAATGGTGGGTCAGAAAGTTAGGCGAGGGTCCGTGGTCGGTCGAAGTTGTGGTATTTCATGACCAGCCTCATTTTGAGGAAATCGCGGCTTTTGTCATGGCCAAGATCTGGGGCAGGCATGTTTTTCCCGGGATTGAGAATGCCAGAGTAGAATTTCAAACTAATGGCTGCTTGCCAGAAGAATTTACCGGTCTGAGCGCGGATCAGATTTTGATCCAAAAAAAGTACCTAGCGATCGGCATAGGCAGAGGATTGCTGGACGAACATGGAGTTGATTCTCCCAGTTCTGCGCATTTAATGGCGGAAATATTGGAGGTCGACCAGAAACCGGAGTTGAAATTACTATTGAATTTTTGCAAGCGGGTTGATTTTGAGGGGAAAAGTATGCCGCTGGATCCGCATTCCTGGCTAAATGACCGATGGGATAATTGTGAAAACGATGAAGGGCTGACAGATGTCTTCGATTGGGCAGTCGATGGTATCCACGATTTTCTTGCCGGACAGATAAAATTTCAACAATGTGAAAATGATTTTTTAAGAACCGGCAGAATAATCGAAGGGCCCATCAGAATCGCGATCGTCAAATCGGACATCCGCAAGATGAACAAGTGGATCCGCTGGAAATTCGGCAAGAAGATAGATTTTATCATCCAGCGGAAAAGCAGCGGGAATACAATTATTTTTTCAACACCTTCCACGAAAGTTAATTTTACGGATGTCGTGAGGATCGTCAGGATGCAGGAGCTTCGCAAAAGAAGGTTTCTTATTCCGATGTGGTATAAGCTGGAAGTGGAAGGCGACTGTCCCCAATGCCCCCCATGGTATTACTCAAAGATGGTAATGAGCCAGCTTTTAAACGGCTCCAAATCCACATCTGATATCGAGCCGACTGTTCTTACTTTGAGAGAGCTAGCCGGTTGTATTATTCTGGCTGCATCAAGACTTTCAAAAAAATGTGAAGAGAAGATTTGTTTAAAGTCTGGATGTGAGTCTTATCGAATTGGTCTTCTGGTTTGCAGGGATAAACAAAGAAACAATGGTTCTCTAAAACAAAGAGATATTAAAATAATCTCTGAGTAAATAATCAGCCCCGAACAATTAATATTCGTTCGGGGCTTTTCTTTTTTTCATTTATATAGTAAAAATAAATATATGGCCCAGAAAAATAAAAAAATTTGTTTCG
>Ga0154658_114_pt1 | contig 13877 bp, 13 predicted proteins | sample Rifle2008BG13ft_FD_116087 | JGI IMG/M metagenome (GOLD analysis project Ga0154658, IMG submission 116087) | Candidatus Portnoybacteria bacterium RBG_19FT_COMBO_36_7
CCCTGGAAGGAATTGAACCCTCATCAACGCCTTAGGACGGCGCTGCTCTATCCGTTGAGCTACAGGGAGTAAAAAATTAACAGGGCAAGCCAATAGAGGCGGACATAAATTTATTTTATCGGCAATTGCCGATTTCCAATAAATTGCCGAATTGATTTCCGATAAATTGCCGATAAATTTCCGATTGCCGAAATGATTTCCGATAAAATCTTCCTGAAAATTAGACTCTTCAAGCCGCATCTTTCAATAAAAAATCTTTCCGCTATATGTAAATTAGCATAAAACAGCTTTAATTAAAAGAGGGGTTGACTTTATAAATTAATTTATATATTTTTAAATAATGTTCTTAAAACAAAAAAGGAGGGCTTATGAGAGAAGAGGGTGAGTCGTTTGTTAAAAGAAATGATTTAAAAATTGCGGTATTTGGCGCAGGAGGAGCTGTTGGCTCCATATTGGCAAGTTTTCTCCAGCAAATAGAAGACGTATCCCAGATAATCTGCCTGGATTGTAATTTAGAAAGGATGTTCAGCTTTCTTAAAAACAGAAAGAAGATTATCCATGTCTTAACGGCTGAAGGCACAAATGAAAAATTAATACGGAGGCTTAAAGATTGTTTTCTCATTATAAACGCGGCTTCTTCCCTGCTAAATAAGCGGATAATGAAGATTGCCTTGGAACTGGGGTCCAATTATCTTGATTTTGCTTCTTTTGATAATGACAACCAAGCAGAACAAAAGAGCTTCCATAAGCGGTTCAAAGAAAAGAAAATTGCCGGCTGGATCAACTGGGGAATCGGCCCTGGCCTGACTAATCTGCTTGTTGCCAAGCTGATAGACGGATTGACTGACTGCGTGGTCAGAATCCGTGTTGCCGAAGACACCAAATTAGCAAAACAAGCAAATGGCCAGGAGCCGCTTATATTTCTTTGGAACCCTCAATTGCTAATTGATGAGATAACCTCGCCTGTCTATCCTTTTTCCAAAGACCCGCGCCGCGCCCGCATTATCAGAGAACCTTTTTCTGGCCCGGAATTCTGCGTTTTTCCTTATCCGATCGGAAAAATCACCTGCCGCCATATGAACGAGAACGAAACCATAACCCTAAAAAACATGCCCGATATCCGCGAGGCTGACGTAAAAACCGGCGGCGATGACTTAGAGCGGCTTTTTAAAATCCTTCCCAAAATTAAAAAAAGGATAAAAAAAGGCCAAATCCAGGAATACCTCAAAAACATCAAAACGCCTTCGCCAAATGAAATAAAAAAAATGATACAAAAAGGCATTATTCTTGACGGCCGAGTGGCAATACTGGTTGAGGTTGACGGGCAAAATCCGGAAACAGAAGAAAGGATTTTTAAAAAAGCAACGTGGATGGGTCTTGGCTTGCGAGAGGTTTCTCATGGAACGACACATATAAATTTCAACACTGCTTTAGTTGCTCTTTGCGCTATCAGGCAAATAATTAATTCTTCCGGACCTGACCCGGGAGTTTGGGCGCCTGAAGAAATTTCAAAAACAGACAGAGAAGCAATTCTTGATTGCATTCAGAAAAAATCTAACCCCGTTCATTTTCAAACTCTATAAAAATTAAAATTTAAAAGAGGCAATATCTATTGCCTCTTTTTTTGTTCCACGTGCCAGATTTTTTAAAATTTATTCAAATGCCTTAACTAAATATTTATCAACTGGCGCAAAATCATCAGTTAAAACAGGCATATCCATTTCTATCTCTTTTTTCCAAAGACGACCAAGGTATTTATTTAATTCTCTGATGTCATTGGTAAAACTTGGAACTTCTTTGCTTTTGAGCGCCACAAAAGTTAAGTTCTGAAATTTATCGCCAGACGATAAATAGAGATTGGGAAAAATATAGACCTGAGGGAAAATCTTTTTGTAGGTGGCGTATTCTGAGCGCAGGAATTGTCCTTTTTCTCCTTCAATTGAAGAAGGAATGTTGATAAAAACCACGCCGTTTTCCTTTAAAAGGTCGTATTCTTTTTGTGCCGCTTCTAAAGTTGTCAGCTGAAAAGGAATTAAATAGGTTTTAAAAACGTCTACAAAAATCGCATCGTATTTTTCCTTGCTTCGGTTTAAATAGGTTCGGCCGTCTTCATGAATTATTTTTAACCGCGGATTATCCTCCAATTTAAAATACCAGCGGGCGATTTCGGTCATTTTTGGATCAATTTCAACCACGTCTATTGTTGCTTCGGGATAGCGTTTAAGATAATCTTTGGGAAAAGAATAGCCAGCGCCTCCCAGCATTAGTGTTTTTTTAAAATCTGGCTTGAAGTGTTCGACCATCCTGAATGACTCCAAGTATGTGGCAACCGGACCGCTGTCTTTGTCTAAATACATCGCTGACTGAATACCTTTTAAGTCTGTGCTTAAAGCCAAAATTGGCCTCAAGCTCGGGTAATCAACGGTTTGTGTCAACATGACATCATTGTATTGAGTAGTGATATAAATTTGGCCAAGTGGCCGATTTATTGCATCCCAAAAACCTGTTAAATAAAAAACAAATACAAATAAAAAAATTATCCAGTAAAAAGCTTTAAAACTTTTTTTATCAAAATAGGCAAGCAAAGAACAAAAAAACATCAAAATAGCCAAGCCTAATATTATCTTTGTGCTGCCAACATATGAAAAAAGGATAAATCCCGTTAAAAAAGTGCCTAATATGCTGCCGACAGTTGAGATAGCATAAAGGTTCCCGACTGTCCGGCCTGACTGCTTGATATCCTCCATTCGCAACCTGGCTGCATACGGAGAAATGGCGGCTAAAAAGAAACTGGCCGGCGCAAATAAAATTAAAGCGGCCAAAACAGATTCTAAACGGATATCTTTTATTATTTTTTGCAGATAATTTAAAACCGGCAATTTAAAAATTCCGGTCAAAGCTATTAAAATTGCTGCCAAAAAAATAACTCGTGAAAAGTCATTGTAATTTGGCTTTTTATCAGCCTGTTTTCCGCCCCACCAATAGCCGGCAGAAAGCGCTGCTAGAATAACACCGATAAGGGAAGACCAGACGAAGATAGACGTTCCCACAAAAGGCGCCAAAACGCGGCTGCCAACCAGCTCAAATACCATAATCGAAGCGCCGCCAAAAAAAACGATTATTTCCAAATTATGTTTTTTTGCCTTTGTAAAAATTTTAGAAAATACATTTACCATGCTTTAAAGCCCTTCTGCCCTCAAAACGCTCCATATGGTAATTAAAATAATTTTCAGGTCATATAAGACTATTTTCCATCCCGGATTATTTCTGCAAAAGTCAACATACATCATATCAAGTTTTTCCTGGTCCGCATGAAATTTATTTCCTTTATGAGACTGATAATAGCCGGTAACACCTGCTTTTATCAAAAACTTGGATAGACTTCCTTCGTCAAACAGCTTTTGTGAAACTTTCAAATTGGTCGGCCTTGGTCCGACCAAGCTCATTTCTCCGTGAAACACATTAATCAATTGAGGCAATTCGTCCATGTATATCTGCTTCAACATTTTCCCTGCCCATGTTAAATTATTTTTATTCTCCTCCAGGCGTTTTGTCTCAATAAAATCTCTATTATTTAAAACATCTGTCTTAAAAATTCTGAATTTATATAATTTAAAAGTTTCGCCCTGAGAGATTCTGGTTTCGGTATAGAAAATCGGCCCCCGCGAGGAACGCAAAAAAATGCCCTCAACGAGCATTACCAGTAAGACAAAAATAATAAAAGGCAAAAGAATTATAACCAAAAATATGCCTATAATAATATCAAGAACTCTTTTTTCCAACGGCATTTTTATCTTCTCGATTTTTGACATTTATTCTTTAAATAAAAAATGCGTTATAAGCATTCTTTTGTTTTACTTTTAATTTTGGGTGGTCTACGGGAGTTGCACCCGTGATAACGCGGCCACAGCGCGTTGTGATAACTGCTTCACCAAGACCACCATGAATGGTTTACTGCTTATATCATATTGTAAATATTGAAAAAATCAAACTGTTCGCTTGCTATTTGCTATAAGCCGGTTCTGGGTGCCCTGTGAGGGATTCGAACCCCCGACCTTCTCCTTAAGAGGGAGCAGCTCTACCAGCTGAGCTAACAGGGCAAATTACTTCGTACTGCAATACTTTATTTTATTTTCTTTTTTACCTTTCAATAGCTTATCCACTATTTCAATTTCTTCCCAAATCCCTGCTATCAAATCGAATTTTTTTACTTCTTTTAAAGTCACCCACTTGTAATCAACACTGTCCTCGTCCAATTTCACTTTGCCTGATTTATAAAATGCCCAAAAACTCAAAACCAGAACAGGAATTCCGTCCGGCCTAATGAAAGTCAGATCCAGCAAATAATTAAGGTTTTTTATCTCCAGATTCACTTCTTCCAATACTTCCCGCCTCAACGAATTTGTCAGCGCAAAATACCACTGCGTATCTTTATTTTTCGGCATATTTATATAATCGCTGATTTCTAATCCGCCGCCAGGCACAGTCCATTTTCCCGGAAACGCTTTTTTTTGTAAACTTCTTTTTGTTATCAAATATTTACCGTCTTTGACAATAATGGCTGTTGAAGCAATCCGATGTAATTCTTGATTTTGCATAATTTTGTCTCCCCGCGAGGAATCGAACCTCGATGTGCAGCTTAGAAGGCTGCCGTTCTGTCCATTGAACTACGGGGAGATATTCTATTTAGAAGGTTGGCGCGGCAATTGCCCCACACCGAACTTGTTCTCGTGCGGGGTCCATTGAGCGTGCTTACTCTGCCTGACGGCAGGCAGGGTAAGCTATGGGGGCTAGGCTTTGGCAGGCCGGCAAGACCGTCACTCTGTTCATTAAGCTATAGCGCATTGTTTAATTAAAAATTGAAAATTTATTTCTTTCTTTGCTTCCCATGGAACGCCTTATAAACCTCTTTTAGCTGTTTGTCCGTGATATGGGTATAAATCTGGGTCGTTGTTATGCTGGAATGACCTAATAAAGTTTGCACTGATCTGATATCTGCTCCGCCGGTTAAAAGATCCGTTGCAAAAGAATGGCGCAATATATGCGGGGTGACTTTTTTAGAAATACCGGCTTTTATTGAATAATGTTTCACGATTCGTTCCACAGAACGAGGGGTCAGGCGCAGATTTTTAAGTTTGGCCTGTGCCAGTTCCATTTTTTTGCTTTTCGGAAATCTGACAAATAGCGCCGGATCAATGTCTTTCCGATTGCCGATATAATTTCCGATTGCCGAAATAGCCCTTTCCGATAAAAAAACCACCCTGATTTTCTCTCCTTTGCCGCGAACTGAAAATTCGCCCTTTTTCAGATTAATGGAATCTCGGTTAAGTCTGCAAAGTTCCGAAACCCGCAGCCCGGTGGAGAAAAGAAGTTCCAGCAATGCCTTGTCGCGCAACGCACGCGGCCCAGAGCCCTCTGGCGCGGCTAGCAGACGTTCTAATTCTTCCCCTTCCAAAAAATCAACTTGGCGCGGGCTTTGTTTTGCCAGTTCAATTTTTTCGGCTGACAAACTTTTTATGTCGCGCTTGGCAAGATAGCGCAAAAAATTTCTTAAGGCAATGATATGGTAATTCTGGGTAATCTTTTTTAAACCCTGGCCTTTTTTATCTTCAACCCGATTGAGATATAACCGGTATTCTGTTATCAGACCTATGTCAATTTCCGAAGGTTTTTCGGTTTTCGCCCAGTCGGAAAAACGCTTCAAATAATGACTGTAATTTTCAACCGTTTTTTTAGAGCGTCCGCGCTCAACCTCCAGATAATCTAAGTAATCCTTAATTAAAGATTGTAGATTTCCCATACTTATAATGTACGACATAATATAAAAATAAGCAACTGGATTTGCGCGATTTTAAATTATATGTTATCTTAAAAATGCGATTGAAAAAGAGACTACGGTCGCAAAAAAAATTATGCTAAAAACCACAACCAAGAAAAAAATAATCAAGGAATTCCAGGTGCACGAAAAAGACACTGGTTCGGCTGACGTTCAGGCTGCTATTTTGACCGAACAAATAGAGGCGCTGACAAAACATTTAAAGAAACACCCCAAAGACAATCATTCTCGGCGTGGGCTTTTAAAAATGGTCTCCAAGCGTAAAAAGCTCATTGATTATCTGGCCAAAGACGACGAGAAAAGATACAAAAGTGTGGTGAAAAAACTGGGACTTAAAAAATAACTTTAAATAGCGGCCCCAATATCCGAATTCATCCGAATGACCCTAATAAAATCAAGATAATTATGATGACAATCAGAATCATTCGTATCAATTTAAATTCATGACGATCATCAAACAAAAAGAACAGCGGGTGGGTATCTATATTGATGCCCAGAATATGTATCATTCGGCCAAAAATCTTTATCAGGCCAAGGTCAATTTCAAAGAAGTTCTGAAAGAGGCAGTGGCCGGAAGAAAACTAATAAGAGCCGTGGCCTATGTCATCAAAACAGAAACAGGAGAAGAGAGGGCTTTTTTTGATGCGCTGACCAGAATAGGGATTGAAATAAAGGTCAAAGACCTGCAGATATTTCCCGGCGGAATGAAAAAAGGAGACTGGGATGTTGGTATGGCGGTTGATGCAATTGAGCAGTCAGAAAAATTGGATGCAGTGGTGCTTATTACCGGCGACGGAGATTTTGCGCCGCTGGCCGAATACCTGAAGGTCAAATCAGGCTGCCAGGTTGAAGTCATTGCCTTTGCCAAAAGTGCTTCCTCGCGCTTAAAAGAGGTGGCTGACGATTTTATTGATCTTTGCCAAAATCCAAAAAGATTTTTGATAAAATAATAATATTTTTAAACAGCGATCCTAATTTACGAATATCATCCGAATGATCCGAATGCTGCTTGCTAAATAATTTATGTAAGCCTATCGAACCATTCGAGTAATTCTGATGCAATTCGGACCATTCGGGTCGTTCTATTTAAGATGCAACCAAAAACATATACTCTGGATTTTCAGGGCCGTACCCTTAAATTTGAAATAGGGCGGCTGGCCGGCCAGGCAAACGGCTCTGTCGTTGCGTCCTACGGAGACACGGTTGTTTTGGCAACTGCTGTAATGACGCCAAACCAGAGAGAAGGCATAAATTACCTGCCTTTAACCGTTGAATTTGAAGAACGCCTTTATGCAGCCGGCAAAATAAAAGGCAGCCGGTTCGTTAAGAGAGAAGGCCGGCCTTCGGACGACGCAATTGTCAAAGCCAGAATGATAGATCGGGCGCTCAGGCCGAGATTCAATCAAAAGATCAGAAACGAGATTCAGATCATCAATACGATTCTCTCATACGACCAAGAAAACGATACTGAAATTTTGGGGTTGTTAGCAAGCTCTCTGGCTCTCTCTATTTCCAATATTTCCTGGAACGGCCCGCTGGCGGCAGTTAAAATCGCCAGAAACGGAGCGGATTTAGTTGTTAACCCGACATTTGCCCAGCAGGAAAAAAGTGACCTAGATCTGGTGGTCGCCGGTACAAAGTCAAAAATAAATATGCTGGAAGCAGGCGCGGCGCAAGTTCCTGAAGAAGTTTTTATAGAAGCGATAGACCTGGCGCAAAAACAGATAAACGAACTTATCGCTTTTCAGGAAAAAATAGTCGCAGAGATTAAGCCGGAAAAAATGGATCTGGCCATGGCTCAAACCGGCAGTGAACTTGAACAAAAAATTAAAGATTTTCTCAAAGACAAGCTGGAGCAGGCGATATACACAAAAGAAAGAAAAACCCGCATGTCAAATATAGCGGTAATGGAAGGCGAACTGCTTGATTTTCTTGGTAAAGAGCTGGAGCCGGAAATATTCAACCAGGCCATAAGTGTTTTTGAATTAGAAATAGACAGAATTGTCCACAAAAACGTCCTGGAAAAAGAGATGAGGCCCGACGGCCGGAAGCTAAATGAAGTCAGGGAAATTTCCTGCCAAATAGACGCTTTACCGCGCACCCACGGCTCTGCTCTTTTCAATCGGGGCACCACCCAAGCTTTATCAGCCGTCACTTTAGGCGGTCCGACCGACGAACAAATTGTAGAAACATTGCAGCCCGAAGATACAAAAAAACATTTTATCCATCACTATAATTTTTTGCCTTTTTCGGTCGGCGAAGTAGGCAGACTGGGAGGCCCTGGCCGCAGAGAAATCGGCCACGGCGCGCTGGCTGAACGTTCGCTCATCCCGCTTATTCCCAGCAAGGAAGAATTTCCTTACACAATAAGAGTGGTTTCGGAAATCCTTTCGTCAAACGGCTCTTCTTCCATGGCTTCGGTCTGCGGCTCTTCCATGGCGCTCATGGCCGCGGGCGTGCCCATTAAAGCAGGGGTAGCCGGCATTGCGATGGGGCTGATGTTGGATGAAAAAGGGAATTATAAAGTGCTAACAGACATTCAGGGACCGGAAGACCACCACGGAGACATGGACCTGAAAGTTGCCGGCACAAAGAACGGGATGACAGGTTTGCAAATGGATGTTAAAATTGAAGGAGTAACTTTGCAAATTTTAAAAGATGCTTTTGCCCAGGCCAAAGAAGCCAGACTTTTCATTCTGGGAAAAATGAACGAAGCGATAGAAAAACCAAAGAACGAGCTCTCGCCTCACGCACCGCGCATCATTACCTTCCAGATTAATCCACAAAAAATCAGAGAAGTCATCGGCCCCGGCGGCAAAATAATCAACGAAATAATCGACCAGACCGGCGTGGATATTGATATCGAAGACAGCGGCCTTATATTTATTACTTCCAAAAGTTCTGAAGCGGCCCAGAAAGCTCTTTCTTGGATAGAGAATATCACTCATGAGGTCAAGCCCGGCGAAATATTCCAGGGCAAAGTAACTAGAATCCTCAATTTTGGCGCATTTGTGGAAATTCTGCCTGGCCAAGAAGGGCTGGTGCACATTTCACAACTGGCGCCCTACCGCGTTAACCGAGTTGAAGATGTGGTCAAGATAGGGGATATTATTCCGGTCAAAGTCACTGAAATAGACCAGCAAGGAAGGATCAATCTGACATTAAAAGGCGCAAATCAAAATAACGAGAATCGTTAAGTTTAATCAATTCAACATGGAGGAAATAAAAAAAGAAAAGCGCGAAGAGTTTGCTTTCACCAATCTTAAGATCCGAACCATGCATGACGATCTAAGAAAGCATACCGGACAAGCTGATTTATCAGATATTCCTGTTTTGCCGCCTGAAAAGCCCGCAACGCCAACAATAACTTCGCCGCCGCCTGAGGAATCAAAACAACCGTCCACAAAAAGAGCTATACCCGAACCTCCTCCTTACCTGCCAACAAAGCCTGCACCTCCTCAACCCGAGTCTATTGAGCCACAACCTGAGCCCATAGCTCCGGCCCAAGAACCAGAGCCTTCTGAATCATCTGCCTCTTCTCCTTCGGTTCTCAAACTACAATCAAACCTTATTTATAAAGAAACTCCGAGATCGGAACCAGAAATTTCATTGTCCAGAAGATTGAAATTTGCTCTAATGTTTGGCGCGCCCGCGGCAATTATTATTTCTGTTATTTTTGGATTTATATATTTCTATTTCTCGACCGCGCCCCCTCCGCTCTGCCCTCAAGGCCAAATAACGGAGGAATGCCGATGCTCCGAGCAATCAGAGGAAACTAAAACTACCGGTTTTTGCTGTGATAATCTATGGGTTGATTTTGACTGTACATTAACCAAACTTCCTGAACCTTTAATACCCTCAATAGACCAAATTTTGACCATTGATGCTCAAGGAGACACTCTGACTAATTTAGTGTATGAAATAGAAAAATCAGATAATAATATTTCTGACGAAGGCGCCAGAATAATCGCGCTTAAATTAGCAAATTATCCTTCCCGATACGCCACGCTGGATGAGCTGATAAATATTTTTGGCATTGTCCTGCCCGAAGACATAAAAGAAAACAACCAAGCCTTTAACTTACTGCTTTACGTTAACCTATCTCCAAATTACTTAACCAGTTCGGCTCCCGAATACAGACTGGCGCTTGTCTTGAGACAAAAAAATAAATCGGCGCTTGAGCAGATAATGCAAGAATGGGAAGAAACGCTCCTGGAAGACATGAAGCCTATGGTGCTGGGCCAGCCTGAAGAACCAGCCACCGCTGAATTTGTCAGCACTGTCTATCGCAACGGCTTTTTCCGATATAAGAACCTGCCGATAAAAACAACAACTATTAATTACACCATCTATCAAGATCTTATAATTTTGGGCACCTCAAAAAACAGCATTTTCTATGTCTATGACGCTTTTGGCCTCAACAATTCAGACGCTGGGAACTACTAAGACAATTCGCAAACGCGAATTTCGCGCGCATAACGCAAGAGCCAGCCTTTCAGATATTGAAAAATCAGCCATTAAAACTCTTGCTTATTACCAGGTTCTTGGCCAATATCCCTTAACGGCGCTTGAACTCTACCGGTATCTCCATAAAGAAAGTGATGAGCAAATTTTGCTATCGTTTTATAATTTTCTCAAACTTCTTGAACAAAGTCCTGCGATAAATAAGACCGTCGACCGAAAAAACGGCTTTTATTTTTTAAAAAATAACGAAAGATTCTATCATCAAAGGATTTTTCGACAGAAGGTCGCCATTGCCAAATGGAAAAGAACAAGAAGAATCGCCCTTCTTCTGGCCGCCTGTCCTTTTCTGCGGGGGCTCTTAGTTTCAGGATCGCTGGCTTTTGGCAATACCAAACGCCAAAGCGACATTGACCTTCTCATAATTACTGAGAAAGGCCGCATCTGGACCTGCCGCACTTTTTTGAGCTTTCTACTGCAGATAATAGGCCAGCGCCGCCACGACCAGGTCATTGAAAATAAAATCTGCCTTAATCATTATATCGCCCAGAATTCACTTGCCGTGTCCCTGCAAAACATTTCCAACGCTCATCTTTATTCGCATCTTATCCCGCTGATTAACTATCAAAATTTCTGGCTTTTTCAGGAACAAAACTCCTGGATAGCGCGCCTGCTTTTTTCTTATCCTCAGTCAAAACAAAATTGTCTACGCCGGATAAACGAAGAATCCCTTATTTTTAAGCTGGCATCCCTTTTGGGCAGAGGATTGGAACTTTTTCTTTGCGGATTCCCTGGCAGGCTTCTTGAAAGAAAGCTGGCTGCCTGGCAGACAAAACGCATTCACCAGAAAACCAACTGGCGGGCGCTCAAAGAAGAACAGCTGCATCTGGGCGAGGGCTCTCTCCTTTTCCATTACCCAATATGCAGAAATGCCCAAGTAATGAACGAATATAGGAAAAAAGTGCAAGCATTAAAACTAACATGAACGAAAAAATACCGATAAAGATTACTCCCGAAGCCAAGGCCAATCATCAGGATATAAAAAAAGCCCTGAACTTGAATAAGGTCATTTCCGAAGCCAAGGCCCATGCGGTCGGTTCGGCCAAAAAAGCTTCTTTTTGGAAAACATTGACAGTCATTCTGTTTTTGTTCTCTATTGTCCTGATAATTAAGACTTTTTGGCTTGACCAAAAACCCTTTTCCGATTATCAGAACATCATTCCCTCACAAACCCAGGCCGTATTTTTTATAAAAATAAGCGAACTCGGGCAGCTGGTGCCCTCTGTCATTCCCGGTCTTGAACAAAATTCCGATTTTTATAAATGGCTTAAGCAGAAGATAAGCCAATTTATGGCAGATTCTGATGTTGACGTGCAAAAAGAACTTTTGCCAACATTAGAAGAAGAAACTGCGTTTTTGGTCTTCCCCGAAAACGGCTCAAATAAGCTTGTCTGGGCGGCAATTGGCCAGATAAACCTTAATCAGACTGTTGCCAGTCAAAAGGTGATTTCAAAGCTTGAGGAAGGCCTAAAGAAAAATTTTGGCATCAACCAGCTGTTTTACCGCCAGGTGAAAATTAACACGGTTTACGCTTTCAACAAAATTGACAAACCTTATTACTACAGCCAGGTTGATAATTATTTGATAGTCGGCAATGACCTGGGTGTTTTAGAAAAAATAATTGATGAAATTATCGGCAATGGAAATTTTATCGGCAATTTCCGATAGATTTCCGATAGATTTCCGATAAATTGCCGAATTGCCGAATCCACATTTTATCCCCAGAGGGGGTTTGACACGATTTTTGAGCAATGTTATTATATAAATAGTTCCTTAGCGGATTAAAAATTTTAAAACAGTTCTTTTCGTTTCAAAAACGAATAATCGGCTGGGAATTAGAGGGATTTTTTCTAGATCATAATGCGCCGGAGGGCTTTATATATAATAAAAAAGCCCAAAGGGCTTCTTTGAAAAAAGATGGTTTAGAAAAATGAGGGGCATTGAGCCCCTATAAACACTTTGTATTCGGGCTATTCAATGCCCCTCATCTTACCAAGAATCTCTCCAAAAGTCAAGGATATTATAAAAAGCGCTTCAGCAAGGCGGCTTTTTTTGTTTATGCGCTGGAAACACGAAGAAATTGATATACGGGGTTGATTTTTCATTTTCTTTTTTATATAATTTAGTTAAAGGATACGGCAATCCGAATCTACGAATTACCATCCGAATGATCCGAATCGAATAATTTATTCGAATGGGCGCATTCGTATAGTGTCCTGCGGACACAGACAGGACGAAGGACTTTGCGCTTTTCGTGTATTATGAAAAAAGAAATTGTCCAACAACTCAAAAAACAGCTGGAAGAGAAGAAAGTAAAGATAGAAGGAGAGCTTGGGTCAATTGCCAGAAAAGACCCGAAATTCAAAGGGGACTATGACACCCGTTACCCTGATTTTGGCGCGCCCCAAAGCCCGGATGAAAGCGCGCTGGAAGTTTCGGCCTATGAGAGCACCTTGCCCATTGAATATGCGCTTGAAATAAGATTAAAAGAGATTAACAAAGCCCTGGAAAAGATAAAAAAAGGAACTTACGGCAAATGCGAAACATGCGGCAAGGCGATCGATGAAAAAAGACTCCAGGCGATGCCTGAAGCAGAAACCTGCGCCAAATGCCAAAAGACAAAATGAGCTCCGTGAACTAATTAAGACTTTATTATTTAGTTTATAAGGCGGAGCGAAATCCCGCCGAAGCAAAAGAATATGGGAGAACTTTTCAATACCAACAGCGAAGATCTTTTGCGAAGGCGGATAAATCCAACCAGCCTTAGGATTTGTCAGAAAATCGGCTGGTTATTTCTTCGTCCTATTTTAAAATTCTTTATCCACTACCGTTTCCTCTCCAATTGCGACATAAAAGACCTCCAAAGTCCACTTATTCTCGTATCAAATCATTTGAGCTATCTTGACCCGCCGATTTTGGGAACAGTGCTGCCTTTTGGCTCGCCGGTCTATCCGGTCTATTTTATCACCAAAGACACTTTAATGACCACCCCTGTTTTGGGCGGTTTTTTAAAAGTGCTGGGCGCCCTGCGCGCCTGGCGCGGCGAAGGACTGAAAAAATCGCTCGAGGCGCCAAAAGAAGTCCTGCAAAATAGCTGCTCAATAGTCTTTTTCCCGCAGGGCAAGCGTTATCCCTTTGAAGAATTTAAACTGGAGCAGGGCCGCCCAGGCGCCGCCTTTTTAGCGCTTGAAACAGGCAAACCCATTCTGCCTGCCGCTATCTTGGGGTTGGCTAATTTTTCCTGGAAAAACTTTTTTTTGCGCCGCTACCGCGTCAAAGTCATCATCGGCCAGCCTTTTTTGCTTGCTGAAAAATTAGCCCAAAATTATACGCCTCAAAATATAGAGGTCGGCACACAAATTATTATGCGGGAGATACAGAAATTAATGCAGTAAAATTCAAAGCCCAAGTGTCAAATCGAATCTAAAATCCAAAAAACTCAATTTTAACGCTTTTGATTTTAGACCCTGAGCTTAATTTGTCTTTCTGCGGAGATCTCCCGAAGGGAGAGAATAATTTG
>Ga0154658_126_pt1 | contig 13493 bp, 11 predicted proteins | sample Rifle2008BG13ft_FD_116087 | JGI IMG/M metagenome (GOLD analysis project Ga0154658, IMG submission 116087) | Candidatus Portnoybacteria bacterium RBG_19FT_COMBO_36_7
AGGCCGCTCTACTGATCCGTCTCTCTCCGAAGGCCCGATAGCAATAAGTTCCGGCAACAGCGTTATCTTAGACTGGAGACCGACAAACAGCCCGACTTCCTGTACAGCATCCGCTGTTCCCGCTAACACTCAATGGTCAGGGTTAAAAGCCATAGGAGGTGGCAACCAGACAATTACCAATGTTACCGTGAGCACGGTCTTTACGCTTTCTTGCACCAATGCCGGCGGCACACTTTCGGATCCTTTTGAAGCCAGGATACTTAAGGTTGATCTCCTTTCCTCGCCAGATTCCGGCACCGCTCCCTTAAATGATGTAGATTTAACAGCTACTGTTTCTGGTCAAACGTCAGGCACATTCCGATACTTCTTTGATTGTGAAAATAACGGCACCAATGAAAGAGACATAACTGTTGTCAGTAATATTTATACCGCCGCTGATCTTTGCGATTATTCAACCACGGGTACTAAAACGCCTAAAGTTACTGTTTGGCATAGTCAAGGTAGCGCCAGTGATACTGACGATATCATAGTTAGCGCATCTGGCGATCCTGCACCCACTCTTAAAGGCCGCTCTACTGATCCGTCTCTCTCCGAAGGCCCGATAGCAATAAGTTCCGGCAACAGCGTTATCTTAGACTGGAGACCGACAAACAGCCCGACTTCCTGTACAGCATCCGCTGTTCCCGCTAACACTCAATGGTCAGGGTTAAAAGCCATAGGAGGTGGCAACCAGACAATTACCAATGTTACCGTGAGCACGGTCTTTACGCTTTCTTGCACCAATGCCGGCGGCACACTTTCGGATCCTTTTGAAGCCAGAGTTTTGAATGCAACCTTAACACCAAATCCCTCTTCGGGCACTGCCGGTTCCACCAATTTTAACTTTACGGCGAATGTTACTGCCGGCATAATTCCCGGCAATACCTTTAAGTATCAATTTTACTGCAATAGCACCGATGCAACGCCGGCCTATACTTCCCCAGATATTGCTGCCAGTTCTTTTACTCCGCCTTCTCCCATATGCATTTATTCGACCAGCGGCACAAAAACCGCGAAAGTTATTGTTTCTCACAGCCAGGCGCAAAAAACCGCATTAGCAAGCTTGATCGTGAATGCTACCGGCAATTTAAAGATTATTCTTGACCCCTCAATTATTAAAGTTGGCGATAATGTTCAAGCCGAGGCTCGGTATTATCCTGCTGGTTCGGACATAGGGCAGCCTGTGACGGACGACTGCGATTGGGATTCAACAGACGATTTAATAGCCACGGTTGATGGGGGAGGGCTTGTCACAGGGATCAGCCCCGGAGAATCTTACATTGTTGCAAGGTATATAAACGTTGACGAAGGTATTGATGTATCAGACGATGCTAAAATAACCGTTATGTTCACACCGACCTGGAAAGAAATTATTCCTTGGTAAAAGGAAAAATCGGCAACCAAAAAAAGGAGGGAATATATGATATTAAAACCCAGACAAGGTTTTACTCTTCTGGAAATGCTGATAGTGCTGGCTATTATATCAATAATGGCAACTTTAATTTTGGTCCGTTACCGGGAGGGGCAAAAAACATATGTTTTGTCGCAGGCAGCCCAGACCTTGGTAGGCAACATAAGAGAAGCTCAAAATTTGGCAATAACCGGTGCCGAAGTCAAAAAACCAGATGGAAATGACTATCCGAGAATCGGAGGCTATGGTATATATATCAAAGACGAAACCCACTATGTGCTTTTTATGAACGAAGAATCTGATCCCTCTGCCTGTCCAATAGGTCTTGTCCCGCAACATGAAATAAAAACAGCGGTGAAGCTTCCAGACGGCACAACTATAGATCAATTAGGTAAATATATATTTTATACCCCGCCTAATGCTCATACTTGCATAGAAGGAGATGATGAACCAATAATATTTACCATAAGGCAGAATTCCAGCGGCAGAAAAATAGAAATATACGTTAACGCAGCTGGCAGAATCGAGGTTCAATAAAGCATTATTTATGTTGAAAGATTTAAGTATCAAAAAATCAAAAAAAGGACTGACCTTGCTGGATGTAATGATTGCGGTCGGTCTGGCTTTGGTTGGCTTGGTCGGGATTATCGGCGTGCTTCGTTATGTAATAATCCTTGGCAGCCAAAGTTCGGATAAATTTATTGCCAGTAATTTAGCGCAAGAAGGGATTGAGCTGGTCAGATTTTATCGTGATTCAAAATGGCTGAACGACGACGGCTCTTATTATCTACGCGATAATATGACCGGACCAGGCGATTCTATTTTTCCTATTTCAGAAGCGACAGATTATAAGGTTGATTATACCCTTGATCCATCAGAGTCTCTTCTTTTGTATGACCCTGACGAATTTTTGAAATTAAACCCCAACCCCAATAGCAATTTTTATCAATATTCTTCGGGCACCGATACAAAATTTAAAAGAAAAATTACAATTATTCCCCATGATTCTACTGTTCCCACTGGAAATTGTAAATCACCGGGAACAGGTATTCTATATCAGTGCGTATCAGTTGTTTCCAGGGTTACGTGGGATAATCACGAAATAGTCGTTGAAGACTGGCTTTATAACTGGATGCCGCATTAAATCCAAATCTTAAAAAAGGTTTCCTCTTTTGATAAAAAATCATTCGGTTATTATGAATAACCAGACGAACAAAAAGGTCATGCCCTATATTCAAAAAAACAAATCTGCGATTAAAGGTTTCACTTTGATAGAGGTATTGGTTGCCACCGCGATTTTTGTAACCGTTTTAATGGTGACGGTTTCCATATTTTTGATGGCGATAAAAAACCAAAGAAGGAGCTTTGAGATTCAGAATCTTCAGGATAATGCCAGATTTATTATAGAGAGAATGTCCAAAGAAATAAGAATGGGGGAATTCAAGGATGTCGACGTGGGGGAAGGCGAAAATAAAAATTTATCGATATTTAATCAAGAGAACAAACCGATTAAATACCAATTTCATGCGGACGGCAATATTAAAAGAAATGATGAATCGGAACCTGGTACCCCTCAGCCGATTAATAGTTCGCAAGTTAAAGTCACGGGAAAATTTTATTTGGTTAATGTTGACGATAAACAGCCGCGCGTCACAATCAATATGACGCTGACACCGGTAACCGAAACAACCAACTCGCCAAAAATTACAGTGCAGACCACGATAACAATGAGATAATGCTTAAATGCAGGCAAAAAAATGAATAAAACCATATTTGAAAATAAAAACAAAGGCGCAACGGCAATTATCCTGACCTTTATAATTATAACAGTAACTCTTTTAATAGCATCGGGCTTGTCGCTGATATTTCTGGGCGAAATAAAGCAGTCGCGGCTGGCCGAATATACCATTTCGGCTTTTTATGCAGCTGATTCAGGCGTTGAATACGCGCTATTTCAGATAGTGAACAATAGTGGGGATGAAGGGGACGATGTCATTTTGAATTTAACAAATAAGGCGGAAGCGACAGTTGACTGGTCTGTGACCGGAAAAATGATTGATTCTCTTGGCTTCTTTTCAGGCACCAATCGGAGAGTCCAACTTACCTGGTGATAACTCAATTTTTAAAATTTATATTTTTTAAAAAACGGAGCTTCTCCGTTTTTTTTGTTGTCAAATAGGCTGATTTTGGGTAGAATTAAAACATGGCCAAGCACGAAGCCAAAGAGCGGATAGAAAAATTAAAAGAACTGATAAATCACCATCGGTATCGCTATCATGTCCTGGACAGCCCGGAAATTTCCGATGCGGCTTTTGACACCTTAAAAAACGAACTTGAGGAATTGGAGCTGAAATTTCCGGATCTGGTCACTCCCGATTCTCCGACCCAGCGGGTGGGCGGGGAAGCGCTTGATAAATTTGGGAAAGTGAAGCATCAAGCGCCGATGCTTTCCTTAAGCGACGCTTTTGGCAAAGAAGAATTTCTTGCCTGGGAAGAACGGATAAAAAAAATTGTTCCCAATTCAAAAATTGACTATTTTTGCGAGCTGAAAATGGACGGTCTGGCAATTTCGCTGGTATATCAAGACGGCGTTTTTGTGCAGGGAGCGACCAGAGGCGACGGCAAAACCGGCGAAGACGTGACGCAGAATCTCAAAACAATAGAAACAATTCCTTTGCGCCTAAGAGAGCCAAAGGAGGCGGAGCTCAAAAAAATCGGCTTGGAAGGTCAGCAGATAAAGAAAATTTTATCGGCGGTCAAGAAAGGCAGAATAGAGATAAGGGGCGAGGCGATAATGACCAAGAAAGTTTTTGAGGAGCTGAACCGCCGGTACAAAAAAGAAGGCAAGGCCTTGCTGGCCAATCCCAGAAACGGGGCAGCCGGCTCCATTCGCCAGCTTGATTCAAAGATAACCGCGGAGCGGCGGCTTGACTGCTATGCTTATCAGCTGGTTACAGATCTTGGGCAAAAAGAACATCAGCAGGAGCACGAAATAGCGAAAACCTTGGGCTTTAAAACTGTTGCGGAAAACAAATACTGTAAAGATGCCCGAGAAGTGATTGAATTCCATGAGAACCGGGCAAAGAACCGCGAAAAGCTTCCTTTTGAATGCGACGGAGTGGTGGTGGTGGTCAATGACGAAGCCCTTCATAAAAAACTGGGGGTGGCGGGCAAGGCGCCAAGATGGATGGTCGCTTATAAATTTTCGGGCAAAGAAGCCACAAGTATTGTGACCGGCATCATCGTTAATGTCGGCCGGACAGGAGTTTTGACGCCGGTGGCCGTTTTGAAACCCGTGATTGTCGGAGGAGTAACGATAACCCACGCCACTCTCCATAACATGGACGAGATAAAGCGTTTAGGATTGAAAATTGGCGACACGGTTGTTGTCCGGCGGGCGGGGGATGTAATTCCCGACATCATCAAGGTTTTGCCAAAATTAAGGACAGGCAGGGAGAAAGAATTCCATATGCCCAAAAATTGTCCTATGTGCGGCGGGCCGGTTATCCGGGAAAAAGGAGAAGTGGCATACCGGTGCGCCAATAAAAATTGTTACGCGATAAATTACAGGCGAATCGGGCATTTTGTTTCAAAGCAGGCAATGAACATTGAGGGCTTGGGCAGAAAGATAATTGATCAGCTGATGAAGGAGGGGCTTGTGCAGGAGGCGCCCGACATTTATGATTTAAAAGAAGGGGATCTGGCGCCTCTGGAAAGATTTGCGGAAAAATCAGCCAGAAATTTGATTGAGTCAATTGAGCGAAGCCGCCGCGTGCCTTTGGCCAGATTTTTGAACGCATTGGGCGTTCTGCACGTTGGCGAGGAGACGGCACTGGATCTGGCTAATTGCTTCGGCAATATCCAAAAATTAAAAAGCGCCTCTTTTGAAGATTTAAATTCTATTTCCAATATCGGGGAGGTAGTAGCCAAAAGCGTCTATGAGTGGTTTAATAATGAGAGAAATAGAGGATTGCTTAGGCGGCTGCTGGAAGTCATAAAAATTGAGAATCCGAAAGTTACGAGAAAAAGACAGACGTTGGCAGGAAAGATAATTGTTCTGACGGGCGAGCTGGAAGGAATGTCACGCGAGCAGGCAAAACAATCCGTCAGAGAGCGCGGCGGGGAAATTGCGTCTTCGGTTTCAAAAAATACCGACTTGGTGGTAGCCGGCGAAAACCCTGGGACAAAATTTGACAAGGCAAAGGAATTGGAAGTGAAGATAATTGGGGAAAAGGAATTTATTAAATTGATTAAATGATGCGATGCTAATATACGAATGCATGCTAATGATACAAATAAAAACAATAAACTAATTTATCCTGAACTTTCATATATAATTACTGGAATATGTTTTGAGGTTCACAATATACTAGGCCGGTATTCTAGAGAAAAGCAGTACGCCGATTTACTTCAGGAGAAAATCAAAACGCTAAATATTCCATATAAAAGAGAATTTGCAGCCGGCAATACAGGCAATAAAGTTGATTTTTTGATAGATAATAAAATTATAATTGAACTTAAGGCCAAGCCAATTGTCTTAAAAGAAGATTATTATCAAACACAAAGATATCTCCAAGTTTTAAATAAAAAACTTGCTTTAATTATAAATTTCCGTAACAGATATTTAAAACCAATAAGAATTATAAAGATTGATACAGATGCTAAAATCAGATTCTTATAGATATTAGTATAATTAGTATTAATTTGTATATTGGTATCGATTATGATTGATGTCAAACATATCGCCAAATTAGCCAGGCTCGGCCTGGGCAAAGATGAGGAAAAAAAGTTTGAAAAAGAGCTTGAGGCGATTTTGGATTTTGTGGAGAAATTGAACGAAGCAAAGACCGAAGGAGCGGAGCCGACCGCCCAGATAACCGGCGCCATCAATGTTTCAAGAGAAGATAAAACAGAGCCTCTCTGGGAAAACCCGGAGATAAAAAAGGATATTTTGGCAAACGCGCCGGCTAAAGAAGGGAAGTTTTTTAGGGTGAAAAGAGTGCTGGAATAATTAATTTTATAATTTTTAAATAAATCTTAAATTCTAAGCTTTTAAAAATTAAGAAATTATTTATAAAATTAAAAATTTGAAATTAAAAATTAAAGGATGTCATTAAACAAGCTGACAATTACCAAAGCCGCCGATGGTCTTCGGAAAAAACAATTTTCATCATTAGAGCTGACCGAGGCTGTTTTTTCGCAGATAAAAAAAACTGATGAAGAAATCGGCGCTTTTTTGCTGTTGGCAGAGGAAGAGGCGCAAAACCAGGCAAAAGAAATTGATAAAAAACTGGCCAGAGGAGAAAAGCTCGGTGGCATAGCGGGCATTCCGGCGGCAATAAAGGATAATATTCTTGTAAAAGGGCTGAAATGCACTGCCGGTTCAAAAATTTTAGAAAATTATCTGGCACCATACGACGCGACTGTTGTTTCAAAATTAAAAGAAGCCGGAGCGGTGATTATCGGCAAAACCAATATGGATGAGTTTGCCATGGGCTCTTCAACCGAGAATTCGGCTTTCAAGAAAACAAAAAATCCGCAGGATCTGTCTTGTGTGCCGGGCGGCTCCTCGGGCGGCTCAGCGGCCGCGGTGGCAGCGAATGAAACTATTTTTGCTTTGGGCTCGGACACCGGCGGCTCGATTCGCCAGCCAGCCGCTTTTTGCGGAGTGGTGGGGCTGAAACCCACCTATGGCGCGGTTTCCCGTTTTGGTTTGATGGCAATGGCCTCTTCGCTTGATCAGATTGGGCCGCTGACAAAAAGCGTAGAAGACAGTCAGATAGTATTTGATGCAATTTATGGCAAAGACAGGCTGGATTCCACAAGCGTAGCGTCAAAATTTCAAAATCCCGCTGATATTGGGAATTTGCGGATCGGCCTGCCAAAGGAATATTTTGCCCAGGGCCTGGAACCGGAAGTTGAAAAATCGGTCAGGTCAGCAATAGAAAAATTTAGTGATTCAGGCGCCAAGATAAAAGAGATAAGCCTGCCGTTTTCAGAATATGCTTTGGCCTGTTATTATATAATTATGCCATCGGAAGTTTCCGCCAACCTGGCAAGATATGACGGCATTAAATATGGTTTGTCAAAAGAAAGGGATAATCTGCTTAATGTTTATTTGGCATCAAGGCAGGAAGGATTTGGCGATGAGGTCAGAAGGCGCGTGATGCTGGGCACCTACACTCTCTCGGCCGGATATTATGACGCTTATTATTTAAAAGCCCAGAAGGTGCGCACTCTGATCAAGCGGGATTTTGAAAAGGCGTTCAGGGAGGTTGATCTTATTATGACGCCGACTTCGCCAACCCCGGCTTTTAAATTAGGCGAAAAAATAGAGGATCCGATAAAAATGTATTTGTCCGATATCTATACCGTGCCGATGAACTTGGCCGGTCTGCCGGCGCTTTCCCTGCCCTGCGGCCGGGCTGTTCGCGGCTCAGGCTCCGCTGAACCGGGCGGCTCATCGGGCGGCTTGCCCATTTCGCTGCAGATAATCGGGCCGCAATGGAGCGAACCCAAAATATTTTCCGCCGCGCTATATTTTGAAAAAAAATTTAATGGCCTTACCTCTTGACATATACGATCAGATAGTCGTCTATTTTCAATCGCCGGATTTCCGCCAGATCATTTTTTTGGCTCGGGTAATTTCCTATTCTATCTCTGTCATACTTATCTTTTCTATAATTATTTTGGTGTCGCGCGCCCGGGCTATCTGGTGGATGCAGGAAAGCTTGGACTCTTTTCGAAAATTAAAGCTGCCTGATAAGATAAAAAAAGACTGGCAGAAGATCAATAACCGCCTGGAAAAGGACGATGAGGCAAGCCTGAAACTGGCTGTTGTGGAAGCAGATCAAATGCTGGACGAAGTTTTGAAAAGAATGGGCTTGGAAGGCAAAGATATGGGCGAACGGCTGGAGCAGATGGGCAGTCAACAATTTAAATCGTATGACGGCGTTTTGGAGGCGCATCGTTTAAGGGATTTGATTATTCATCAGAAAGACCTTATGGTTACAAAAGAACAAGCCCAGATCGCGGTGGCTGAATATGAAGAATCATTAAAAGAACTGGAAGTGTTATAGCCTATCCAGAACGGATTAAATTGACCTACTTTCTAATTAATCTAATTGACAAAAAAATACCCCGCTGAAAGCGGGGTATTGTATTAGAAATTTTACTGTATTTCGCTTGCCATTATCTCAAAAGGCACTTTTTTCTGAATTTCATTCCTGAGCATCTTTTTGGCGATTAAATCCTCAACTTTGTCCTGAATAACTCTTTTCATGGCGCGGGCGCCAAAAGCCGGGTCGTATCCCAGTTGCGCTATTTTGGCTGTCAGCTCCTGATTGGGGCGGAAAATATAATCCTGCGCGGCCATTCTCTTGGCCAGAATTTCCAGCTGCAAGGCGGATACTTTTAATAGATTTTCCTGGGAAAGCGGTTCAAAAATGACGATGCCGTCAAAGCGGTTTAAAAATTCGGGCCTGAAAATGCTGTTTTGCTGGATGAAATCCAGTATTTTTTGCTTGAATTGTTCCGGATTCAGGTTCTGCTGGACCATTTGTCTGATCATTTCTCCGGCCGCGTTTGAGGTGGCGATGATTATCATATTGCGGAAGGTGACCTTGCGGCCGAGCGCGTCTGTCAGCCATCCCTCATCCAGCACCTGCAAAAACAGATTGAGAATGCCCAAGTCCGCTTTTTCTATTTCGTCCAGCAGCAGCAAAGAAAAAGGGTTTTCCCGCGCCGCCGTGGTGAGCACTCCGGGCGTCTGGGTAACCGAAGAGCCGATCATGCGCTCAAGAGCCGTCACGCCCTGATATTCTGACATATCAAATCTCAACATTCTGCTTTCGTTCCCGTAATATGCTTCAGCCAGCGCTTTGGCGGTTTCTGTTTTGCCGACTCCCGTTGGCCCGAGGAACAAAAAAGTGCCCATTGGCCGATTTTTGGCGGCAATGGCCAGCCGGGCCCGGCGCATGGCAGAAGATATTTCTTTGACCGCCGCCTCCTGATTGACGACTCTTTGGTGTATAAAGCTTTCAAGGTTTGCAAGTTTTTCTTTTTCGCTCACCTGCAGCTCGCCAATCGGTATTTCTGTTTTTTGAGAAATGACCAGGTCAACGTGTTTTGGCAGAACAAAAACATCCTCCGTGTTGCCGGCAACATAGATGACCGTTTCTTCCAGAAGGTCTATTGCTTTTTCGGGCATCGGTATGTCGCCGATGTATTGGTCGGATGTTTTGATAACTTCCTTTAAAGCCGGATAGGTGATGATTTTACCGCTTCTTTTTTCCAAATCCGCTAAGCTGTCTTGGAGAATAAAGAGCGAATGAGACAAGTCTTGTTCTTTTATCTCAATTTTTTCAAAGAATTTAAGGAGAGAAGGATTTTTTTCTATTTGAGTGTGGAGGTTGCCGTAGGTGGTAATGGCAATAAGCTGGAAGGCGGCGCGCTCAATATACTGCATAAGCACTTCGATGACGTTTTTTTCCGGCGCGACAAAATTGTGGAAATCATTGATGACTAAGATTATATTGCCGGCTCTGGCCGCTTCATTCAGGATTTTGATGAGCCTTTCTTTTATTTGGCCCTCGGTGTTTAATCCGGCCAGCGCCGAATTAAGATCCAGGTCCAAAACCCGCCGATAGGCGAGCGAACCGGCTGTACGGCCCTGCCTGACCAGCCGCGCAAATTCTTTGACGAGCGTCTTTTTGCCGACGCCCGGGTCGCCAACGAGCAGAATATTGCTTTGGCTGCTTTTCAAAAGTATCCTTCCCATGGTTTCAACTTCGGTTCGCCGGCCGATCAGATGCTTTGAATCATTTAGATTTCCCAATTCGGAAGAATATTTATCCAGATTGATTGTCCAGCCATAGAGCCAGCCATGGCCAATACCTTCTTTGGCAAAAAGATTTTGTCTTTCCCAGAATCTTTTCTTTTGCTGTTGATAGTCCTCTTCGGTTATCAGCCATTCGGCCACATATGAGAAATCTTCTTTTTCAACTCCGTTCTGCTTTAAAAAATTATCTAAAAAGTTCTCTGGCTGGTCCTTGACGTCTTGAGGCACTTGAGCCGGATTGATGCCAAGCCTCATCCATATCATATCAGCCCAGGGCTGTTCCAATACTTCGGGCAGAGGCATTTCTTTTGGCAGTTTCTTGCGGGATTTCTGATAGAGTATCCAAAAAACAAAGATCGTTGCCAGGTCAAAAGCAACAATAAATATAGTGGCTGCTTTGACTAAGCCCGGCTGGAACAGAAAATAAATTCCTGAAGCAAATGAACTTGCCAGAAACAGCGGCCAGCCTATCCAGAAAATAAAACCAATAAAGCCAAAGATTAAGGCAAATATTTCAATGAATAACGCAAAAACAATGACAATTGAGCGCACCGCCCCGCCGATGATGCGGCTAACCCAATTCATTAGGAGAGTCTCAATGAATTTTTTCAGCTCAAAACCGCGGCCGTAGGAAACAACATCACGCTTCCAGGGCGAAAGAAGGGTTTTGAGAAGCGAGGGTACTGGAATGAAATAGCTGACAAAATAACGCAAATAATTCCCCCAGATCTGAAGGTATTTTTTTGGCGCCTGCAAATAATGCCAGTGGAAATAGTCAAAAATAAACATAGGTATGTCTTTATTTATTTTAACAGAAGAATCTATAAGCGTTAAGCGAGCCTTATACACAAGCAACGATAAACTTTCGATTTTGAGAAACTTGAATGCTTGGGTATAAGGCGAAGCCCCACACCGAAGGACATTTCTATCTAAACTGCTGCTTTTGGCCTTCTGGTGTCGGGGTGCGTCTGTATACAGGCAAAATAAAAAAGCCAAAACATTTAAATGCTTTGGCTTGATTAATTTTCATCCTTCACGGGGTCCCAGCAGACCCGAAATATATTCCATGTCACTCTTTGTGCATTCTTCACACATTATGTCGCCATCGCCCATAAACTTTTTTATAAATGCTATGAGTTTTGTCTTTCTTTTCAAATCAACGCCTATTTTGCATTCCTGTAATTCTGTTATAACAATTTTCTTTGAACTTGCTGGTTTTTGGCACGCTTTACATGAACCCTTTTTCCCGGTGGAAAGAACTTCCAATCTTATAAAATAGCATACGCCTCCTAGCTCAATTTCAAATGCCGTCTCTATCATTTTAACCCTCCTTTTTTGAATAGACCGTAGTTAATAAAAAAAGATATTATATTTTAACCATTTTGTCAAATAAGCGGGGGTTGTGGACAATATTATTTATCGCTTCGTCTCGAGGTTGAGTATAAAATTAAATGTCTTTTTATAAAGGTTCGACCCGAACCAGATTTTAAATATTTTTCAAATTCAAAGGCTTTATATTTATCTTTAATTGCAAAATAAAAATCTAACTCCATAGGCAAACGCTTTCTCGTTGCAGACACATAACCTTTTTTGTGTCTTTCTACTCTATCTTTTAAATCATCTGTACATCCAATATAATAGCCATCTCGACATTTTAAACTATATACGTAATTCATGAATTATGACCCGCTTTCGCGTGTCTGCGGCGGACTTCGTCACGCTGAAAGACAGACTTCGTACTTCTGAAAGCGGACTTCGTCACGCTGAAAGACAGACTTCGTACTTCTGAAAGCGGACTTCGTCACGCTGAAAGACAGACTTCGTCCTTCTGAAAGCGGACTTCGTCACGCTGAAAGACAGACTTCGTCCTTCTGAAAGCGGACTTCGTCACGCCGTAGCCACGCTTCAGCGTGGCGATGGCGGACCGTGCGGGATTCGAACCCGCGGTCTTCTCCGTGACAGGGAGACGTGTTAGACCAGGCTACACCAACGGTCCATTCTAAAAAATCCAAATTTCAAAGTTCAAATATCAAGATTAACGCTTCTTTAAATGCTTGAAAAATTCTATCTGCTGCAGTCGTCTTTTCGCTTCTTTCAAGGTTTTATAAGTCCCGAATTTTCTATGGGTTTTTTCGCTCAATACAACATATTTTCCTTTAACCTTTTTAATCATAGTAGCGGGGGTGGGGATCGAACCCACGACCTAAGGCTTATGAGTCCTTCGCTCTGCCAACTGAGCTACCCCGCCTCGCTATAAATAAATATAACGCCAAAACTAAACACTGTCACTATTTAATCCTTGGCGCTATTGGTGGTTGCGGGGCCGGGACTTGCACCCGGGTCTGGGGCTTATGAGACCCCCGAGATACTACTTCTCTACCCCGCTTCGCGTAAAACTCGCTTTGCTCGTCACGCGATTACGCTAGCAAAACGAATGAATAACAAAGGTCAATCCCGTGATTCCGCAGGGCGGAATTTTACGGGATCTACCCCGCTATAAAATACTATTGTATTTTATATTAAAAGTCTAATATAAGCAAGCCGGGTAGTGAAAATTCGGCCGCGGCAAAGCCGTAATAATTTAATAAGCCGAATTTCTACTATCCGGCAAGCGGTGGGTATAAATTCGGTTTGATAGGATAGCCGTTTTTGTGTAAAATATATGTATATGACTCTCAAGATTTACATTTCCGGCATTGTTTTTACAACCGCTTTGGCGTTTACGGCATTTTTTATTATCATCGGATTTTTTTCGCCTGAAAACGCCGATCTGCTCATAATGCTTCTTTTATTTTTGAGCTTGTTTATCGGTTTGATGGGTTTTTTCAGTCTGTCGGGATTTTTTATCAGGAAAAGAAAAACTCCGGTCTATCATTCTTTTAAGTTTCTGGGCATATCTTTTCGGCAGGGAACCTTGTTTTCTCTGCTTCTGACAGGCACATTATTTTTGCGCGCGTACGCGGGAAATTACTGGTGGTGGGGAGGCTTGGTATTGCTCCTGTTAATATCGGGCGCAGAAATGCATTTCTTAAGAAATCAGGAATAGTGTTTTTGGCTCTGTTAAGCCATTTTTGACAGCTACATCGCTGTTTTAATTTTTCCCAATTGGAGGTTGCAAGTGCTTTAAAAATAGGTTAAAATAGAGGTGGTGGTGTGAGGCAAAAATAAGCATATTTTTTCTTTTGTTTAATATGCCAGGTAGTG
>Ga0154658_129_pt1 | contig 12777 bp, 10 predicted proteins | sample Rifle2008BG13ft_FD_116087 | JGI IMG/M metagenome (GOLD analysis project Ga0154658, IMG submission 116087) | Candidatus Portnoybacteria bacterium RBG_19FT_COMBO_36_7
GGAGATATAGTATTTTTGAAGCCGGGGGATAAAGTGCCTTCGGACGGGCGCATCATTGAGGCGAAAAGACTGAAAGTGAACGAAGCCAGCTTAACGGGTGAATGGCAAGCTTCAGATAAACAAGCAGTTGATATTCTGCCGGAGAATGCTTCCCTTCCGGAAAGAATAAATACGGTTTTTATGGGCACTATCGTTGAAGAAGGGCAAGCGACAATCCTGGTTGTTGCCACCGGAATTAAGACAGAAATCGGCGAAGTTGTATCGCTTCTTAAACATACTAAAGAACGGAAGACCCCGCTTCAGAAAAAAATCGCTACTCTTTCAAAAATTACCGGCGCGTTCATAATTTCTATTATTATCATCATTATCATTATCGGCTATTTTACGGAAAAATCATTTGCCGATATTTTTGTCGCTTCGCTGGCTCTTGCTGTCTCGGCGATTCCCGAAGGGCTGCTTCCTGCCATTACAGTGATATTAGTTTTAGGAATGAGGCGTATTTTCAAACAGCAGGGGCTGGTCAGAAAACTCTCCGCCACAGAAACACTGGGAAGCGTAACTGTCATTTGCACGGACAAAACCGGAACTCTCACTGAAGGCAAAATGCAGGTAAGCCATATCCTAACAAGTACAAAGGAATTACTGGGCAACCAAATAGACGGGCTGGCAAAAAACGAAAACTCCAACGGCATTGAATCGCATATCTCAGCATTAAAAATCGCCACATTAGCCAACGATGCTTTTGTTGAAAATCCCGAAGCCGAATTGCAGCAATGGATCTTCCGAGGCAGACCGACAGAAAAAGCTTTGCTTCTTGCAGGAATGCAATCTGGCCTGAATAAACATGAGCTTGAAAAACAATACCCGGTGCTGGACAGAATCGGTTTTGAATCTGATTATAAATTCTCGGCCACCTTTCATCGCAAAAACGAAAAACAGAATATCCTTTATGTCATCGGGGCGCCAGAGGAAATCATCGCTCGCTCTGTTGATCTGGATATTGACGGAAGAAAAGAAAAATTAGGCACTGATGAAGCGAACAAATTAATAGCAAAGCTCGAAACACTGACACAAAAAGGCCTGCGGGTTCTTGCCTGCGCCCATAAAGATTTTGACTTAAAAGTCAAATATCAAAACCTTATTGAATTAGTAAATGAACTCTCGATTATTGGATTTATTGCTCTTAAAGACCCCCTCCGCCAAGACGCCAAGCAGTCAATTCTGGTTACAAAAAAAGCCGGCATCAAAACTATTATTGTCACAGGAGATCATAAATTGACAGCTAAAACTATCGCCGAAGAAATCGGCCTTGAGACAAAAGATGAAAACATAATTGAAGGCAAGGAACTGGAAACTATAAGTGATGAAGACCTAAAAGAAAAGTCAAAAAAAATCTTAATTTATGCACGCGTGTCTCCCCGCCATAAGCTGCGAATTATTGACGCGCTGCAGGCCAACGGAGAAGTAGTGGCAATGCTTGGCGACGGCGTCAATGATGCCCCGGCTTTAAAATCCGCTGATATCGGGGTGGCGGTCGGCTCGGGCACCGATGTGGCAAAAGAAGTGGCTGATCTGGTTTTATTGGACGACAATTTTAAAACAATAGTTAAGGCAGTTGAACAAGGAAGAGTAATCTTTGAAAATGTTCGCAAAGTTTTTGTATACCTTATTGCTGATGATTTTTCCGAAATATTCCTGTTTTTGGCAAGCATGGCAATGGGACTTCCTCTTCCTTTGCTTCCTGCCCAAATTCTTTGGATAAACCTTGTTGAGGACGGTTTCCCGGATATTGCTCTTACCACGGAACAGGAAACAAAAGGAGTGATGGACGAAAAACCAAGAAACCCAAAAGAACCGATATTAAACAGACCTATGAAAAAATGGATGACATCAATATTTTTTATAACAGGCATAGCAGCGTTTCTTACTTTTTTTATCTTTTGGAAAACAACAGGGGACATCCAAAAAACACGGGCGATAGTTTTTGCTCTTATGTGCGTTGATTCATTAATATTTGCTTTCAGCGTCCGCTCATTCAAAAGAACAATTTTCAGAAAAGACATTTTTTCCAATCGATATTTGGTCGGAGCGGTCATTGTTGCGGCGATTCTGCTTATCGGAGCTTTTTATCTGCCACCTCTGCAAAAACTTTTATCTACCCGCCCATTGGAATTAACCGAATGGTTAGCGATTTCTGTTATCGCCTTGATAGAAATTTTATTAATTGAATTATTTAAAAAGAGGTTTTTTGGCGGAAAGCTTTCAGTCGCTTAGTGTAAAATAAAAAATTCTTTACAAGCATTTTTCGCCAGCCGATTTGCGATAAACGCAAACGGCGGTTTTTTTACAAATCAGGCCAGACACCCAGATGCCAAATCCTGCCAACTAGACCAAAATAGGCAATAGCATGCTATAATAAAGACAAGAAAAAATTTTTGTCTTTATTATTTTATATATGTCAAATGCCTCCTGAACTAATAGATTTCATTACAAAATACGGGTATCTGGCTGTCTTTTCCCTGATCTTTGTCCAAGAGCTAGGCGTGCCAAATCCGGTACCAAACGAAGTTATTCTTCTTTTTGCCGGTTATCTGGCATCAATCAGGGTTTTAAGCTTTCCTCTTATTCTGGCGGCCGGCATTTCCGCTGATTTTATCGGCACGACTATACTTTACGGAGTTTTTTATTTTTTCGGCGACCAGATAATCAAACACGCGCCCCGCTGGCTGCCTGTTGAAAAAATTGAATCAATAAAACAGAAAGTGGCAAAAAGAGGGGGCTGGGGCGTATTTTTTGGCCGCCTGCTTCCTTATTTGCGCGGCTACGCATCGGTGGCGGCCGGACTGCTCAAAATTCCGCCAAAAAAATTTTTGACTTCCGTTATTGTTTCCGCCATAATCTGGAGCGGGGGATATGTCATTGCCGGCCGGCTGCTCGGAGAACAGTGGGAAAAACTTGCCTCAAAATTAAATATCTGGGAAATACTGGCCATTGTTGGAGGCGCGATTATTCTAATATTTTATGTTATACCCAACATTATCAGAAAAATCAGAGAACCAAAACAAATAAATAATAATTTTTCAGAATGAAAATCGCATATTTTATCGGCACGCTGAAAAAAGAAGACGGCGTCACAAGGGTGCTTCTGGCTTTGATAGGGGAAGCGCAGAAAAAAGGGATTGAATCTATGATAATAACCGGCTGGGCAGAAGACACTTCTATTTCGCCCGTGCCAGTGATTCAAGTGCCATCCGTCGTTTTTCCTCTTTACAAAGAATATCGGCTTTCTATTTCCGGCATTAAAGGCTTCAGTAAAAAGTTAGATGAATTTAAGCCCGACATCATTCATCTGCACAGCCCGGATACCATTGGCTGGTCAGCGCTTAAATACTCAAAAAAGCGCAAAATACCCATTGTCGCTACTTATCATACGGATTTTGGCCGATATCTTTCTTACTATCATCTTTCTTTTCTGCGGCCGGCTGTCTGGTCCGTATTGAGACGACTTTACAAGCAAATGCGTTTTGTCACCACTCCTTCAAAAGTTATTTCAGACGAATTAACCGCACACAACATACCGAATGTCTATACAACGCCTTGGGGCGTAGATTTTAAAAAATTTGATCAGTCTTTCCGTTCCCAAGCTTGGAACGAAGAAATCGCCAAAGACAGAAATAAAACCGTGCTTTTGTGCGTCTGCCGCCTCACTTGGGAAAAAGACTTGAAAACTTTGGCAGAAGCATATAACTTGCTCAAAAAGAACCGGGATGATTTTATTATGGTAATTGCCGGCGACGGCCCGGCACGCAAAGAACTGGAAAAAATGATGCCGGGTGCGATATTTTTAGGCCATCTTGAAGGAACAGAATTCTCAAAAGTCTACGCTTCTTCTGATATCTTTGTCTTCCCCTCAACCACCGAGACTTTCGGCAACGTAACAATCGAAGCCATGGCGTCCGGGCTCGTTCCGGTAGTGGCTGATGCGGGCGGTTCAAAATCTCTGGTAAAAGACGGCCAGAACGGATTTCTGACAATTCCCAAAGATCCGGCTGACGTCTCCAAAAAGGTATGCCTTTTGCTTGACAACAAAGAAATATATCAGCAAATGCGCAAAAATGCTCTTGAATTTTCAAAAGATTTTACCTGGGAAAAAGTCTTTGACAACCTGCTGCAAATGTATATAAAATTAACGAAATAAACAGATAGGCGAAAAGCAATTATCAAAAAACATAATATTTATTAAAACGCCAACGGCGTTTTTTTATAGACTTTTAAATAAAAATATGCTACCAATAAAGATTGGTAAATTTTTACAAACCAGTAAGAAATTTGATTCTTTCAGATTTTTGCAATAATTGTTTACCTGTTGCGTATAAATAGTTAGTGGGTTTACACCTAAGGAGCCTGCTGTTTTTCTACAGATAAATTAAAATATTAAAATGTTCAAAAAAATATTAAAGGCTGCGTTGTCTCACAAAATCATATCTGCCATTGTTATTATTTTGGTCGCTGTCGGTATTTATTATGGATATAAATCGCTTAAAGAAGGTACTAATCAGACGACCTATGTTTTGGCGGCTGTTGAAAAAGGAATGCTGATTAAATCTGTTTCTGGCAGTGGCCAAGTTTCCGCTTCCAATCAGGTTGATATTAAAGCCAAGGCTTCGGCTGATATCACTTATTTGGGTGTTTCCGTCGGTCAGGAAGTAAAAACTGGCACTCTGCTAGCCCAAATGGACAGTAAAGACGCCCAAAACGCAGTCAGAGACGCGCAGGCAAGCCTTGAAAACGCAAAACTATCTATGGAAAAGCTTCAGCAATCATCCGACGTGCTTTCTTTGTTGCAGGCCCAGAATTCTCTGGCTCAGGCTGAGGAATCAAAAAAGAATGCCCAATATTCTTTGGAAAAATCATATGACGACGGCTTTAACACTGTTTCCAGTGCATTTTTGGAGCTTCCGAGCATCATGGCTGGACTAACTGACATAATTTTAGACAATGATCTTTCCATCGGCCAGCAGAATCTGGATTTTTATGCCGACGTAACTTATATATTTAATGAAAAAGCTATTCAATACAGAGATCAAACTTATAATTCTTATAATATCTCCCGAGCCGCCTACGATAAAAATTTTGCCGATTATAAATCAACCAGCCGATTTTCAGATGAAAATACAACCGAATTTTTGATCAACGAAACTTATAATACAACCAAAGAGATCGCCGAAACTATAAAAAATATCAATAACCTAATCCAGTTGTATAAAGACGAGCTGACCCAAAAAGACATGAATCCATTGGCGATGACCGAGACGCATCTTTCTAATCTTTCGTCTTATACCCAAAAAGTGAATAATCAAATCTCAAGCCTGCTCTCAATAAAAAATACAATTCAAAATAGTAAACAGACGCTTGTCAGCGCCGAAAGGACTATTGCGGAAAGAATCCAGTCTTTGGCTAATCTACGGGAAGGTCCGGATGACATTGATGTTCGAACCCAGCAGTTAACCATTCAACAAAGAGAAGATGCGCTTTTGAAAGCCAAGAAAAATCTTGTTGATTACTCAGTCCGTGCGCCATTTGATGGCGTCATTGCAAACATCAATGTTAAAAAATGGGATTCTGTAAATTCTGGCACGATAATCGCAACACTAATTACAAAACAGCAAATCGCAGAAATTTCTTTAAATGAAGTTGATGCCGCCAACGTTAAAGTTGGCCAAAAAACGACTCTGACATTCGACGCGGTTGAAGACTTAAGTATTTCCGGCCAAGTAGTGGAAATAGATACATTAGGCATTGTTTCCCAAGGTGTTGTCAGCTATAACGTTACTATCGGCTTTGATACGCAGGATGAAAGGATAAAGCCGGGAATGAGCGTTTCCGCCTCAATCATCAATGATGCTAAACTGGATGTTCTATTGGTTCCTAATTCGGCGATAAAAACTTCAAGTGGCGCTAGTTATGTCCAAGTGATTAACGGACTGGATAGCCAGACCTCCGGTGCTTCAATTTTGCAAAGCGCCATTCCTTCCGGTTCACCCAATCAGGTTATTGTGCAAACCGGTCTTTCCAATGACACTTCAACCGAGATCAGTTCGGGACTTAAGGAAGGCGATATGGTGGTTACAAAAACCACTACAACTTCAGCGAGCAAAAGTTCTTCTTCGTCATTTAATCTTTTTGGCCTCTTTGGAGGCAGTCAAAGTCGCCAGACTTCAAGCAGCCAAACCACTAAATCGTCTACGTCCAATTCAAGCGGTGCCACCCAATCTTCCGGCGGTTCAGTAAATGTAGAAATGAGGACTCCTCCGGGATTTTAATTTCATGATCGAATCAAAAAATATCTCAAAAATCTATAAAACAGGCGAAACTGACTTTTTCGCCTTAAAAAATATCAGCTTTAAAATTGAAGACGGTGAATTTGTGGCGATCATGGGGCCTTCGGGTTCCGGAAAATCAACCCTGATGCATATTCTAGGCGCGCTTGACACGCCGAGCGAAGGAAAATATTTTTTAGACGGACAGGATGTTTCAACTTTAAGCGACGACGAACTGGCCGATATCCGAAAAAGTAAAATCGGCTTTGTCTTTCAGGTGTTCAATCTCCTTCCGCGCGCTACGGTGTTGCGAAATGTCATGCTGCCCTTGGTCTATGCGGGCGTGGAAAAAGAAACGAGAAAAAAAGTGGCGGAAAAGGCAATGTTTGCAGTCGGCCTCGAAGAGGACCATTTTTATCATCTCTCAAACCAGCTTTCCGGCGGACAGACTCAAAGAGTGGCGATCGCGCGGGCTTTAGTAAATGAACCTTCTCTAATCTTGGCGGACGAGCCAACCGGCAACTTAGATACAAAAACCGGCGAAATCGTTATCCAAACTTTTCAAAAACTGAACCTTGAACAAGGAAAAACTATTATTTTAATCACCCATGAACAGGAAGTTGCCCAATATGCCAAACGGATAATCCATATCAGAGACGGTCAGATCATAGACGACAAAAAGACAGAGATGAAAAAATAATATGAAAATAGGAGATATTTTTGAAGAAACTTATTCCGCGCTTTCCTCAAATAAGATCAGGTCAAGCCTGACCATTCTTGGTATTGTCATCGGCATTGCCTCGGTAATTATTTTGATCTCCATCGGTCAGGGCGCTTCGGGCTCAATCCAGTCAAACATTGAATCAATCGGCTCAAACCTGATTATTGTCTCGCCTGGCGTCCAAAGAGGAGCAGGAACGATGGTCAGTTCAGGCCGCGGTTCCGCCAAATCTCTTAAGTTGACGGACGCCGAAGCGATTGCCAGTGAAATTTCCGGCATCAAAGCCGTGGCAGCCGAGGTTTCCGGCCGCTATCAGATAACTGCCAAAGGCCAAAACACGAATACTACTGTTGACGGCACGGTTCCCGATTACGCGACCGTCAGAAATCTTGAAATAGAAAGCGGTTCTTTTTTGAGCCAGCAAAACATTGAGAACGCCTCCAAGGTAGCCGTTATCGGACCTTCGGTGCGAGACGATCTTTTCGGTGAAGACGTCGATCCTGTCGGCCAAACCATAAAAATCAATAAAATCCAGTTCAAAATTATCGGTCTGACAAAAGAAAAAGGCGGCGCGGGATTTGGCAGCCAGGACGATATGATCTTTATCCCGATATCAACCGCCCAGCGATTTCTTTCCGGCAATGAATACGTCACCTCTATTAACGTGGCGGCTGTTGACGCGGAATCAACGAGTATCGTCCAACAGGAAATAACTGACTTGCTGCTGGAGAAGCATAACATTGCCGACTCAACTTTGGCAGATTTCAGCACAATGAACCAGGCAGATCTTCTGTCTTCCGCCACCAGTATTACAGACACCCTAACAATGCTGCTGGGCGCGGTGGCGGGCATATCCTTGGTCGTCGGGGGCATCGGGATTATGAATATGATGCTGACTTCGGTGACCGAACGGACAAAAGAAATCGGCCTGCGCAAAGCGATCGGCGCCAAACGAAAAGATATTAACCTCCAGTTTTTTACTGAAGCGGTATCGCTAACATTTCTTGGGGGCGCCATCGGTATCTTGATGGGCTGGAGCGTCGCCTTTATTCTAACTTATTTCAATATTCTGACAGCTTCGGTATCTCTTTCGTCGGTTTTGCTGGCTTTTGGAGTTTCCACCGCCATTGGAATTATTTTTGGCTACTACCCGGCGCGCCGGGCTTCGCAGCTCAATCCCATAGATGCCTTAAGATACGAATAATGCCTTACGAATATTTTACGAATATATGAATTAGCGAATTCGTATTGATTCGTAAATTTGTAAGGAACAAAAGATGAAAAAGACTATTCCAATTTTTATAGCGATAGTGATTCTCGTCGGGGCGGGCGCATTTTATGGCGGCATGAAATACGGCCAAAATAAATCTTCGACGCCGCAAAATTTTCAGAATATGACAGAAGAAGAACGTCAGCAATTATTTGCAAGCGGACAACGAGCTGTTCGTATGGTTAATCGAGATGGCCAAGCATCCGACAGGTTCTCTAATGGTGAAATAATTGCTAAGGACGGACAAACTATCACTGTTAAATCACAGGATAATAGTTCTAAAATCGTATTTTATTCAGAATCAACAAATATCCAAAAATCGACCAATGGCACAACAGAAGATCTTCAGATCGGCCAGCAAATAACTGTTTCAGGTACAGATAATTCTGACGGAAGCATCGCCGCTCAAAATATTCAACTCATAACCAATACGCAACAGATGCCGCCTCCCGATCGCCTAGACTAAAATAGGCGATAATATGTTATAATAAAGGCAGAAAAATTATTTATTTTTAACAAAAATGCGGCTCTGGGAAAAAATCATAATATTCTTTATTGTTGTAGCTGGTCTGGCCGGTTCGGTTTTCTATGTCGCCAAAAAAGAAAATGATTTTAATCAACGCCTGGCCGATATGAGCTATCAGCTTATAATATCAGAACAGAACATAAACGCGCTCCAAAAAAGCCTTCAGGAGCTGGCCCAGCAAAAATCAGTCCCGGCCGAAGAAACCGCCAGAAGAGAAGTGGTCATTAAAGAAAAATCCCAGCAGGAACTTTTAACTTCCGCCGTTGCCCGAGTCACTCCGGCTGTTGTCTCAATAGTTATTTCGAAGGACGTGCCGCTGCTTGAAATAGTTTACGTCAATCCGTTCGGCGATGATCCGTTTTTTAAAGACTTCGGATTTCAGGTGCCGGTCTATCAGCAGAAGGGAACCCAGAAACAGCAGATCGGCGCCGGCACGGGATTTTTGATAAGAAACAACGGCTATATTTTAACCAATCGCCATGTGGTTGAAGATACCGAGGCTCAATTCACTGTTCTTCTGGCCGACGGCTCGCAAAAAACAGCTGAAGTGGTCTGGCGCGATAAAACCCATGATATCGCTATTATAAAAATTTCCGGTTCTGGCTACGCCTTCGAACAGTTGGGCAATTCTGAAAGCTTGCTGCTTGGCCAATCAGTTTTCGCAGTCGGCAATGCGCTGGGTCAATACAATAATTCAGTTTCGGTCGGCATAATTTCGGGGCTCAACAGAACCATTCAGGCCAGCGACGTAAGTGGCGCGACTATAACCCTGGAAAATGTTATTCAGACTGACGCGGCAATCAATCCGGGCAATTCGGGCGGCCCGCTGGTTGACCTGAACGGAAAAGTTATCGGAGTGAATGTGGCAACTGTCACCGGCTCCAATAACATCAGTTTCTCAATTCCCATCAATGTCGTCAGAAGCATTATTAGCTCTGTATTAAAATAACCAATAAAAAAATTAAACTAATCTAAAACCGCCTGAAGGGCGGTTTTAGATTGAATCATTCTCGTTGCCAAATAAATTACTTGGCCATGTATTATCTTTGGCCATTATTGATGTTTTGATTGTTTTTTAATTCAACCTGCATGAATTCTCCGCAATTTCTCTGAAACCTGCTCCACCTCTGGGTGTGGCTTTCTTCTGTTTCATCGCCATCAGTTTCTTCATCTCCCTTCATTATCTGCGAAACTGATTGACAAAGTTCTTTAATACTGTCTATTCCAATTTGTTTTTTCTCAATCTGCTCGATGACAGAACTGACCTCCTGGCGCATCTGGTTTCTCAAATTAGCCATCAGCTCCTGACGATTTTTCTCTTCTTCTATTTTTTCTTCTGTTTTTTTCTGAGTTGTTATTTTTTTAGTAGTTGTGGTTGTACTTTCTGTTGTTGTCGCTGTATCTAAAATATCTTCTATCTTAGTGGTAACTTCTTCTGCTGTCAGCGCGGTTTCTAATTCTATTTTTTTTATTTCGTCCAGCCGCCTTTGAGCCAGTTGAGTGTGTAAAACAGGCAACTGCTCCGAAACCGCCAATTCTATGCGCACTGCCTCAACCGCTCTTTTTAGATTATAGAGCGGGTGCCCGCAATCAACATTGGCTTTATCGGCATAGACCGCCGCGCCGCTGCCCAAAAAAGCCAGGCCTAAAAATATCGCCAGGCTGAACTTCAGCCACATAACAAACAAATAAAATCTGCTTTCCCCAGCCGATGAAATTTCCCGGCAAATTTTGTTAATGAAGGCGTTGCGGCAGGAATTTAAAAAATCCTCATTTGGCTTAAAATAGCGCTTCATCATCTTGCGCCATAGGTATTCTTTAATTTTTCGCTTTAAAAAATTAATCATTATTGAAAACTTTTCTTATTCTTTTATTGACGCGGTGAGCCAGAACCCGCAAAGAAGTTTCTGATTTCCTCATTATTTTAGCGATTTGCCGATACGACATGTCCGAAAGATAACGGAGAGAAAAAACTTCCTGTTCTTCTTCCTTTAAGTCTTTAATCAGGTCCTTTATTTCTTCTATTTTCAAAGCTGCCTTGGGGTCATTTTTTCCTTCCAAAAAGTCGCTGTTCTCTTTGTTTTTCATCAGCATGTCAGAAAGCGCCACCGCTTTTTTCTTTCGGTAATAGTCTTTGACCGAATTCTTGGCAATCTGCCAAAACCAGCCGGAAAAGCTGCCCAGACTTTCGTTAAAAGTCTTTATTTTATCTATCAATTTCAGAAAAACTTCTTGAGTCAGGTCCTCGGCCGTTTCCCGGCTTCCTGTTCTGACCATAAAAAACCTGAAAATCTGCCTGGAAAAATTATTAAAAATCTCCTCGCCTGCCCGGCGATCTCCTTTTCTCAATCTACGGGCTAATTTGTTAAAACGGTCAGTCATAAAAAAATACGAATAAACGGCTAAAATGTTACGTAATTATTTATTGCTCATATATATTAGACAATAAAATATAATTATACAGCAAAAAAAGTCTTAAAACAAGAAATAAAACAACGATTGCATTAGAAAAATTTTTTGTTATAATGGCATTAGCCGTTGCTACCTGCGTCGCTCGGAAGCACACATGAACTCATGCATGCTTCGCTCGCTATCCTCGGCATAAATTAACATGAAAAAAATAATTTACATTGCTGCCTCAATGCTGTTATTTGTTCTGTTGAGTTTTATTTTGCACTCCGCGATTGAAATTCCGATGATATCGCTTCTGACAAAAAATTTTGATAAATACGGTCTGGGGCTTAGCTGGCAAAACTGGTACGCAATCCATTCCATCGGCACTTTTTTGCTTGCTTTTTTGGGATTGGCCGCCGGCTATTTTGTCGGCAGAAGATGGTGGAAAATCATCTATATTGAAAAAAAATACAGAGGTTTTTTCAAAAAAAGGGGGTTCACTTTAATCGAAATTCTGGTTGTAATTGCCATCATCGGAATAATTGCCTCGATAGTTCTGGTGGCCCTTGGCTCGGTCAGAGACAAAGCGCGGGATGTTAAAAGAAAAACTACTCTTGCTTGGGCCGGCCGCGTGCTTTCCGGCTCTTCCTGCTATATGCCAAATGAAGGCGCCGGAGATTATGATATTGCTGATCTCTGGGAAGAAATTAAAATGAAATATCCGCAAATTTCCGCTCCTCCGCAAGACCCCAAAACCGGCACCCAAACTCAGACAAATTACCACTATATCGTTAATGATTCGGGCAAATGCGCGATGTACGCCAATCTGGAGATGGAAAGCGAGGCCGTCACCTTGCCCTTAATTTCCGCTCCGACGCCTGGCGGAGGAACAGGCGTTTTCCAGGCACCATCCGCTGGCTGGAATGGCTCAACCAAGTATTATCAGGTGTCAAATTAAATCCCTAATCCGCTTTTGACAAATTGGAATTTTTTGCTTAAAATAAGAAGGTTATTATGGGCGTGAACTCCGGGAGATTAGCTCGGATGCGTCACTGACCCCAGTACGAAAATTATGGGCGTGTAGCTCAGATGGTTACCCGCCCGAACGTGCCGACGTTCGGTACGGGCGGGGAGCACGTCACTAATAATGTACACAGTGTACGTTTTAAAAAATCAACATGGTAAGTTTTATAAAGGATTAACAAATAATTTATCACGCCGACTTAGCGAACATAAAAGAGGAAAAACACAGACAACATCTCAAATGGGAAATTTAACTGTTTTCTATAAAGAAGAATTTAACAACTTTAAAGAAGCACGAAAAAGAGAATTGTATTTTAAATCAGCAGCCGGAAGAAGATATTTAAAAAATTTAACATCTTAATTATGGGCGTGTAGCTCAGATGGTTAGAGCGCGTCACTGATAATGACGAGGTCTCAGGTTCGACTCCTGACACGCCCACAAAAATTTAGTTCTTAAGAAAGGAGGCAAAAATGAAAGTATTGGTGGTTGAAGATTCAAGATGGTCAAGTTGGCAAGAAATAA
>Ga0154658_113_pt1 | contig 12529 bp, 10 predicted proteins | sample Rifle2008BG13ft_FD_116087 | JGI IMG/M metagenome (GOLD analysis project Ga0154658, IMG submission 116087) | Candidatus Portnoybacteria bacterium RBG_19FT_COMBO_36_7
CATGGCGGCAGTCAACAATGGAAGAAGACACCAAAACCAGATCCGCTTTGGACGCATTAAAATCTAATCCCCCTCCAACCTCAATCAGTTCAACCTCCCATCCAGCTTTTTTGAAAATGGCAGCGATATAAGCAATTGTAATTTCCGGAAGAACAACATTCGCTTTTTTAACGAATTCAAAAATCCTGGCACGCCAAGAATCCCCGATCCAGGTACCGGTTCCCATGCCGCCGGCCAAATCCTTATTGATGGTTTTTCTGGCCGAAGCGCCTTTGATATTGAACAATAAAACTTTCATAATTTTCTCTAAAATTTCAATATTCCAACATTCTCACATTCTCAAGAATGTGAGAATGTTTCTATGAACTCAATTAGTTTTTGGCCGTAGGGAGAAAGCGAATGTGCCACTGCCCTGCCTTGGTATCTTTTGTCCAAAAGGCCGGCGTTAACGAGGGATTTGGTATGGCCGGAGATTGTTTTAAAATTGCATTTTAATCTCTCAGCGATTCCTTCCAGAGTAATCCCGTCAAAGTTCTTTATCAAAAATAAAATGTCCAGGCGCCTATGATTAGCAATACCCTTAAAATGCCGCTCCAATTGCTTGCTTGTTTTTGTCTTATTCATAATTCCATTTTATCACAATATTCTTATATTCTCGAGAATGTAAGAGGGTTATGTATATTGGCTTGAAGCGATGCTTGGTCCGTCCGAAGTATTTATGCGAAGGAGGAGGGATTGGGATAAAATAACGGCGGTTGGCAATTTTTTACGTACGACCCGACGCTCTGTTTAGGTCAGACCTAAACAATTCTAAGATTTATAATTTTTTAATTTTTTCTTTAGTTTGATTTCTATTCATTTTTTTTATCTTCTAACGATTGTTACAAGAATCGCCCTAATCTTTCTCTGAATCTATCCCAGCTAAGCATCAAATCAATCAATCCATTAGCAAAAAAAATGGCAATCATTGTCCACAGTATCTTATCCAGCCAAAATTTCTGTTTTTCCAGCAGATGAAAGATAAAAAATCCGGCGAAGATGGCTAATATCGGATAAATCTGAAAACGATATCTTGTTTCAACCACTGTCACAAAGACAAATAAAGGCGTGGCTATTAAAAAGAGTAACAGATAATAGATCGGTTCTTTTTTCAGCTTAATTGATTTAATCAATCCGCCAAATCCTGTGATAAATAAAATTATTGAAGCCACGGCCGAAGATATTAAAAATAAAAATTGGCCATGCCCTTTTTGATAGAACCAAAAACCCATGGGCCGGATAATGCTGAAATATTTATTCACGCGCAAAAATGTCAGTTTAACAAATTCTGCCGGATATTTCTGTAAAAATAATTTAAATTGCCGCAACGACTCGTCCTGTAATTCTTTAAAAGTATGGGCGGCTGCAAAAAAAGTCTGTTCTTTAGTCGGCTCCTGCTCGCCGTTGCCGCCATGATAATTGCCTATCCAAAAATTAAAAGCGCCGGCCGCGCCAAAAGGCATAAATTCGCCAAAAATAGCGTAGTTCCTGATTGTCCAAGGAGCAAAAACCGCAATTAATATGAGCAAGAACAAAGCTGCATGCCAAAGAAGTCTTTTATGGTTTGTCGTTATCACCTCTTTTTTCTCCGTTTTCCAATTTTTGTAAAGAAAGAATAGAATTATCGGCACAAAAAGCAGAACCGGCGGCCTGGCCAATGCCGCCAGGCCCGATGTCAAAGCCAAAACAGCAACCAGCCATAATTTTCTTTTGTAAAAATATGAAAAGAAAAAATAAATCAGGAGGCATGTCAAAAACATATAAAGAGTTTCGGTCAGAACCATGGCAGAAATCTCTATCATGTCAGGGTAAAAACCGAATATCGCGGCTGCCCACAAGCCGATTTTTTTTCTTGTTTCAAAATTTGAAAAGACCAAAATTGCCGTTAAATATATCAGCCAGGCGCTTAGGCCATGCATAATCGCCTGAGCTATCCAGACCGGTTCATAATGATGACCAAAAACTTTATAGATTCCGGCCAAAAAATACTCATACAAAGGGCCGACTCTTGTAATGGCGCCGTCTCTTAATATATCGCTGCCAGATGTCTGTCTGTAGCCATGGCCTTGAGCAATGTTCCAGCCGATAGAATCATAGGCCTGCGCGTCAACCTGCGGCTTTATCCTGAAATAAAATGAATAAAAAAAACTCAAGAAAAATGAAATTAAAACAATCGCAATCAAAATTTTGTTTTTTTCCAGATAATTTTTCATTTTTAGTTTCCGTATAAAAATTTTAAGAGTCCAAGGCCGCCTTTTATTTCCTGCTTCAGCTGAGCCCAGTTCCTGATGCGGGAAATACGGCGCAAAATCATTTTTGGCCTGAAATAAAATCTGCGGTGGGCCAACTGGTAATAACGTTGCAAAATATCCCGGCTCAAGCCCGGCAGTTCCAAAACAACATTTGAATAACTGTAATCGTTCCAGTTAAAGCTTTTGATATAGCCTTTTTCTTTTGCCCAGGAAAAAAGTTCTGTGCCCGGATAGGGCGTTGTGATATTAAACTGTGCTTCATCGGGATCCAGTTTTATGGCAAAATCAATGGTTTTTTTGATGGTTTCTTCTGTCTCGCCCTGATTGCCGAACATAAATGAAGCTCTTGTTTCAATGCCTGATTCTCTGGCGAGTTTAACGACTTGGCGCACCTGCTCAAGCGATATATTTTTATTTATATTCTGCAAAATTTGCTCGTCGGCCGATTCAACGCCAAAAAGAATCAAATGGCAGCCGGCCCACTTCATCAATTCCAGCAGGCCTTTATTGATATAATCAACTCTTGTAAAACAGGACCATGATATATCTGTTTTTTCATTTATCAGAATCTCACAAAATTCCCTGATCAGGTTCTTAAACAAAGTAAATGTATCATCATAAAAAGCAAATTCCCTGATTCCGTAATTTTTTTGCAAAAATTTTATCTCTTCAATGATGTTTTTGGCCGAACGCTTTCTGACCAACCCCCGAAAAGTCCGATAGCAAAAAGTGCATCGGCCGGGACACCCTCTTGTTGCCAATAAAATCATTGCCGGCAGGCGTTTATAGCTGCCAATAGCCGGATAATATTTGTCCATTGGCAGCAAGTGATAAGCCGGAAAAGGGATAGAATCCAAATCTTGAATTAGCGGCCGCAAAGGATTTTTTATTATTTGCCCGTTATCTTTATAGCATAGGCCTAAAATTTCCTCCGGATTTTTACCTAAAACCAGCTCTTTCATTGTCTCTTCGCCTTCGTCAATCAACAAAAAATCCACTGCTTCGTTGGCGATTACTTCTTCGGGCATAACCGAAGGATGAATCCCTCCCAAAACTATTTTTGTGCGGGGAAATATTTTTTTGGCTGCCTTGGCTATGGCCAAGGCGTTATTAATCAGAGGCGTCGTTGCTGTCAGGCCGATAAAATCGGGGTTTTGATATTTTTTAATGACTTCCTCCGCCTCGCCAACCGTAATATGTTCAGCTGAACAATCCAGATAAAAAACTTCATGGCCTTCTTTTTCCAGAACGGCCGCAATATAGGCCAGGCCGAGGCTCGGCCAAGAGCTGGCAACCTGTTTCCATAAATTCTTATCTTCGCCGATGACCCAGGGCGGATTAATCAAAAGAATTTTTTTCTTCACCCCGTTAGAAATTTTACTTATCATTGAAATATTTTTTTAAATTTTTATACCATAGATACTCAATATTGCCCCAAAATAAATCCTCGTGAATTTCTAACGGGGTTCATTTTTTAAATCGGTATTTTAATAAAGTCCAAACTGCTTCAAAAGCATCTTTTAATTTGATTTTTTTGCCTTCGCCTTTGTGGCGCGGATAATAGCTTATGGGCACTTCATGAATCTTGATGCCTTTTTTGGCGACTTTGGCTGTTAGCTCCGGACAGAACTCAAAGCGTTCGCATTTCAAATTTAATTCCGGCAACAGATCGGTTCTGAACATTTTATAGCAAGTCGGCTCATCCGTAATTTCTGTTCCGTATAATAAATTTGCCAGCCAAGTCAAAAAAATACCCCCCAGCGCAAAAATATGGCCTGATTTTCTCGCTTCAAAATAATTATGGTGCAGGCGGCGTGAACCATAGACAACGACAACGCCCGGCTCTTTGGTTTTTTCTAAAAGATCTTTCAGGTCATTTGGGTCATATTCCAAATCAGCATCCTGAACAACCAGCCAGTTTCCGCTCGCTTGTTTAAATCCATTCCTCAACGCCCTACCCTTGCCGTAATTTTTATCATGATAAACAATTTTATATTTTCCTTCGTAATTTTTTAAAATATCCCGCGTGCCATCAGTTGAAAAATCATCAACAATAATTATTTCTTTCTCAATGCCAAAATCAACTCTCTCTAATTTTTCAATAATCTGAGAAACGGTTTTTTCTTCATTATAAACCGGAACAATGATTGATAATTTCATTTTTTATATTTGCCAAGATTGTTTATATTGCTTTAAATATTCTTCTTTGGTCATCAATCTTTTAACACTTTCCAGCGCATTATTCTTCAAAATTTGGCGCAAGGGCGGGTCTTTGATGACTCGGGCAATCGCCCTTGCCAAAGCTTTTTTATCTCCGATATTAATCACCAAACCATTGTATTCATTTTTAATCAGTTCGCCCGCGCAGCCAACATCAGTTATTATCAACGGGCAGCCGGCTGCCATTGCTTCGGCTGCGGTCAATCCGTATCCCTCGTGATTTGAAGTTAATAAAAAAAGATCAGCGGTCTTGTAGTAAGAAACCAAATCATCGCTCCATGGCTCAAATATTATATTATCAGATAAGATTAAACTTTTAACTTTCGTGTCTAAAGTTTCTTTTTCCCTTCCTTCGCCGACTATTATTAAACCTGTTTTTGGAAAAGAACTGATTATTGCAGACATCGCTTCTATTGCCAAATCAATGTTTTTTACCTTTACCAGACGCGAAGCCATTAAAATAACAAAGTCAAACTGCGGATATTTTTGTCGGAGATCTGTTTTGACGGGTGATTTCTTGATTTTTTCAGCGTCTACAAAAATCGGCAAAATTATCGGTTCATTTTTTATTTTTATATCTTTAAGCGATTCTCTGATGCGGCTGGAAACAACCCTGATTCCTTCAGCTTTTGGCAGTAAAAATTTCGCCAGCCAAACTCTTATTTTATTTAAAAACGACTCCTGCCAAAAATATGGGCTCAAAAAATCGCCGTGAATCTGGATATACAGTTTGGCTCTGCTTTTTCTTTTTATCAGATATCCGGCCAGCGCCGCCTCAAAGGGATCCTGAACCGTAACCAGCCAATTGTCTTCCCCACCTACTATAATATTGCCCAGGCGGGCGGCGTCAAAAGGATAAAGCCACCGCGATAAAGATCCCGTAGAATATAAATAAATATTTCTGCTGATTTGTCTTTGTAAAAATTCGTTCTTGGAAAAAACTATGACATGGAGCTCATCAGCCAGCGAACCATATTCAATTATTCTTTGCCTGACTGCAGAATTTTCTTTGAATAAATTTCTGTCTGACCCGATGCTTAAAATCTTCATCCTGTTAGAATTTTTTTTATTTTCCCCTGGCGCAAAATCAGCTTTCTTTTCCCCGCTAAATTCCAACGAAGCTCCTAATTCTTCATAAACGCTTAAAAAATCTTCGGCAATTTCTTGCCATGAATGCAAAAAATTAAAATCAGCAATCCGTTTTTTGTATTCCTGATAATTATTCCTATCTGCCAGAAAAAGAATTTTATTCTTAATGTCTTTTTTGTCAAACGGGTCAATAAAAATCCCTGTATTTTTCAATTTTTCGTAAAAACCGGTTTCCTTGGTTAAAATAAAGGGTTTGCTGACCGAAATTGCGTCCAAAATAAAATTCGGGCTGACTTCGCTCAGAGAAGGCAGAATGACGGCGTAACATGCCTTTAATTTTTCTAAAAGGCTTTGGTGCGGCAAATCAGTAAAAATTTCCAGAATAAGGCCATTATCTTCTTTTGCCGCCTCGTCAAATGCCTCTTTTAAAGCTCCGATGTTTTTTAATTTTATCGGCCGGCCCGCCCAGATAAAGTTTTTCTCTTTTGGTTTAAAATCAGGCATTTTATCTCCGTAAAAATTTTCAATAACCCTGCACTTTTCCGGGCTAATCCGATACGCTTTTTCCCAGATATTTTTCTGCCAATCTGTGGAAAAAACCAGGACAGAACATTTTTTTAAAACGAACTGAGTCATAAAAAGAATAATTTTTTCTTTATCAGACAAAGCCGGTCTTATTCCATAAAATTCAGAAAGGGTTATAAGATCTCCTGTTCTCTCTGTATAAGATTCCCAAAGAAAATCTCCTCCCACGCGCACAATTATTTTTTTGCCCATAATCCTTGCGGCGGCAACTGCCGGCAAGCCGACGCTGAAAGTATCCAAAGCGACAACCAAACCGCTTCCCGGCAGATTAAATAAAACCTTAAAAAAATAAAAAAAATGTCTCAAGATAGGCGGCAGCTTCTTTTCTGTTTGATAACTTAAAATTTTTACCGAATTTCCCTGCCGGCCAAATTCTTCAGCCAGATTTTTGGCGTATTGTGCCGGCCCGCCGACATCGGGAGGGTAAATTCCTGTCGCAATCAATATTTTTATATTTCTGTTATTTTTCATCTATTGATCTAATTTTTACTTCGCTCAAATTTCTTCTCGCAGACCAGTATAAAATAAGCTCATAAGCGCCGAAAAGAACGCCAGAATATACCAGATCGCCAAGCAAAGTGTTGCGAAAAAACGGCAGAGCCAAGGAAAAGCAATTCAGAATGCCCGCAAGTGTGTGCGGATACCAATTAAAGAAAGCCCAAACCGCAAAATTGGTGATAATGAAAAAAGAAACAGAAGAGGCCAGCGAAGCAAAAATTACATTATGCCATTTAAGGCGCCTGCTCAAATACCAGCCCAAAACAAAGGCCAAAGAAACAGAAACATACACTGAAACCATCACTTGCCAGTCGTAAAAACCGATGAAATAATCGCTGATAAACATCGCCGCCAAAGGCAGAAAAATTCCCCACTTTTTTCGCAAATAACATCCGCCAAACAACGCCATGGCCGCGATCGGAGTAAAATTAAAAGGGTGTTTAACCAGTCTTGAACTGGCAGCTAAAAGAATAATTGACGCTACGATTAAAATTTTTATTTTGGTTGACATAAATTTTTTGCTATATTTTACTTCTTATCAATTCTTTCGCCTTTTTGGGCGGCTTGATGCCGAGCCCAGCAAAAATTGCGCTAATTGTTTTGAATATTTTAATAATATTGACCGACAGAAAACTGACTAAACCGGAGAATGCTTTTTGGCCTTTGATAATTTCACCAACAGAATTAATTTCTATATCTCCTCTCTTAATTATAAAGTTGCCGCCCCTTAACGAATTAATGATATCTACTCTCGTGAATGCCTGAATTTCCACTTCAAGACAAGGGCCGCCCGCATGGGAAAGGCGGTGCAGATCCAGCCCCGCGTAGCCAAAAATTTGACTGTTTTTTTCTCTAATTTCCTTAAGCAATCGGATCGATGACGGCCGGGGGCAATATTTTCCATCATATAACGAATTCCAAATTTCGCAGCCGTCCAGCAAACCGATCGTCTGTTCGTCAATATTTTTTCTGCCTTTAAAAAACGGGTGTGCCCAAATAATCAGACAGTTATCGTTTTTATATTTCTTAAAAGAATCTGCTAATTCCGGCTCTTCATAATACTTTGACGGATTGATAATCAAAATATGGCTGGACTGATATTTAAATTCAAATCCGGGAATAATTAAAAATTTATCATCGCTGTTTTTCTGGCAGTCAGCAATAAAATTCTGTCCCTTTTGATACATCAATTCCTCTGCATGCTCTGTGACAAAGATAAAACTGCACCCATTTTGGGAAAAAAATTTTTTCAGTTCTGCCAAATTTAGCTGACCGTCTGAATAAATTGAATGAATGTGAAAAAAGCCCTTAATCTTCATATTGCTAGTGTGCATAGCGCTGTGCACTTTATAATCTGACAAAGCTATCAATTATTTCCATAAAAAACGGCTTGGCGTCGTTTAATGATTCTACGTCATAATGCAGGTCTTTTTCAAAAAATGTGAAAAAATCGGCCAGCGTTTCTAATTTATCAGGGAATTTGACACCTTCAACCCTGCCTTTATCAAATAAAACAGACAAAAGATTTTTGGCATCTGCCAAAAGATGGCGCGATCTGATATTTTCTTTATAGCCAAAATTTGCGCCGATATTCTTGCCTTCGGCCATCTGGTAAAAAAAATAAGGAAAATCAATGCCTGAATAAATCGCCAGAGGAAGAGAACCCCAGAAGCGGCCGTTAATCTCCATCAGCTTGGGGAGTCCGTTTTTTTTGTCAACTTTGAATTCAACCATTGCCGGGCCATGCCACTGCAAAATTTCAAGAAGCTTCAAAGAATATTCTTTCATTTCAGAAGGCATCTTTATGCTTTCTCTTAAAACACTTGCCCCGCCCAAAGGAGAGATTGAACGGATGCGTTTGTGCGCAAAAAGAGCAAGGGGCTCACCATGCTCAAACAAACCAAATATACCAAATTCCTCCCCCTCAATCAATTCCTGAATAAGCGGCGCCTCGCCCATTTTTGCCTCCAAATTCCTAAATTCTTCTTTCAGTTTTTCCGGTGAATTGATATAAACGGTTGTGCCTAAAATCCCTTTTCCTTTTTTCCAAACATAGCTCTGGCACGGCTTGATTATCAGGGGATAAGATAATTTTGACACTAAGCTTTCCGTTTCTTCGGCATTTGATAAAAAATGTGTTTCGGGAATTGGAATATTATTATCTTCGGCCAGGCGCAAAGTTTTTTCTTTATTAAACGCTATATCAATGCTTTTCTTATCAGACACGATCAATTGCGCATACGGTTCAATTTTTTCTCTTTCTTCAGATACCGGCAAGAAAGTTTCGTCACTGAATGAAAAAATAATCGCCTTTTCATTTAATCTTTTCAGAACATTTAACAGGTCTGAAATAAATTTTTCCTTATCCAAGCCGGCGGGCGTATAAACAAAAGATTCTGAGCAAAAACGCGAAAAAAGACTCATGGCTGTGGCGCGCGGCGCCCCGCAGATAACTTTGATGTTTTTGCTGCCAAGAGAGCGAACCGCGGCTAAAGCGCTTTGTAGGTGCCCGTCTAAAATTATGGCTGTCATATTTGAGAATTTAAATATTCAGCTGTTTCTCCCATCGTAAAATTATCCAGCATTCCCTTCTGCCGCCACGAATTCACGTATGCAAATATTTTTTCCAGGCCTGCCAGTAATTCTTCGGGGCTGGAAGCAAGATTGAAAGGATGAAACCACAAATGAAAGACCTTGCACTGTTGGACTGCTTTTTTTATGCCAGCTTTTGATTTAGCCACCCTGAAAGAAACGGGCAGAAATCTAGCCCAGCCGCTTTTGTGAACGTAAAAATAGCTGCCGGCCAGATTCCAAATGCCTTTTTCTTTTATCGGGCTTACTGCAGACGCGGGCAGTATAAAATAATTATCTATCGCGTGCGCAATCATTTTTAATTTTTCCGGAAAATATTTATACCAATTTTTATTAACTCCCCGAAAGCATAAAAAATTATTTTCTTTTAAAGTTTTCAGATGACCAATCATATTTTTGGGAAAAACAAAAGATTTAAGCCCGACTCCTTGCTGCCAGGCCAGATTCCGGCAAACCTTCAGTTCAGAATCAAAAGCATCAGCAGCGCATCCAGGCTCCCCGACAATAATATGGGAAAAGGTATGGCAGCCGATTTCCTGAGCAACCCTGCAATTCAATATTTTATAAACAATGTCTTTTCCGTACCATTCAGGCGTTTTTTCAATATTGCTGGCCGGATCAATATCAAACCAATCCCCTTTTAGCCATTTGTAATTTGGTCTTACAATTTCAGGATGATTGACGCCATTTATCGGCCGGCAATTATCTAAAAAAAGATGGCCGACCATGGCCCAAGTCGCTTTAATTCTGTATTTCTCAAATAAAAACAGTAGACTATCAATGATCTGGCGTTCTTTGGCATAATGGCCCATCAATTTTTTTTCTCCGCGAGTACCCCAAGCCAGCTCCATATCAAGCGACAAAATAAAAATGCCTTTTGGTAATTTTATTTCCTGTTCATCCATGTTAATTTTTGCTTCCGATTAATTGCTTAAAAATCTGTTCCATTTTTTTGCTGACAATATCCCAATTATATTCCTTTTTAACCATATCCAGCGCGTTCGCTCTGACTTTTACCAAGTCCGGATTGCTCAGAGACATAATCTTTGTTACCGCAGATGCAATGTTTTGCGGATCTTCAGGCCGGCAGGCAAAACCAGTTATTCCGTCTTTCAAAAAATCAGGAATGCCGCCAACCATTGTCCCGATAACTATCAGGCCGGCGGCCATCGCTTCCAAGAATGAATTGCCCAACCCTTCTGTCAGCGAAGGCCTAATAAAAATATCGCAAGACTTAAGAATTCTTGGCAGATTTTCATGAGAAACCATTCCCATAAACCTAACTCTTTTTTCCAATCCTAATTCCTTAACTTGTTTTCTCGTCTGCTCTTCCAGAGAACCAAATCCGCAAATTACAAAACAGACTTTTTCGGGTAATATTTTAAGCGCGCTGATAACATCACCAATGCCGTTTTTCTTTTCCAGGCGCGAGGCGGTCACCAAAATCAATGTTTCGCGGCCAAAACCAAACGAATTTCTTATCTCTGAAATTTCCTGCTGGGCCAATTGTCGGGCAAAATTTGCGATATCAACGCCGTTGGGAATAACTTTTCCAACCTTCCCCTGAAATCCCATTCTTAATCCCCATTCATACAAAAAATTTGAGATTGCCTGAAGAGCGTCTGCCTGCGAAAAAATATTTTTAAAATATTTTGAGCCCAGCCTGACTTTATTTTCTATGCTTTCCAGCGGATCGCCTTCCTGCAAAGTGAGTAAAAAAGGAACACCTGTTCTTTTTTTAAATCGGACAGCAGCAAAGCCGCCGTAAGACGCCATAACAGACCAGACAAGAGAATACGGCTCTTTTTTGTGATTTTTGAGCGCTTGGCGGTGACCCAAGGACGCAAGTAAAAATTTATCTATTTTGGATATGCCCGGCCCCAGCCGATAGATATTGACATTGCCTCTTTTTTCAAATTTGCTTGCATTTTTTCTGATGCGCGCACAAAACAGGTCAAACTCAAAATTTGGCAGGCGATTGGTTATTTCGCCGATCGCAATTTCCGCTCCGCCGGAGGGCGGCAAAAAATCATCGGTTGAAAAAATAATGATTTTTTTAAATCTTTTTTCTTCGGATTCGGGCATATTTGCCTTTAAATTTTTTATGTATTAAGATTAGCTTAAATAAGCCAAAAAGTAAAGCTTCCCTTTTCCAGTATTTTTAACAATTTGGGAAGCGAAATCCCGCACCGAAGGCATCGATTTAACATAATATATTAATGAAAATACTGGCCTTCTGGTGCGGGATAAAGTTACAATATGGAGCAAAATAAGCGTAAAAAAGTGCTGATTTTAATCACCCAGTCTTCTCTGGGCGGCGCCCAGAAATATGTTTTTGATTTGGCAACCGGCCTGGATAAACAAAAATATGAAGTGGCCGTGGCAGCCGGGGGCGATGGCGAGCTATTTGAAAGATTAAAGACCGCTGATATCCAGATATTCAAGCGCAAATGCCTTAAACGGCCGATCTTTCCCCCATGCGATATTGAGGCCTATTTAAAACTGAAAAAACTGTTCATAGAGTGGCAGCCCGATATTTTGCACCTAAACAGCTCAAAGGTATCAATTCTTGGCTCACTGGCTGCCAGAAATCTGCCCATAAAAGTCGTCTATACGGTTCATGGCTCGGTTTTCCAGCCGCCGTTTTCTTCTTTGATGAGCAAGTTATTCCTCTGGCTGGAAAAATGGACGGCCAAATATAAAAATAAAATAATCTGCGTTTCAGAGAACGACCGCCAGCTTTGGCTAAAATACAATGTCGCGCCGGCGGAAAAGCTGGTGACAATCCATAATGGCCTGAAAGAAAACTTAGATTTTCTGCCAAAAGACGAAGCGCGCAAAGAAATTCTGGGAAATGCATATGAAAAATTCAAAAACTATCAGATAGTCGGCTCTATCGGCTATTTTTATCCGGATAAAAACCTTGAAACTTTAATTAAAGCTGCTAATCTGATTTTAAATACTCTGGCCTCCAAAGATAAAAAAATAGTTTTTGCGGTTATCGGCTCGGGCCCGCAGGAGGAAAGTTTAAAGTTAAAAGTTAAAAGTTTAAAGTTAACTGATAAAATTTTATTTCTTGGCGCTGTGCCCGAAGCTCATAAATACCTTAAAGCTTTCGATGTTTTCGCTATGCCCTCCGTCAAAGAGGGCTTGCCGTATGCTATTTTGCAGGCCATGGCAGGAGGTACGCCAATTATTGCTTCGGATGTAGGCGGTATTCCCGAAATGATAACCGACAATTTCAATGGTTTTTT
>Ga0154658_105_pt1 | contig 11720 bp, 5 predicted proteins | sample Rifle2008BG13ft_FD_116087 | JGI IMG/M metagenome (GOLD analysis project Ga0154658, IMG submission 116087) | Candidatus Portnoybacteria bacterium RBG_19FT_COMBO_36_7
AAGCTATTTATATTTCTCTCATCGCTCCGCCCACGGCTACGGCCATGAACGGCCCCATTTCTTTCAGCGCCATATCAAGTTTTTTATCGTGAACTATTCTGGCAAAAGGATCGCCGATGCCGACCGGAATCTTTAATCTGCTTGAGAACATTTCAACCCAGTTTGACTGCGTCACTCCCCCGCCGGTCAAAATTACTTTTCCCACCTTTCTTTGATGGCGCGTCTGGTACAAATTAATAATTCTGCTCACCTCGGCCAAAAGGTCAAAAGATTTATTTGTTTCAAAAGTGTAGGTGAGGCGAATGGAATTTTTATCCATAATGATAATATCCACGCTGTCCTGTCCTAAATCAACAAGCAAATAAGTGCTTTCGTCATTCCCCACCAGAGACCTGATCATACTGAACGCTTCCTGCTCAATGGCCAAAACTTTCAGCTCGCACTTCTTGGCGATCTGGGCAAGTTTTCTTATTATTTCCTGAGGCACAGCAACAATCAAAACCTGAATCGTTTTTGGCTCTTTTGCCAGAAGATCTTTTTTCCCAGCGATTTCTTGGGTTTGCGCCTCGTTTAGCAGATCGTCAGCCTGTTTGGGCTCATCGGGTTTTGGCTCTTCGGGTTTTTCGGGAGCCTGGGATTTGACCAAAGAATCCGGGCTGGCTGCCTGCTTTTGCTCAACAAATTCGCCCACCACGCTCCAATCCAAAACCACCTCCTCAATCGGAATTGGAACATATTTTCTGGCCTGGAAAGGTATCGCCTTGACCAGTTCCTCCTCGGACATCTGGGGCAGATTGATTATCGTAGAAAAAGTTTCGCCTACCGACAAAGAAAATACTGCCTGCCTTGTCCTGATATCTGCTTTTTCAAATAGTTTAATGAGCAAAGCCGAGATCTGATCTGCGCTTAATTTAGAAACTCTGATATTTGACTGCATCCTTGTCTGACCAATAGCATAATTAGTAAGCGCTATCCGATTCTTGCCTTCACGGCTCAGCTCCACTATTTTTATTCCCGAAGCTCCAAAATCAATACCCAGACAACTTTTTTCTTTTTTGCTAAATAAACCAAAAAACATCTAAAAATTTTTGCTTTTTAATAATTGCAATTCACCCCCACGCTTATTCCGACGATTTATCTTTATGTCATGGCGTCTGAAAATAAAGTCACTCCGCTTTCTTTAAGTGAAAATTTAAAAGATCTCGATAGAATAAGTGTGGGGATTCAATTTTATTATATCACAACCTTCCAATAAAATCTTATTTAAGTTATCCACACAATTATAAAAACAGTTTCAAAAAATGAAACTGTTTTTTAAATCCAAATGTCAAATCAATGACTAAAATCCATGCCTGCCGCCTGTCTGACGGCAGTCAGGGCAGGCAGGCAAAATCCAAAACATTTTTGACATTTGGGCTTTGGGTTTGATTTGAAATTTGAGCTTTGAACTTTTGATTTTTATCTTGTCTCCGGCTGTTTCTCCTGAACCGGCACATCGGCTCTTTGTTCCGGAGCGGCTGCCGGCGGCACAATGCCCGACAGCGCCTCCCGGCCATTGGCAAGATTGGCCAAGATATTCTTTACTTCCTGATTTTCCGGGTTAAGCTGGGCTATCCTGTTAAATTGCTCTATGGCCTTCTCTTTGTTCTTTTGTTTGTCATAAATCAAGCCAAGGAAATATCTGGCATTTGAATAATTCTGATCCATCGCAATCGCCCTTTCAAACTCCACCCTTGATTTTTCAAAATCCTGATTTTTGTAATAAAGCAGTCCCAGCTGAAAAGCGACGCCGATATCTTCGGGGAAGCTGGCTTTGGTAATTTCCATTTTGGCAATGGCCGAAGCCGTCTGATTTCTCCGGTCATAAATCAGAGCCAGCTGGTAATGGGCCGGCGAATAATCGCTTTTTGCTTCTATTGCTTTGTTGAACTCTTCCTCGGCCTTGTTCAGATAATCTATCGCTTTGGCCTGGCTTTCCTGATCGGTCCCCTGAGCCAGAACATAATCTACCAAAAGCGAATAGCTTCTGCCCATCTCAAAAAAGGTATACGGGTTCTTTGGCTGAAGCTTGCTTGCCTCGCTGAAGCTTTTGAGCATCCATTCGTCTGCTCCGGGCAGATACCCGAGCACCGAACGATAGACTATTCCCCGCTGAATCCAGTTGTCAGGATTCTGGGGATTTATGTCAGCTGCCGCTTTGCTCAGATTGACGGCGTCGGCTATCAGATTCTGCACCTGCTTGTCCCGATCCGCAGAAGCGGGCTTGAGCATTTCTTGATTGACCCTTAACAGAGCTATCTGGGAAAGCGCGTTCTGATAAGTATCATTATATGGATTAAGGCTCATGGCCGTCACCACTTCGTTATAGCCTTTTTCCAGATTGCCCTCGTTCAAACTGGCGGTCAGGCCTCTTTGAAATGCGGCGTCAGCCCGCCAATAATTAAATCCGAGGTAGAAAAAACTGATGGTCAGCACTAAGAATATAACCAGCAAAAACGCCAGAACCGAAGCCAAAGGAGATTCTTTTTTGAAGCTAAGAGAGATAATGCCTCTGTCTTCAACCGCCTCTCCTTCCTTGACCAAACTTTTTATCAGGAAAAGCGATGCCCCGAGGGTCAGCCAGAACAAAAATTCCAAAGTCAGATTAGTCGGATAAAAGAACTGCATGCCGGCCAAGAACAGCCAGGCCGAATAGAAAGCGAACGCCAGATTCCAATTCTCTCCTTTTCTGGACATAAGCTTAAACGCTCCCCAAAAGGCAAAGAAAATAACAACCAGAAGCCAGAAGCCGGCGCCGATGATGCCCAGAGTTGAAGGCATTGAAAAAACTTTTGAGATACCCTGAGTGAATCTGACATTCCAGAAAATAGTCTGATTAATGGCCGTTGAACGGAAAAGCTCCCAATTGTAAGCGAAAGTCCCGGGCCCCGAACCCAAAAATAAATTTTCCGAAAGAGCCCCTTTGTCAATTTCAATCGTTGTGCCAAAAGTCGGGCTCACCTCGGCCGGAATATTGAGCCAGTTGCCCGAAATATTTATTTTTGTCAAAGTCAGCATCAAAGCCATGGCTAAAATAACCATCGCCAGAATCATTCTTGTCTGGCTGGCTCTGCCACGCTTCATAATGCCGATTCCCACCACCAAGACCATTACCCCTATCAGCACCCACCAGACATTCGCAAAATTCATTGCGATAATCGTGAACAGCAAAAAAGCGGCAATCCCTACAAATACAACCGATTGCCAGAGCGGCCGCTTGCTGTCAATAAAAAGCGCCGAGATGAGAACCAGGGCCGCGGCCAGAAAAATTTCCAGAGCGTTGACCGAGCCGACAGAATTGAAACTCGCCACTTTTGAAAAATCCCAGGAAAAAATGAAATTTGAGCTAAGCTGCAAAAGCGCCAATATCCCTGTCAAAACAGCCGAAGCAAGAAACGTAAAGGTCAAAACAATAAAATCTTTTTTGGACTTAAAGCTGTTTGAAGCCAGAAAATAGATTATTCCAAGACAGGCCAAAGCCAGAAAGCTTTCCGCTATGCTGTTGCCAGAACCGATAAGGCTCTGGAATTTATTGGCGGCCAAAAGAGAGCTTGCCAGAACGGAAAACACAAAAAGGACGATTAAAACATTCAGCAGGCTTTTTTTGATTTCAAGCTTGCGCTGGGTGAGCACCTTGCCCAGCCAAAAGACCAGCAGAACGAAACTGAAGATAAAAAGCAGAAATTGTTTGTTCAGCTCCAGAACGCTTGAATTAAAAGGCAGAAAGAACAAAGGCAGGATAAATGCCAAAAGCCAGAGGCCTATTTTGATTGCCGATTCAAAGAAACGGCCGGCTTTTGAATCTTCTTCTGCGCTCCTCTCGTCTCTTTCAATATCGTGATCCTTTTCTTCTGTCTGCTCAAAAGCAGAAACAGATTCCTGCTCATTAAATTTAAAATTTGTAGCCCTAAATCCCTCCGGGGCTTTTTGGTCTGGTTCTTGAAACACGTTTTTTTTCGCGTTTTATCAGATTTCTGACAAAGCAGCGCTTTGGCAAAAATCAGCAAGACGCGCTAATGTTCGGTCAAAAAAATAATGCGGTTTTTCCCTCACCTTTTCAAGACTCAAGGATATCCCTTTTCTTTATACATAAAGTCCTGAAAAGGTGCGGGATTATTTAAAGATAACATATAGTATTTCGTTGTCAACCACAGAATCCCGCGGCTTTTAACTTTTAATTTTTAATTTTTAATTTTTTTATATCTCCTCTTCCCCGCCTCCCCTCGGCTTCGCCTTGGGCGAATGGCGGGCAGGCAAATTCCAGATCCCAATCATTTATTTTTGAGCTTATTAACAATTGAATTAAAAATTGCTCATCGGAAATTAGAAATTTATCAGGTTAATTAAAAATCAAAGCTTATAATTATAAATCTTACAAGTTCTGTTCCTCCGCCGGGCGTGCCGCCGCCTTCGTCGCCGCCATCAGGAACTTCTCCGCCTATTTCCTCTCCTCCTTCTTCAGTGCCGCCTGAAATCGGCGAATAAACCTGCCCAGCGGTGCCGATAGAGGCGCCTCCGCTGGTGCCGCCCTGCCTCATATGCAAGGCTGGCGCGGCTGCGCCCGAAGTTCCCGAAGCGTCGGAAGTTATATCCTGATGCCATAACATGATTGATATCTGGTCGCCCGGGTCTATGCCCGAAACTGTCTCTGCCCGGAGGATATAGTTATGGTCTCCCAAAGACACAGAAAAAGAAGATGAAAATGTGATGGTGCCCGAAGAGCCGGAAATTGAGACATTTCCTGTTCCGCCGACTTGGGTTGTTTCTTCCCCGTCAACCATTCCGTCATTGTCTGCGTCAAGATATATTTTTGGCGCAGTGATATCAGAAGAAACAAATCCGCGGATGTCATAGAGCTGGATGACAACGCTTGTGACAGAAACGTCTCCGCCAGAAGCAGTCAGCTTAAAATTATAAAGCTCGGGATTGCTCAAAGAATTTTCCGATATTTCAAACTTGTTTGTTTCCTGGCCGGCCGTATGGTTGCCAAGAGAAAGAAAGCTGGCTGCTCCTGCCCCAAAACTGATATCGGCGTAATCGGTTTTTAAAGTTGAATTGCCCCAGTCCTGATAAACCCGGGCAAAGACCCAATACTGGCCCGGAGAATAATAATATGAAAGGTCGGCAGTAATATTTGATGAAAGAGTGAAATCGGTGGAGGTGGCGCAGTTGGTTGAGGAAGTAAGAGTTTCCCATCCGGGAGTATTAAAATTAAAAACCTTCAGATAGACGGGTTTGGTGTCGCAGGCCACGCTGGACTGCCCTTCCCAATCAATGGTGATTTCGTCGGTGTTATTGCTGTTCTTTTCGGCAAAAACAAAAATAGGATATTCGTTTGACTTGGCCCCGCTATATAAATAAACTCTGCCTTGATTTGTAAAAGCGCTATCGTAATAATTAGCTCCGACTAACGCGTCGTCATAGCCGTCGCCGTTAAAATCGCCGGATGAGACGCTGTAGCCGAAATAGTCGGCATTGGAGCCGTTGGGATTGTCTAAGTAACATCGGCAATTGAATCCGTGCCTGACCAGGAAGCATTGCCGTAGAAGATATAGGCGCGGCCGGCATCCGGTGTGCCATAACTATTAGCTCCGACCAAGGCGTCGTCGTAGCCGTCGCCGTTGAAATCGCCGGATGAGACGCTGACGCCGAAATTGTCGGCATTGGAGCCGTTGGGATTGCCCAAAGTGACATCGGCAGTTGAATCCGTGCCTGACCAGGAAGCATTGCCGTAGAAGATATAGGCGCGGCCGTAATAGGAGCCATTGGGATAACCATAAGCTCCGACAAGGGCGTCGTCGTAGCCGTCGCCGTTAAAATCGCCGGATGAGACTCTGTAGCCGAAATAATTGGCGCCCGAATCAGGGCTTTGAAGTATAACCGGCGTGGTCGTGGCCGGATGAATGCCGTCACTTCCTAAAAAGACAAATACTTTGCCAAGTGTGGAAGAAGCGTTGCCCACCAGCATATCAAGAAATCCGTCTCCGTTGAAATCGCCTGTGGCTGTACTTTGGCCGAATTGAGCGCCGGAGCATACCGAACCGCTGGCTGACGGACATTCGTAATTTTTATCCGCCGCGCTAACGGATGCGGCCCTGTTCTGGCCGCCGTAAAAAGCGTAAACCGCGCCTTCGTCAGCGCCCGGGTTGTCGGAACTATCCGCTCCCACGAGAGCGTCGTCATAGCCGTCTCCGTTGAAGTCGCCGGAGGAGACGGACTTGCCGAAATAGGTGTAGGTGTCGGCTTCCGGATAGTTTAATTCTATGTCGGCTGTGTCATCGGGCGAAGACATTTGAGAAGAGCCAAAGAAGATATAGGCCGCGCCTTCGCCAGCGCCCGGGTTGTCGGAACTATCCGCTCCCACGAGAGCGTCGTCATAGCCGTCTCCGTTGAAGTCGCCGGAGAAGACGGACTTGCCGAAATAGCCAGCGTCGGCTTCCGGATAGTTTAATTCTATGTCGGCTGTGTCATCGGGCGAAGACATTTGAGAAGAGCCAAAGAAGATATAGGCCGCGCCTTCGTCAGCTCCCGGGTTGTTGGAACGATACGCTCCCACCAGGGCGTCGTCATAGCCGTCTCCGTTGAAGTCTCCGGAGGAGACGGAATAGCCGAAATAGGCAGTAGTGTCGGCTTCCGGATAGTTTAATTCTATGTCGGCCGTAGCGTCGGGTGTTGCCATTTGCGAAGAGCCAAAGAAGATATAGGCCGCGCCTTCGTCAGCTCCCGGGTTGTCGGATTGATACGCTCCCACCAGAGCGTCGTCATAGCCGTCTCCGTTGAAGTCTCCGGAGGAGACGGAATCGCCGAAATAGGCGTAGGTGTCGGCTTCCGGATATTCAAGAATCACGTCGGGAGTGGAAGTGGACCTGATTCCGTTTTCTGAACCAAAATAGATATAGACTTTTTCCAAAGTTGAGCTGGCGCTTCCAATGAGCATGTCTCGATACCCGTCTCCGTTGAAGTCGCCGGAGGAGACGGAACGGCCAAAAAGGGCGCCGGTTTCGCTTCCCGGATAACTCGCTTCTATATCTTCAACCGCGTCTAAAATCTCGTTGCCTATTGCTTCATAAACATTATTGCTTGAATTTGTATTTGAATATCCCAATGGGTCAAATAAATAAGGCATTGAGGAAGTGCCTGTGGGTGTTGAAGTAGCCATGCCTTTTGAAAAAGACAGGGAGAGGGTTGAGACCGTGGCAATCTGGGGATAGGAAGAATAGGTAATGCCGGTGTTGGTGGAGGTGGCCAGGCGGAATCTGTAAGTGGTGCCAGCCAGAGCGTTTTGGGTATCTATGGTAAAAGCGATTTCCTGGCAGGTGTTGCCCGCGACATAAATGGCGTCGGTTCTATTGGTGTTTTCGTAAGCCACATTATAGTAAACGCCGGCCGTGGTAGTGGCGGAAGTTGCCTTGGGCCAAACCTTGCCCGACTGGCAGGGAGCCACTTCCGGACCTCCTAAGATCATCCTGTCTTTGATGACTTCGCTTTGAGCCGGCCTGATTTCCGCCGAAGGGCTGGTGGTGGCCCAGTTGGCGTCGTTTTTGTCGTATTGGAGAAAGAAAGTTCTGGTGGTGGTGGCGCCCGAATCCGTGTCTATCTGGAATTTGACTCTTAGTCTTTCCCCTATGTTTACATTGGTAAGAGAAGAAGAGGTGGCGGTTTCTCCCTCGCTTTGAAAAACCCCGGCCCGCTGGGTAAGGGTGGTCCAGGGAACCGCCGGACATGCCGAGGTGGTGAACGGCTCAATTAAAGAAGCGGTTGAGGTGCCGGCCGAGTTCTGGGCCCAGGCGCGGTAATAGTAATTGGTTCCGCAGTTTAAAGAAGAGGCGTCGTAATAAAAAATCCCGGTGGAACCCCAGTCGCCCCATTCGGTGGTGGTGGCCGTGTCTCCGCCCGAAAGATTTGATGCTGTTCCCCAGGCAAATCCCCGGCCAGTGGTATTAGCTCCGCCCAAAGCCGTCACTTCGCCGTTTAATCTGGCGCTGTCAGCGGTGACAGAAGACTCGCCCGTGGAGTTGGTGACTGTGGGAGCGATGGCTGCTTCTTTTAAATGGGTTATACTGGAAGGATTGCCAGTAATAGTTATCCCTGAACCAGAGATTACGCCCGTGCTTGAAGCGTTGTAAAAATCCATGGTCATTGAATCGCCTGCTTCTATGGGATTGACTGTCAGCTCAACCAGAAATTCGGTGGTGGTGGAGATGATATATGAAGTGGAGGTGGCAAAATCTATCCTGCCGGAATCGCCCGAGACAACAATATTGCCGAAGCCAAAAAGCTCAAAATCTCCGTTGTATTCCCAGACTTCGGCGTCGCCTGCGGTTAATGCCAGCCCGGCGTAGAGCTTGTTGTTGTGGGAGGCAAGAGAAAAGATATATTCATAAGTTGAATCAGCCCAGCCAATGCCGTCTCCGCCAATTTTGGTCCATGAAGACCCGTCGTATTCCCAGACTTCGGCTTCGCCTGCGTTCTCTCCCAGCCCGGCGTAGAGCTTGTTGTTGTGGGAGGCAAGGGATTGGACAACTTCATAAGTTGAATCAGCCCAGCCAGTGCCGTCTCCGCCGATTTTGGTCCATGAAGAGCCGTTGTATTCCCAGACTTCGGCGTCGCCTGCGGTTTGTCCCAGCCCGGCGTAGAGCTTGTTGTTGTGGGAGGTAAGGGATTGGACGCGTTCATAAGTTGCATCAGCCCAGCCTGTGCCGTCTCCGCCGATAAGGCCTGTTCCCCAGTTGGGAGCGGTTGTGGTGGCGCCGTCGCTGTTTCCGTCAATCCAGAGCTTGGCGGAAGAGATGTCATTGGCCGTGATTTGGGAAATATCGGAAAGAGAGATCGTGGTGGTGCTGATTCTCATTGATTCAGCTGTCGGCGTGAGTTTATATCGGTAATGAATGGTTGAGGTTGAAGTATCGCCCATATTCCATCTGTTGGTTTGCTGGCCAAACGTGTGATTTGAAGCGGTCAAGGTCGCGCACGCCGAAGTGGTGAACGGCTCAATTGACGAAGCCGTGGAAGTGCCTTTGGAGTTCTGCGCCCAGGCGCGGTAGTAATATGGATTGTTGCAGGTTAATGATGAGACGTCGCTGTAAAATGTGCCGGTGGAAAAACTGCCCCAAGAAGTGGTGGTGGCCGTGTCCCCGCCGGAAAGATTAGCATTGGTGCCCCAGGCAAATCCCCGGCCGGTAACGGTCAATACGCCGGTTGAGGTGATATTGCCGTTTAACTGGGCGCTGTAGGCAGAAACGCCTGACTCGCCGGTGTTATTAGTGACAGTGGGCGCAGTTACTTTTGTAATTGAAATATAATCAGAAATTTCAGATTGGGCGTCTATGGTTGTGGAAAAATAATTTGCCGAACTGCTGTTGACTGCCGAAGCGTCAGTCGTTATGGCATACATAAATCCTTCACTGCCCGAAATGCCCAAAACCACGTTGCCTGAATTGGTATTGGTTATCCGCACGTTATTCGTGGCGTTCCAGGCCGCAGAGCAGGTAACCGTGCCGTCATCGGCTCCTATATCATAGAAGCCGCAAGAGCCCAAAGTCGGGCTGGCGCCGGCCCAGTTAGTTGCTCCTTTTACAGCCACGTGATCCACAAAGTCGCCTGTGCCCTGCATGTTTGCCGCGATTTTGGTGGAAGCATTTTTCAAAGTTACCTGCACGCGATAGGTTTTATTTGCGTCTACTCCCCCTGTAGTGCAGGAAACTGTTCCCCAGCCGTCGTTGTCATCCCCCATGGTGGCCGAACAGATTAAGGTGCCTGCGTCCCAGTCGCCCGAAGAACAGCAGGAAGAGCTTTCGTAAATGTCAAAATTGTTGGCGGCCACCACCCATGTCGGGTCAGGAGTAAAAGTCGCTCCGGCCGGACTGGGAAAAAATAAAATTAAGGCAAAAAAGGCCGCGGCCAGAAATATTGATATTTTAAGTGATTTTCTCATATGGCAAAAAGTGGCTGATAGCCAAAAACGCTTATGGCGCTTTTGCGAAATTCGCCGAACCTTTCAAGTGACAAAGTTTCCATCGGATTTTTATCGTCGGTTATCACCGAGCCGGCCGAATCGTCTATCTCAAATTTTTTATGCCTGAATTTAAAATACGGCTCAAAATTCTCATCCAATATCCCATAAGCCAAAATATTGGTAACTTCCTTTTCCTCCTCTCCGAGCCTGGCGCTGGTCAAAACTTTGGGAAAAACCTGCTTCATTGTTTTTATGACAGAGGCGGCCAGCTCGCTTTTGGGGCCGGCTACTAAATTGCTTAAAAATATGCCTTCGGGGTTCAAGCGCTCTTTGGCCAGTTCCAGCGCCTCTTTGGTATGGGTGTGCAAAGGAATGGCGCTGGCGTGATACAAATCAGCAAATATCAAATCGTATTTTTTTTCTGTTTTTCTTAAAAAACTCCGGGCATCCGAAATGATTATCCGGTCGTTGCCATCCAGCGAAAAAGCGAAATGCTCCTCGGCCAATTCAATCATTTTGGGATCAAGCTCAATGTAATCAATCTGGAGCTCTTTTGGAAAAATATCGGCGGCCGTGCCCACCCCAAAGCCCAAAACCAGAACCTTGGCATCGGGCTCATATGATTCTTCCAGCAGGCGCCGGATCTGTTCGGTTTCCTGGGCAAAAACTTCTCCTTTTATTTTGCCAAAAACCGATTGCGGCGCGCCGTCCATCAAAACTGTTTTGATATAAGGCAGCTCAACCACTTTTAAATCAGAATAAAAGCTCTGGTCTTTTTCAATAATTGAAACGCCTTCTTTTGCCTGTCCATATTTTAAAAACGGAATTGCCAAAAAAAGAGCAAATAAAACAATGGCCAGCGCTATCATCCAGCGCGGGGCTTTTTCCAAAATAAGCCCCGAGCCGGAAATAAACATTATTGCGGCCACTGAAAAGACAAAAACATTTGAGAGAGAAAAATTAGGCACAAGATAAAAACCGGCTATCAGGGCGCCGGCCAGAGAGCCGACTGTTGAAATGCCAAAAACCATTCCTGAAACATGGCCGCTGTGTTCCCTTTCGCGCGAAAGAAGGCGGATGGCAAAGGGCCCGGCCATGCTCAAAAGCAAAAGCGGCAGGGCAAAAAGCAAAGCGGAAGAAACCAGCGGGCCGAATTTGAAACCGAATTTGTCCGAGAAAACTAAAAGGTGCTGATTAAGTTTTATCAAAAGAAGAGCCGCCCCTCCGCCAAGAAAAATCGCAAAATAAAAACAATATGCTTTGGGATATTTGTCCGCCAAAACCCCTCCCAAAAAATAGCCCAGCGCCAGAAAGCCCAAAGTTGTCGTGATAAGCGAAGACCAGACAAAAATAGTTGAGCCAAAAAAAGGAGCCAGTATCCTCGTTCCGGCAATTTCAATTATAAGAATAACTCCCCCGCTGACAAAAAGAGTAAAGTATAAAAAATAATTTTTAATTGAGCTTTTTTCCATAAAACAGAAAACAGCAATTGTGGCTTCTGTTTATAATTTAAGATAATTAAAATCGGGTTTTTGGCTGTTTTTGCCAAAACCTTCGCCTGCCTTAATTATAGCTTATTTTAAATTATGCTTAAAATGCCTTTATCCACAGCAATTTTTAACCCCTAAATAGATGCCTTTATTTCTGCCTGATCGCCGCCTTTTTTCTATCTTTTTCTTCATTTTTTTCCTCTTTTTGCGGCCTTAAATACCAAAAATCAAGCGAA
>Ga0154658_109_pt1 | contig 11210 bp, 11 predicted proteins | sample Rifle2008BG13ft_FD_116087 | JGI IMG/M metagenome (GOLD analysis project Ga0154658, IMG submission 116087) | Candidatus Portnoybacteria bacterium RBG_19FT_COMBO_36_7
ACTCTACAATCCTTAAAAGATAAAAATTTATATTTTGGCTATTCTGATGATTTGCATAAAAGACTGAAAGAACATAATATGGGAAGAGTAGATTCTATAAAGAAAAGACGTCCTTTCATTCTTGTGTATTACGAAGCCTATAAATCAGAAAAGGATGCGCGCGAACGATAACGACAGATAAAAAAGCGCGCTAAATCATTTATCAGTCTAAAACGCCGAATTAAAAATAGTATTTTAAATTGATTTTCGAGTGATGGGGTGCTCAATGTTGTAGTAAAATTTACTGCGCATTGAGCTTGTAAATTTTAACAACATTGGCATGACAGATATTTTTCAAATCTCCCGCATTCTTGGTTTAACCGCCCTCGCCTTTGTCATCGGTTTTTTTCTGACGCCCATATTAACCCATTTTTTATATAAATGGCGGCTGGGCAAACAGATAAGGACAGAGGGCGCGCCGATCTTTGCCCAAATACATGCCAAAAAAGAAGGCACGCCGACAATGGGCGGAATATTGATCTGGTTCACTGTTTTATTCCTGATCCTTCTTTTCTGGGCGCTTTCAAAACTGGGCGTTAATTCGATTATCGGCCAGCTTAATTTTTTGAACCGTTCCGAAACGCTTCTGCCGCTGGGCGCGCTTATTGCCTCGGCCCTGGTCGGCCTGGCAGACGATATGCTTGGTGTTCTGCGCATCGGCCCAAAGGGCGGAGGACTGCGCATGCGCCACAGAATCATTGTTTACACCGCCATTGCCGCTTTTGGCGCCTGGTGGTTCTTTACCAAATTGGGACGCGATTCTGTTCATATTCCTTTTTTGGGTGACTATCAATTAGGCATCTACTATATCCTCGTTTTTATTTTCGTCATTGTCGCCACCGCTTTTTCGGTCAATGAAACAGACGGGCTGGACGGCCTGGCCGGCGGCACTCTTTTAACTGCTTTTGGCGCATATGGGGTTATCGCTTACGCGGCTGGGCTCTATAGCTTGGCGGCTTTCTGCGGAGTGATAATCGGCGCGCTTTTTGCGTTTCTCTGGTTCAATATCCATCCGGCCAGATTTTTCATGGGCGATACCGGCGCCATGTCGCTTGGCGTCACTCTTGGCATTATCGCCATGCTAACCAATCAATTTATGCTTTTGCCGCTAATCGCATTTGTCATGATGCTAGAATCTATTTCTGTGATTATTCAGACCCTATCAAAAAAAATTCGCGGCAAAAAAGTATTTTTGTCCGCTCCTCTGCATCATCATCTGGAAGCCAAGGGCTGGCCGGAAACAAAAGTGACGATGAGATTCTGGATAATTTCTGTGATGGGCGCGGCGCTTGGATTAATTCTGGCGTTTTTAGAAAAAATATTGTAAAAAATAAAAAATCAGACAAAGTTTTAAAAAACCTGTCAACTCTTGACAAGGTTTTTTATTTATGCTATACTATGGGCATCAAGTTAGGTTAATGTCTTTCAAAATAAAACAGCGCTTAAGGAGAGAGCTTAACGCATATATATCAGGTAGTGAAAATTCGGCTGGCTGCCGGGCAGCCAAATCTAAAACTAGCCGAATTTCTACTACCTGATTATACGTATAAATGGGTTAGTACCCTGGTCCGGATTCGTCTGGATCTTGGGACAAGCACTAAGCGGCTCTCTCTTAACCCTGTGAAATCTCCTCGAGATATTTTACTGGGCGAGGGCCGCTTTTTGCTTGGAACAGGAATGGAGGAGAGGTTAGGTAATTTTTTACCTTTAAGACCTCTCTTTCATTCCTGTCTCTGGCAATAGAGATAAAGTAACGTGTCATTCTGAACTTGATTCAGAATCCAGATAAAAGTGTTCTTTTTAAAAATTTTTCCGCCTGAATCGGCGGGATAAAAAATAGAACAGGAGAAAAAGATGAAAAAAATCATAGTAGCAGTGTTGTCCGGATTATGGCTAACTGTATGCAGTATAAATAATTCATTTGCAGCTCCTCCGCAATACGGCCCGAAAACGGCTGAATACATAATGCAATGCAGTTTTACTCCCCAGCTTTTTAAAAAAGCGGATGAGTATATGAAGCAAAAATTTGGCGTTACATCACAAGACCATTGGTATGCAGAAAATAAAGGACTAAGAAAATACTATGATAACAATCTTTCATTACATCTGTATTGGTCTGGCGAATTCGAAGTATATCGTTCTTCCTTTTTCTCAGGCAAAACTGTCGCTTCTGGCAACTGGACAGACTGGACAGAGTGGAAATGATATCCGGAACGGCGGGTAGTGAAAATAACCGCCGTGAAAGGGGGTGATAAAAATTTTATAGAACATGACGACCGAGCCCCTAAGCAAGGCTCAAGACAATCGCATACAGACCTCCCAAAAGGGCGTCACCTGCCCAAAGTGGTGAGCCATAAAGGACGGAAGCAGAGCCGTCAAAAACACGAGGAGAGCTTGCATAAAATCTAGCAAGTTCTCCTCTCCTTATCCGAATTCAGTATCCTAGAATATTAACGATAGTGAATTCAGACAAGGAGTTAATTCTTTTTAATATATTGATATAAAACGATTCGGCCTCCCGTCAAATTCGGCGTTAAAATAAAAAATCCGGAGAAAGGAGACGGTCTTAATAATACTCATCTCCTTTTCAAAGACTTCGTTTGCTCTCTCCTACGAAGTCTTTGAAAAGGAGAAATCCTTTATTAAAAATTTAAGTAAAAAGTGTTCAAACCAAAGTTTGGGCGCTTTTTTCGTTTGTGGAATATTTTAATAGCCAAGAAAACTAAATTTTGTTATAATTATATTATTAAACGCCTTCAAGTTATGGGAGAAGGCTGATTTTACGATGACATTACACGATTTTAAGGGCAAAAAGGTCACCGTCATGGGCATCGGGCTTCATGGCGGGGGATTGGGCGTGATTAATTTTTTCTATCAGGCCGGCGCCAAAATTATAGCGACTGATTTGAGAACCCGCCGGGAACTAAGAGAATCTCTGGATGCGCTGCGCATCTTCAAAGGCATAAGATATGTTCTGGGCCAACACAGAGAAGAAGATTTTAAAAATACTGATCTGGTCATTAAAAACCCTGCTGTGCCCGACGATTCAAAATATCTTAAGATTGCCAGAGCCGCCGGCGTGCCAGTTGAAACTGACATCGGAATATTTTTTGAGCTTTGCCCCGGCCAAATTATCGGCGTGACCGGCTCACGAGGAAAATCAACTACCGCCGCCTTAATTCATCAATTTTTAAAAGCCAAGCATCCCGATACAGTTCTGGCCGGCAATATCAGAATGTCTGTTTTGGAAAAATTGCAGGAAATCCAAAGGACAACATTAGTTGTTCTTGAGCTTTCTTCCTGGCAGCTGAACGGCCTGGCCAAACATAAAAAAAGCCCGAAAATGGCGGTGATGACAAATTTTATGCCTGATCATCAAAACCGCTATCGATCAATGAAAAAATATCTGGAGGATAAAAAAATAATTTATAAATTCCAGACAGCCAAAGACTTTCTTATTTTAAATTATGACGATGAGACGCTAAAAAAGCTTGTGCCTGAAGTAAAGTCAAAAATCTATTACTATTCGGCAGACGCTCAGGCGGTGACCGAGCTGGAAAATCTGCCAAAAACAAACCAAGAAACCAGAATTGGCGCGCGCCTTTCAGGAGACAAGATATTTTTCGGGGCGGCCAAAGAGCCGATTGCCGCTATGCCCGACATAAAATTATTGGGCGAGCATAATCTGCATAATATTCTGGCAGCGGTGACAGTCGCGCGGCTATTCAATGTTCCGGTCAGAATAATCAAAAAAATATTGCAGGAATTTCCAGGGCTTCAAGGAAGACTCGAGCTGGTCAGCGAAATAAACGGTATCAAATATTTTAACGACACCACCGCCACTATTCCGGAAGCGACAATTGCTGCAATTGAAGCACTAACTAATCGTTATTCGCTAGCTGCTAATCAGCTAATTCTCATTGCCGGCGGAGCTGATAAAAATCTGAATTTTTCTGAACTGGCCAGATTAATAACCAAAAAAACAAAAGCTGTCTTGCTGCTGGCCGGCACAGCCACCCATAAACTGGGAAGCGAGATAAAAAAACATATTTTTGCACTCAATCAAAACAAAAAGAGCCGATCAAAATTGATCATCAAAATTTTCAATAATCTGCCTTTTGCTGTTACTTTTGCCTCCAAAATAGCCGAAAAAGAAGACATTATCCTTCTTTCTCCCGGCTGTGCCAGTTTCGGAATGTTCAGACACGAGTTTGAGCGCGGTGAAATCTTTAATGATGCCGTCGCATCATTAAAGAACGATTAAATAACTAATAATGAACAATAACCAAAAAAGTCCTAATTTTATAATCCTAATCATCACTGTCATTCTTGTAATTTTCGGCTTGTTCATGGTCACCAGTGCCGGCGGAGCAATTTCCCAGGAAAAATTTAATCAGTCTTTTTATTTTGCTAAAAACCAGATATTAAAAGGGCTTATTCCCGGTCTGATATTAGGCTATATTTTTTATCGTCTTCCTTATCTTTATCTTCGCAGATTTGCTCTGCCGATCTTTATCGTCGGCCTGGCTCTTTTGACTGCTGTTTTTATTCCCGGCATTGGCCTGTCTTTTGGCGGGTCCAGCCGGTGGATCCATATTGGCAGTCTTAATTTTCAACCCAGCGAAGTTTTCAAATTAGGCTTCATTGTATATCTGGCATCGTTTCTGGGAAAGACAGAAAAATTAACCATCAAAGAGCGCCATCAGCATCTCGTCCCGTTTTTGATAATCCTTGGAATTACCGGCCTGCTCATCGCGCTTGAGCCGGATATCGGAACTTTAGGAATTTTTATCTTAACGGCCTTTGCTATGTATTTTATTTCTAAAGCGCCTTTAGTCCATACTATCGTTCTTGGGTTTGCAGGCGCTTCAGCTCTTGCTCTTTTAATATTTATTTATCCGCATGCCCTTGAAAGAGTTCAGGTGCTTATTCGTCCTGATATCTCGCCCCAAGGCATGGGTTATCAAATGAATCAAAGCCTAATTGCTTTTGGCTCGGGCGGATTTTTCGGCAAAGGGCTCACCCAAGGAACTCAAAAATTCCTTTATCTGCCCCAAGCGGCGGGAGATTCCATCGCGGCAGTTATTGGAGAAGAGCTGGGCTTTTTGGGAATGCTGGCGATGCTGGCGCTTTTTTTCGCTTTCGGATTCTACGGCTTAAAAATCGCCAAAAACGCGCCGGATAATTTTTCCAGAATATTGGCCGGCGGCATCACCTGCTATATAATCATTCAGGCATTTATCAATATTGCCGCGATTGTCGGCCTTATTCCTTTGACAGGCGTAACCCTGCCTTTTATTTCCTACGGCGGAACTTCGCTGGTAGTTTCTTTAATTGCAGTTGGAATTTTATTGAATATATCAAAATATAGCACTAATCGCTAACCGACTACCGACTACCGACTACGGCCAGAGCTTTGGCGGTAAGCGGTAGACAGTAGTCAGTAGACAGTTTTATGCGCATCATTTTTACGGGCGGCGGCACCGGCGGACATCTTTTCCCGATAATCGCTGTGGCCAGAGAATTAAAAAAGATAGATAAGATGCCGGACGGCAAAGCGCTCAAAATGCTTTTTGTCGGCCCCAAGACTGTTGGCGCCGAAGCTTTTGCCAAAGAAAGCATTGCTGTTTCCAATATTGAGGCCGGCAAACTGCGGCGTTATTTTTCCGGCCATAATTTACTGGATGTCTTTCGGGTCATTATCGGCTTTTTCCAGTCGCTTTTTATTCTCTTTTTCTATATGCCCAATGTTATTTTTTCCAAAGGCGGTTTTGGTTCGGTGCCGGCGGTTTTAGTCGCCTGGATTTATAGAATTCCAGTGCTTTTACATGAGTCTGATTCAGTGCCGGGGCTCTCTGTTAAATTTACCTCCCGCTTTGCCAAAAGAATTGCCGTATCTTTTCCCAGAGCCGCAAGTTTTTTCCCGGCCAAAAAAACCGCTTTGCTTGGCAATCCTGTCCGTTCAGATCTTTTTTCCGGATCGAAAGAACAGGCAAAAACTATTTTTCAGCTGACAGGACAAAAACCTTTACTTCTGGTTTTAGGCGGCAGTCAGGGCGCCAAAGCCATCAACGACAATCTCATTTTAGCCCTTAGCGGCTTGCTGGAAAGATGCGAAATAATCCATCAGTGCGGCCAGGAAAATCTTGAAGATATAAAAACGCTTTTGGGAACTAATATGCCTCAGGGCTATCATTTGTATCCGTTTTTAGACGAAGAACAAATGAAGCATGCACTGGCGGCGGCTGATCTGGTTATTTCGCGGGCCGGTGCAGGCAGTATATTTGAAATTGCCGCATCAGCCAAACCCAGCATTCTTGTGCCTCTGCCAAATTCGGCCGGCGACCACCAGAAAACCAATGCTTTTGATTACGCCACAACCGGCGCCACTTTAGTGCTTGTCCAGGAAAACGTAACGCCAAATTTTTTGAAAGACAGGGTTTTTGCTTTATTGGATAATCCGGAATTGCTTGCCAAAATGTCTGAAGCCGCCAAAACATTTGCCAAGCCGGACGCCGACAGAGTCGTTGCCCAAGAGCTTTTAAATATCGCAAAGCATTAAATCTAGAATATTGAATTAAGTAATTTTTTCCATAATTCAAGATTCATAAATCATGGGTCAAGAAAAAAATTCAATCCGCACCCGTTTTGTACATAAATAATAATTAAATAAATTAAATTTATGAATAATCAACAATATAATCTATATAATCAACAGCCACGACCTAAGCAACCAAATGAAAATAATAAACTCAAAAACTCAATAAACTCTTCTCATTTAAGTAAACATAATATTTTTATAAAAATTTTAGCAATATGCTTTCTCATTGTTTTTGTTTTTGGTGTTTTGGAATATTACAGCGAATGCAAGGAGATGGGGTGTGGCTTCCAATATCTCGCACTTGTTTTTTTATCTGAAGTCGAGTTCTCTATAGCTCTCCTTTTTTATTTAATTTCTGTTATTAGATTAAAAAAATTAGACGTATATGACAAAATATTATTAATTGGATTAACTTTAATTATCATCATATTAATCTTTGTTATTGTTAAATTCCAGCTTGAACCTTTTATATCAATACCTTCCAAATTTCTTCCAAATTAATGTAAATATATGCTAAATATAAAACTCCGCACCCGTTTTGCTCCCAGCCCCACCGGTTATCTGCATATCGGCGGCTTAAGGACGGCCTTATACTCTTATTTATTCGCCAAACAGAACAACGGCCAGTTTATTTTGCGCCTGGAAGACACAGATCTGAAACGGCAGGTTGAAGGCGCAGCGGAAAGAATTTATGAGGGTTTAAAATGGGCGGGCTTGAATTACGACGAAGGGCCTGATGTCGGCGGTGATTTTGGACCCTATATACAGTCAAAACGCCTTAAACTTTATAAAAATCATGCTGACGAACTAATCCAAAAGGACCGAGCTTATTATTGTTTCTGCACTGACGAAACGCTTGAAAAAATGCGCGAAGAACAAATCGCAAAAAAACAGGCGCCAAAATATGACCGCCGGTGCCTGAATTTACCGGCTGACGAAATAGAGTCACGCCTGAAAAATAACGAACCGCATGTCATCAGAATGAAAATTCCCGCCAACCGCATTATAGAATTTAATGATATCGTGCGCGGCAAAGTCGCCTATAATACTAATGAGCTGGACGACCAGGTGCTTTTAAAATCCGACGGCTATCCCACTTATCACCTGGCGGTGGTTGTTGATGACCACTTGATGCAAATCAGTCATGTCACGCGTACAGAAGAATGGCTGCCTTCAACACCAAAACACATCCTGCTTTACGAATATTTCGGATGGGAGCGGCCTCATTGGGCGCACCTGCCCCTGCTTTTGAATCCGGACAAATCAAAAATGAGCAAGAGGAAAGGCGACGTGGCGGTTGAAGATTATATCAAAAAAGGATATCTGGCCGAAGCGATGATAAATTTCCTGGCCTTTTTAGGCTGGAATCCCGGAACGGAAAAAGAAATATATTCAATAGAGGAACTTTTGAAAGATTTTTCACTTGAAAAAGTCCACAAAGCCGGCGCGATTTTCAATATTGAAAAACTGAACTGGTATAATCAGTATCACATGCGTCAAATGGATTTGGACAAGCTGACAGAAGCCTGCATTCCGTATTTGACGGAAAAAGGCCTGATCTTTCCCAAATTTGACCACAGCTTTGAAATCGCGGCGATAAAAGGACCATTCACGGTCAAAGAATTTGAAATAAATCAGACAAAAGAAAAAATTTCATTTGATTTCATAAAAAAAGCTGTGGCACTCGAGCGGGAACGCGCCAGCAACCTATCCCAAATAGGGGAGAGTGTCAGATTATTTTTTGAGGAGCCCGAATATGACAAGGATCTTTTGTTTTGGAAAGATGCCTCAAAGGAAGAAATAAAAAATTCACTGAAAATTTTAGAAAAAATAATCAATGAAATTCCGGAAAAAAGTTTCACAAAAGAAAAATTGCAGGAAATAATTATGCCCGAAGCCCAAAAACTGCCAAATAGGGGAATCATGCTTTGGCCTCTGCGGGCGGCTTTGTCGGGCCAAAAGGCATCACCCGGGCCGTTTGAGATAGCCGAAGCGTTGGGCAAAGAAAAGACGCTTGAGAGAATAAAAAAAGCGATAGAAAAACTCTGATATGCACATAAGTTCGAATGTTAAAGTTCAAATGTCAAATCAAATCCAAAGCTCAAAGATCAAATAAGTTTTGGATTTTGAGCTTGATTTGAAATAATTTGGATTTTGAAATTTGGATTTAATAAATCTCGGATGAAAAAATATTTACTAAATTTTATTGTTTTAATTGTTGTCACGTCTATTTTAGTTTTGCCTATTTTTATTTCAGCCCAGACAGCCGAGCAAATGCGCGCCGAAATTGCCGCCAAACAGGCTCAAATCCAGGAGCTGCAAAAACAGATTGCCGCCTATAACGCCCAGCTCAAAAACGCAAAAAGCCAGGAAACCACTCTGGCCAAACAGATAGCTAATATGCAGACCCAGATAAAAAAACTGGAAGCGGACATAAAACTGACCCAGACAAAAATCTCAGCGACTTCTCTCAAAATAGAAGAGCTTTCTTTTGATATTGCCGCCAGAAACAGAGAAATAGAAAAACAAAAAGCAAATTTAAGCGAGACGATCAGAAAAATAAATGAGTACGACCACGCCTCACCTCTTCAGTTAGTTCTGGCCAGTAATACTTTTTCCGATTTTTTAAGCGAAGCTGAATCAATACAAAGTTTACAGTCAGGCCTCCAGGCAAAGCTTGACACCATCCAAGAATTAAAAAGCCGGCTAGAAACTTCAAAAGCCGAAGCGCAGGACCAAAAAGACCAGCTTGAACAGCTTAACGACGAATTAAGCAACAGAAACGTTCTTCTTGGCAACCAAAAAAAAGAAACAAACAGCTTGTTAACCCAAACTAAAAATCAGGAAAAAAAATATCAGCAGATCCTGACCGATCTGCAAAAACAGCAGCAACAGATTGCAAAAGATATTTACGCTCTTGAAGACAAGCTACGCCTAACCATTGACCCCAGCTCCATTCCCGGATTTCGTTCGGGCGTCTTGGCTTGGCCCTTGAAAGGCATACTTACCCAAAAATACGGCCCAACCTCGGAAACCGGTTTTATCAACGACGCTTATAATTTTCACAACGGCATTGATATTGATGCCAACACCGGCGATGCAGTAAGCTCGGCAGGGGACGGAATCGTCAAGGCAATCGGCGATGACGGCAAGTACGCTTACGGCAAATGGATAGCTATTGACCACCAAAACGGCCTGATAACTTTATACGGCCATTTTTCCGGCTACGCGGTTTCAGTCGGCCAAAAGGTCAAAGCCGGCCAGGTTATCGGCTACGCAGGAAACACCGGTTTCTCAACCGGCTCGCATCTGCATTTCACCGTCTACGCATCCTCAACATTCTCCGTACAGGATAAATGGTACGGTTTATTACCATTGGGCGGCTCAATCAATCCGATGAATTATTTATAAAAAAATTAAGCAATATTGTACGATGTTTTTTTGAAAAACGTTGCACAATATTGATATCTTATCCAACAGAAAACTTCTGTTGGATAAGATATGTTGTGCGACGTAATATATAATCTTAACCCCCTCTAAGCTCGTATGCCTAAAAGCTTTAAAATAGCCCTTATATTGGTCTTCATTTTGACTATTTTCGCTCCAGAAGCCCGTATTTTGGCCCAGGAAGGGCCTTCGGAGGGTGAAACCAGTTATCTGCCCAGCCACCAGCAGTGGGCAGAGACAGTAGCCATGATACCCGTCCGCATCCTTAATTTCTTCAAGCGGGCGATACCCTTCACCCCGACCCAGTGGAAAAGCGCGACAAAGAGTACGGTTATGACGCTAAAAGACGCTACAAACATACAAAATGTCAAAAACTTTTTTAGTGACGCCGGCCGCGTATTAGGGAATATAAAGGATTTTTTAATTTCTTTTTATCACGAATTTTATTAAAAAATTTAAATTATTTTTTAGATTAAATTAATTGACGGGGGAATCAATTACGTATTCTTGTCCCCCCTCTTCAATACATAAGAGTATGTCGCAAAATGGATATTGTGCGACTTTTTATATAGCTAAAACCTTAATATCCCCTTATCTTAGTGGAACACTTTTGCTCCCCTTTGACTTCCGGCTATTAGCCTGTTTTTTTATTTCCAATATTTTTATTAAAAAATATTTATTAAAAATTTTAATTCTTTAATTTCAGAAAATAATTTTAAAAACAAAAGAGGGGCAAAATTATATGCCCCTCCCCTGCTTGGTGTACCTGACCGCTAATTAGGAATTTTGACTCCCCTCTCTAGCGGTGTTAAAATTTTATAAATACAGAATATATGAGACTTTCTTACAGCGCGCTGGAAACATTCAGGCTGTGTCCGGCAAAATATAAATTTCAATACATTGATAAAATAAAAACTCCAAAATCCAAAGAAGCTGTTTTCGGAACATTAATCCATAGTGCACTCAAAATTCTGCACGATCCAACTCCGATCATTTATCCTACCGAAGAAGATATTCTGAATTTTTGGAGCACTAATTGGGACCCGACGCTTTACGAAAACCCGCGAGAAGAGGCGGCCGCTTTTGCCCAGGGCGTAGCCATGCTTAAAAACTATTTGGCCAA
>Ga0154658_117_pt1 | contig 10497 bp, 10 predicted proteins | sample Rifle2008BG13ft_FD_116087 | JGI IMG/M metagenome (GOLD analysis project Ga0154658, IMG submission 116087) | Candidatus Portnoybacteria bacterium RBG_19FT_COMBO_36_7
CTATTCAAAAAGGTCAAATAAAAATTAGTCGAATTTCTACTACCTGGAATGATACCATATAGTCATCAATTTATAGACAGCAAAGACATCGAGGCGGTTTTGAAAGTGCTCAAATCAGATTGGATAACGCAAGGACCAAAAATTTCTGAATTTGAAAAAGCGCTGGGAAAATATTGCGGCGCCAAATTCGCGGTTGTCTGCTCAAGCGGCACCTCAGCCCTGCATTTGGCATATCTGGCAGCCGGATTAAAAAAAGGTGATGAAATTATAACTACTCCTAACACTTTTGCGGCCACTGCTAATATGATTTTAGCAGTCGGCGCCAAGCCGATCTTCTGTGACATAAGATTGGATACCTATAATATTGATGAATCACAGATTGAAAAGTTGATTACAAACCTGCCTGCCGGCAGGCAGGGAAAACTAAAAGCGATTGTCCCGGTGCATTTTGCCGGCCATCCATGCGAAATGGAAAAAATTTCAAAAATTGCCAAAAAACATAAATTACTAGTAATAGAGGATGCCTGCCATGCATTAGGCGCTAAATATAAAAATTCAAAGATCGGGAGCTGCAGATATTGCGATATGGCAGTATTTAGCTTTCATCCTGTAAAATCAATTACTGCTGGCGAGGGCGGCGCCATTCTGACTAACAATGAAAAATTTTATAAGAAATTGATTTCCCTTCGGAGTCATGGCATCCATAAAGATGCCCAAGGCAAGAACGTGATGGAAGAATTGGGCTATAATTATCGTTTAACCGATATCCAGGCGGCGTTGGGAATTTCTCAATTAAAAAAACTGGACGGATTTATCAGACAAAGACACGCGGCCGTAAATAACTATAAAAAAGAACTGGCGGGCGTCAGAAGTATAATTCTGCCGCAGGAATTAAAAAATATTTATTCAGCTTGGCATATTTATGTAATTAGGGTCAAAAATCCGGCACAAAGGGATAGTTTGATGCAATTTTTAAAAAATAACGGCATTGGCGCAAATTTTCATTATCCGGCTGTTTATTCCCACCCCTATTATCAAAAAATTGGGTATAATAATTTAAAACTGGCCAACACAGAGCGCTATCAGAATAGCTGTATTACTCTTCCTTGTTTTCCGGCGCTGAGTCGCCCAGAAATAAAACTGGTCAGTAATTTAATAAAAGAATTTTTTAATAAATAATTTTTAGTATGGAAATAGATGAACTAACTTCGAAAAAATATAAAGACTGGGATGAATTTTGTGTGCAAAGCGACGAGGCTTGGCTTTGGAATACTTCTGCTTTGCTGGAATATAATCTTGATTTCAACCCAGCTTCAGAACCAGAATCAAAATCGTTTTATTTGATGGATAATAATAGAATAGCGGCGATTTGCCCCTTGATATTAGTCAGGAATAGTGACGGACACAAAGAGTTTTCTTTGAACGGCGGATATAGCCCCGTGCCGGCGCTGGCCAATTCTTTGTCCAAAAAAGTCCGGGAGAAAGTCTTAAAATTGATCTTTGATCATATAGATGAACTGGCCAAAACCAATAAAGTCAAAATAATCAGAATGCGCTTCCCGGTGCTGAACAAATCTTTTATAGAAACAGGCGAACAAAGACACAATTTTTTAATGAAATACGGTTTTTTGGATAATTCGTTAAATACTCAGATTGTTGATACATCCAAGCCATTAGAAGATCTTCGGCTTGATCTGAGACACGGGCACGATTCCGATATTGCCAAAGCGTCAAAATTTCTGGAAGAAGCCGTTTTTGACGGAAGCAACATAACCGAAGAAATTTTTAACGAATATGTTTCCATGCATTTGAAAGCCGGCGGAGCGGCAAGGAAGAATAGACCTCGCCGCACATTTGATATAATGTATGAACTGATAAAAAATGGCCAATCCTTTTTGGTGGGGGCAAAAATGGGAAATAAATTTGTCGGCTTTTCATATTTTTTTGCATACAAGGGGAATGTATATTACGGTTCTTCCTGCAAAGAGGAAAGCGCTGGAAATCTGCCGGTGGCGCATTTCATACAATGGAATGCAATAAAATGGATGAACCAAAAAAAATTTAAATATTATGAATTGGGCTGGCAGTACTATTCACCGACACTATACGATTTCTGCAGTCAGAAAGAAATAGATATTGCCAGATTCAAAAGAGGCTTTGGCGGATTCACCGTCCCTTTGTTTAAGGGAGAAAAATTCTATGATAAAAAATATTTTTTAAATATTTACGAAGACAGAATTAAAAAATTAAATGAAGCATTATGATAAAAGAAATTGTTATCAAGTCAAAAAATATCAAAAAATTAAAATTTCCGGCCTCCGGTCCATGGGGTAAAATTATTAATCAGAACAGTGATAAAAGTGCCACAGCTATCCAGGTGATAACAGGTAGAAAGAACGGAAAGCCGGAATCGCACGATAATGTTGTTGATATTTTTTTGGTTCTTGGAGGAAAGAGCAGTCTGTTCATTGGCGGGAAACTGGCCGGCAAAAAGCCGCTCGGCGGAGGGGACTGGATCGGAGAAAAATTGGTCAATGCCAAAAAATACAAACTTGGTGCAGGCGATATTGCTATAATTCCTAAAAACACGCCTCATCAACATGGGCCTGGCCCGGTAAAGCTTTTAGTCTTAAAGACAAGGTAAAATAAATCTATGGAAATATTCAGCGCTGATAATTTTACCCCTTATCAGATAAAATACAGAAAGATCTCAGGATCCATGGTTAATTTTGGGAAAATCTTGGACAATTATTTTTCTAACTACAGGATCACAAGAATTTCCCAGCTTGATCGTAACGAGATAAATTCCGAGAATTATCAGATAGTCATTGAATCAAAAAAAGGGCAGAAAAAATTATTATTGCGGAAAAATAAGATATTATCTAATCTGGAACAGGTAAATTTTTATTTGAATCTGCTTATTGGCCTGGCCAAACAAGGTGTGCCGGTAAGCGAGGTCATCAGAAATAAAAAAAGAGAAGTATCCGCGGTTGTCGACGGTAATATCTATTCTTTGTTCAAATTTATCGAGGGTGAACATTTTAGACCGACAAAAAAAGCTTTAATGTCTGTGGCAGAGGCGATCGCCAGAATGCATAAGGCATTCAATAAGATTGATGCGAAAAATGTCAGCCGCATAAAAAAATTAAGCGGCAGAAGTAAAGCTTATTTCAATATCATCAAGAAATATTCTTTATCTGATTTTAAAAAAATTAGGGATATCATAAAGAACAAAAAGGACAAAAGCGAGACAGAAAGTAATTTTTTAGAGGCGTTTTCGAAGATCGAAAGCACGATCGAAGAAGTAAAGATATACAAGAACCAGTTGAAGAGATTACCGGTCAAGGTCATTCATTCGGATCTCCATCCGCACAATATCCTGATGCAGGAAAAAAAAGTCGGAGCGATAGTTGATTTTGACGCTGTCAGGCTAAGCCCGCAGGGCCGGGATGTCGCATTCGTCATATATCGATTAGGGAGACAATTCTTCGTCAATAACGCGATTTCCGATAAAAGCCAGGCTGTCAGATTGAAAAATATTTTTTTGGAAAAATACTGTAAAATAAAACCTCTAACGGAAAATGAAATTTTACTGCTTCCGATCCTGTTGAAAGATGATTTTCTTAAAAGACTTTTATTTGTTCTGAAGGGGATTTATGAACAGAACAATCTTACTTGGGCGGCTGATATGATAAAGTTCATAATTTATCTTCAGGAAATAGAATATTTTTGGCCAGACAAAAAATAAATTAATATAAAAATATGAAGAAAAAAATAAAATATCTCCGTGAACTTTTGGAATATATTCCTTCGGGCGCGCAGACCCTGAGCAAAAATCCGAGCCAGTATGTCATCGGCGTCTCGCCGCTGGCGATCAGAAAGGCCAAGGGCGCTTATGTTTGGGATATAGACGGCCATAAATATCTGGATATGATACTGGGTTTGGGGCCCATGATCTTTGGTTATGCCAACGAGAAGATAGATGAAGCCGTTAAAAAGCAACTTGACAAAGGAACCATTTATTCTCTGCCTTCCGAATATGAATTGAAATTGGCAAAGCTGTTAAGAGAAGTGGTGCCTTGTGCCGAAATGTCTAGGTTTGTTTTAAGCGGCAATGAAGCGACCAGCGGCGCGGTCCGCCTGGCGCGGCACATCACCGGCCGCGATCATGTTGCCAAATGCGGCTATCACGGTTGCCAGGACTGGAGCATTTGTACCAAAGAAGGCCGCAACACAGGAGTGCCCGAAATCATGAAAACCATGACCCACGATTTTGATTATAATGATGCTGAATCGCTTGAAAAAATATTCAAGAAATATCGCGGTAAGATCGCGGCGGTAATATTGGAGCCGGTTTCAAGCGAGCGCCCGGTCAATAAATTCTTGCAGAAGGTCAAACAGATAACGAAGAAGCACGGAGCGATACTGATATTCGATGAAATGGTCACTGGTTTCCGTTGGGCTTTAGGCGGCGCGCAAGAATATTTCGGCGTGATCCCGGATATCGCCTGTTTCAGCAAAGCGGTATCCAACGGTTATCCCGTTTCCATCATTTCCGGCAAGGCTAAATACATGAAAAAGATGGACGAGATTTTCGTTTCAATGACTTTTGCCGGTTTCGTGCCCGGCCTCGTAGCGGCTATTGAAGTGATCAAAATGATGAAGAGGAATCCGAAAGTCCACGAATACATGCATAAATTGGGTGAACATCTTATCGAACGCGGAAATATGATAACCGGAAAATACGCCTTGCCTTTTCAATTCATCGGCTACGGGCCGCATCCCGTCATGAAGATCAATATCAAGGATGATTATCTGAACAGGCTGGTTAAAACATTTATCTATCAGGAGATGAACAAAGCCGGAATTCTGTTCGGCACATCTCTTCTGATCGGATATGTCCATGAAAAAAGCGAGATCGACTTGGTCATGGATGTTTTTGATTCCATCTGCAGGAAGATAAAAGAAGCAGGTGATTTCAAGAATTTGGAAAAATCAGTCGAGGGGGAAGTCGTCGTTCCCCGGACGGTCAGGAAGATTCAATAATATGCCAAACAAGATAAATAAAATCAAAGCAATAATTTTTGATTGGGGAGGTGTTTGCTGTCAGGAAGGGGAGCCGTTCGCTTCGCTTCATCTTCAGAAAAAATTATCGATGAACCCGGAAGAAATCATAGAAAAGGTCAAGGATATCTACATCGATTATTACATCGGAAAATATAATCGCGAGACTTTCTGGCGGGCGATCATGAAATATTTTCATCTGAAAGAAACACCAGAAATAAATCCTGTCGCGTTATCCGATGCTTATCTGAATTCCTATTCCGTTTATCAGGATGTGCTGGATCTTGCTTTGCGGTTACAGAAAAATTATAAAGTAGGCTTGCTTTCAAATTTGACGCCGGAAATGCGCGATCATATCCGTTCGGCGCATCAGACAGAAAAATATTTTAAGACGGAAGTTTATAGCTGTGATAAAGACGTAAAAGTCATTAAGCCGGAAGTAAAACCATTTAAAGTTATACTGAAAAAGATGAAATTGCCCGCAAAAAACTGCCTATTTATTGATAATTCAGAAAAAAACACCCGAGCTGCTGCGCAATTAGGATTTGAGACGATATTATTTAAAAATAGGCCGCAATTATTTAAAAAAATTAAAAAGATTATATAAAAAGGCATTAACTATAGACTTAATAGTTAATGCCCAGGAGAATGTATTTTAGTTATAGCTTGCGCTGATGGCGATGATGCCCGCAAACCCCAACAAAAACGCGAATTTTTCCAGAGGAAAAGTGTAATTCCTGTCATGAAAAATGAACGTTTTTACTCTTAGACTCTTGATTTCTTTGAATACCATAAGGCCAATCAAAGTTGGCAGGACTGCCTCGCTAACCATAAAAATCGGCTGAAAGACAGTTATCGGTGCTAATTTTGCAGCCCAATAGCCCAGAAACATTGAAAGCCAGATTGCTATTGCCAATATGCCGACGCTCAGTATTTCTTTTTTCGGCACCTTGATAGCCAGTCCTTCTTCTTTTAAAAAAAAGAGGATGCATGAAATTCCGACCAATGTTCCGCCGTACCAGCCTACCAGGAATTCAGAAAAAGATATTCCGGTAATGGCGAAATACCGTTCCAAGAAAGTGGCAATACCCCAGATGATGCTGTAAATCGCGACATATTTTATCAAACGAATATTAGATTCGCCTGATATTAGCAGGCTAGCCGCTCCAAGACAAAGAATAATACCAAAAATCAATCCTGTATTAAGATATTTTGTTTCATTAAGCAGCCAATAACCCAAAGACATTCCGATAATGTCATCTGTCTGTGTAAATAACGACGTTTTGCTGAGACTGATTTTAATTGCCTGCCAGTGGCAGTAAGCGCCAAAGCTATTGAAAAATCCTATGCCGGCCACCATCAATAACTGAAGTTTTAAAGAGAATCCAAATACCAACGCATAAATAAGCGAAAAGATGAAACAGAACAAGAATTGCCACCAGACAAGCCGTTTGAGAGATAAATTAAGACCAGTTAATCTTTTCAGTAAAAGAGGCGTAAAGATATGACCCGTTACTACTCTGCTAAAGACAATTATCTGCCAAGGCATATTAATCTCCTTTCTTCCAGATTTTGTGTATTAAGAACAATAAATTAAATTAACACTTATGGATAGAATTGTCAATAAAAAAACAGCAATCGTAATATTGGGAGGCGGTTTAAAAAAAGAAGCTGATGGAAGATGGCGCACGACAAATTACGATGAAGGCGATAATTTTGGCGTTTCGGGCGACCGATTGAGAGTAGTGGCTGCTAAATATTTATATAATAAAAACCCGGAGCAACTGATTATTGTTTCTGGCGGCAAAGGTCAGCTAAAGGACATTCCTGATGCGCCGACAGTGGCGGAAATAATCAAGAAAGAATTAACTGAATTGGGCATTCCGGAAGAGGTAATCATTAAAGAAGAAAAATCCGGCAACACTTTTCAGCAGCTTGAAGAACTGAAGAAAATAATTAAGGAGAAGGGCTTAAAGAATATCGGTTTACTTTCTAACGAGTGGCACCTGCCGCGAATCAAAGCCATGCTGGAGCAACTTGATGAATTAAGAGAGATTTCTGAATCGGCAACAGTTGAATTCTTACCGGCCGAAGAGATCTGCTTGGAATATGACAAAGAAGCCTGGCAGGAGATGATAGAGAAAGCCCGCGAAAGTGAAGCTTTAAAAGAAAGAATAGAACGAGAGGAAAAGGGAATTGAAGACATAAGAGAGGGAAGATATAAAATAAAATGAATATAAAACCAATAAAAATTAAAACTCCGAAGGGAATGCGCCTGATCGGTCCCGGTCAGCCGGTATTTATTATTGCCGAAATGTCCTGCAATCACCACCAATCCTATCAGCAAGCAAAAAAAATTATCGAAAAATCGGCAGAGGCAGGCGTTGACGCTGTCAAATTGCAGACATTTCGTCCGGAAGGGATAACTATAGATTGTGATAATAAATATTTTCAGATAAAAGTAAACAAAGCTTGGAAGGGGCAAACCCTCTATGATTTATATAAGAAAGTCTATACCCCCTGGGAATGGCAGCCGAAACTGAAAAAATATGCCGAATCAAAAGGTTTAGTCCTTTTTTCGACGCCGGTTCAAGAATCAGCAGTCGCTTTTTTGGAAAAAATGAATGTTTCTATGTATAAAGTCGGGTCTTTCGAGATTGTGGACCTAGGATTATTGAAGAAAATTGGCAAGACCAAAAAACCGGTCATTATTTCCCGCGGCATGGCATCGATTAAAGAGATCAAATTAGCCATCAAGACTCTGAAAAATGCCGGCGCGCCGCAGGTGGCTGTGCTTCATTGCGTCAGCTCTTATCCGGCTATCCCATCGGAAATGAATCTTGCTACGATACCCGACATTGCCAAAAGATGCGGCGTGATTAGCGGTCTGTCAGACCATTCATTGGGGACAGCCGTTGCTTTGACCTCGATTGGTTTGGGTGCCTGTATCATTGAGAAACATCTTACTCTTCGCCGATCTGACGGCGGCCCGGACGCGGCCTTTTCACTTGAACCCAAAGAAATAAAAGAATTAGTCGAAGCGGTCAGAGAGACGGAAATGATTATCGGCCGGCCAGCTTTTTATACTGGAAAAAGAGAAAAAGAAAATAAAATTTTCAGACGTTCTCTGTTCGTTGTAAAAAAAATCAGGAAAGGAGAAAAGTTTACTTTTGAGAATATCCGTTCTATCCGCCCAGGATATGGGCTTATGCCGAAATTTTTGGAAAAGATACTTGGCAGAAAAGCAAGGAAAGATATTGAGAGAGGGACGCCTCTGAAATGGAATTTAGTGGCGTAAGATCAGAATAGATCGTATTATGAATAAATTTATCATTCCAAATTTGATATTTGATACGGGAACATATAAAAAAAGGGATAGCCGCCTTCCTTTAAGATTACCTTTTGAACTTGATTATAATGATGAAAAAAATTTGATAGTTCAAAAGAGTAATGAAAAGGTCAGGCGGGCGCTGGAAAGGTATTATTCGTCCGGCGGTTACGCTTCCTCGCCTTTGGGAGAGGGACAATATGCCAAGAAGCAGGGTGATGATATTTTTAAGGTTATCAAGCAATCGCTTTTAGAAAGGAAAAAAACTGTTAAAAATACGACCTTTTTGGAGATAGGTGCCGGCTATGGATATTTATTGTATCTTTTAAAAAAAGAAGGCGCCAAGGATATTTTAGGGCTTGAGCCGGGAAAAGAAGGGATAGAGGGTAGTAAAAAATACGGAGTGCCTTTTATGCACGATTTTTTTCCTTCACAATCATTAAAAAAAGATTTTGATTTTATCTTTTCATATGCGGTTCTTGAACATATCGAAAATCCACTTTTCATTTTGAAGGAGATTTACAAAAAACTTAATGATAAAGGAATGACATTTATTGCAGTCCCGGATAATGAAAAAAAATTAGAAATCGCAGATCTTTCCATAATTTCGCATCAGCATTTCAATTATTTTACGAAAAATTCATTGAGCGACCTGATGGAAAAAGCCGGTTTTAAAAATGTCAAGGTAATAGAGTCAAAGAGACGTTCCATTATTTTTGCCTGGGGGGCCAAAAAACTTGATTTTGTCAAAAAAATATTGGTAAAGAAAAATTTATCAGACCGGCCGATATTTAAAAAATTCACATCCAATTTTTTAAAGAATGTGAAAACAATTCAAAAGCTGATTAGGGGCCATGAGAAAGATGGTAGGAAGATCGGCTTGTATGCTCCTTACTCAAATCTCTTAGGATTATTAAAATTTAAGAACAATCCGAGAATATTTCAGGGGGATAAGTTCAAACACGGAAAATTCATGGCTGGTTACCCGAGGCCGATTGAGCCGCCGGATAATCTTCTGAAGCAGCCGCTTGATGTTTTATTTATCGCTCCGATAGATTACGACAAGGAGATTCGGGAAAATCTTAAAAAAATAGGCGTCAAAGCGGAAATCGTTTCTTTAAAGACCATTTACGAAAAAAATAGCGGCATTAAATACAAAATAAGCAGTAAATAAAGATTATATGAAAAAGAAAATAAAAAATATTTTAATCACTTGTGCTGGCGGAAGCAGCTCCATCTTTTTTGCACAGAAAATGAAACGCCGGTTCAATATTTTTCTGGCCGACGGTAGTGACCAATCCATTGCGCCTTTTTTGGGCTTCCCATTCGTTAAAGTCCCCTTTGGCAATGACCCGTCTTATGAAAAAGTTATAAGTTCAATCATTAAAAAATGGGATATTCAGTGCGTCGTTCCGGGAGCAGATGAAGAACTGTTGCCTGTTAAAAAGATTTGTGCAAAAAATCCTGGCATACTGGCTATCGTGCCATCCGCTGATTTTATCGCGCTTTGTTTGAATAAAAAGAAATTAATGGAAGTGCTTGCCGGGCTGAAAATTTCGTACCTACCGCCATTCAAAAATATTGACGAAATAAAATATCCTGCATTTGCTAAACCGAATTTCGGACGGGGATCGCGGCAAGCCCATAAAATAGAGAGCGAAAGACAGATGGAAGGATATCTGAAGCTATACAATAAAAAATTCAGCGATACATTGGTTCAGCCGTTTATCGAAGGAACAGAATATACTGTTTCAGTGATTGTTAACAATCTTAACAAAATTATTGGCGTTGTTCCAAAAAAGATAATTTTGAAAAGGGGTATTACTAAGGCCGCCGTGACCGAACGTAGCCGTCTAATAGAAAATATTAGCAAAAAAATCATCAGAGAGCTTAAACCCAACGGTCCTTTTAATATTCAATTGAAAATATTTAAAAATAGAGTGTATATATTTGAGATTAATCCGCGTCTTTCGACCACCGCCGTCCAGACCGACATGGCATTTGGGAACGAAATTGAATTGTATATAAAATATTACGGTCGAGAAAAAATAAATAAACGGCCACGAATGAAAGAGAATGTATATCTGTATCGATACGACCAGAAC
>Ga0154658_101_pt1 | contig 9238 bp, 8 predicted proteins | sample Rifle2008BG13ft_FD_116087 | JGI IMG/M metagenome (GOLD analysis project Ga0154658, IMG submission 116087) | Candidatus Portnoybacteria bacterium RBG_19FT_COMBO_36_7
AGAAGAAGGAGAAAGACTGGTAGATAAAGAAGATAAGTAATTTATAAAATCCATGGCAGAGATGCTGTGGATTTTTGTTTTGACGAAAATCTTCGGTAGGAGTACAATTTAAGATAAGACATGGCAAAAAATCATAACGGAAAAGACAAAGAAAAGCCGCGCAAAAAGCTGATGCTTGATTTAGGTGATGAAACCAAAAAAGGCATTATCGCCATTTTGGTTTTTGTTTTTGCGCTGATATCGCTTCTTTCTGCTTTTGGCGTAGCCGGAGTTTTTGGCCAATATTTCTATGAGTTTGGCGTGATGATTTTCGGCTCTTCTGGTTATTTTTTACTTCCTTTATCTCTTGTTTTGGTAGGGGTAGCTATGCTACTGTCTTTGCATGAAGACTTGTACGGCACACCTTTTATCGGTATCGGCATATTTTTAGTGGCGCTATTGGGAATTTTCCAACTTGTTTTAACAGGGCACCTGGGCATTGAAGGTAACGGCGGCGGCTATATCGGTTTTGGAATTGTTTGGCCACTCCAAAAAGCAGTCGGGGTCTATGCCTCATATATTGTTCTGCTGGCGCTCGTTCTTATATCGGTATTAATAACATTTAACGTTTCTTTAAAGGAATTAATAAGAAAATTACTCGGTAAAAAAGAAAAAGAGGAGCAAGCTGGCGAAGTCCAGCTTTCCGAAAAAGAAGAATCAGCTCTTGGCTCAATGATAAAAAAGGTGATGCCGGCTCCCTCTTTTAAAATAAAAAGTCTGGATGAAGAAGAAAAAGAAAAAACAATTAAAGAAGGAACAAAAAAGCCGGAGCTTGAATTAATTCTGGCAAGCAAAATGACCCTCAAAGATTATAAGCTTCCTCCTATTGATCTTTTAGAAGGCGATTCAGGCGAGCCGACTTCCGGCGATATTAAAGTTAACGCCAATATTATCAAACGCACTCTTCAGCATTTTGGTATTGAAGTTGAGATGGCAGAGGTAAATATTGGTCCGACAGTCACGCAATACACCTTGCGGCCCGCCCAAGGAGTCAAGCTTTCAAAGATAACAGCGCTACAAAATAACCTGGCGCTTTCTTTGGCCGCGCAGTCCATAAGAATTGAAGCGCCAATCCCGGGTCGCTCGCTGGTGGGTATTGAAATTCCAAATAAAGCCGTAACAAAAGTCAGGCTGAGAAATTTGGTGGAAGAGGTTTCTTTCAGCCAGGACCACAAGATGCTGACTTTGGCTTTGGGAAGAGATGTAGCCGGTACTCCTGTCTTTGCTGGCTTGGAAAAAATGCCGCATTTGCTGATTGCCGGCGCCACTGGAACCGGTAAAACTATCTGTTTAAATACGCTGATACTCAGTTTGCTTTTTCGCCATGCGCCTAATTTTCTTAAACTAATTTTAATTGATCCTAAGCGGGTTGAATTTCCGATTTACAACGGCTTGCCACATCTGTTAACCCCCGTTATCGTTGATGCGCAGACAACGATCAATGCTTTGCGTTGGGCGGTTTCTGAGATGGAAAGAAGATTCGAAGTTTTGTCAGAAGTTCAGGCAAGAGACATTGTTACCTACAATAAAAAATTCATAGATGGAGAACTAGAAGAGCCGCTGCCTTATATTGTGATTATCGTGGACGAATTGGCAGATTTGATGGCTTCGCATGGCCGTGATGTTGAGGCAGCAATAGTTAGATTAGCGCAGATGGCCAGAGCAGTCGGCATTCATTTGGTTCTGGCAACCCAACGGCCATCGGTCGAGGTAATTACAGGCTTAATTAAAGCTAATATAACTTCCCGGGTCGCATTCCAGGTCGCTTCTCAAATTGATTCCCGGACAATCCTTGATTCAGCCGGCGCTGAAAAGCTGCTCGGTAACGGCGACATGCTATTCTTATCAGGCGACGCTTCCAAGCCAAGACGTATCCAGGGAACTTTTATATCGGAGAAAGAAGTAAAAAAAGTTTCTGAATTTTTATCTAAACAAGCAACTGCAGAATTTACTGAAGAAATAACCCAGGCCAAAGAAAGCCAGCAAGGACTTTGGGGCGGAGGAAACGGCGGAGAAATAGATGACGATCTTTATGAAGACGCCAAGAGCTTAGTGGTTGAAGCAGGCAAAGCTTCGGCTTCGCTGCTTCAGCGGCGTCTGAGAGTCGGTTATGCCAGAGCCGCCCGTCTGCTCGATATTCTAGAAGATAAAGGCGTTATTGGCCCCGGAGACGGCGCCAAACCAAGAGAAGTATATCTAAGCCGAGAATCGGACGCGGAACACTTTCAAAACCAAGATGAAACCTTCCAATAATAAAAAAGGAGAAGGACCTTTGTTGCTCGGCCAGCGTTTAAAAAAAACCAGAGAAGATGCCGGATTGACAATAAAAAAATTTGGCGAGCTGTCAAAAATCCAAACAAAATATCTTGAATATTTAGAGGAGGGCAGGTATGAAAAATTACCGGCTTTTGTTTATATCCACGGGTTTTTGGAAAAATACAGCCAGATTTTAAATATACAGCTTGACGAATTAGTGGTCCAGTATCAGAATGAAATGCGGGTGGCTTTGATGCCTGCCAAGGTAGAATTTGTGTCGTTGCCCTCGCTTTCTTCGCCAAAAATAATTATCACGCCAAAAAAATTAAAATGGGCTGCTGTGATTATTGTTCTGCTTGCCATTGTTGGTTATTTTATCTATCAGTTGGACTATCTGGTCGCTCCGCCAAAGCTTGTCCTGGAATATCCCGCGCAGGATTTAACTATTAACAGCTCTTCGGTTAGAATTTCCGGCCAGGCCGAATATTCGGCCAAACTAACTATCAACGGCGAGCAGATATTCATTGATAACGAAGGCCGATTCAACCAAGAAATAAATTTAAGCCCGGGACTAAACACTTTGAAGATTAAGGCGACAAATCGTTTCGGAAAGACAAGTGAAATAACGAGACAAATCGTCGTTGCGCAATAATTTAACAACGATATGCATAAATATAAATATATAATAATTCTTATCGTTATGCTGATTTTTGCGGCCATTGGCTGGCAAACTTATAGATTAATCTTTTCAGAAAAACCCATTTCGCTTTACGAATGGAAAAATTGGCTCAATTTTGGCCAGCAGAAAGCCTGCACTATGGAAGCCAAACTTTGCCTGGATGGTTCTTATGTCTCCCGCACCGGCCCCAATTGCGAATTTGCAGCGTGTCCGAATAGCGAAGAAGATAAGAGTGTATATTTAGAAAATGGCGATGTCTATTTTATTAACGATAAAGGAGAGAAGATTACAATAGTGGAGTCAGTTAATGATTTTAAGGATCCAATAAACAATAAAAGATATGAATCTGCCGTTCTGTCTCCAAATAAAAAATTTATAGCTTTAGAAGGAACCGGCTGGGAATGGTCCATTTTAGAAATTTATGATATATTTATAGGAAAAATTTATAGTACAAATGAAAATGGTTCTGCGAAATGGTTGCCAGATAGTCGTTTGTATGTTGAGGGAGGATGTGGAATGGGATTAAGTTGTGGAATTTTTGAATCAATAAATAACTCTGAACCATGGAAATTAATAAAAACAGGCGAATTTCATTTATTCTGTGAATTTGATTCCGACTGTGTTTGTGGTACAAAGCTAGATACTGGCGAATGCTTTTTTGGAAATAAAAATTATATTAACACGCTTAATCAGTGTCCAGATTTCTGTACTGGAATAGATGGGAAGTTTGTGTTAAAATGCGTTAATAATTTCTGTTCACAAATCAGACAATAATTAAATTTGAATCTATGACCAAAGAAACACCAGGAGGGGAAAGGGAGGAGAAACAGAAGGCATTAGATATTGCCGTGGAGGAGATAAAAGAGAAGTTCGGCGAGGGGTCAATTATGAAGCTGGGCGACGCCAAGCGGGTAGACGTGGATGCCATCCCAACCGGCTCTATTTCGCTTGATTTGGCTCTGGGAGTGGGGGGTATGCCAAAAGGCAGGGTAATAGAGCTTTATGGCCCTGAATCAAGTGGAAAAACCACAGTCGCCTTGCACACGGTTGCCCAGGCGCAAAAGCGGGGAGGCCTGGCCGCTTTTGTTGACGCCGAACACGCGCTTGACCCTGAATACGCCAAAAGGATTGGCGTAAAGGTTGATGATTTGTTAATCTCCCAGCCCGATACCGGCGAGCAAGCATTGGATATTGTGGAGAGTTTGGTGCGTTCAGCCGCAATTGATATTATTGTGGTTGATTCAGTGGCCGCTTTGACTCCCAAAGCCGAAATAGAAGGTGAAATGGGTCAGCAATATATGGGATTGCAGGCAAGATTAATGTCGCAAGCGCTAAGAAAACTGACAGCCATTGTGGCAAAATCTGGCACAACCGTTGTTTTTATCAATCAGATAAGAATGAAGATTGGAATAATGTTTGGCAATCCTGAAGAAACGCCCGGCGGCAAAGCTTTGAAATTCTATTCTTCGGTTAGGATTGATGTGCGCAGAACCGCCCAGATAAAACAGGGTGAGGCGATTATCGGCAACAGAGTTAAGGCAAAAATTGTCAAAAATAAAGTCGCTCCGCCATTTAAAACAGCGGAATTTGACATTATGTATAATAAAGGCATTTCTTTGGAAGGGGATGTGATAAACAGCGGAGTCAAATTCGGCATCATTACCAAAGGCGGCTCATGGCTCAATTATGGCGAGGAGAAACTGGGGCAGGGAATGGAAGCGAGCAAAAAATATCTGGAAGAAAATCCCAAGCTGATTAATGAAATCATTAAAAAAATTAAAGAAGCGGCGAAAGTGCAGGATAAAGAATTGTTTGAATAGAAAAAGAAGGCGATGAAGATGCGGTGGAAATAGTAAGTAAATCTTACTAAGGCAATTCTTTGAATTCAAAAAGCCCATTTCCTTTTGGAAAAAGAGCTTTTTTATTCAAAGAAGCTTATCTCAATATAAATGGCAGTAAAGCTAAAAATCTTGCGCGTTTTATCGCCCGAGAGAGTCTTCGCTGATGCTTTTTACAGGTGCCAGTGCGTTTGGTGGCGGCGATTTTTGCCTGGCCGGTGGTAAATTGGCGCAATAAATCAACATCTTTATAATCAATATAATTGATGTTCTGCTTGCAAAAATAACATGATTTTGGTTCTTGCGGCTGATTTCTCTGGATCATTTTTTTGCCTACGGACTACCGCTTACTGTCTACCGCCAGAAAATGCGTTATTTAGGCCGTAGTCGGTAGTCGATGGACGGTTGACGATTCTAGAACGGTATATCCTTTACATTTACTCCCTCTTCGCCTTCCTCGGCACTTGGCAATTCTTCGGTTTCAATTATGGGAATTTCGTCCTGGGCTTGGGAAGGTGCCTGTGAAGGCATTGCTCCGGTATCACCAGCGCCTCTTGGGCCCATCTGCATGTTTTCGGCCACGATCTCGGTGCGGTAGCGTTTATTTCCGCTTTGATCCTGCCAGGAACGTGTTTGTATCCTTCCTTCTATCAAAACCATCTTTCCCTTTATGAGATAACGGCTGCAGATGTCGGCCAGTTTGCTAAAGGCCACGATATTATGAAATTCGGTCACTTGTTTTTTGTTGCCGGACTGATCTTTATAAACTCGGTTGGTGGCAATCGAGAAGCTGACAACCGGCTGGCCCGAAGGCAAGGTTCGGGATTCTGGGTCTCGGGTTAAATTTCCCAGCACTATTGCTTTATTAAAATTCATGCATTCGAAAAGCGCGAGTCCTTCGTCCGCAAAGCGTCCTCAGGACATTATCCGAATGCGCCCATCCGAATTCGGATCATTCGGATGTATTCGTAATTCGGATCGCTTAATTACTCCTCCAATATCTCCTCCAATTTTTTATCTAGTTCCTCTATTTTGACCTTTTCTTCTGGCGTTTCGCTTTCAGGCCGCGCTCCAATGCCGATTTTTTCTTTCGGGGGTCTTGGAATAGATATTCTCCGGGGCGTTTCCTTTATTTCATCTTTGTTTATCAGAAGATGGCGCAAAATATTTGATTGAAGCCTTATTTTTTTATCCAGTTCAATCACTTTTTCTGGATCGATATTGAACTCGACTGTAACATAAAAACCGTATCCTTGTTTTTTAATAGGGTAGGCAAGTCTCCTTTTCTCTCCAAGTTTTTCGTTCTTGATTTCGCCGCCAAGATCATTAATAAAACTGCGCACTTTGTCAGTTTGCGCGATGACTTCTTGGTCAGGAAAGTTAGAGATTATGATATAGGTCAGCTCATACATAGTAATGACATAATAGCAGAATATTGTTTTAGGGTCAAGAGAGATGGTATAATTAAAAAGTATGAATATCAATCCATATATTTTCCGCGGTTATGACCTGCGGGGCGAAGTCAATAAAGATTTAAACCCGGAAATTGTCTTGCACTTGGGCAAGGTCTACGGCACATATTTGAAACGCCGCGGGATTGGCAAAGCATTAATCGGTCGTGACTGCCGAGCAACCAGTCCCGAGTATAGTAAAAAAATTATTGCGGGCTTAAATTGGGCCGGCATTGACACGATTGATATCGGAATGAATCTTATCGGCGCATTTTATTGGGGGCAATATTATTTAGATTGCCGCGGCGGAGTTTATGTTTCAGCTTCTCATAACCCGGCTCAATATAACGGGTTTAAATTTGCCAATAATTTTTCCGAAACCATGGTCAGTGACGGAATGCAGGATTTAAGAAAAATGGCGGAAAAAGATGATTATGAGCAAGGTGAGAAAGCCGGTTCAAATGCCGAGCAAGACATAAGACAAGTGTATTTTGACGATTTGCTCAAACGCCTGCCGTTGGGCAAAAAATTTAAGGTAGTAATTGATGCAAGCTGCGCAACCGCCGGATTAATCGCGCCGGAATTGCTCCGCCAAGCAGGATGTGAGGTAGTTGAAAATTTATGCCAGATAGACCCAACTTTTCCTCTTGGCACGCCGGATCCGACGGAAAGTTACATCGCAGAAAGATTAAAGAATAAAGTAATTGACTCAGAAGCAGATATTGGTTTTTCATACGACGGCGATGGCGACAGAATCGGAATCGTTGACGAAAAAGGAAATATTATCTGGAATGATGTTTTAGTCGCTATTTTTTCAATTGCAGTTTTAGTCAATCATCCTGGCGCCACAATTATGTATAATACTCTTTGTTCAAAAGTTGTGCCCGAAACGATTTTAAAACATGGCGGAAATCCTTTTATGTGGCGAACCGGCCATTCATATTTGAAGAAAAAAAACCAGGAAGTTGGGGCGGCTTTTATCGGCGAACTTTCCGGCCATTTTTTCTTTTCCGCTGATTTTTACAACCACGATGATGGTCTCTATTCAACGTTACGCCTTTTGAGATATTTATCAGAAACAAATCAATTGCTATCAAGAGTAGTTGAAGCGCTTCCCAAATACATTTCCAGCCCGGAGGTTAAAGTTGGAAGCCCAGATGAACTGAAAGTTGATCTAATGAAAAAAATTAGCGAGAAACTGTACCAAGACTTTCCCCAAGCCCAGGTTATTGATGATGAGCGGGCAGGAGATGGCGTCCGGCTTGATATGGAAGATTCAATGTTTGTCATTCGTTATTCACAGAACGGGCCTTATTTGACAATTAAATTTGAAGCCAAAACTGAAAGCAAATACAATGAGCTGAAAAAATATATTAACGATCTACTCCATAGTTATAAAGAAATTGATTGGAGTTTTGGAGTGAATATTGAGAGTTTAAAATAATAGCCCGTATCAAAAAGAAAAGGATAAGCATTTTGCTTATCCTTTTTAAAAATTTATTACGAAAAATAGTTTTCTCAGAGTTGGGTTTCTCTGATTTTAAAATAAGAATGATCAATGTTTTCTGCCTCTTGTTGCAGCCGGGCAGCCAAAGCGAGAAGTTTACCGGTAGTTTCAGTAATCTTTTGAGCGTTTGCGCAATTTTTGAGGGCCTCGCATTCTTCCGCTAATTCATACATAGTTGTTAAAGGTATCATCAGTCTTTTAGCAAACAAACCGAGGGAACTACTTGAATTGATAAGTTTGTCGGCAATGCCACCGAGTCTTTTTCTTTCATGGTCTAAAAGGCAACCAACAATTCTGCTAACATCATAACAAAAACTTTTTTCTTCAGAAGAAAAACCTTCTTTTTCTTGAGTAGCATCCAAAACAATGACCCCAATCGCTTCTTTTCCAGAGACAATCGGCACTTCCAGAATAGAGTTAATCTGTTTATTTTCAATAATTGGTCTTAAGTGTTTCGTTCTTTCGTCTCCAAGGGGCTCGTTAATCTCTACGGTTTGTTTTCCTTCTGTAGCGGCCTCAATATCAGGATGTTTTGATAATGGATCTGAAAGACCGATCTCGTGCTCGCCCTGAGGCACCCCAGCCACAATCTCGCACCAACGCACTCTGTTTCTTGTTTGAATGCGATAAATAAGGCATCTGGGTATCTCCAAATGCTCGGATACCTCTTTGACGATGCACATAAAAGCTTCCTGGAAAGTTTCGCAGCCAAGAATAGCCACAAAGATATCCAGCGTCGCTTGGCGGTTCAGCTTTGAAATTTCGATGTGCCTGAGAGTAAATGCCATGTGTCTAGCGAGTGTTTTGGCGAAACTTCTATCTTTATCAGAAAAAAAATCTTTCCGATAAATCTGAGCTACACAAAGAAACTGGCCTTCAAATAAAATAGGGATAGCCATTAATGCTTTGGCTCCATTATGGACAACATACGAAGGATCGTAACGTTCGTCCTTGGTAATGTCAGGGACATTCTGAATTTTGCCAGTTAATAGGGCATCTCCGGCAATTGTTCCGGTAATTTCAATTTCATCCCTTCTTGTTTCTAAATTAACGCCCCGCGCCACTACGAGTTTTAATCTACTTTTGTGTTTGCTTCTGATAGTGCATCTTTCGGCTTCAAAGTCTTCTATTAACTGATCGGCCATTTCTTGAATCGTTCCTTCAAATCCCATTTTTTTCACCTCCTTTATTTTTTTGTTCAGTTCCAATGCCATCCCCTTAATATATTTGTATAAACTTCGTGTTTCAACGCTTCAAAATCTTGATGAATATAATCCACATAAACAACTCTTATGTCGTTATTCGCGCGTTCTTTTCTGAATTTTTCCGCTTCTCTCTTGCAGCTTTTGATTTGCAGATTAGCTTTTGTGCCGTCAAGACGGAAAACCACAGCGTCAATTTGTTGCTGGTCCTGCCGGCTCCATTTGTCAGTTAGATAATAACTTACAATTTTGCCTTCAGTTTTGAG
>Ga0154658_122_pt1 | contig 8948 bp, 14 predicted proteins | sample Rifle2008BG13ft_FD_116087 | JGI IMG/M metagenome (GOLD analysis project Ga0154658, IMG submission 116087) | Candidatus Portnoybacteria bacterium RBG_19FT_COMBO_36_7
AATATTGTGATGGGGTGAAAAGTGGAATGTTAATTTGCAAGATTTTATTTTTTTTGTTATCATATAAATACCGCCAAGCGGTTTTATTTTAAAGAAAAAAAATGCCAGGTAGTGAAAATTCGACCGTCCCGCGAAGCGGGATAAAAAACATCAACTGCGTTGAGTTACTTGGCATAAAAGAAAAAAGACTTTCCGGATAATTAATTTTATCAAAAAGTCGAATTTCTACTACCTGGTATGGCGATTGAACAACGAGAAAGAACATTGGTTTTAATTAAGCCAGATGGAGTCCAGCGCTCGCTGATCGGCGAAATTTTAAGGCGTTATGAGCGCACAGGCCTGAAGCTGGTCGGTCTGAAATTTTTGATACCCGACGAAAAAACTGTCAGAGAGCATTATATGTCCGATGAAAACTGGCTTAAGTCAGTAGGCGATAAATCAGTGGCTGCCTATGAAAAAAAAGGCCTGAAAGCGCCATTTGAAGATCCGATAAAATGCGGAGAGGCGGTTTTGGAAAGATTGGTAAAATACCTGTCTTCCGGGCCAATAGCGGCGATGGTCTGGCAGGGCAACGAAGCGGTTGGCATTGTCAGAAAAATAACTGGCGGCACAGAACCCTTAAGCTCGGATGTCGGCACGATTCGCGGCGACCTGACTGTTGATTCCTATAATTTGGGCGACACAGACGGCCGGGCGGTCAGAAACCTGATTCATGCTTCAGGAAGCGTTGGTGAAGCGGAAAAAGAAATTAAAATTTGGTTCAGGGAAGAAGAAATAATCAAATATCGACTGGTGCAGGAATCTATCCTGTACGACGTCAATTTAGACGGAATAGTAGAATAATAAAACCAATTACCAATAACCAATTTCCAATAAAGTCCCGCAGTTGCGGAACTGGATTAGAAAGCAGTATTAGAAATTAGGAATTTTGAGAAATGCCTCACTCGATGCCTTTTGGCGGTCAGAAATATAAATGGATCTCTTTAATTTTCATGGTTGGTTTGCCTTTTTTTGTTTTATACCGATGGATGAAAGGGGGCCTGCCTTTTGTGGAAAATCCGAACAGGAAAATTTTTAAAAAAATCGCTCAAGATATTGACGAATAAAATTTTGGTGATAAAATATAAATAGCTTTGCTGCTTGTGGCTTTCAAATGATCTTGGATCAAATTGTTTTTCAAGGGAGTCTTTATACAACAGCGTTGCTGATTCGTTCAGAATGCCGTTGTGCGGACACCCACCTGGATTTTAGCCGGGATTCATATTGAGAGCTGTGGTAGCAAGGCTTTTTTAAAGGGAAAAAAGTGAAAACATAAAAGAAAAACAGAGGACAAGATAATAATATTTAAGCCAGACTCCGGTTTGGTTTTTTATTTAAAGTCAAATGTTTTAGGTATACACATTACCACAAAACCTTGACTTTTAGACAATAATATGTTAAAAATTAAGAGTTGTTTTAAGGATTCTTTAATATTATAAAAATTTGAAAAACAAAGGAGGGTATGATGGCGAAAAAACCGATGAAAATCTGCAGGATGTGTTCGAGAGTTGATAATAAGGGCAGGAGGAAATGTCCCAGTTGCGGTTCAAAAATGGAAATGCCAGATGCAAAAACCCTGGCAGAAATAAAAAAGATACAGAAAAACAAAATTTAAGATTCAGGCATCAGGGCTGTTTAAAAACAGCCCTTTTTATTTGGGGATAATAAACCTTGACATTATCTGGCGCACAGATTATTCTAAAAATAATATGATGATGGGCGTAATAAATCAGTCTTGGTTTTATATTTATTTTTATTTTACCTGGTTAAGGAGCCGGTCTGATTAATGTTATAAATCATTAAGCAGTTGTTTGCCAGACTGGTCTCCGAGACCAGTTTTTTTATTCTGAGCGTATCGAAGAATTGTTTTTTAAAAATTAAAGAGAGGAGGAAGAAATATGATTATGAGCGGCAGCACTGATCCGGAGCTTTTTATCAAGGGATTGAGAGAGAAAGGATTAAACGATGAAGCAATAGGAGCTTTAGCCAAGCGGTCCGGCGAAAAAAATCTGACAGAAGAGGACGTATTTATTATGGAAGAGGTCAGGTCAAAAATTTATGGAAAGGAGGTGTCAGATGGGAGCGAAGTTTAAGCTCAGATGCAGCATTTGTAAAAAAACCTGCTCATTAAAAGCTGTTCTCTGGATAAGAGACGAATAATTTTCTGTCCTCATGGCCATGAAAATGTGGTCGAAAAAAAATCCAATGGCAAGTTTTCGGTAAATTAAATTTTTTCTGTTCAAAAATTTTTGAAAGGAGGATATTGAAATGAAGAAAAATAAAGCAGGTCTTGGATTCAGAGGATGTGAAGGCTGCGAAGTAGAGATACCGGAGAAAGAATGTGTTTCTTGTTGTGTTCCGCGAAGAGAAGATATGCTTTTGGGGGCCGGTCTGTTGGCCGAGAAAGCGGCGGAGCCGCTAAACATCGGCTGGGGGCAAGCCGATTAGTCCTTTTTGTAACAAAAAAAGGGAGAAATATTTTCTCCCTTTTTCTTTTGGCGTTATTTCATCAAATTGAGGCCGGTTTCTTTGTCGGGTTGGCGAAAAATTTTGACTTTTTGAAATTCCAAGAAAATTTCACAGGTGGCCGCCACTATCAGGCGGTTGACGTGGCCGGCTTGCGCCTGCATTGAAAAGTCCGAAAAGACGCCGTGAGCATGAACGATAAGCTTGCCGTCCAACAAGGCGATATTGCCTGCCAGCGAATCGATTTCAATTTTTTGCCGGATAATTTTATTTGAATAGCGTTTTTTATCAACGTCATAATGGGCCAATTCAACTTCGGACGCCGCACCGATGGCGGAAAAAAAAGCCGTCCCGATATGCTTGGCCTGGCAGAATTTTTTTAGCTCTTCAATTACTTCCTCCCCGCGCTCGCACCTCAATACGTATTTTTTGCCTTCTTTTAAAATTAACTTCATAGATTCTGAATGCTTATAATTTTTTGTTTTGACCTGTGGCCGATCAAGATTTTTATGTCTTGCTGGGTAATTTTGAAATATTGAGAGAGAGTTCTGATAAGGGCTTGATTGGCCTTGCCTTGGGTCGGGGGTTCTTTGACCCAGACAGAAAAGGTTTTATCGTCTAATTTTTTGACCAGTGATTCTCTGGCATTCGGCTTGACTTTGACAGAAATTTTCATGAGAGATTAAGGCGCGCGGGATGAAATTTTTTTCTGCGGAACTCGTGCCGTCTTCGCCGGCACTCAGACAGTCCTCGTGCAAAAACTTCATCCCGCGCGCCTTTTAGTTGTCCCCGGAATTACGGTTGTAAAATATCTTCCGTCCGGCCGTTGATCGAGATGATAACGGAACTGACCGTTGAGAACTGCTTAAGAGTTTCGGTTATCTGAGCGCGGATGGCCGAGACGCGGCAGGAGCCGCCGACCTGAAACTCAAGCTGTTCGTCAAAATCAACGTGCGCCACGCCGTTTTCAATTGTCAGACTTTGTATTTTTGCGCCTGAATTGATGCTGGTGAAATAACTTTCAGATTGTTCTTTATATGTTGCTCCGGCGAGCAATTCTTCAAGCGCGGCTCTTGCCGGTGCATCGGTTTTGGGAATTTCTCTTTGAACAGGGAAGACCTTATTACAGGAAGCTTCCGGGTCCAGATTGCTGTTGTTGAAAAAAACTTTTACCTTTTGGGTCAGGCCGGCGTCAAATATAACAGGCACGCGAAATTCTTTCTGGTTTTCTGGCAGGCCCGAAGGATTGTCATTTTGAAGGACAAGCGTGCCGGAGCTCAAAGAGGGCGAAATAAACCTTAGCTGGCCTTCAAAATCAACAAAATCCGACGTCATCCATTCGCCTTTCGCCTGAACATAGCTGACAGAGATTTCGTTGCCCTGCGCATCAAGGATTTTTATCGGAAAACTGGCCTCAAAGAACCACGAGCCTCTGACCCTGCCTCTGACTATTAATGGGCTTGCAACAGTCTGATTTTGCTGAGGCGAGGTGACAAATATTTCCTGTTGTGTCTGGTCGCCGCAGGGCTCAGTTGGCATTGAAGCGCTGGGATTGCCGTGCTTGACCCACTGGCCGTTTTCACATATCCAGCTGTCTTCGGGACTTCGCAATATCAAAAGCACTATAGCAATCGCTATCACAATTCCGATAGCAAAAAGAATTTTTTTGGTCATATTGGTCATAATTTTTTCCTCAATTTATTTATCAGCCCAATAATTATCTGCCTCTTTTTCCATTTTGTCAAGGCTGGTGTAATAATCGGGAAATTCATTTAAATGGGCCAAAGCTATTTTTCCGGTTGTTAAAGCGTCGTCATTGGTTACGTTGGTGTCCGGATCCCGCAGTCCGTGTTCCAGCTCCACATCCATGCCCATGCGGAATTGTTCAACATCAAATTTATCCCATTTGATGCCGAGTCTTTCTCCGATTTCTTTGGCTTCTTCTTTAAAAAAAGTTTTTTTCATAGGATTTATTTTTATTTAGTTATTTAGCAGCCAGCTGGCCGCAGGCACCTTCTATGTCTTGCCCGAAGCGGAAACGCTGGGTTGTTTCGATGCCTTGTTTTTGTAGGATATTCTTAAAGTTTTTGATAGTTTCTTGGGGCGATGGTTCAAAAATGCCGGTCGCCTGCCTAGACTCGCGTACGGCGAGGCTGGGGTTATAAGATATGAGATTCACCATGCAGAGCTTGGTTTTGAGGCTTTTTATAAGCGAAGCGAGTTGCCTGGCTTGAGTCGGAGAATCGTTCATCTCCTTTATCATTATATATTCAAACATTACTTTCCGGCCAGTTTTGGAAATATATTTTTTGACACAGACAAGTATTTTTTCTATGGGATATTTTTTGTTGGCCGGCACTATCTGAGAACGAAGTTTATTATTTGGCGCGTGAAGGGAAATCGCCAGATTTACCTGCAGAGGTTCATCTATAAATTTTTCTATTCCTTCGATTATCCCAATCGTTGAAACAGAGATATGTCTTGCTCCGATAGCCATGCCTTGCTTCTGGTCGTTTAAAATTTTTATCGCAGCCATCACGTTGTCGTAATTCAGGAACGGCTCGCCCATGCCCATGAAGACAATATTATTCACGCGCTGGTTTTCTTTTTTCAGGAAGCGGGCAAAAAATAATACTTGTTCGACGATCTCTTCAGTCGTCAGATTGCGTTTAAAACCCAGCTTGCCGGTGGCGCAAAAAAGACAGCCCAATGGGCAGCCGGCCTGCGAGGAAACGCAGACGGTATTGCGTCCGGAATAGCGCATTAAAACGGATTCTATTTTTAATCCGTCATCAAGCGTGATGAGCGTTTTTGCTGTGCCGTCTTTTGAAACAGATATCCGGGCGCTGATATCAAGCGGACATTGTTTGTTTAATTTACCGCGCAATTCCGAAGGCATGGTAGTGGCCTGTTTCCAGTCATCAATTAAATTGCCAAAAACCGCCCTTCTGGCTTCTTTGAGATAAAAAGGCGGCTTATCCAAAAATATTTTTTCCAATTGGGTTAAGTCCATAATTTATTCTACCAGCTGCCGCCTCCGCCGCCGCCAAAACCGCCGCCCGAAAATCCGCCGCCGCCAAAACCGCTGTGGCTGCCGGCAGCGCCGCCCGGAGCAGAAACCAGCGCGGCGCTGGCTGAATGGTTAAAATTATTCAGAGCACCGATAAGAACTAATGAATTAAAAGCCCGGCTGGTCGGGTCATAATACCAATTGGGAGACGAATTATAGATATCTTTGAATTTTTCCGCCCATTCTTTCTCAACTCCCAGCACCATGGCGTAGGGCAGAAGCTTTTCAAAATGCTCAGGATTTTTTTGAGGCGCGTTATGGAATTTAATCCGGTCTTTTTCGGCGACTTCCATATATAATTTTAATCCCAGAATATTTTCCTTGGCATCAACGCCTTTTTTGGTTTTGACCGGCATGACCAGTCCGAAGATTAAAACTATAATGCCCGAAGCAATTAAACTGGCAATGGCTAGGCCGCCAAAAGCGCTGCCCAGCAAGCCGGCCAACAGGGTTGCTGCAAAAAGAATCAGGCCGCCCAATAAGATATATTTTCCCCTGATCTTTGATGGTTTTTCCGGAAAATAGCCGCCGGCAACGAGTGAAGCAAATATTTTGTCTTTAATATCCGGAATATCTTTGTAGAACTTATTTTTGAGTTCAGATAATTTTTTTGTCTTAGCTCCGAGGACAAACAGCGCTTCCATTAATTTCTTCTCGTGTTCGGCTAATCCGTCGGATTCTTTCAATTTTTCCAGCAGATAATCTTCGTGCTTAAAAATAATTCCTTTGTTTTCGGTCCTGGTTATCTTGAGGTATCCTTTTGTTGCCAGATACACAATTTCCGAGCTTATATCTTTTGTATCAGCTTTTTCGTCTATCAGGGTGCCAATTTGCGCCGGTGTCAGATTATCCGGCGTATCATATTGGGCAATAATAGTCCCTCTGCCCTTTGGGTCTCTTCCGCGCGTCCACCAAAGATAGGTCATTATGATAAAAACTATCAGCGGCAGAACCAGGATCCAATTATCCTGGACAATATAAAAAATATTTTGCCAGGCAGAAGGTTTTTCAATGATTCCTTTTGGCCAGCCTACAACTATGCTTAGGCCATGGTTTGGCTCTAATTCATAAATTTGTTCAAAGCTGACCGAGTCGATATCCGGCGCGTCTTCTGAAGTTATGCTTGAGCATGAAATAGTGCTGCCCAGCGCTCCTGAAAAACACGCCTTCTGGATTTGGCCGGCCTTTATTTTTTGGGGCAGGATGATCTTGGCCGAGGATTTTTCTATCGGCACCTGAAATTCGTTTCCGGTTGCGTTCCAATAAAGCTCGTCGTGGTCGGAAAAGTAATTTATCGCCCGATTTATTCTGTAATTTATGACATAGATCTTTTGGCCACTGACCAATTTATTTGCGTCGCCGATCTTAAGTTCAATATTGTTACCTGGGTAAGAAATCGAATAAGGATAGGGGACGCCGTTATCGTCGGAAACGGAAATATCGGAAATTCTTAAATTAAAATTGCCACCTCTGGCCCGATATTTTATCGGGATGTCGCGAAAAATGCCGTGTTTACCAGGCAGATTATCAAAATCCCAGTTTATTTGCTCTTTAACTTCAATACTGGCGTCAAAATTTATCCTTATTTCAACGTCAAAATCATCGATTTTTTCCTGGGCAGAAGCGGGGGCTGTAACGAAAAAAAGAATAAATACGGTGATTAATAAAAATAACTTTTTCATGTTTTAAAAAATAATTTTATCACCGACCTTGATATTCATTTTTTGGACGAGGCCGGCGTTGACCTCCAATACCATATCCACTTTTTCATTCGGCGTCAGGGTTTTTGGCGGCTGATAATCTTGTGGTTGGATATTCTCGTTTATTTGGACGATTTGTCTGCCGCTAATCCAGATAAAATCCAGCGTAAAGTTCATTTCTTTCATCCAGAAAGAATAATGGTCCGGGCGGTCAAAGATAAAAAGCATGCCCTGGTTTTCGGGCAGACTGCTCCGGCCGGAAAGCCCCTGGACTTGTTTTTGGGCAGTATCGGCCACCTCCACCAGAATTTTAACGTCGTTTATATACAAAGGTTTCAATCCGGCAAAAGATCGCAGATTATACTGAAACGATAAGAGAAACGCAGCAAAAATAAGCAAAATGAAAATTGAAAAAATAATCAGTTTACGCATTGGGTCGCTTATTTATTTTTTAAACCAACTCATTACCTGTCGCCTGGCGGGTTTATAAAGCACAAAAGCGGCAACCAAAATAGCGGCGGCAATGATTATCTGATAATTTATCGGCAAGGTAACGCCGTAAGACAATATGAAGGCAAAAGGGCCGATGCCCAAAAGCGAAGCCAGCATATAAGGTTTTGGTTTTATTTTTGAGAAAAGCCCCAGGGCATAACTTAATATGTCAACCGGAAAAATTATTCTGAAAAGAACGATTCCCCAAAAAAGCTGTTTTTCAGGAATAGCGCTGGCAATTTCATTCAGTCTTTCTAGATTGACCAATTTGTTGATAAGAGAACGGCCGTATCTTCTGGCCAGAAAAAAAGCAATTATTGCGCCTATCATCCAGCCGGTAATACTTAGCACCGCGGTAGCGAAGCTTCCCCAAAGAGAGGTGGCCAGAGGCAGCAGCGGCAGAAAACTGACCGGCGCTATCAATTCGGCAACAATCAGCAGAATAACGTATATAAGCATGCCGGTGGCACCTTTTAGCAGGACTAATTCTTGAAGAGCGTGTCCGTATTTGTTGGCAAAAAAAGAAGCCGCGATAAAAATGACGATAAAGGCGGCAAAAATAATGATGTCGCTTGTCCGAAGGCGTTTAAAAAGCATACCCAGTATATCAACCTCGACCGCCGCCGGAGGCGGCACAACATGCGCCTCTCAGACAATGGAAGAGGTTCAAGCTATATTTTATTTTTTATACCCAGTAATTTTATTGAAAGTTGATGTTGTATTACGGGGCATTTTTATAAGCCGAGACCGGCGTTGGTATAGATATTGATAAATTGAGGGATGATAATGATTAGGCCGATCAGAGGCAGGACGATAATCGCTAAGCTGATAATAAGCATCCAGAGAAAATATTTTCTGGTTTTTTCCGCCGAGCGATAAATTTGCTCAAGCTTTTTATTGAGTTCTTCAAATTTATTTAAAGTTTCTTGATCCATACCAAGTAGTAGAAACCCGTCTGCCGACAGGCAAGATTCGGTTATAATTAAAATTTATTAAAAATAAATTTTAATTATGTACCGGTTGTTTTCTTGGTTATTAATTATTGTGTCAGATAGCATAGATAAATCCATTTATCAGCCCAACTCTTTCCCATCGAATTTTCACTACCTGGTAAATTTATTTAAAAACCCAAATAGGTTTTTATTAGATTTATTATTTTTAAGACAAAGCGGTCAATTCCT
>Ga0154658_123_pt1 | contig 8866 bp, 4 predicted proteins | sample Rifle2008BG13ft_FD_116087 | JGI IMG/M metagenome (GOLD analysis project Ga0154658, IMG submission 116087) | Candidatus Portnoybacteria bacterium RBG_19FT_COMBO_36_7
TGAAGGCATAGGCATGGCTGCTTCTTCAAGCATGATTTATTCAACCACCAGCCGGCCGATTATCGGCTTGGCGCTTGAAAATTTTGACGGCTCTGAAAACTTCTTATCCGAAGAAGTGGTGGAAATTTTGAAAGACAATGAGCCAAAGACAGAAGGCATTGCTTCCAGCTCTCTCATTTTGAGCGAAACCGGCTGTTATTACGGCGGCGGAAAGGAGATGGGAGAAGGCCAGATATGCGAAAAGAAAGACAAATACACACCATTATCCCAGCCAAATCAGACTTTATCAGAAGACGAGCCTCTGATAGAAAACAGCGTTTCCCAGAACGAGATTATTGCAACGACTACTGTCAAAGTCGGCAAAGTTTTGATACTAGTGAACCTTGGCTGGTATAGGCTTGACGGCAACCTTTCGCTCATTGCCAGCGGCCAGGCGCAGACCATGGTATTTGATCCTTTAACCGGCAGAATCGCGATTGACTACAACGAAAGCATTAATCTGATGGGCAACAGCATTTTAAACATCGGCTCGCTTTCTGGCCTGCTCAACAACTGGAGCATGTCGCCCGAAGGCGTGCTTATCGTTCAGGAAATTAGAGCCAAGAGAGGAATATTTGAAGAATCTTTAGAAGTCGGCACCAAAGAAAAGCCGATTGGCATCACTGTTTACGACACCGTGACAGGCGAGCCATATTGCATGCAGGTGGCCAGCGGCCAGATGGTTTCCAAACCGGGCGAATGCGGCAAAAGCGACACGAATGACACGAATACTCCGTCCGGTAACGACGTAGCGATTCCGTTTTCAGAATCAACAGCTTCGCAGCCATCAGATGAAAATCTGTCTGTCCCGGAAACTCCGGCGGCCGAACCCCCATTAGAGTCTTCTGAAGAAGATTTAACGGGGCAAACCGCGCCGGTTGAGGAAATTTCCGAAGAAACGGCAGAGGAACCTGTTGTAACTGAAGAGTCCTCTTCGGTCGAGCCCCTAACCAGCGAGCCGAGCGAACCAGCGGCGACAACGCTTTAACAATTTTAAATTTTAAATTACAAATTTTAAATCAATTTTAAATTTATAGAATGATTAAAACTGGTCAAAAATATGATTTGGAAGAAAGAACTGAAAAATTCAGTGAAGCAATTATTCAATTTGCCCGATCACTGAAGAAAGACTTGGTCAATAGTCCGCTGATAAGCCAATTGGTTAGAGCAGCTACAAGTATCGGCGCCAATTATATGGAGGCAAACGGTGCCGGGTCTAGAAAAGATTTTAAAAATAAAATCTGTATTTGCAAGAAAGAAGCAAGAGAAACCAAATACTGGTTACAATTAATAGGCACAACGAATTCAGAAAAACAGGATGAATGCCGGAAGCTATGGAAAGAAGCCCAGGAATTGACGCTTATATTTTCTAAAATTATTTTAACGCTTGAAGTCCCAAAATAATTTAGAAATTTAGTAATTTAGTAATTTAGATTTCAATTAAAATTTAAAATTTAGCCTTTAAAATTGTGCGGAAGACAACTTTAAACTAATAACTTTAACTTCTAACTTTTCATTTTTAACTTTTAACTTATTATGCTTTTTCCCAGGATTGGCAAAAAATTAATTTTCTATATAGGAGGAATAATGCTGATATTGGTTTTATCAGCCGGTCTTTTTTGGCATTTAAAAAATTCCGGCAAAGATGATTCCGGCCCTATCCGGCCGGCGGCGATTTCGCTGGCTCCGTCTTTGGCGAATCTGACTATTCCCATAGAATTTAAAACTCCCGAAAACGAGACGATTGCTATGAGCTGGACAGACAACAACGACAACGAAAATCTGATAATCCAGAGCGACCAGAAGCACTATTTTGGCGCCGAGCAGGCCCAGATATACTTCAGCATTACCAATGCTTCGGCCAAAGAGCAGAATATGGATGTGGTTTTTTGGTTTGACAGCGCGGAGAAAAAAGTCAGCGAGATTTATGTTTTAACCGGCGACCAATGGGAAACATCGGAAATTAAAAATTGTAAATTGAATGAAAATTGTCTCCCTTCGGGAGATCCCCCGCAGGGGGAGAAATTGGAAATTGGAAATTATAAGCGCAAGTCTGTTTCCGGCTACACTTCTGGGAATAGTTTCACCTCTATTTTAAAAGGAGGAGAAACAAAATATTTTAAAGCGCTTATTGGTTATCCTCCCGGCACCAAAGAAAACCAGTTTTTCATTGAAGCATTCGGCTTGCCTAGCCGTAGTTCCGCTGAAAGCGGAACGGAGGCGGGAGCCTTGGCGAAAGAAGGGCAAATAACAGGGTATGGCCATCTTGACCCTTGGCTTTCCGACGGCCTTGTTGGCTACTGGACTTTTGACGGCAACGACACCTATTGGTCTTCTGCCACTGCCGGCATAACAAACGATAAATCGGGCAATGGCAATACCGGAACAATGACCAATATGAACCGCGATACCTCTCCGGCCATCGGCAAAGTCGGCCAGGCGCTTAGTTTTGACGGGGTAAACGATTACGTCACCGTCTCGGATATTTCAAGCCTTGATATAACCTCAGCTTTGACTATTACAGCCTGGATAAAGACAACTACATTAAACACGGGTACAGCTCGGCAGCGTCAGGTGATCGCCGGTAAATATAATTCAACTTTAAACCAAAGAGGATACGAATTTAATTTTGAAGACAATACGGATAATCGATGCCCGAATCAATTAGCATTTACGGTTTCTAGTACAGTCACTCCTTTTACTGGAGGTATTCTTTGCAGTGATATCGAGTTGGAGGCCGGTCAATGGTATTTTGTCACTGCGCGATTTTGGGCAAGCAACATGGAAATTTATATCAATGGCGAAGATCATACGGGTGCCATGGCGCTTGGCTCGGCGCCAAGTTCAATCGCCTCAAATAGCCAACCATTAAAGATTGGTGATGGGGAAGAAGATGATAATTTTAAAGGCCTCATTGACGAAGTCCGCATTTATAACCGCGCTTTGTCGGCAACAGAAATCACTCGTCTCTATAATTACGGCGCGGTTAAGCTAGACACTTCGGCTAAAACCGCCAACAAAGAAGGCCTTGTCGGCTACTGGAGTTTTGACGGGCCTGATATGGCAGGGGACACTGCTTATGACCGAAGCGGCTCAAGTCCGGCTAACAACGGCATTTTAACTCCTTCTGGCTCAAGCGGCCCGACCAGAACCCTTGGCAAGCTCGGCCAGGCGCTCTCATTTGACGGGGGGGATGATTATGTGAGCAAAGGAAGTAATTTTTCTGAAATAAATAAGACTTCGAGCTGGTCAGTGGCGGCATGGGTTAAAACAGATGCCATGCCAGCTGATAGGGCTAATGCGGATACTATTTGGGAAAATCCTAATAGTAGTAGCGATAGAATCGGACTCCAAGTATTCGGCGGCTCATTGGTCACAGGTATTTACAACGGCTCATCGTATTTTACAAAAAAGGGTGCCAGCATCAGCATAAATACCTGGTATCATGCAGTCGTTGTTTTTAATGGAACAAACATTAGTTTATGGGTTAACGGCATAGAATCAGCGAGTGCTCCACCTGATGATCCCGCCTTAACTGAGACTGCTATTTTTACGGTGGGAGCTCGTGCAGAGGGAGATTTCTTATTTAACGGCCTCATTGACGAAGTCCGCGTTTATAACAAAGCCCTCTCGGCCGCCGAAGTGCAGAAACTTTATAATTCCGGCCTGCCAAAGGTCAATGTGTCGCCGGTAAATTCCCTGACTTCGGGGCTTGTGGGCTACTGGACTTTTGACGGCAATGACACCTATTGGTCTTCGGCCGCGACCGGCATCACAAATGATAAATCAGGCAGCAACAATACAGGAACAATGACAAATATGAGCCGTGATAGCTCTCCGGCCATCGGCAAACTCGGCCAAGCGCTCTCCTTTGACGGGGCGGATGATTATATAAATACCGTAGATTCCCCATTTGATTTTGAACGCACAGACAGTTTTTCGGCCTCTGCCTGGATAAAAATCGCTTCTACTGCTGTTGAAAATTCGATAGTTGGAAAAGAATTAAACAGTGCAGCATATCCTGGTTGGGCATTCTATGTTAGACCATCTAGTGTAAGGGTGTTCCTTACCAATGACTGGTCTATACCAGACCCGAATAAGGTTGTTATAGCAAAAAATAGCGCTGTTGAAGTTGATGACAACACATGGCATCATGTCGCATTTACCTATAGCGGTACGTCGCTTGCCAGCGGCGTTAATATCTATGTTGACGGGAATCTATCAAATGGGACGGTGACTTATGATAATCTTGGCTCTAATTCTATACTTAATAATACAGCAGCTAATATTGGTTCAAGTGGTGGCGGTGCTTTTAATTTTTTTAACGGTCTCATTGACGAAGTCCGCATCTACAACCGCGCCCTGTCGGCAACAGAAATCCAGCGGCTTTATAATATGGGGAGATGATATAATAAGACAATTTTTAATTTTATAATTTTTAATTTTGTAAATAATTTATAAATTTTAAATGTTTAAAAAATTAGAGAAAAGCAAAAGGTGTCGGGTGTTATTTTTAATAATCAATAAAGGCAAAACAAAAAAACCGAGCTGGGCTCGGTTGAGAAAGAATAACTTTATTAAAAATCAGATTGCCTGGATTTCTACGCCCAATTTCTGCTTCAAAACTTTCTTTATCTGTTTTACTTCTTCCTTCATAATTAAAAATTCCTGCTTGAAATCTTCCTGCGCTTTAACATAGCCGTCAATAAGAATCTGAACATTATCAATTTTCTTTTCCAGCCGTTGTTCAGAATCTTCAATTTTTCTTTCCAGCAATTGTTCCGAGACCGCTAGCCGTTTTGTCAGAATGGTATCCACCGCAGCAACAATAACCTGGGCGTGTTGAGCAAGCCGCTTATCAAGAGTTTTATCTAAATATTTTTCTGTGATAAATTTCCCTTTTTTCATAACTACATCTTAATTCCGTTGGCAGCCGCTTGTCAAGATTACCGACACAGCAATAACAATTTCAAATTTCAAATTTTATAATTTTATAAATAAGCCTCAATTTTTAAAAATTCAATCATTAAATCATTATTTAAAAATTAAAAATTACAAAATTAAAAATTAGAATGATGCTAAGATTCTTCAAAAAACCTCTCTTCCTTGTTTCAAGGTTAAAAGTTTAAAATTAGAAATTAAAATGAGCAACCTTTTCAAAAAACTCAAAAATCCGCCCATTATTGCCACCGCGATTTTGCTTAGCATTGCCGCTGCGGTTTTTGGCATCTCAAAAATTGATTTTTGGGCTGGCGGTGAAGTTTCAGCAGCCGAATTGCTTAAAAAATTCAATTCAGCTCCGATTGAAATAAAGCAGAGCTATAAGGTTGAATCATCAGCCTTGGTTATTCCGGCTAAAGACGGAAATGATATTGAGATTTCTTTGGGCGACAGGAATTCAGATAAATTTCTGCCGAATTTTGAAATTTCAAAATGGGAAGGTGAAGCGAGCCTGAAAATTAATTTAGCGTCTCAAGGCGTCAAGCCGACTGATGTTCAATTTGAAAATGAAAAAATTAAATTTATTACACCAGAAAACGATTACCACTTTTACTCTCATGCCCCCGACGGGCAAAATCCCGAAGGTGCTTATGAATTTGACGTAGTCCTGAAAGAAAAGCCGGAAAGCAACAAAATAGAAATTCCCATTGAAACAAAAAACCTGAATTTTTATCCAAAATCTTATAGCGCCAGCGAACAAATACCAGAAAATCTCATCGGCTCTTACACGGCCTTCATTTCAAAAATTAATTTAGCCAAGCACGGAACCGGAAAAGTATTCCGGATTTTCAGGCCAAAAATAATTGACGCAAAAGGAGATTGGGTCTGGGGAGAATTAAATATAGACAGGGATTTAATGGCAATCGCTATCCCGCAAAAATTTTTGGATGAAGCCGCATATCCGGTAACAGTTGACCCAAATATCGGGTTTTTATCGGATACCAACGCTGTGGCTCTTTATAATTTTGAACCAGGGGCGCTTACAACGGATTCTAAGGGGACGAACACCCTTAATGCGGGAAGTGCACCCGCCTCTGATGTAACCCTTTATAAACAGGGGGTCGGGAGCGGTAATTTTTATTCAAATTATGCCCAAAGGGCCGATTCTGATCTGAGCAGTGATTTTCCGATGAAGAACGGGACTACCAACTACGTGATGAGCCTGGCATTCTGGTTCAGAGCAGATGCAGGAGGGATTGACTGTTTGGCCTCAAAATATGCTGTTGGCGCGCTTTCATATGCTGTCTGGTATAACACCGACGAAAAAATCCAGTTTTCTATTGGCACGAGCGGAGGTGTCCAAGACATAATCCATGGCACAGTCCTTGCTCTCAGCACTTGGTATCATGTCACGGTTACTTTCAACAGGACCACCAAAGCAGTTACTATACGGGTAAAAGACGAAAATGGGGAAACCGTAGGAACAGACATTGACACTACTCACGGTGGAACTGATATGTATTTTAATACTGAACCTTTTTCAGTAGGTGCTTATGGTGTTTCTTATCCTTTTGATGGCCGGATTGATGAATTTGTGGTGTTTAAGGATATTCTCACCGCAGATGAAGCGACGGCGATAGCGGAGGGGACTTACGGGGAAGATGAAGGGGGAGATGAAGGGGGAGATGAAGGGGCACACACTATTCAAATCAACAAATCTCTGACCAATTTCATGAACGACGATTCGCTTGTCGGCTACTGGAGTTTTGATGGCTCGGCTATGGGCACGAATTCAGCGACTGATTTATCCGGCAACTCCAACACCGGCTGGTTGCAAAACGGCGTCAAAAAAGCTGCCGGCATTTCCGGCCAGGCGCTTTCCTTTGACGGGGTGAATGATAATATTAGCATGGGTGATATATTAAAGTTTACCAACGCTCAGGCGGCTACGATTTCTGTCTGGTTTAATGTCGCCAGCTTTGCCGCTGGTTATCAATATTTGGTAAGCCGAATAACTAATACTGGCCTTAGAGGCGATTATTCTTTAGTAATTAAAAATAACACCACTTTAAGTTATTCATATGATAATACGATTATAACCGAAGATGCTTTTTTTGACTGGACAGTTTCCCAAATTCAGACTAATACCTGGCATAATTGGGTCGTAATACTCAATACTGACGATACGGTTAGTGGATATTACGACGGTGTATCTTTAGATACAAAATCATTAGCACTGCATGGTGATTTTTCTTCTACTAATTTCTATTTGGGCGAAGGCACAAACGCTGATGCTGTCGGGAATCTACCAGATGGATTATTTAATGATTTCAACGGCCTCATTGATGAAGTCCGGATTTACAACCGCGTTCTGTCGGCGAGTGAAATTTCGGATTTATACCGTGTCGGCGCGGCGAAAATGCAGACCAATTCTCCGACTACTTATGCTTTAACCGACGGATTAGTCGGTAACTGGACTTTTAACGGGCAGGATATGGACTGGGGAAATTCTTCGGCTGAAGCGCTGGACCGAAGCGGACAGGAAAATAATGGGGATGTAGTCAACGGCGCTAAACCAGTCATCGGCAAAGTCGGCCAGGCGCTGGAGTTTGATGGGTCAGACGACAATATAAATGTAGGCGATCGAGACACTTTGGATTTTGGAACCGGAAATTTCAGTATTGTGGCCTGGATTAAAACTATATCTGCGAACACGCAATATATAGTACACAAATTAAATGGCAACGGCCTTAATCCTGGTTATGTTTTTCGAACTGTCAATGGTCGGTTGGTAGGTAAGGTAAATATAACCGGTACAGAAGCTATTACTCAATCTAATGAAACAGTAAATAACGGCCAGTGGCGTTTCGTTGTTTTTTCTGTATCTGATAGAGGAACAGCTTCCGGAGCTAAGCTTTTCATTGATGCTGTTGAAGCTACTTACGTATCTCAAGGAAATCCCGCCGGTACGGTTACTAATTCTCAAAAATTTTATATAGGCGCCGCTGATGATGACAATAACAGTATCCCAGAAGATTTTTTTGACGGCCTGATTGACGAAGTCCGCATTTACAACCGCGCGCTGTCGGCCGAAGAAGTAACACAGCTTTACCGTCTTGGCGCCAGAACCGCAAAACCAACGCAATAGAAAGGAAAATCGGCAGTTTATAAACTGCTTCCCTTAAAAAACCCTTAAACACCCCTAATTTATGGAAGAAGAATTATCCAGCTTGCCCCGTTAGAAATTTTTTATGTTTTACTATGTTTATGTTTTACAAAGTTTAAAAGATAACGGATGGTATATCGGCTGTACCGACGATTTGCGTAAAAGATTAAGTGAGCATAATGATGACAAGGTTTTTTCCACGAAGAATAGGAGACCATGGCGATTGATTTATTACGAAGCTTGTTTGAGTAAAAAAGACGCATTTGCGCGTGAAAAATATTTAAAATCAGGCATGGGTAGACGATATTTAAAGAATAGGTTAAAAAAATTTCTAACGGGGTGAAGAAGCGGTCGACAACATCGGAATATCTTCAGTTTATCGGATATTCACAGGCGAGCCTGGAAGAAGTAAAAGGCGATATAAGAGATTGCCTGAGCGACGGATTTATAAAATCTCTGCCGGGAGACAATCTGCTGAAAACCGGAATTGATTTGGGAATTTTTAAGGGAAAATTTAAGGGCGAAAATCTAAGGGATAATAACTCTTTTAAAAAACCCTTAAACATCCTTAGCGTCAAGGGAGAGCCGGATAATCCCGGCCATCCTTATTGCCAACCTTTAAAAAATTTAAAACCGCTTTCTCTTACCTATGAAATTTTTCTTGAACTGACAAACAAAACAGATTGGCTTTTAAGAAAACTTGTTGGCTCGCTGGAAGAG
>Ga0154658_124_pt1 | contig 8033 bp, 10 predicted proteins | sample Rifle2008BG13ft_FD_116087 | JGI IMG/M metagenome (GOLD analysis project Ga0154658, IMG submission 116087) | Candidatus Portnoybacteria bacterium RBG_19FT_COMBO_36_7
TTTATTTCCAACAAACCGGTAAAATATTTGCTGTCAACAATAACGGTAATCGGCGCTTTGTTTATGACTTATGCTTCCGCTTTTCCTAATTTAAACAGAATGGTAAAGCCCGCACCGTATGAGCCGATACCGATGAATATGAGCAACTTTCCTTGGGCGGAAAGCTTATGGAAAAATTTCTTTATCTGGTACATGATCGTTCTGTCATTGCTGCTCATCTGGGTCGTTTTTGCTTACAGCGCGAGACACAAAACTGATCCGAAGTCTTCAGCCAATACGATTCTTGGCGCTATTTTTTTATTTCCCCTTTCGATTGTCGTCGTCATAATGCCTTTTATTGCCCAACAAAGCTGGTTTAAATTCTCTCCGGGGTTACCCTGGTATCAGTGGTCAAATCTTTGCGTGTTTTTCTATATCGTTCTGTCAATTGTGATAATTTGGGTTGTTGCTAAACTTGTTTCTAGCAGAAAGATTAATTCGTCTTTGTATTATGGCCTCGGAATTGTCTATCTTTCATTCCCGGCAATGCTTTGTATTCTGGCTACCCCGATTTTTGCCCGTCTGCTTTATGTGCCGGGCGCCATATTCCTTTATCTGGCGTTCAGAAACGAAATAAAAACGCTCGAATCTCAGACACAATAATCACAAAGCTAATCGTCGAAAGCTCCAAAAATTGGAAACAAAAATCGAACAAAAAATTTCATATCGATTCTCTTTGATTTGGATAGTTTCCCTGCTTTTAGGATTGATTTTTCTCGGTTTTTTTCTGCAGGGCTATTTTAGTTTGAAACTAGCCATAGAACAGAGAATTAATAATGAACTGGTCCAAAAAAAGGCGCTGGCAGAAACAATGGCGGAAATTATTCATTTCCCAATCGATTTTAACACGCTCAAATCCCGGCTTGATGAGCTGAAACAAATGCCGAGCATGGAAAATTTAGTTTATTTCCGGGTTATAAAACCCAGTGGAGATATTTTTTCCAGCACGATAAACCAAGAAATCGGAAAAAGAGTTCAAAATTTTCAGATGCCCGAAGAAACCATTATTGACGATGCTACTTTTCAGGGCGACGAGATAAAAAATATAACCGCCCGTTCAAGCCTTCATGATGCGGCAGTGCAAATTGGGTTTTCTGTCCAAAATATTGCCAGCAGCGAACAGGATATTATCAGGTTTTTGATTAGTGACATGCTGTTTTTTTTTCTGCTGGCCGTCTGTTTCATTGTCTTGTTTAAAATCATAATTAAACCAATAGAGGAGCTAACCGGCCTATGCAACAAAATGAGCAAGGGACAGTTAATAACCAAGCCGATAGAAAGTGAAATTCAGGAAGTCAACGAGTTAACAGTTGCCTTTAATAAAATGGTGAATGATCTAAAAATGCAAAAAGGCGAAATAGAAAAAGTTAACGAGAACTTAGAAAAAAAGGTAAAAGAAAGAACAGAAGAGCTCGAAAACCTAACCGCCAAACTTGAGGAAAAAGTTGCCAACAGAACAAAAGAGTTGCAAGAAAAAATTGAAGAACTAGAAAAGTTCCAAAATTTGGCAGTCGGCCGGGAATTAAAAATGATGGAGCTAAAAAAAGAGATAGAGAAAATAAAAAGACAGAAAGACATAGGAATTGGGATTTAAAAAAGTTAATTAAAATTTTATGCGTACGCTTTTCAAGCTTATATTTCTTATCGCCCTTATTTACGGCGGCTGGTATGTTTGGAAAAATTATGACATTCCGGCCTGGTATAAAACTGTTAAAAGTGCGATAGAGGCCAAAAATACAAAAGGGGCTTTTGTCTGGCCAAAAAAAAGAAGCGAGATACAGAAATACCCAGCCGGTTTCTACATAAAAAATTGCATTTTTTCGCCTGCGACCCTGACAATCAACCAGGGCGAGAGAATCACCTGGTATAATCAAGATAATGTTGACCGGCAAGTTATCGGAATCGCCATTGACAGCAGCCTTATTAATCCCGGCAAATCATATTCAAAAACTTTTTTGGAGACGGGAACATTTGAATTTGGCTGCGATGACCTGATGCAAAATAAAGGAGAATTAATCGTTAAATAACTCTACGCCTGTTCCGACGATAGTTACAATTTTCCAGCAGAGAGAAAAAATTGCTTCGCCTTTTTTCGCTATAAATCTAGTATTCATAACTGGAATAGGTGACGATCAAAAAAAATACTAATGGGACCCTCACCCGTGGACGAAATAAAGAGCCGATTGGACATCTTAGAGGTTATTGGCTCCTATATTAAGGTTTCAAAGGCAGGGCGAAACTACAAAGCTCGTTGCCCTTTTCATTCTGAAAAAACCCCGTCTTTCATGGTTTCGCCTGAACGCCAAATCTGGCACTGTTTTGGTTGTGGGCTAGGCGGCGATATTTTTGCTTTTGTCAAACAAATTGAGGGGATTGAATTTGGTGACGCCTTGCGCCTGCTGGCAAATCGGGCCGGCGTTGTTCTTAAACGTCAGGACCCGGTTATCCAGACAAAAAGAAGAAGAATTTATGAAATATGTGAACTGGCGGCTAAATTTTTTGAAAAACAGCGAGAAAGCAAAACCGGAAAAAAAGCGTATAACTATTTGATAAAAGAGAGGGGAGTCAAAAATCAAACCATAAAAGAATGGCGGCTCGGCTGGGCGCCGGACGAATGGAGAAGTTTGTCGGAATTTCTGCAAAGCCGGGGGTACAAAGACGATGAAATTTTGCAGGCTGGCTTGACGGTTGAACCACAAAACGACGGGAAAAAAATTCAGGGAACAAAAACAAATTACGACCGCTTCAGAAGCCGCATCATATTTCCGCTTTTTGATATCCAGGGCCAAATTGTCGGTTTTGCGGGCAGAATATTTGGCAAAGACGACTCAAATGTCGGCAAATATATCAATACGCCCCAGACCATGCTTTATGATAAAAGCCGCCTTTTATATGGTCTTAATTTTGCCAAAGTTGCTCTGCGCGAAAAAAATCTCTGCGTGTTCGTGGAGGGCAATTTGGACATCATTATGTCTCATCAGGCCGGAATAAAAAACACTGTGGCTACTTCCGGAACAGCCTTAACTCCCGAGCACTTAAAAATCATCAATCGCTATACCGAAAATATTGTCTTTGCTTTTGATACTGACGCGGCCGGAGAAACCGCAACAAAACGAAGCATAGACATGGCTCTGGAAAATGATTTCAATGTCAGAATCGCGCAAATGTCTCAAAAAGATCCGGCTGACCTGATAAAACAAAATCCCTCCACCTGGGAAAAAGCGATTAATCAGGCAATATCTGTTATGGATTATTATTTTAAAACCGTTTTTGCCCCTTCGACAAGCTCAGGGCAAGCTCATCCGACCCAACTCACGCCAGAAGAAAAAAAGCAGGCTGCCAAGGTTCTTCTGCCCATCATCAAAAAAATTCCCAATCAGATAGTTCGTGGTCACTGGATAGGAGAAGCGGCCAAAAAATTAAAGACCGACGAAAAAATTCTTTATGCTGAAATGGAAAAGGCAAAACTGCAGCCTTCTGCTGCAGAAAGCAAAACCGCAGAAACCCCGGCCGCACCACAAGAAAAATCACGCACAGATGAACTGGAAGAAAGACTTTTGTCTCTTTTTTTAACTTTCCCTGAAATTCTCAAAAATTTTAACGAAGAAGCAAAAGATTACCTTTCTAGTGAAAAAACGTTAAAAATATTGACCGAGCTTAAATCATCGTATTCTCCGGCTAAAAAAGACAAGTGTCTTGATATTTTGAAAAAAAAGCTTCCAGAAGAACTCCGCGGACAAGTTGATTGTCTTTCATTTAAGAACGAGCAGTTTGGCATTGACGAAGCAGGCGCCCAATGCGAAATTAACGAATGCTTGCAGGCGCTAAAAGTAATCAAAATAAAAGAACAGATGGCCGGGCTTACTTTTGAAATCAGGGAAGCGCAGCAAGAAAAAAATAAAAAGAAACTTCATAAGATTTTAAAAAAATTCAACGGGTTATCAAATAAATTACTAGAATTAACAAACGACCACAGATGAAAAAAAATAAAAAAACGAAGAAAAATAAAAAAAAGTCGGCTTTAAAAATAAAAACGGCAAGAAAAAATGTCAAAAAGAGACCAAAGACACTTCTGGGGAAAGGCAGGCGGCAAAAAAAGGGGGAGGATGAAACACAAAAAATTACGCGGCCAATAACCAATGAAGAAATCCAAGCACTCGTTAAGCGCAGTAAGCAGAAAGGTTTTGTCACCGACAGCGAAATTCTCCATTTTCTGCCGCAAATTGAACGCGATATTGAAGGATTAGAAAACCTTTATAAAGCCCTGGAGGCGGCCAATGTTAAAGTGGTTGACTCTTCAGAATTTATAGAAAGCCAGCCGATACCCGAGGAAGAGCTTAAAAAACCTATCATCGAAGGACTTGATGAAGCGACTTTGGATTCTGTACAGATGTATTTAAGAGAGATAGGCAAAGTGCCGTTGCTTTCTTCCAAAGAAATGGAAATTGAACTTGCCAAAAAAATTGAAAAAGGAGATGAGTCGGCCAAGCAAATGCTCATCAATTCCAATCTGCGCCTGGTTGTTTCCATTGCCAAACATTACGTCGGACGAAGCCCGAACTTAACTTTATTAGACCTCATTCAGGAAGGCAATATAGGGCTGTTTAAAGCGGTTGAAAAATATGACTGGCGGAAGGGCTATAAATTTTCCACATATGCCACCTGGTGGATCCGCCAGGCCATCACCCGCGCTTTGGCAGACCAGGCGCGCACCATCAGAATTCCCGTTCATATGATTGAAACAATTTCTAAATACACTCAGGTCAAGCGCCGTCTTCTGCAGGATCTGGGCAGAGAGCCCCTGCCTGAAGAAATTGCCGCTGAAATGGGCATTGAGATTGATAAAGTGCGCCAGATTATGAAAATATCGCAGGAAACAGTTTCGCTTGAAGCGCCTGTTGGCGAAGGGGAAGAGGATTCGACTCTGGGCGAATTCATTGAGGACGAAAAAACAATTCTGCCTTCGCAAAGCGCGGCGCGCAAACTTTTAAAACAGCAATTGCGCGAGATTTTGGTTGACCTTTCGCCGCGCGAACAAAAAATTCTTAAAATGAGATTCGGGCTGGATGACGGGATAACGCATACTCTGGAAGAAGTAGGCAAAGAATTCGGAGTGACCCGCGAGCGAATCCGCCAAATTGAAGCAAAGGCATTGGAAAAAATCCGCCAGCATCAGGGCTCAAGAAAATTGAAAGGATATTAAATTGTTCATTTATGTCGTCATCAGAAATTATTAGTCAAAGCGAGATAGACGAATTAATATCAAAGCCCGGAAAAGTCAAAGGAGCTGTTTTTAATACTACCGAAGATTATATCCGCTTGCGTTACGGAAACAAAGGAATAAAATTATTGGAAAATGAAATGGCCAATTTAGGCCATCCCTTAAATTTTGAAAAAATCAATAATTTAGATTGGTATCCTATAGGCCTAAGGGTTTTAAGTTTTATCGCTTTAAAAAAAGCTTTCAGCTGGGGAGACAAAGAATTGATTGATATGGGAATTGCTTCCCCTAAGGTCTCTTTTTTAATCAAGCTCATATTAAGATATTTTATTTCAATTGAAACGACATTTAAGGAAGCACCAAGGTATTGGAAAAATCATTACACGCCCGAAACAGGAAGACTGGAAACGATTGAGTTCAACAAAAAAGAAAAATTTGTTAAGCTTCGAATCTATGATTTTAAAGTCCATCCGCTGTTTTGTGTTTTTTATTTAGGATATTTTAAGGGAATAGCTCAATTTGGAGGCGTCAATATCGCCATACAAGAAACTAAATGCATGTTTAAAGGCGATCCTTATCATGAGTTTATTGGCAGATGGGTCTAAAAAATACACGTTGTAATCCATAAAAACCAGCATTCAAGAAAATTGAAAGGGTATTGATTATTTCGTAATTTCTGTTTAAATTACATTTGCGCCTTTATGGCGCTTATTCCGCGGTAGCTCAATGGTAGAGCAGAGGACTGTTAATCCTTTGGTTGCAGGTTCGAATCCTGCCCGCGGAGCCATCCTTCGCCAAGGCTACGGAATGGCTTTGCCAATATGTACTATACATATATTTTGTTAAGCTCAAAATCGCACATTTTTTATTTTGGTTCAACAAGTGATTTGAGCGAACGTTTAATGCAACATAATAATGGACTTGTAAAATCAACCAAACCACATATTCCGTGGAAGCCGGTCTGGTATTGTGGATTTTTAACAAAGCAAGAAGCAAGAGATTTTGAGCTTTATCTAAAATCTGGTTCAGGCAAAGCCTTTGCTTATAAACACTTAATTTCTGTAGCTTTGGCGAAGGATTTTTCTTCTGGTCGGCGGCCGAAAGGTATTCCGAAGCTAAAATAATCCGAAGCCGAAGGCGAAGGATATTTTGCGTAGGATACCTGCCGCCGGAGCCAACAAAAATATGGCACAACAAAGCCATATTTTTTATACCCCTTCGTGGGCGTTAGAACTTTATGGTGGATAACTTTTTACGGGTAATGTGATATAATGAAATTAATAAAAATCTGCTAAATTGAAAAGTTTACCTTTTTATTAGAAGGACGCGAAAACCTTAAACAAATAAACATTTCAATTAAATTTATGATTTGGAAAAATTTATCTTATTGGTTAAAAGGAGGTATAATAGGAATTTTTTTACCTCTAATTTTAATTTTCATTTATTGGGTTTTTGCATCAATATCTTGCTCCCGTTTTGTATGTATCGTTAAATTATTCAATATTGGGGGTGGAAGTTGCGGCGGTTGTTATTTTGCATCCGATTGGATAATATCTATTATTTTATTAATTATTCCTTGTTTAGTTTTCTTCTTGTTAGGAAGTTTAATAGGTTTAATTATCGGGAAAATAAAATTAAAGTAAATTTTTCAAATCTGGTATAAAAACATAATGGGGAGACCGTATAATTATGGTTCTAACGTCCATCCTTTGCTAAAGCTACGGAATGGCGAAGCGTCCACGATGCGGAGCACCGACCAGCCGCCTTATCAAACAGGCGGTTTTTTGGTAGAATAGAAATATATGAAGATAGATTTTATGCCAAAAACTCGTTCAGGCAAATGGTCTATGTGGTTGAACGCTTTTTTCTTGGTAGCAATTGCTATCTCTATTATCTTGGTCAATGTGCTTGGCTTGCTATCTTATGACGACCATTGGTGGGATGTGACTGTTCCAATTGTATTCTTTGCAAGTATCGTTGCTTTTATTTTAGGAATAATCGCTATAATAAAAAATAAAGAGCACTCTGCTCTTGTTTATGTATCAGTCACTATAGGGTTGCTTACTATTCTTTTTATTCTTTTGCACAGTTTGTTTATAAGTGATTAGATATTTATCAGATTTTACCCTCATTTAAGGCAGCTAAATCTGGGATGTAAATATGCTCATTTCGCCTCTTAAACACGGTTCTAACGTCGTCCACGATGCGGAGCTGCCAAAAATAACATATTTATAATACTACAAAATTATGTTAAGCGAAGTTATATCTAATTATCTGCCTTTTGCAATACCCTTAATAATTTTTGTAACTTTTATTGTATTTATTTTGTGTTTTATTAGATACATTAAGACCAATGATCCTATTCGCAGAAAACAACTCTTTAGAAAAGGAATAATACTAATATGCATCCCTATATTTTTATTAATTTTATCTATTATTTTTTCCGCCGTGTTTGATATGAAAGTTGCGCCTGAGGATACGGTATGTGAAGAAAATGCGGATTGCGTACCTGTTTTACCTGAGTGTGGTGTTTGCCCCAGTAATTATTCAGCTGCGGTTAATAAACAATTTTCAGATAAATATTGGCAAATTTACCAGAACAAGTGCAAAGATAATACCCAAATATGTGAAAGGATACTTTCTGGTGGAAGCAAATGTGAAAACAAAAAATGTGTGCTCACTGATTAAAAGTTTTTATTGTGCTAATGCCCACAGTCTCAAGTCTGGTATATAAACATACTGACTTGACCGCTCAAACACAGTTCTAACGTCG
>Ga0154658_127_pt1 | contig 7936 bp, 9 predicted proteins | sample Rifle2008BG13ft_FD_116087 | JGI IMG/M metagenome (GOLD analysis project Ga0154658, IMG submission 116087) | Candidatus Portnoybacteria bacterium RBG_19FT_COMBO_36_7
AAGCCTTCAAATATAAATTATGTGCTCGGTGCTCAATGTTGTAGCTAAATTTTCATCGCTGCACGTGAGCTCGAAAATTTAGACAACATTGGCATGGATCTAATACCCAGACAGCAAAAACAAGGAAATTATTTAAGCAACTTTGGCCTGAAAAGCCGGGGAATTTTGATTGATAAAAAAGATTCATCCCGCTGGGTTTTTTTGTCAAACAAATGGGTTATTCTGTCTTTTTGCGCCCTTGGCTTGGGGCTGGCTGTTTTTGGCGGGCTGAAAGTTTACGATTATTATCTTCATAAAAACATCAAGGATCTGGAGGGGCAAATTCTAAGCGCTCATAGCCAGTACAGCCAAGAAATGATTAATAAAGTCACAGAAACGGAAAATGCGATTGAAATAGTTGAAAATCTTTCCAAGAACCATATTTTTAGTTCGCTTTTCTTTGAAAAGATAGAAAAATTGACCCTGCCGGAAATTCAATGGGACGGCTACAGGATAGATACGCGCTTGGGCGAGGCTGAATTATCCGGACAGGCAGCCAGCTATTCTTTTTTGGCAAAACAGATGGATAAATTCAAGGAGGCGAATTTTGAAATCAGTATTTCAGGGATAAACTTAAAGGGCGGAGGAGTTTCTTTTTCGGCTGCCATAAAATTTGATGCGGCGATTTTACTCAATGAATAAAAGGATTTATTGATTTTTATTTATAAAATTAAACAATATTGGCATGAGATTATCTAAAGAAAGCCTTGTTGTTATTTCTTGCTTGGGAGCATTGGCGCTCGTTGCTGCAATTTTTATTATGCCCGCATTTGATTCAGTGAAAGCCAGCAAACAGACTATATCGGATAATCAGGCTGTTTTAGAAGAAGCTGAATTGTTCAATCAAAAGATCGCCGGGTTTAACAGTCAGTATAAAAAAGATGAACTGGAAAGATTATTGTCAGTTTTGCCAAAACAGGAAGAATTGCCTGTTTTGCTGATTCAGCTTGAAGGCCTGGCCACCAGCAACGGCCTGATAATGGAATCAGTTGATTTTAGCAAGATTGAAGATAATTCAAAAAATCTACAGTCTCGGTCGTCGTTTGAATCTGAAGATGGATTGAGCGCAGAGAGCGTTGTGTTGAGTCAGAAATCAAAGGCTCAGCTTTATAAAATTTTACTGGTCAGTTTGAAGCTGAACGGGGGGTATAACGAATTTAAAAATTACCTGAAAGCCGTTGAGAAAAACTCAAGATTAATGGATGTTATTTCTTTGTCTATGGGCGGCAGCTCCAGAATCTCCCAGAGCTATACTTTTTCGGTCAATTTGCAGGTTTATTATCAATAAAGGGCTTTGTCCAATCCGCCCAAGGCGGATTGGTTACAAAACCTTTACCGAGCACATATTCTAACAATTGATTTGTTATTTTCCAACAACGGAGAGCGAAGCGGCTTCGCCTTCCTTAGCCGGAATACCAAAGTCTATAGCTGGAATATGTGCTCTGGCTCAATTCTGATTACCAAATTTTCTATAGCCTTGCGGCTTGAAAATTTGGACATAATTGGCATGCCCAAAGAATTAATAATTGACGAGGCAAAAAATATTGAAGAGCGCGCCAATAATCTGGGAGTGCCGTATGTAAGCTTGGCCGGCAGAAACATCCCGGCCGAAATTTTAAAAGAAATTTCCGAAGAGGCAGCTTCTTTTTATCAGCTTGTTCCTATAGAAAAAAAGGGGAATATTCTGCGGGTCGGCATGGTTAATCCGGACGATATCAAGGCCAAGCAGGCGCTGAATTTTATCGCCAAGCGGCGGAATTTTGAGCCGGAAATCTGCATTATCACTCCCGCGGATTTTAAGAATGTCCTGATCCAGTACCGGACATTAAAAGAAGAAGTGGCGGTGGCGCTAAAAGAATTGCAGGAGGAACTTATTGAAGCCGCGCCCGAAACAAAAAAATCCAAAGCCGAAGAAGTGGCCGAGCGGGTGATGGCTGAAGCGCCAATCACAAAAATCGTGGCGGTCATGCTGCGCCACGCGCAGGAAGGCAGGGCTTCTGACATTCATATTGAACCTTCTGAGACAGAAGTGCGGATAAGATTCCGGGTTGACGGAGTGCTTTATACCAGTATCATTCTGCCAAAGAACATTCACAGCGCGGTCGCTTCCAGAGTCAAGATTCTCTCAAATTTAAAGATAGACGAAACCAGAGTTCCTCAGGACGGCCGTTTCCACTCAATTATTGACGGAAAAAAAATAGATTTTCGCGTTTCCACTTTCCCCACGTCTTTTGGAGAAAAAGTCGTTTTGAGATTACTGGACCCGACAGTCGGCCTGCTGGATTTTGAGCAATTGGGGCTGACGGGCTACAATGCTAAGGTTGTCGAGGAAGGAATAAAAAAACCGTTCGGAATGGTTTTGATTACCGGCCCGACCGGTTCGGGAAAAACCACTACTCTCTACGCCATTTTGAATATTTTGAACGAGCCGGGGGTCAACATTGTCAGTCTTGAGGACCCGATAGAATACAATGTTGAAGGCATCAGCCAATCCCAGATAAAGCCGGAGATCGGCTATACTTTTGCCTCGGGGCTGCGCTCCATTTTGCGCCAGGACCCGGATATTATAATGGTAGGCGAGATAAGAGACGAAGAGACCGCCGACCTGGCCACGCATTCGGCGCTAACGGGCCATATCGTCCTTTCAACCTTGCACACCAATAATGCCATCGGCGTCATTCCCCGCCTGGTAGACATGGGAGTGAGCGGATTTTTGCTGCCATCGGCCGTCAATATTGCGATGGCCCAGCGTCTGGTCCGCCGGCTTTGCCCTTCGTGCAAAAAAGAAGCCGTTGTTATGCCAAAAGTCAAAGAATTGATTGAAACAGAAATAGCAAAAATGCCCGAGCAGACAAAAAAAGATTATCAGGAACTTTTGAGCAAAGAGATAAAGATTTATGAATCGCCGGGCTGCAAGGTCTGCGGCGGCAAAGGAACTAAAGGCCGGATTGCGATGTACGAAGCTCTTTATATGACGCCGGAGCTGGAAAGGATTATCATTGAAGCGCCGACCGAATCGAAAATCCTTGAAGAATCAAAGCGTCAGGGGATGCTGACTATGCGCCAGGACGGCTTTTTAAAAGTTTTGGAAGGAATAATTTCTTTGGAAGAAGTTTTGGAGACAGTGGAGGAGTAGAGCAATTTAAAAAATAAAATATAAAAACGAAAAACGACAATTAAGAATTAAAAACCACTGGTTTTTACTTTTTCATTTTTACTTTTTAATTTGAAACATGCCAAAAATATTAATTGTGGAAGACGACCCTTTTTTGTCGGAAATGTATTCAACAAAGCTCATTCAGGAGAATTTTGAGGTTGATTTTGCGATTGACGGAAAAGAGGCGCTTAAAAAAGCAAGAGAAGGAAAACCCGACATGATATTGCTGGATATTGTCTTGCCCAAAATGGACGGTTTTGAAGTTCTTCGGGAAATAAAAAAAGATCCGGCCATCCGCGATATTCAGATTATCGCCCTGACCAATCTTGGCCAAAAGGAAGAAGTAGAAAAAGGCCTGAAACTGGGGGCTGACGATTACATTGTCAAAGCGCATTTTACGCCAACCGAGGTTATAAATAAAATTAAGCAGGTAATAAAAAAATAATTTCCAATTTCCAATAACCAATTTCCAATAAAGTCCCGCAGTTGCGGGACTGGATTAGAAATTAGAAATTAGGTATTAGAAATTTTAAATCATGTCCGAACCAAACAAGGAAATGTCAGAGCTAATTGAAGAAGCGTTAAAATCGGATGCCACCGATATCCATTTAACCGTTGGCCGGCCGCCGATTTTGCGCGTTGACGGCAAATTGAAGCCGGTTGAAGGAAAAGAAACGCTGGACAATGAAAAAGTCAAAGAATTGTCTTTCAGTCTCATCAATAAAGAGCAGGAAGAAAGATTCTGGGCTTACAAAGACATAGATCTTTCTTTCTCTTACGGAGAAAAAGCGCGCTTCCGCGTCAATATCTATCAGCAGACAGGCAAAATAGCTTCCGCCCTGAGGCTTTTGCCCACCAAAATCAGGACAATTGAAGAACTTAATCTTCCGCCAATGCTGCACCAATTCACGCCGATGAGCCAGGGATTTTTTCTGGTGGTGGGGCCTTCTGGCCACGGCAAATCAACCGCTCTGGCCGCTATGATAGATGAAGTAAATCATACGCGCCAGGACCACATCATCACCATTGAGGACCCGATTGAGTATCTTTTTATTCAAGACAAATGCATCATTGACCAGCGCGAGATCGGAGTTGACGCGATTGATTTTCACCGGGCGCTGCGGGCTATGTTCAGGGAAGACGCTGATGTTGTCATGGTCGGCGAGATGAGAGATCCCGAAACCATCTCTACCGCCATTACTTTGGCGGAAACCGGACATTTGATTTTTTCCACCCTTCATACCAATACCGCCGCCCAAACGATTGACCGCATCATTGACACTTTTCCGCCCCATCAGCAGAACCAGATCCGGATGCAGCTGGCCTCAACCCTTCTTGGCATTCTGTCCCGCCGCCTTCTGCCATGCGCCAAAGGAGGGCTGATAAATGCGGTTGAGCTTCTGATAGCCAATTCGGCGGTGAGAAACCTGATAAGAGAAGGCAAAATCCATCAGATTGATATGGTGATTGAGACGAGCCTGGATTCGGGCATGATTTCGCTTAACCGTTCGCTGGCTAGCCTGATTAATCAGGGCATGGTGACCTATGAGGACGCAGAAATTTATTCTGTTAACCCAGCCGAATTAAGGATGCTGCTTGATAAGTAATTTAAAAACTAAAATTTAAAAAGGAAAAACGACATTTAAAAATTAATCAAAATTTTTCATTTTTCGTTTTTACTTTTTAATTTGAAATATGGAATTCAAATATACGGGCCGGACCCGAGATGGCGAGATTCAAAAAGGTTCAATGGAGGCCTCTTCAAAAAAAGAAGCCGTGGTTCTTCTTCAGAACCGCAATTTAATAATTTTAGACCTTGTTGAAGGAGAGCGGCGGACGGTTCTGACGGCGCAGATAACTATTTTTCAGCGGGTTAAGGGAAAGGAAATGGTCGCTTTTTCGCGCCAGCTTTCAACTCTTTTTTCAGCCCGCATTCCTCTGCTTGAATCTTTGAGAGTCTTGGCAAAACAGACTGAAAATAAATATTTCAGCCAGATAATATATGAAGTGGCCAATGACGTTGAAGCCGGCACCTTGCTTTCAAAAGCCATGGCAAAATATCCGAAAGTTTTCTCCGCTTTCTTTATCAATATGATCCGCTCGGGCGAGGTTTCCGGCGGCTTGGACAAAGCGCTGAATTACTTGGCTGATTATCTTGAAAAACAGTATTATTTAAATTCCAAGATTAGAGGCGCGATGGCCTATCCGGCTTTTATTTTGAGCGCTTTTGTGGTTATAGGCGCTTTGATGATGATTTTGGTGGTGCCCCAGCTGACCAGTTTTCTTGTTGAAACCGGGCAAGAAATGCCTCTGCCGACAAAAATGCTGATATCCGCTTCAAATCTATTAATAACATGGGGGTGGCTATTCTTATTGATTTTTATCGGGCTGGTTGTCGGCATCATCCTTTCTGTCAACCGGGTGCCCAAAGCCCGCTATTATTTTGATTCAGTAAAAATAAAGGCGCCGATTTTCGGCAAAATTTTCAAAGGAATATATCTGGCCCGCCTGACCGACAATTTAAGCACTCTTATTCAGGGCGGCCTGCCGATTTTGCAGGCCCTGCAGGTGGCGGCGGACGTTGTCGGAAACGTTGTTTATAGAAAAATTATCATGGAGGCCAAGGAAAACGTCAGGATAGGCAATACCATTTCTTCCTGTTTCTTTAATTATTCTGAAATTCCGCCCATGGTCACCCAGATGATAGCGACGGGCGAACAGACCGGCTCGGTTGACGATATTTTAAGAAAACTCTCTTCTTTCTACACAAAAGAAGTTGACGCCATGGTTAATTCGCTTGCCCAAATAATAGAACCGGTGCTGATAGTGCTTTTGGGCGGCGCGGTGGCGATACTGGTATCCTCAATCTTGATTCCGATTTACAATATTGCATCTAGTATGTAAAGGGCTTTGTCCAAAATTCAGAGCCGAAAGGCGAATGAATTTTGGTTACAAAACCTTTACCCCATTAGATGAAAATTTATGCATTATGTTTATGTTCTGCGGAGCTTGAAAGATAAAGAATTATATGTCGGAAGGACGGAGGACTTAAAAGAAAGACTATTAGAGCATAAAAAAGGTAGGGTAGAAAGCACTAAAGAGAGAAGGCCATTAAAATTTCTTTATTGCGAGGCTTCTAATAACATTAAAGATGCTGTGCATCGTGAGAAATATTTAAAAACAGCTTGGGGTAAAAGATATTTAAAGCACAGATTGAAGAATGATTTGATTGATTAATTCATAAATTTTCTATCTAACGGGGTGCTCAATTTTATGACGAAATTTTCTGCTCCGCCCAAGGCGGATTGAAAATTTCAATAAAATTGGCATGTGGAAAACTTGTTTCTCTATAAGGTTGAAAATGTGTTATTATTATAAGTAATGTTTTTGTCTCTCGGTCAGGTCGTCCGGGAGGCAAAATTAGATTAAAAATTAAAAGTTAAAAATTAAAAATTTTTAAAGAAAGGAGGTGTTAAAACAAATGTTTTTAAGAAAAAAGAAAGGTTTTACTTTAATCGAGCTCTTGGTTGTTATCGCTATTATCGGTATCTTGGCAACAATCGTCTTGGTTTCGCTAAATACGGCTAGAGCCAAAGCGAGAGATGCCCGCCGTTCTTCTGATATGCACCAGATGGCCTTGGCAATGGAAATGTATTATGATGACCACAACTCTTCATATCCTCCCAGCTTAGGTGGTGATCCTGAAAATTCTGCATTATTAGCGCCTTTCATGCCCGTGGCGCCTGGTGATCCTGGTTCGTTAACCAATTACGTATGGGATAGCAATGCGACCGGTACGTATTATTGCGTTTGGGCAACTTTGGAATCAAAAACGCCGCAAACATATGTTTTGTCAAATCCGCTAGGGACCAAAGAAGTTACAGTTGCGCCGTCTGTGGGTGCTACAAACTGCGGGGACCAATAAAATTTTTGATAAAAAACAAAAACAGCTTCCTTTGGGAGCTGTTTTTGTTTAAGCGCATATTTTTCTAATTAATTGGTGATAAAATTAGCCTATTTAATTTTGGGTTTTATTTGTGGATAAGAGAATTGTCAAACAAACAAAAATATTATATTATTGGTAAAGAGAAGTATTAAATTAAAAATGTGAAAAATCAAAACAAAAAAAATGCTTTTACTTTGATAGAACTTTTGGTTGTAATTGCCATTATTGGTATCTTGGCCACAATTGTTCTGGTTTCGCTTAGTAGCGCTAGGAGCAAAGCCAGAGATGCCCGGCGCCAAACTGATATGCATCAATATTCTGTGGCAATGGAAATGTATTATGATGCGCAACTAATACCCCGATACCCCGATTTAAACGATAATATAGCCTCCGTGCTCGCGAACGACAGCACCCTTGCGCCATATATGAACCCGGCTGTCCTTGACCCGAAAAATTCGGGAAGCCAGGTTTATTATTGGACTGATTGCGGAGCAAAAAACCAGTTTTGCGTCTGGACTGTGCTTGAAAATCCAAGTGTGCCCACAACTTATTACATTGCCAATCCCAGAGGGACCAAAGATACAACCACCGCGCCTTCCTGCGCCGGTGCACCACGTTGTTATGATTTATGACGATTGGCAATATAAAAAAGCCGCCTTCAGATTTTAGGGCGGTTTTGTGTTGGAATAAAGATGCTGGAATTTAAAATATTATGCTATTTTTTTATTTATTAATCTTTATTTTCGGGGCGGCTATTGGCAGTTTCTTAAACGTTCTGATCCTTCGGCTCGGCT
>Ga0154658_108_pt1 | contig 7846 bp, 5 predicted proteins | sample Rifle2008BG13ft_FD_116087 | JGI IMG/M metagenome (GOLD analysis project Ga0154658, IMG submission 116087) | Candidatus Portnoybacteria bacterium RBG_19FT_COMBO_36_7
ATGAAAGCCTGGAAACTATCGAGCTTGAATTGGTATTGGAAAAATTTTGGCCGATAAGACTTTGCGCCGGAAACAAAATTTCCAGCAAAAAATCGTCCCCTATTTTTATTTTCTGGCCGGCCAGCGCATAGACAACCGGAATATTTTTTTCCCTGATTATTTTGCGCCATTCCTGATAAAGGGCGCCCGGATCATCAATGCCTGTTTCAATGATCCTGCCAACTGAATATCTTTTCAGAACTTCTATCAGGCCGGTCAGGTGGTCTGAATCCGGATGAGTTAAAATTAAAAGGTCAATTTCGCGGTCAAAAAAAGGCGTGGCTTCCGAAAGCCTTTCCAGCACCATGTCACTGGGCCCGCCGTCAATTAAGATCTGGCTGCCGCCCGGCTCCTCAATAAATATCGCCTTGCCCTGGCCGATGTCAAAAAAATTAACTTTAAGATTTCCGCTGCCCGCTTTGGCAAAAACCGCCGTCCAAATCAAAATTGCCCCGACCAGCAATCCTCCCAGCCATAAAAATATTAATTTTTGTTCTGTTTTTTTCAACATTTAATTTAAATCAATCTTCCGCCCATTGTTCAACCAATATCTCTTTTTTTTGCCTCAGATAGAATCTGTATAAAAATAAAATCAATATCAGATAATAAATAATGGCGATCGGCCAACCCCAGTGCATTTTAACTGATGAGAGCGGCAGGCCGGCAAAAAATTTTATGGCGGCTATTTCCCCTGTCAAAAAAATCCAGGCCAGCCAGCCAAAAATTTTGGCCCCGGCCAGCCATAAAATTCCGACCCCTCCGGCCAAAAAACCAAAGAGCATTGTTAGAGGAATAAAAAGCAGTATTACCAGATTTGCCAAAGGCGAAATAAGCGAAAGCCGGCCAAAATAGACAAGAAGCAGAGGCAAAACAGCCAGCTGGGCCGAAAGCGTAGCGATCAAAATTTCTTTTAAGCCAAAAAGTTTAGGCGCCCCGGCAAACCATTTTTCAAACACCGGAGCCAGCCAGATGAGACCAGCCGTTGCCAAAAAAGAAAGCTGAAAACCGATGTCAAAAAGCAGGATTTTTGGATTAAGATATATCATGGCCGCCCCGGCAAAGACCAGCGCGTTTCTCACATTATACATTCTGCCCTCGTGCCTGGCCAGCAAAACCAGAATGCCCATGATGGCGGCCCGCGTCACCGAAGCCGAAGCGCCGGTCAGAATCGTGAAAAAAACAATCGCCAGAACCGCCAGCCAGAAACGGAGCGAACGGCGCAGCATCAACCAGCCAAAAATAGTCATAAAAAAAGCAGCGATAATTGAAATATTGTAGCCGGAAAGCGCCACAATATGGGAAGTGCCGCTCCTGGCAAAAGCATCGGACAATTCCGGACTGATCTGCCTCTTTTCTCCCAGATTCAGGCCGGCCAAAAAACCGGCCTGCGGTTCGGGCAGCAAAGAATCAATTGCCTCTTCGTATTTTTGTTTCAGGCCAAAAAGCGCCTGTTTGATCCTGCTCCCTTGGCCTGTTGCCACAACCCTGATCTCCGGATTTGAAATAACCGAATAAATATCGCTTTTGGCCAGATAGCTTTTGTAATCAAAGTCATTAAAATTTTCAGGCTCTTTCAATTGGCCCGATATTTCCAGTATGTCGCCGTAGCTGAATTGGGGATACAGATCTGTCTGGACCAGCAGGAAGCCCGAAACTTCTGCCTGCCCGAAATGAAAAACTGCGCTTTGCGCCTCAATTTTTAATTTCTGCGAAAATTGCCGCCGGTCAGACGGCTCTGCCACTTTGCCGATTATTGACAAGCGGCCTTGGCCGTTTAATTGAGCCAGAGTTCCCGCGCTTTGCGAGGCCAAGACCCGCCATACTCCCAAAGCCAGAAATATCAGACAAAAAGCAGCCGCGACGATCTTTCTGTTTTTTAACCAGAAAACAGCGGCGCCAATCAATCCCAAAACAAAAAATCCCCAAAGGACAACCAGGGGAATTCTGACTAAAGACTCGATAAAAACTCCAATGATAAATGACAAACAGAGATAAAGGAAGATTTTAGATTTGGTCATTAATTTCCAATACCTAATATCCAATCTCCAAAAAAATATATAATTCTTAAATATCTAATTAAAAATTTTAGACATTGGACATTTGGATTTTTATTGGAAATTAGAAATTGGAAATTATAAATTTTATATGCGCACTTCGCACGTCTCAAAATAAGGTTTTATCAGATTGCAGAATTCGCCCAGCTTCTCGTCCGGATAAGGGCGGATATGCTGGAAAGATTCGTCAAATGTCTTTTCGGGCCGGAATTGCTGAAGGAAATATTTTTTGGCGCCGTCCAGCCATTTGGCAATGCTCAAAAAATCTTCTTTTTTATGGAATTTGGGGATGACAGTGGTCCGAAATTCATAATCGGGGAACTGCCGCGTCAATTCCGTGCTTTCGTGAATTTTTTCAAAGTCAATATTCATACCGGTTATCTTTCCGTATTTATCAAGCGGCCCTTTGATATCCATGGCCAGATAATCAACCAGGTTTTCTTTAGCCAGATTTTTTAAGGCTTCTGGCCGGGCGCCGTTGGTGTCAAGCTTGGTCAAAAAACCCATTGCCTTTATTTTTTTCAAAAATTCGGGCAAGTTTTCCTGAATGGTCGGCTCCCCGCCAGAAACGCAGACGCCTTCTATCAGGCCATGCCTGCTTTTTAAAAAATCAAAAAAATCCTCATCGGGCAAAAACATCTGCTCTGGATATTTTCCTATCGTCACAAGTTCCGGATTATGGCAGAAAGGGCATAAAAAATTGCAGCCGGCGGTAAAAACCGTGGCTGCCACGCGGCCCGGATAATCAACCAGAGAAACTTTTTGTAGTCCCCCCAAGAGCATCAAATTTTGCATTAACTCTAATTAACCAGCGCTTTTTGCTTGAGCTTGGTTGCGATTTTTTGCGGCATAACAAATTCCAGCCGCTGGCGATATTCTTCCTGCTTGCCTTTGTGCCATTGGTTGACCGGCCGCAGATACCCGACAACGCGCGAATAAACCTCGCATGGCTGGGCAACCACGCACTTGGGGCAGGTAAAATGTTCGCCCCCCAGGTATCCGTGAGTCGGGCAGATTGAGAACGTCGGCGTCAGAGTGATATAGGGCAGGTGAAATTTAGAAAAAATCGTTTTGACCAGATTTTTGACCGATTGGGTGTCGTTTATTTTTTCGCCGATGAACAAATGAAGGACAGTGCCGCCCGTATATTTGCACTGAATTTCGTCCTGCAGTTTCAAAGCTTCAAAAGCGTCATCCGTGTAATTCACCGGCAGCTGAGTGGAATTGGTGTAATATGATTCCCGCTCGCCGGCTGTTACGATATCGGGATAAACCTCCTTGTCTTTTCTGGCCAGACGATAATTGGCGCCTTCGGCCGGAGAGCTCTCAAGATTGTAGAGATTTCCTGTTTCTTCCTGATAGAGGATCATCCGCTGGCGCATATAATCAAGAACTTCAAGCGTCAACCTTCTTCCTTCGCCAGAACCCATGTCTTTGCCGGTGAAATTCAAAAGCGCTTCGTTCATGCCGACCAGCCCGATGGTTGAAAAATGATTTGCCCAGTAGGAACCGCGCATTTTTTTGACGCCTTCAAGATAGAATTTAGAATAGGGATAAAGCCCTTTTTCCATCAGGTTGTCTATCGCTTTGCGTTTTATTTCCAGCGAAGTTTTGGCAATGTCCATCAGGCGCGTCAATCTCTCAAAAAAATCTTTTTTCGTCTTTGAAAGATATCCGATGCGGGACATATTAATGGTGACCACGCCCACCGAACCGGTCAAAGGATTGCTTCCAAAAAGCCCGCCTCCTCTCCTGTGAAGCTGGGTGTTGTCAATGCGCAGACGGCAGCACATGGATCTCACGTCGTCCGGGCTCATATCCGAATTGATAAAATTGGAAAAATAATTGACGCCGTATTTGGCGGTCGCCTCCCACATAGGCTCAAGCGCCGGGTTCTCCCATTCAAAATCTTTGGTGATGTTAATGGTGGGAATGGGAAAAGTGAAAACCCGGCCTTTTAAATCCCCTTCCATCATCACTTCGTAAAACGCCCGGCTCAAAACTTCCATTTCCTCCTGAAATTCGCCGTAAGTTTCTTTCTGGGGCAGTCCTCCGATAATCACCGGCTGTTTGACAAAGGCTGATGCCGGCTTGATATCCAAAGTGATATTGGTAAAAGGCGTCTGAAAGCCCACGCGCGTGGGAATGGCCATGCCAAAAAGAAATTCCTGCATGCACTGCTTGACCTGCTGATAATTTAAGTTGTCATATCTGACAAACGGCGCCAGCAGCGTGTCAAAATTGGAAACAGCCTGCGCCCCGGCTGACTCGCCCTGCAGGGTGTAGAAAAAATTCACCAGCTGGGCCAGGGCCGTTCGAAGGTGTTTGGGCGGCTTTGACTCAACCTTGCCCTTGACCCCGCCAAAACCCTTGCAAAGCAGATCATAAAGATCCCAGCCCATGCAGTAGGGGGCCAGAATATCAAGGTCGTGGATATGAAAATCGCCTGAATTCACCGCCTCTCTCACTTCCTTTGGATAAATCCTGTCCAGCCAGTATTTTTTGGTGACGGCCGAGGTAATATAATGATTAAGCCCCTGTAGAGAATAAGCCATGTTGGCGTTCTCTTTGACCTGCCAGTCAAGTTCGCCGATGTATTTGTCAACCATCTCCAGCGCCTCGTCAATGGCGGTTTTGCTTTCGCGGATGCGCCTATGCTGTTCTCTGTAAAGAATATAGGAGCGGGCCGTTTCAACAAAATTTGCCAAAATTAAAACCTCCTCAACTATATCTTGGATCTCTTCAACCTTCGGGATCTCGCCTTTTTTGAAACGTCTGTTGAGAAGGTCTAAAACTTTTTTGCTCAAGCGCCTGGCTTGCGGCCCGTTGCCCTGGCCGGTGGCCGTGATTGCCTTGTGAATGGCCTTGCTGATTTTTTCCTCTTCAAAATCGACAATCCGGCCGTCTCTTTTTTGGACTTGAAGAATTTTTCCTCTGGTTGCCATATTTTTTGAGCTTCCTGCAAGGTCAAGCCCTCCAAAAAAAATCAACCAAAGGAGCGAGGGGTTTTTCCTTGTTTACCCCGTTAAATAATTTGCTGCGCAAATTAAAAATCTTTGATTTTTATTTAACAGGGTGAATTTTTAAAAAATGTATTTGATATTCTAATCTTACTCTAACTAAAAATTGCGTCAAATGGCCTTTTCTGTGGATAACTAAAAAACCATCGAATAAATCCGATGGTTTTTGTTGTGTCTCTAATTTAAGTAATTCTATTGATAAATTGCGAGTATTCCGGCAATATCGCCCTTGGTCAGAGTATTTTTCTTTGTTTCCTTTTTTGAACCGTATCCAAACATGGTGTTATCCTCATAGCCGGCAGTGTAATGGTCTTTTAAGCCGAACCAATGCCCTATCTCGTGGGTCAAAATGTTCTGCGCGTCATAAGAATCTGTGTAGGCGCAATTTGTAGCGCCTCCTGACCATTCCCAGACAAACTTTTTATTCATTATCGTGTCAATTTCAACAACTTCGCCGGTGGAATAATACCAAATATAAGTTACGCCCAAAGTGGTGGCAGAAGCCCTGCCCCAGGCAACTAAATTAGTGCCGTCCAAGCTGTATCTTGAAACATCGGTATCGCTGCCTCTTGCAATGGCCACTTTGCCGACTGTTTCATCTGTCCATGTTCCAAAAGAGTTTTGGACAATAGCTGGCCAATCAGCGGCATCTATCAAAATGGGCACGCTGTTCGGGTTCAGGTTATAAGTATAAGTATCCGGCAATTTCCAGCCGGTTGCTTCAATAAAAGCATTTGAAGAAGGATCCGTTAGCTGACAGGCAAGTTCCGGCGTCGGCGTCGGGGTTGGCGCCGGTTTTACTTTATGGACAAACACCCTGACTTTCATTTCCGGATGGCCGGCAACCTCATAAATGCCGTCTTCTTCGGGAATTATCTGGTCTTTGCCGAGATTTTTATCGTTTTTTGCCAGAGTCGGGCTCAAAAAAATGCCCAGCGCTGAAAACGAAAACAGAAGAACTAAAGAAATTATAAAAATCTTTTTCATGTTTTTACGATTTTAAACCGTTAAATTTTGCTTTTCAGCAAAATATTTAACCGGGGCTTAACAGAATGAATTAATGATTATTAATTGAATAATCTCATCAGCCAGCCAAATAAGCTGAACCTGCCCTCCTGGGCCGCGACAAATTCCTGAATTCTTGTCTGTTCCTGCTCCAAGGTCATAATCTGGTTTTGAAGTTCCGTCTTATCTGCCTCATTTTTTACGTTTTTCATCAGCTTTACCAGTTGTTCCAGCCTGTTTTGCGTCTGAACCATTTCGCTGCGCATAGCGCCCAGATTTTTATAATCCGAGCCGAATATGAATGTCTCTATTCTGCTTCGCTTCTGTATCTTTTCCATTGCCTGAACAGTTGTGCTGGCCGACTGATTTTGCTGCTGGGCAATCAATCTAACCTGTTCCCCTATTCCGCCTTTTTCTCTGTCAGCCGCGTGCACCAGGGCCTGGACAAAATTGGCCACGACGCTCCGGTGCTGGACAGCGTTTATCTGGCCTTGGTTTTTTACAGCTGAAGAAGTCGAGTTGCCGCTGCTTGTAGCAACAGCTAAGCCGTTACTGTTCTTAGCATTCTCCGATTTAGCCAAAGCGAAGGAAAAAATGAGCACCATCGCTGTGACTAAAAATATCGCTAATAAAAAGCTTTTTTTAACTGGCATATATTTATTATTGTTAATGTTTATATTACCAATATATATTTATAATAGCCCGATGTCAATCTTCTGATAAGTTCATAAAAAATGCTGTCAATTGATATCTTAAAAAACAGTTCCCCATCCGCCAATCAGATAATTCAGATAGAATATTGAAATAACGCAAAAAAGCACCAACACGCCGTTAAAAATAAGCTTTGGATATTGGATTTTTATCTTGATGAAGATTTTGAGAGCCAGCGCCAGAAAAACGAAAGCGGCAATAATAAAATATATCATATTGCTCACATTTCTGGGCATGACCAGAATTCTTTGCCAAAAAGAAGATTGCGCCGAAGGTTTATTTTCCGGGACCAGCGCATCGGCCGTGGCGGCGCCGGAAACATCTGTCTCGTTTTGAACCTGTTTAATAATTGTCATCTCTTCAGCCGGCGGCTCGGCTGATGGAGCGATCGGCGCCTGGGCGACGCTTTTGGGCGCGGTCTTTTTTGGCTCCGCTTTTTTGGTGGTCGCGCCGGCAACAGCCGGCGTTTGGGGCCGGCCGAAAAACTGAACCACAAAAATTGTTTCCTGCCCTTTGTAATATCCTTTGGCCGTGGCGATGCCAACTTCAGTAAAATTATTATTTAAGATATTGGCTCGGTGGCCGGTGCTCGCCATCCAGGCGTTCTCAATATCAGCGGAATCGGAATAATTGACGGCCAGGTTCTCTCCGGCCGCCAGGTATGAATAGCCGACTTTATCCAGCCAAGACCAGGGTTTGACCCCATCGGGGCTGGTATGGGCAAAATAGCCCTTAGAGGCCATATCAAGAGCTTTCAGCCGGGCCGCTTCCTGGAGCAGGGAGCTGGGAGACAGGCCTCCGATATTATTTTGCTGGCGGTCTGAATTGGCCAGGTCTATTAAAACATTTGGCAGGATGGATGAAAAAAGGCTGGTGAACCTGAAAACAAAAAATATCTGGATAAGAAAAAATCCTTCCAATAGAAGGACAAATATGAGCGTGGCCAAAACCGCTTTCTTCCTTAGAGAATAAGGCTGGTATTCATTGAATTTATCGGGTATAAAATATTTTTTAATC
>Ga0154658_119_pt1 | contig 6749 bp, 5 predicted proteins | sample Rifle2008BG13ft_FD_116087 | JGI IMG/M metagenome (GOLD analysis project Ga0154658, IMG submission 116087) | Candidatus Portnoybacteria bacterium RBG_19FT_COMBO_36_7
TTTATATTTTCGTAGCGATTCTAATTTTATTTGGGTCTTTGTCTTTGTTATGGATATACAATTATTATACAGAATCGCCATTTGAGACTTATTATTCATCTCCGACGCAACCGCCAAAAGCTTTGCTTTATTTGTCTCCAAAAGAAGGTAATTATAAGGCGGGTCAAGAATTTTCAGTCGACGTTATAATCAACACCGCTGGGAGTAATGTTAACGCAGTTGCCGCTTATTTAAGCTATAAGAAAGAGAATATAGAAGCTATTTCTATTGATATCTCGGGTTCGGAATTTGATATCCCAATTGAGCAATTAATCAATGAAAAAGATGGCAAAATTAAAATAGGTTTAGCTAAGCCAACTCCGGGTATCAATACATATAATGGTAAGGTAGCGACGGTGCGGTTTAAAGCCTTAACAGAGGTATTACCTGTTGTTGAAAATGTTTACTTCGATTTTACGAGGGGCTCAGATTTATATTCAGGAGTATTTCTTAATGACAAAAAAGGCACCAATATTTTAGATGATGTGCGCGGAGCAAAAATAATTATCAATTAATAATTAACTAATAATTTACAATTATCAATTAATTATGAATAAAAAAATAAAAAATATTATAAAAATAAGTTTTATAATAATTTCATTTTTATTTTTAACAATACCCTGGACAAGTGAGGCTACGCTGGTTGGCACAACTAACAATGCTACCCTAGGCTTCACCAATGGTATCTCTACTCCTTTTGAAGTTGGAATTTATAGGGTGGGCCCAACATTTCCTATAGATATTTATGTCAACACGCACGGTCAGTCGGTTAATGCAGTTGCCGCATATATCAACTATAGCGCTAGTTTATTTGCTGTTGACAACATTGATTATACTGGTTCGCCTTTCACCATTCAGTGGGAATCCTCAACGAGTTCTCCTGTCGGCATGATTAAAATTAGCAGAAGTATTGCCGCTCCAAATAATGTTAATAGCACTAATGCTAAAATCGCAACATTAATTTTAAGAGGTTTAAGCGATACCACTCCCTCGTCTGATAATTTCACTTTTGATTTCGTAGCTGGGGATGCCAACAAATCTGCTGTTTTTTTGGCTGATGCTTCTGGTGGTACATATATTTTAAGCGGTGTTTATAATGCTAAAATCTCATTGGACGGAACTCCTCCGGCCAATGTTACAAATTTTACGGCAACTGCCGGCGATAGGCTGATTTCATTAAGTTGGACAAATCCGGTTTCTGGCGATTTTCAAGGAGTTAAGATTTTAAGAAAAACAGGTTCGTATCCAGCCAGTGTTACAGATGGCACGCAGGTCTATGATAGTAATGGGATAAGTTATACTGATACTGGTTTAACCAATGGAACAACTTATTATTATAAAGCATTTTCACGCGATTCAGTACTTAATTATTCCAGCGGTGCTCAGGTTTTGTCCGCCCCGCGTGACCTTACGCCCCCGGCCGCTATAACCACATTAGCCTCTATGGCTTTAACAGCCCGAACTGTCAAATTGGATTGGACGGCAGTTGGGGACGATGGTTCCATTGGCACAGCAACCAGTTATGATATTAGGTATTCAACGGCTGCGATAACCGATGCTAACTTTTCTTCAGCGACGCAGGCCAGCGGAGAGCCAACACCGGGAGCCAGCGGAAGTGCCCAAACGATGACAGTCAGCGGTCTATCGGGAAACACGACATATTATTTTGCGGCAAAAGCGATTGATGAGGGTAGCAACGCAGGTGCGATTTCAAATGTTGTAAGCGCAATAACATATCGAACAGCCGATTTAAATAATAACGGATATGTCAATATGCAAGATGTCAGTATTATGATGGCATATTGGGGCAACACTACTCGGCCACCAGCCGATATTAATCAAGATGGGTTTGTCAATATGCAAGATGTAAGCATTATGATGAGCCAATGGGGTTGATTAGGCTTAAAATTTAAATAAATATATAAATTAAAACATATGAAGTATAAATTCGTAGCATTAATTTTTTTAGCGTTATTTGCTTTTGTTTTTTCGGCAAATTTTGCTTTTGCCGGTTCAGCAACGCTTTCCTGGAATGCCAATACAGAGATTGATTTGGCCGGCTATAAAATCTATTACGGCACGGCTTCTCGAACGGGCACTGATCCAAAAACTTGCGGTTTGTGCGGTTATTCAGCAAGTGTTAACGTTGGAAATGTGAGAACTTATACTTTCAGTAACCTAACCGATAACACAACATATTACTTTTCAGTCACGGCTTATGATACCTCAAATAATGAAAGCGTTTTTTCGAGCCAGGTCAGCAAACTTATAGCAAAAACCGCTGACTTGAACAGTGACGGAATTGTAAATATGCAAGATGCAAGCATACTAATGGCTAATTGGGGGGCAACTTCGAAGCCCAAAGCGGACATTAATCAGGATGGATTCGTCAATATGCAGGATGCTAGTATCATGATGTCGCAATGGGGAAGTTAAAAAATTAATATTTATTACATTAAATAAATTTTAAATTTATGATTATACGCAAATATATTTTAACAATAACTTTAATAATTATTACATTCTTGTTTTTTGGAGTTTTTTCGGCTAAGGCGGCTTTGATAGGCAATACGAACCAAGCGACATTAACGATTTCTCCGCAGACAGGCAATTATAATACCAATGATGAATTTACAGCCAGCATTTTTCTTAATACAAATGGTCAAAATGCTAATGCAGTTGCTGCTTATTTAAATTATGATAAAACGCATTTTCAGGCAATCAGCATAGATGTTACAGTTTCAGTATTTACTATAGAATTCGAAAACTCAATTGATTCAACAAATGGAATTATAAAAATAGGTCGGAGTATACCCACGCCAGGAGTTATTGCTAACAATGGTTTAGTAGCTAAAATTAATTTTAAAGCGATTTCAGATGTATCTCCTGCTTCCGATAATCTGACTTTTAATTTTACCTCTGGTTCAGCTCTTTATTCCAATGTATTTAAGGATGATGGTCTCGGCTCTCCATTTCTAAGCGGAGTTTATAATGCAAAATATACAGTTGGAACTGGTGGGCCAGTAACGTACGGAGATAGCAGTTTATTGAGAGCGAGCAATTCGGATAAAGTCTATTTGATCGAGAACAATCAGAAGCGCTGGATACCGACTGGTGAAATTTTTACTGTCAATGGTTATTCTTGGTCAAGCATAATTGTTGTTGATCCAAGCGTTCTGGCCGGATATCCTGACGGCCCCAATGTTACAGCTGGCATGACTGTGTCTATTCCGGAAGGTGGCCTTATTCGCGCGGCAGGCGATATAGATGTCTATATTGTAAAGTATATGGGAACAAAAAAATTCAAGCGTTTAATTTTAAGCCCGTCCGTATTTAACAGCTACCAGCATCTTCATTGGAGCGACATAAAAGATATTGAAAAATCGGTTCTTGATTCGTTTGCTACCTCTGATTTAGTCCGGGCTGTAAGTGACCCTAAAGTTTATCAGCTTTTCCCATCGGGTGACACAGGAGAAAGACGCTGGATAACTACGACGGCTGCTTTTATTAGAATGGGTTTTGATTGGGATGCAATTTATGAAATAAATCAGGTTGACAAGGATTCTTATATTGAAGGCGCAGCGATTGAATAAGAAAATTTTTCTATATGCGTTATTTTAAACAGTAAATTAAATACTCCCAGTAAAGTTCATGTTTACTCGTAAATACAATTTATTTATTATATTGCTGTTAATGGTCATTGCTGTACTCTTTGCTTTGCCGGCAAAAGCAGCCTTAGTCGGTAATACAAATCAAGCGACATTACTGCTAAGTCCTCAAACTGGAAGTTATCAAGCTGGAATAAGTTTTTCAATTGATGTGATGGTTAATACGAATAACCAGTCGGTCAATGCCATTGCCGCTTACATCAATTATAATATCAGTCTTTTTGCTGTTGACGCTATTGATTATACAGGATCGGTTTTTACCATCCAATGGGAATCTTCTACGACTTCACCCGCTGGTATGATAAAAATTGGTAGGAGCGTTCCAGCGCCTGGCGTTACTACAGCCAATGGGAAAATAGCTACTATCAGATTAAGAGGTCTTGCTAATACTTCTCCTTCATCTGATAACTTCAATTTTGATTTTACCGCCGGAGACGCTAATAAATCTGCTGTCTTTTTGGCCGATACTTCTGGTGGTACGTATATTTTAAGCGGTGTTTATAATGCAATGTACACAATTGTAGGTGGCACAGCAGATACAACTGCGCCCACCATTTCTTCGGTTTTAGCTTCCTCAATTACTTCTTCGGGCGCTACCATTTCTTGGACAACGAACGAAGCATCTAATTCTCAGGTTGATTATGGAACAACAGTCTCTTACGGCAGCCAGACTACTCTTGATTCTTCAATGGTCATTTCTCATTCCCAGTCGCTATCTGGCCTTTCTCCTTCAACGACTTATCACTACCGAGTCAAGTCGCGAGATGCGGCTGGTAACCTGGCTACAGGTTCCGATAATACGTTCACCACTAGCGCCGTGGCTGATGCAACTCCGCCTGTACGTTTTGCCGGTTCTCCGAGTACCAACCTTTCTTCCGGAACAAACCAGGCAACTCTTTCTTTGACGACCAACGAGAGCGCCACTTGCCGGTACTCAGCTACTGCCGGAATTGCTTACTCATCGATGAGTAATACTTTTTTAACGACAGGCGGCACTTCCCATTCAGCAAGCATTTCAGGACTAACCGATCAGAATACTTACACCTACTATGTCAAATGTCAAGATAGCGCTGGCAATGCGAACCCCGATGATTATCAGATAACGTTTTCCGTGGCCTCTACAACCGATACAATTCCTCCTGTTCTTTCTTCGATTACTGCTTCCTCAATTATATCTGATTCTGCGGTTATCACCTGGACGACTAATGAAGTTTCTGATTCACAGATTGAATACGGTACAACTGCAAGCTATGGCAGCCAAACCTCTCTTGCCGTTTCTTTGGCCACTTATCATTCAGTGACACTTTCTGGTCTTTTTGCTTCAACTCTTTATCACTATCGCGTCAAATCTCGCGATGCAGCTAGTAATTTGGCGATAAGTCTGGATTTTACATTCACAACTAATTCTTTTGTTTCCCCAACTCCAACGCCTGCACCAACACTTGCCGATGGTTCTTTGGTGCGAGCCGCCGGCGACACAAAAGTTTTTCTTATTCAGAATAATCAAAAGCAATGGATTCCCTCCTTGGATGTTTTTGTGGCCAATGGTTATTCCTGGGGTAACGTAAGCGTGGTTGACTCTTCTGTGCTTAATCAGTATCAGGAAGGTTCTCCTGTCACAGCCGTCACAATTGTCATACCTTCGGCGCTGGCCAACGCGACTTTGATAAGAGTAAACGGATATCCCAAAGTTTATGCTTTGGTTGGCACAAAATTGCATTGGATTCCTAATCCCGAAATATTCAATCTCTATCAATATAAATGGCAAAATGTAGAAATTATTTCCACTGCCCAGTATCAGCAATACAAAGAAACTAAATTGATAAAAGGCGTAGATGATTCTAAGATTTATTACATACATCCCAATGGCTTAAAACACTGGGTTATTAATGAAAATATTTTCAATTCTTATTCGGCCAACAAATGGGATGATATTATAGAGGTTTTGCCTGCCGAAGTTAATAATTATGTTTCTGTTACGCTTATCCGTTTGCAAAATGATCCCAAGGTATTTCTTTTACAAGGAACGACAAGAAGCTGGATTAAAACTGCTGACATATTTAATCAGAGAGGATATAAATGGGGAGACGTAGTAAACATCAATCAGACGGAATTTAATGCCTATCAAGAAGGAACAGCGATAGAATGAATGTAGCTACTATTAAAATTTTAAAAAAGCCGTGCTACAATTTATAGTGGAAGTATTAAATCCATTAAAGTAGTACGGCTTTTATTTATGCGATTTAATATTATTACAATATTTCTCCCGATTTTCTTTCCGCTTTAGCGGAAAGAAAATCGAGGACCCCGTAATTTTGCGAAGCAAAATTTTTCGGGGCAACATAAAGAATTAAAATGACCAGATTCGATATAATATCTATATTTCCTAACATTTTCTCCTCTTATTTTTCAGAGAGCATTTTGAAGCGCGCGCAAAAGGCGGGATTGATAAAGATTGGCGTGCATGATTTGAGAAAATGGACGGCAGACAGGCATAAAACCGTGGACGACAGTCCCTATGGCGGGGGACCGGGAATGGTATTTAAAATTGAACCCATTTATAAGGCGGTTCAATTTTTAAGTTCAAAGTTCAAAGTTCAAAGTTCAAAGTTAGGGCGCAAAAGTAAAAAATCCCGAATAATATTATTTTCGGCCAAGGGGAAACAATTTACCCAGGCAGACGCGTGCAGACTGGCCAAATATAATCAGCTTATTTTGATCTGTGGCCGGTATGAGGGGGTGGACGAAAGGATCGCCCAGCACATTGCCGACGAGGAAATATCTGTGGGTAACTTTGTCTTAACCGGAGGAGAAATTCCTGCTATGATATTGGTAGACGCAGTTTCGCGCCTGATTCCGGGTGTTTTGGGCAAAAAAGAGAGCCTGGCAGAGGAAAGTTTCTCAAAAGTTCAAAGTCCAAAGTCCCTGCCGAAGGCGAGGCTCGCCAAGGGCGGCAAAGTTCAAAACTACCTTGAATACCCGCAATACACGCGGCCGGAAAAGTTTAAGGGATGGAAGGTGCCGGAAATTTTACTCTCCGGA
>Ga0154658_107_pt1 | contig 5877 bp, 7 predicted proteins | sample Rifle2008BG13ft_FD_116087 | JGI IMG/M metagenome (GOLD analysis project Ga0154658, IMG submission 116087) | Candidatus Portnoybacteria bacterium RBG_19FT_COMBO_36_7
AGAGCCAGCATATCCTGGGCTTTGGCGAGGGCCGCGGCATTAAGCTTTGAATTTGCGGTTAGCGGCGGCAAATCATAGGCAGCTCTTTGTTTGTTTGTTTCGCTGATAACGCCGGCCTTGGTTAAATAAGCTTCTGGTTCCTGGTTTTCAACCCTTAGAGGCGGCGGCAGGGATATCTCCTTTTTTATATCGCTGATCAGAGAATCAATGGAAATTTTTTCAAACTGAATAGGGTTCTTGGTCAGCTGGACATAAAAAGCGGTAATGTCGTTCCTGAAATAAAATCCGGCTGTAGCAAGAACGATCAAAAAAATAAGCAGTAATTTATATTTCATAAGCTGTTAGCCGCGGGATCCCTCGATTTCGTCCCGCCAAGGCGGGACTTCGCTCGGGATGACGCTATGCGTCATTTTTGCATCAAGCAATTTTTGGCTCCGCTGTTTTTCCGGAAACGGCAGGCGGGCTTTGTCAACATATTTTTTCATGGTTTCAATTGTTTTGTCGTAAGTTTCTCTGTCAACCGGATAGGGTGTGCCGTCTTTGCCGCCGTGGGCAAAAGAATAACGGGCTGGGTCCTGATAAGATGGCTTGGCGCCATAAAGCACTTCTGCTACCAGCGAAAGAGCCCTGATTGTTTTTGGTCCGACGCCTTCTGACGCAAGCAATTTTTCGTAATTTTCCGGTTTTTTATCGCACAGCTTCCAGAGAATTTTTTGCAGGTATTTGCTCTTGGCAAAATTTTCATTAACAACCGGATGCCAGGAGAATTCTTTATTTTCCAGATTGAGAAATTTTAATCTTTGCTGGCCCGATGTGTCTTTAATCTGGGCGGTTTGGGAAAAGGGAGTCCAGTATTTTGAAAGAAGGAGCAGATCTTTCATTAAAGTATTGAAGCTTCCGGAAGAAACAAGGTCTTTGCTTGTCTGCCGGTTTTTAGTGCTGGATTGAGCAGTCAGGTCAAGCATGCTCTCCAGTTTTATTTGGCTTGAAATCCCCGAATGCGGCTCGCAAACAAGGTCTTTGACGTTCTTTGAATGCCAGTGATAGCGCCGGGCGGTCTGATTAGCCGTGTTCATTCCCTGTTGGATAACTGTCCAGGCCCCGTTTTTTGTAAAAAAGAAAGAATGATGATATATCTGGAAACCGTCCTGGACCAGCGCACTGTCAACTTTTGCGGCCATTTTAGAATTATAGACGAGCGCCTTGGAATTTTCTTGGGCCAAACTGATTCTTTCGCTCCATAATTTTATTTCATCCGGCGTTTTTAAAGAAGTTTTTCCTTTGCCGCCGCAGATAAAAATTCCCAGATCTCTTTCCTGTCCTCTAATTGCTTCTTTGAGCGCCGCAGTTAAAATTGTGGTTAAACCAGATGCGTTCCAGTCAAAAGCCAGAACCGTGCCCAATGACTGGAACCAGACTGGATCGCTCAGGCGCCTGATGTATTCGTCAGGCCCTTCTTCCCCGGCGATGGCCAGCGTCATTTGCCGGCCCAAAGCCACCATGCGCTCAAAAAGCCATCTGGGACATTTTCCATAGTCCAGGCCGAATGTGGCAATTCCCCGCTGGATCATAGATTATTGATTTTATTCAAAAGTGCCTGGGCCAGCCTGAAAGCAATAGAGTCTGCTTCTTTATTTTGGGCGTAAAGGTATATAAAATTGATTGTCATTATAATAACAGCTACAGCCGCCAGAAAAACGAAAAAATTTAAAATTTTTCGCATGTCGTTTAATATACTATTATCCTAATTTTACTCCTGTTTTTTCCTTTGGGCAAATATAAAAGCCCACGGTTTATGCGCAGGGCTTTTAAGATTTGATTTATATTAGGTTTCTATTAGTAGGAGCGGTTTTGGCGGGGGAGACAGAAAAGCAGCTAAGCCATTTAGAACCTCTTTATGAAGCGCATTGGCTTTTTTCAGGTCATTTTTTATTTTTATCAGTTTTTCAGGGAGCATCTCGTGAAGAATACCTCCTTGCAGCTGTTCACTGCTTTGGTCTATCAGTTTTTCTGCTTTTTGAACACAGATTATTAATTGCGCTAATTCCAGGCATTTCTTTTCGTCTATTTTTGTTAGGACGAGCATAGCGAAGATATAGCGTTTTATGAGTACATTGTTTTCTTTGAATTCACGACATATTTTTGTTTCTTTTTCCAGTGCCTGGTCCAGATTTTCAATCGGTTGTCTATTGGACGTATCCGGCCTCCCAAATAGAATCGTTGCCAAAATCAGCAAGCAAATACCCAAAAATCCCCACTTTTTCATTTTTACCCTCCTCTTGTAAAAGTATTAAGAACCGCGATTTTTATTGATAACACTTATTGTATTAAAAGTCAATGATAAATAAATTATTTGGCCCAGGAGCCCGGATCGTGATTCTGCGCCCAGCGTTCAAGCCAGTTTCTTTGAGGATCGCTTACTCCTCCTTCAAACGGTCTTGATTCATCAATAGCTGTCTGCCATGGCCAGGCCTGGACGCTGTAGCGATACAAGGCCACCATAATCCCGGCTCGGCCGATGCCTCCGCGGCAGTGCACGTGAGATGGCTGGTTGTCGGGGTCGGTTACGAAAGTCAAAAAAATTTCTGCCTGAGCGTTGGTCGGCGGAGAGCCGTCTGGCATCGGAAGGGATAAATAATTGAATCCCAATTCGTTAAATCCTTCAATTTTTGTATCATCACCGATCTCGTCCCGTTCGCCGTCAACCCTTAAATTAACAACGCTTTTCCAGCCGTGCTCTTTTAACCATTGAAAATCAAAAAGTGTCGGCTGGCCGGAACGGGAAAGAATGCCAGAAACAGGCACAGCGAAAGACCAGAAGCCGTAATCTTTGGGTGCGCCCTCAGGAATATTTTCCCGCGGGCCGACAAAAACAATCGGCTTGCCCTTGTATATCTGATTACCTTCGGGTGCAGGTTCATAATCAATTGCAATTGTCGTGACAAAACCCGAAGCATCCCAATTTTTAACTATTTGTCCGGTTTTAGGCGCCACTTCAATTATCCGATAGCGTCCGGATTCGGCGATTAGAAGATTTCCGTTGGGCAATTTTATGGTGTCAGTCGGATATTTCAGGTTAGAGCCGTCAGCCAATTTTGAAAACGTCCATAAAATATTGCCATTGATGTCAACCTCAAAAACTTCGTTTTTTTGGCGGTCTTCCAAAACAAAGGTTCCCTCGGCCGTCGGAAAAACATGCTGGAGCCATTTGGCGTCCGGCTTTTTATATTCCCAGAGAACCTGTTTTTTTTCGCGGTCAACAACCAAAAATTTATTTTCTAAAGTGTCGGTGATGATTATTTGGCGGCCTTCGTTAATGGGGCGGGCGCTGGTGTTGCCGCGCAGGTATCCCGGCTCTGCGCTCATTTCCAGAGTGTGCCCATATTGCCAGACGATTTCATTGGTGTCCTGGTCAACGATAATCACTCTCCGGTTATTGCCGTCATTAATCAGCACTTCGTGGCTGTTCAGTTTGTAAGATTTATCAGGCTGGTGAATCAAGCCCTGGGTGGCGCCCTGGATGCTTCGCAAGCCGTATTGCCATAATAATTGATGACTTATCCGGTCAATTTCCTGAACCATCATACCGTCGCCGTCAGCCACGATGAGATTGCCGTTTGGCGCAAGAGTGACGTATTCGGTATGGACATTGTAGCTTTGGCGGGGGATAGGGTCGGTGTTCATGTTTTGTTCCCAGATAATTTTATTATCAGGCGAAAGCGCCGCTATCCGGTTGCCGTCAAAATCAGAATACCAAAGGAGGGTAAAATCTTTATTTTGGGTTTGGGGCAGAGAAGCGGCAACTTTTTCATAGTTTTGGGCTAACGTATCAGGGGAAGAGCCGAGAGATTCATTATTAATTTTAAAATAACTTTTTTGATTGGCGACAAAAAAACCGCCAGCGGCAATGGCCGCGGCAATGATTATAAAAATAATAATTTTCTTTCGCATGATCCTATTTTAAAACAAAAAAGAAGTTTTTGACAGCGGCTTCGGGCAGTAATTAAAAAGGGCAAGCAGTTTTGCTTGCCCTTTGATATTAAAAAAATTATTTTTTTCTTCCCTTCTGGTCAAGTTGCCGCAGTCTGTTAGGACTGCTAAGTCCGTGCATGCCTGTCGGCAAAGAGCAGAATATATGAGGAGCTTTTCTTGAACATCGGCAAAGAGAGACGATTTGAGGCTCTTCTTCTTCAGTAGAGATCGGTGGTGCATCAGGAATAGGATGTTTTTTGATTTTTATTTTTCCCTCGCTGATTAGACCATAAAGTTCTTTGCAGTTTTTTGCAATGCTCAAGAACTCTTCAAAAGTTAAATGCTTGAGTTGCGGCCGCTGGTCTATATAATCTTGAAAATCTTCTTTTAGAGACATAATAAATTCAGGATTCATTTTGTCAACGGCGCGTTCCTTTCCTCGATAATTGGATCTTTTTTTCATTTTCCCCTCCTTTTTCGGATTTTAAGAACTAATTAATTATACAATAATAAATGATATTTTGTCAATATTGAGCCCGAAGGCATGATTGGCAGCATTACTTAAAAGTTAAATTCTTTTTTTCCTGCCAAGGAAAAATAAAAAAGGCGATGTGTTTTCACACCGCCTTTAAAGAATAAACACTTCAGAAGCCAAGTTCTTTTTTAAGGAAATCTATTTCCTTTTTGATCTCCGGGGCAGCCACATAATAACCTTCCAGAATAATTGGGACTTGGATTTGCGAAAATATCTTGCCGACGAATTCAGTAATAGATTTTTTATTGTCGGCTTTATGCACTAAAGAATGAATGCTGGCCGAGTTTTGACCGCTGACATGGAGGAAGACAAGATTGGCGCCGGCCATTTGGAACAGGTCCCAAGCATAGACCATGCTGGAGTCGTGCTTAAATGCGTGCTGGATATCCAGCACAAACTTGAGTTTAAACTTTTTGAGAAGATACTCCAGTTCCCATCTTGCATGTCCGCTGGGCCTTGTTGCATCCATATTCTCAATGGCAACGTTTATCCCGATTTCTGTTAAAGCCTCAAGGTAGAAATCTTTTACGTTCGCAGTATGCAGAACGCCGATCTTTGCCTGCTGTTTGTCAAAGATTTGTTTTGACACGAATACTTGCCGATACAGAGAGCCATCAGGATAAAAATCCTCTAGATGGATTGACACAAAATCGGTATTGAGCCTTTTAGAAAGCATAGCTTCCTGTCTTTTCTCTTCCTTGAAATACATGACAAGCTCGGCCGCATTCGCGCCGGCTTCGTCCAGAAACTCTTGATGTTTCTGCAGGTCATACATGCCCTGCGTGAATAGATAGCCAATTGACGGTCCGATCTGAAACACCTTTTTTTCTTCCATTTCTACCCTCCCTTTATTCAGATTTTAAAGAATGTTATATCTTACATTAAATAATGTTTTTTGTCAATATTTTAGATAAAATTATGATTAGGAATCTTATAAATAAAAAATTTATAGATCAGATAAAGATTTTTTGTCTGAAAAAACCCGCCAATTATGGCGAGTTTTTGGATAAAATAATTTGCTTTTTGTTGCGTACTGTTTTTTTAAATATTCCCAGGCATTAAAAATTTTCTTCGATCAGTTTTTTATATAAACATAGATAGACTTTTGCCGATGCTTCCCAAGAAAAATCTTTTTTCATTCCGTTGGTTTGAATTTGCTTCCATCTTGTTTTGTCTTTGAAAGCGTCAAGAGCTTTTTCTATTGCGTTCAAAAATTCCCTAGATTCGTATTTTTCAAATAAAAATCCTGCGCGCATATTTTCAATGGTATCTTTTAATCCGCCGACAGCTCTGGCTATTGGCACGGTTCCGTATCTCATCGCTATCATCTGGCCAAGTCCGCACGGCTCAAAGCGGGAAGGCATCAAAAA
>Ga0154658_106_pt1 | contig 5405 bp, 6 predicted proteins | sample Rifle2008BG13ft_FD_116087 | JGI IMG/M metagenome (GOLD analysis project Ga0154658, IMG submission 116087) | Candidatus Portnoybacteria bacterium RBG_19FT_COMBO_36_7
TTATGGAGGCGGAAAATAAAATGAGATATTCTTCAATTCCCCAGCTTCCTTTAGAGCTGGCCTTAATTGACATAACCTATAAAGAAGGTTAGAATATATTTATTGCCGGGTCGTCTAACGGTAGGACAACAGATTTTGGATCTGTCTATCGGGGTTCGAGTCCCTGCCCGGCAGCACGAGTCAGCGCAGTATCGAGGCCGACCGAAGAGCCTATTTTGAAGCTAATTTTTGACGGGTCCAGGACGTCCTAAACCCGTACCTTTCCAGGGCTTCGAACTTTATTCGGGACAGAAAAATCGCCAAAAAGGCATTTTTTTTGTAAAATAGAAGTATGAAAGAAGAAAACAAGAAACAACTAAAAGTTTTTGCAATTTTAGTCTTTGTTTTGGCTGTAGTCGCTGGAATAAGCATTTTTACTCCTATTCCATCTCAATTTGATTCTTTACAACAACCACTGCCTGCTTCAAAGCCAGTACTCGCTTTAGCTAATTTTGGAATAATGCTGATCATTTACGGATTATTGGGCCTGGCGGGATATTATTTATCAAAAAGATTAAACTGGCATGGTGTTTTTAAAGAAAAAGAAAATTGGAGAAAATTATTTTTAAGGCCACTTTATATCGGTTCGTTTTTAGGACTTATCCTGATTATCGGGGATAAAATATTTTCTCAATTTCACTCTCTTGGGGAATTTCCGCATCCCGCTTTCCCTTTTTCCATTCTAGCCTCGTTAGGCGCTGGCATAGGCGAGGAGATATTATTTAGATTGTTTTTATTGTCGCTTTGGGCTTTTATATTGGGATTTATTTTTAAAAGATTCAACAAGCAAAATATAATTAATTGGGCGGCTATTATTCTTGCCGGTTTGGCTTTTGGCGCCGGACACCTGCCTGGCATGATGTTTGTTTTTGGATTTTCAACCATTGCTGAGATTCCAGCAATTATTATCATAGAAATATTTTTATTGAACGGCCTTGTTGGAATAGCGGCCGGAAGGGAATTTATAAAATACGGTTTAATAGCCGCTGTCGGCATTCATTTCTGGACGGATATTATTTGGCATGTAATTAACGGATTATTTTGAAATGTCGTCCACGATACGGAGCCATTAATATTTTTATCAAAAGACCGAATTGCCTCATATTTTTGAGAGGTTCGATAAAATCTAAATCCATACCTATCTAGGACACCGAACTTTGTTCGGAAAATTGGCTAATTGCCAAGATACCAATTTTTATGGTAAAATAAATAAAGGTCATTAATTAATAAAAAATTATAATAATATGAAAAACAAAATTTTAATACTAACTATTTCAATAATTATTTCTGTTTTAGCAGCTAATGTTTATGCTGTAGGCCAACAGGGTAGTGACGCTGCAACAGGAACTCAGGCCCAACAGCAAACGCAAACAGCTAACCAGGGCGAAGACAGCCAAATTCAAATGCAGAATCAAGAACAGGTTCAAAACGAGGATGGGGCGGGTAATCAGGTTCAAAATCAGAACCAAGTTCAAAATCAAGGAGAAGAAAGTCAGATTCAAAATCAGGAACAGCAAGGAACGCAGAGTCAAAATCAATCAGGTTCGGCCGCTGCCGAACAAAGGAGAAGTCAGGTAGCTAATGCCGTGCAAGAAATGTTGCAGGTAGCGGAAAGAAACAGCGGAGTTGGCCAGCAAATTAGAACGATTGCCCAAACACAAAACCAGAATCAGGAAAAACTGGAAACTAGCTTGCAGAAAGTTCAAAGCCGAAGCGGTTTTGCTAAATTCTTTATCGGTGCAAATTACGGTGAGATAAATAATGCTAAAAAGATATTAGAGCAGAATCGCCAGCAAATCCAACAGCTAAATGAAATAAAGAATCAGCTTATCAACGAAGGCGAAGAACAAAATTTGACCCAGCAGATTCAAACCCTTGAACAGGCGAATCTGCAAATCGAAAACTCTTTAAACACTGCACAGAAAGGATTTAGTTTATTCGGTTGGTTGTTCAGATGGTTTGCTAAATAATTTTAAAGAAACCCTATTAAAAACACGAGGCAATTATTTAGTTTCTTTAAACAATAACTATCTCCACCAACGATAAGTTCTGTGGGTGAACTCAAATACTTTGATTTCCGGGTCGCTATAGTATCTGTTTAAATAATTTTCTCCCATTTTCCATTCCAGAGTATTTTTACCCAGTGAAAACATTTTTAATATCCTTTTTAAAGAAATAATAAAGCAATAAATAAAGCACTATGGGCAACGAAAATAAATCAATCCACGAATTTGACTTAAACTTAATTTGTGAATTACATGCAGGAATGGAACGGCAGGGGCCTGGTAGCCCTGAAATGACTATTAAGGCATTAAGTTTTTTGGATAATCTTAATAAATTTTCACGGGTAGCAGATTTAGGCTGTGGAACTGGCGGGCAAACAATGGTTCTCGCGCAAAATATTACCGGGAATATCACTGGCGTAGATTTTTCCCCCGGTTTTATAAACACTTTTAACGATAACGCCAAAAAATTAAATCTCCAAGAAAGAGTAAATGGCATTGTTGGCTCAATGGAAAGTCTTTCTTTCCAAAAAGAAGGATTTGATCTTATATGGTCTGAAGGGGCTATCGCTAGTATCGGTTTTGAAAAAGGCTTGAACTATTGGAAGGACTTCCTAAAAACAGACGGCTATATTGCCGTAACATATGAGTCATGGTTTACCGACGAACGCCCGGTTGAAATTGAAAAGTGGTGGGTTGATAATGTTCCTGAAATAAGTACAATAGGGCATAATATTTCGATAATGCAAAAAGCCGGGTATAGTCTTGTTGCCGCATTTACATTGCCTGAAAAATGCTGGACGGATAATTATTTTATTCCGCGAGAAGCAGCGGGAAAAGCGCTTTTAAAAAAATATGCCGGAAATAAAACCGTAGAGGCTTTTATTGCAAATATGAAGCATGAGGCGGAATTATATTCAAAATACAAACAGTATTACGGATATGTTTTCTATATCGGCAAGAAGATATAAGGGCACCATTTTCCCATTCATAATGAAATTAAGCCGAAGATAAAACGAGCGAAATAAAATATAATTTACATGGTATTGAGATTCGGACGGCTCTATGGCGACTGAGACGCGTTCGAATCCTGGTGCGGCAGCATCGAAAATTTATACCTTTTATATAATAAGCTTTGAACTGGGGAGCCAAGCAGTGAATCTCTAGGGGCCCCCTGTTTATTTGGGCGGTTTTTTGGTAGAATAGAAATATATGGGCAAAGGGATTAAAATTTTTAAATTGGCAGTTTCTATTTTAGTTTGCCAGGGAGCAGGTATCATCGGGTCATTTTTTACCCTACCTGCGATTTCAACTTGGTATACTACGCTTCTAAAACCAGGCTTTAATCCGCCAAACTGGATTTTTGCTCCTGTTTGGACGTTACTTTTTTTACTGATGGGAATATCTCTTTATTTAATATGGAATAGGGGATTGAGAGATAAAGAAACAAAAAAAGCCATTTTTATCTTCGGCGTCCAACTGATATTAAACATGATTTGGTCAGTTCTCTTTTTTGGCCTACAATCTCCGCTGTATGCTTTTATAGAGATAATTATCCTCTGGTTTGCAATATTATTGACGATTATCAGTTTCTACAAAATTTTTAAGGCAGCTGCCTATCTTTTACTGCCCTACATTCTTTGGGTTACTTTTGCCTCGGCGCTAAATTTTTCAATATTGATTCTTAATTTGTAAAAAGTGAAGTGTCTCCCATATGTCCCCCATAAATATTATTTTTTGACATCTTGGTTCTAACATTGCCTACGATGCGGAGCCCAGCAGTGAATTTCTAAGAATCGCCTTTTAATTGAGGCGGTTTTTTGGTAGAATAGGGTAATATATAATTTATTAGTAAAAAGGTCTGAATTAACATCTTTTAATTTAGAAAAAAATAAATCTATGAAATTTTTAATAGAGCTGGCAAAAGCTATAATCTGGTTTGTTCTTGTGTCTGCTTTTATTTATGTTTTTACTGATGCTAATGCAAGCCTAAAAATCGTTGTCATCTTAGCGGCTATCGCATGGATTATTTTTTTAACAGTAATAAAACGCATTAGCAAATCAAAACTTCCCGGAGGGATCAGGGGATCTGCAATACAGGGAGTGTGGGTATTGGAAAAGCATTTTCGGTTTGACCCCATGTTAAAAAAGTATGAATCTCTTCCGGTTGATCCTAAAAAGAATTATTTTGAGTTTAAGGGCAGCAATTTCCGTTCAGGCGATTTTGATGAAGAAGATAATCAACTGCCGGCGGAATATTCTCCTTTTTCAATTAATGGAGACAAAATAATAATGGAATCAGAGTTTTTTAAAAAAGCTGATTGGAAATGGAAAATATCAAAAGGCAAACTGGAATTAACAGGAGAGACAGCTGAGCCGAAATATAGCAAATCCCAATTTGTTTTCTCTCAAAAGAGATAAGTTACTAGTCAAAAAAAATGTTTAATTTTAAACCAAAGTGGAAATTCGATTTTAAAGTTAACATACTTAGGCATGTAGAAACTTTAGAACAGGGGAAACAGATAAGTATTCCCGTCAGGTTAGATCTGTTACGCGGCAAACCGCAACAGGTTGACTTAGATATAAATACAAACTGGGAATCTGTAGGTTTGACCGCCCAAATAATTCCTTCTAAGCTTGATCCTAGCCAGCCATGGACGGCAACGATGACGATCCGGGCGTCTGTAAATACTCCGCCAAACAGTTATTTGTTTACGGTACGGGGAGGAACAAAAGGTACTTTTGGCACTAGCGAAGATGCGGTAACTGTTATTGTCGAACCTAAAAATAAACAAAGATCAGACGAAAAGGATAGCCCTCAGTTTGAGCAATCTGGCAATAAGGGTAATCCGAGTTTTGATTTGGATAAGTTATTTACGTCCAAAAATGAAGGTCAAATCCCAGTAATTGAAAATGGAGACATTAAAAATCCTAATGGTAATTCGTCTGCCGGTTGGTGGGTATTTGCCGTGATCATGGGGATTGTTATTCTCTTTATAATTTTGGCTACAAGCGGAGTTTTTGATGGCGGTGGTGCCTGTCCGGCGTCTGCGCCGATAGATTGCGGCGGTGGATGCTGCCCCGCCGGCGATGGCGGACGTACTGACGTTTGCTGTCCGGGAAATAAGTGCACGAGCAATGGCAAGTGCGGCAGCAGCACCCCTGTCAACCCGGGAGGCTGTCCACCCTTAGATTGTGGTGAGAGAGGACTGGGTGGGGCTGTGCCAAAGCAGTGTCCGTGTCCGCCTGGTTGCCCTTACGAATCTGTTACAAGCTCAGGCTATAAACAATGCAGCAGTTTTTAAACAATGCAGAGCAGTTTTCGCTAAATCGATTATGGTAGGTTACAGCAGATTATAAATA
>Ga0154658_116_pt1 | contig 3253 bp, 1 predicted proteins | sample Rifle2008BG13ft_FD_116087 | JGI IMG/M metagenome (GOLD analysis project Ga0154658, IMG submission 116087) | Candidatus Portnoybacteria bacterium RBG_19FT_COMBO_36_7
CACTTCTTCGGCCGACAGCGCGCGGTTGTAAATGCGAATCTGGTCCAAAGAGCCCAATAGTAAATTTCTACCAAAACCGCCATAAGGACTATAATAAGAAGCCCCGATTCCCAAAGGCCGATTAGTGTCTTGGCTGACATTTCTTATCGTGCCGGTCGCGCTTCCCTGACTTGCTCCGTCAACATAAATTCCGACTGTTGTGCCGTTGCGGTAAGCCACGGCATGATGCCAGACGCTGTTGTTGTAAGATACGGCTGTTTTGAATTCGGTATTGATATCATTTTCAGCAGTATAAAATGTAAGCTTGCCTGAGCTATCTATCCAAAATTCCCAATAATCAGGGAGAAGATATCCCTGCGTTTCCCCTTTGTTTATTAATGTGGCATTGATATCATTTGTTTTAAACCACAAGGATATTGAAAAATTTCCAGTTCCGAAATTTAATGAAGAAGTGTCAGGAGCGCTTACATAATCATTCATTCCGTCCAAGCTAACCGCATTGTTTATTCTACCTGTCACAAAGCTCGCGCCGTTATATAAAGTAGCCGTAATACCGCTGCCCGAAGAATCAAAGGCGCTTGTTCCGCCGGTTTCATCAAATTTCCACCAGGCGATAGGACCGGTGGATGGCTGACTGACAGTTATGGTCTTTGGCGAACCTGTGAGTTCGGGATTTGTTCCTGTTGGTATATTGACTGCATAGGCGCGGACTGTGTGAGTGCCGGTTGATAAATTACTGAAATTGTAGCTGAAGCCGTGGTATGGATCAGGAGCAACTCCGGCAGTGACAAGATCAGGCCGGGAAAGGTTGGCGACTGTGCTGCCGTCAAGAACGCCGTCAACATAAATCTGGACAGTGACCGGAGAAGCACCGGCATCTTTGTCATAAGCCCAGCCGACTGCTTTGGAAGAATCGGCAGTATCAAAATTACCAGTGGGAAGATTATTAACAGCCGAACTTAATTCTAAATACAGTAGTGCTTCAGAATATGCTGGTGTAAAATATGTTGTTCCGTTTGCCGTGATTGAACTAGACTGCGTAATTACTCCTGTTTGCGTGTTATACCACTCGTAGGTATATGTACCCGCTTGCAGATTTACGGAAAATGCGCCTGAACCCGGCTGATAAACCAAATATTCATTTCCCGGGTTTCTTAAACAATAAGTAGTTGAACAATCGGAAGAGCTAGATGACGGAATCATTGAAGCCAGATTTATTTTTTTTGAATAATCCAAGGTCCTGCCCATGGCGATGCGCAATTTATCCTGTTCAGCAATCCTTTCCTGCTCGGTCGCTCCGGGTATCCACCAAGACGGTGGCGCACCATATGTATACCAATCCATTAATATTGGGTTCATTCCTCGCATAAAGCTTTGCCATATCCAGACGTGCCGGGGATTTGTTGTTGGCCAGACATGGTCAACATCGGAAACTGTCACCTTATTGCCTGTCGCCACAGGCGGGTTATTTTTGTAAGAAGCGGAGCAGGGCGAAATCCAATCAGCGGAACTGTTCCAGAGAGCAGAATCATCGCAAACCCAGGGATCAGTAACGACGGTAGGAATATTAAACACTGCCGTCATTCCGACTGGATGTTTTTTAGGTTTTCCAGCTTCATAATTTTTTATAAAATTCACCATATGCTGTTGCCATTGGCCGCTAGTCAAGTCACCCTCATTTCCAATTTCATAAAGTACATTATCAAGATCATTCACCGTATCTATAACTTTCTTAACATAAGTTTCCTGTATGTTTGTGATAGCCGGCACTGACAAATTGTAAGTCTCAAGCCCTCTCCCGTCACCGTTTGTATCACCATTAATGCCGTTTATATTGTTGGATGAATTAAAATAATTATATGGCCAATCTTCTGCTTTAGCCCCGTCGTCCGGACGAAAAAGCATTATGCCTACAAATATTCCGCGCTGACCTGCCGATATTATCCTTTCGCGAAGCCTATCAAAATATGCCTGATTCAGTTGATTCAAATCGGCTTTACCAGAAGTATTCAGGACATAACGGGAAGGCGTCCTGCCCAAGGTATCGGCCGTCCAAAGTCTGATAAAGTTATGTTTTTTTTGCTGGAGAAAATCAAGATATCCATTCCAGTCAAAGGCCGACCATTCATCTGGAGGATAATCAACGAGATTACCCCAAGTGTGGGACCCTGTCAGGTATATCGCCTTGCCAGTGCCATCAGTGAAATATCTTGAATTTGAGGGATAGACTGACAGTGGCGCCGCATAGGCCGAAGAAGCAATAATAAAAATGATAAGAATTAACAATATTGTGATCTCAATTTTTTTTATCATATTATAAAATTAATTAACTACGACATTAGTCGGCGCGGCCGGCGGGCTTGCCCTTCCGAAGCTAAATCTATTCTTTTTCAATAAACTACGGAATTAAACAAATTATTATTCAGCCTACTACTACGTTCGTAGGAGGCGAAGGAGGGGTGGTGTCGTCTGCTCCGGAAACATACTCAAGCGCCCCCTTATCCCAAACTCCATCTCCTCCACGGGTATTGCCGAGCATATCCTTATTGTATGTATGAAGTAGGCCGTTTACGGTTTCATTAATCAACGTTAATCCTGCTTGAGTGGAAGCAGAAAGACTAAAATCTATACCAGCAGCATTTACAAAGGGGTTGCTTGTTAATGTTTGCTTATGGATATCGTATGCTCCATCGCCAACAGGTTCGCCAGGAGTTCCCACATAATATGGTGAAGCATTATAGTCATATATCATCCCTTTCGTAGAATAACCAGTAGAAACAAGATATATGATATTATTTTTAAATTGGTTTCCTGTGTTTGTCGAGCGATCCCAATCTATTACTGATTGGTCACAGGCATTATAAAACGTATTATTATATATTTTTGAATTGGTGATTGGCCCTGTTGCTTCTATCCCTGTCTGATAAAGACATTCGCCGCCCCACCTTTCAGGATCATCAATAAAAAAGATATTTCCATAAATTTTCATTGCATCATAATTTCCAGCATAGTAAACTCCAAGTTGCCCTGTTCCCTCATTATTTCCAAACAGATTGTATCTAATCGTGGCATTGTTATTGGGTGCATGAAGGGCCATGCCAGACCCATGATTTTCTACATACCAGGGGGGTTCAAGAATGTCGGTCATGAACCCGCCATAACTCAAATAATTATACTCAAATAAAAAATTACCACCCGCAACTATTAATCCAACATTAGACATGTGGTGAATGTAACAGTACTGGACGGTCAT